>Ga0210402_10002005_pt1 | contig 20273 bp, 14 predicted proteins | sample IncBWC7MmetaG_FD_161055 | JGI IMG/M metagenome (GOLD analysis project Ga0210402, IMG submission 161055) | Forest soil microbial communities from Barre Woods Harvard Forest LTER site, Petersham, Massachusetts, United States - Inc-BW-C-7-M | ecosystem: Environmental > Terrestrial > Soil >... | reverse complement strand
AAGGCTGGAGCACCCAAGACCCACGTACCAAAAGACGGAACGTGGGGCACCCGGCGGTGCTGGCCCCTACTCTGTTACCCGGTGCTGATACTTTCGATGCTAGAAGAATCGCGGCTTATCGTCGTGGTGCTATACCAGGACCGTACCGCCATCAACGACAACGGTCTGCCCAGTGCTGAATCCTTCCTGCATCAAGAACAGATAGGCCTGCGCGATCTCGGAAGCTTCGCCGACTCGGCCAACAGGGAGACTGTTGCCCACGCTCTCGTATAGACGTTCCCGTTCCGATGCGCTCATGGTCTGCCAGAGGTTCGTGCGAACGACTCCGGGAGATACTGCGTTAACCCGTATTGGTGCCAACTCGACCGCCAGAGCACGTGTTAGTGCTTCGATAGTTCCGCAAACACTTGCGGCAATTACCCATCCTTTTTGCGGGCGCTGGCCGGCGATTCCGGTTGTGAGCACGATAGAACCCTCCTTGCGGATATGTGGGCTTCCGTACTTGACCGCGGCGAGTGCGGCCCAATAGCGCAACTCAAAGGCGCGTCGGGCCTGTTGGAGATCCGTCGTAGCAAGGTCGCGCAAATCCAGGCTGTCGCCGGCGGTGAATACCAAATGATCGAAACTGCCAAGCTTCGAAAAGAAGGTTGAAACAGCTCGTTCGTCCGAGACGTCGACCGCCTGCCCCTGTGCTTCGCCACTGATACACTCAACGGCCTTCTGAATTCGTTCCGCATTGCTGGAGACGATAACGACCTGGGCTCCTTGCGAGGCCGCCTGTTGGGCCACTGCCAAACCAATCCCCGACGACCCACCCACCACGACCACCCGCTTCTGTTGCAAATCGTTTCCCAGTTGCATTGAATTCTCCTTGTGCACTCCTCTGACTTACACAGTCACAGATGATCAGACAACGACATGCGGTTCATGCATAATAGTCATGACTGCCATGCGTTTAGAGAAACTACGACAAGTCGACTTGAACCTCCTGATTACATTTGCTGCCATCGCGGAGGAGAAGAGCGTCACGGCGGCAGCATCCCGGCTGCTGCTGAGCCAGCCTGCGGTGAGCCGCGCGTTGCAGCGCGCCCGGGCCATGTTTCAAGATGACCTTCTGCTCCGGTCGCCGCAAGGCTTCGAACTCACGTTGCGGGGCCGCAAGATTCTCCAAGAGCTTGAGGGATTACTACCCAGGATGGAGAATCTCGTTGCGCCGAACCTGTTCGATCCAAAGCGGGAGGAGAGCCACTTCCGCATTTCAGGCCCTGACAACGTCTGCACGGTTGTGGTCCCCCGCTTGTGCCGGCAGTATGCAAACGGACACTACCAAGTGCAGTTTGAATTCCTTCCCTGGCAGAGCGGCATCGCGGAATTAGTGGAGCACGGACAAGTCGATCTTGTTCTACACATAGATGACGGACTCCTGCCGTCACACTTTCACTCAGAAAGACTTTATCGGGAGGATTGGATTTGCGCGGTCGCACGTGGCAGCCGCTTTGGCGACCGGCTGTCGCTTAGGCAGTACCTGGCGGCGAGCCACATCGTTGTATCTACGTATGCCGGTGTGCAGACGATCCCGGACAAGCAGTTGGCGGCTGTCGGCGCCAAACGCACTTCGTTTATTCGAGTGCCTTACTTCGGCGTGGCTCTGAATTGCCTCCCCGGCACAGAACTCGTGCTTACCGTAACCAGTGGTATGCACTCAGTCGTTAAAGGAAATCGCGAGTTGCGCGTTGTGAAAGCACCACACGAATTGCATCCGTTTCATTTCCTGATGGCTTGGCATCCAAGACTCAACAGCGATCCGCGTCACGCGTGGCTGCGCGAGGCTATGCGATCAACAACTGCAACTCTCAATGAGTAACCCTCTGGGCTCGAAGATTCCTTCAGATCGAAAGGCCTCTACCCGGTGGGTTCTGGTACGTAAGTTGCCGACACGTGCCATCCCTATTTCCATGAACATACAGCTGGCAAATGTGATCAGCGATCTGAGCGGAGTGACTGGATAGGTGATCGTGCGGGCCATCGTCGGCGGGGAACGCGACCCCTGGAAGCTCGCAGAACTCAGTCACCCGCGGATTCAAGCCAGCCGTGCAGAGATTGCTAAAAGCCCGGAGGGCCACTGGCGCCAAGAACTGATCTTTGTGCTCTCCAGGAACTTGTTGATAAGTCCTTTCAAATCAAGAAATCGTCGCAGACAAGTTCCTGGCACTAGCGACGCGTCGAAGACGCAGTCAGGGCTAATCGGGAGTTAGGCCGTCTCTCCGGGTCTCCCGCCTATGTCCTCAAACAAGGAGGCTCCTTCCTTGCTAAAAGGAGCCATCTCTCTGCGAGTTCTACCCTGACGATCCACCCGCTCAGTGAATCGCATATCGCAAATTCTTTCCAATTGGACTAAGCCACATCGCCATACAACTGGGGGAATCCCTAGTAGCAGCTGAGACGAGGACGCTATAAATTCCCGAATCGGACGTGACATTCTAACCGCCCGTCCGAACTCGGGCTGCTGTCGGCTTCTGGGCGGGGAGGATGTCCATATTTACATCGTTACTTTTTGAACTGAACCCGATTTATCGTTCCGACAAACTTTGTTGCCTGGCGCAGCGCCCTCGAAAGCACAACCCTGAGGGTCAACGGCAGGAGGACTCTACCATGACATTTCGCAAACCTGCCTACGACAGGACCCAACGAAACCTCGCACTCGAAATATCCATCCACATCGGCCTGGCGATTCTGCTATCCACCGCCTGTATCCTAATCCTGCGCCCCTTCATCCCTCTGCTTAGTTGGGGCATTATCATTGCGGTCGCTGCTTACCCGGGCTTCCAAAAGCTGCAGCTTGCGCTAGGCGGGCGAGGGGTAGTGACCTCTATCCTCTTCACGATTCTGCTTTTGGCTTTCCTGATTATTCCAGTGGTCTTGCTCGCGGAAACGCTAGTCGAAGGTGTCCAGACCCTCGCAGCCCACTTCAAGGAAGGAACCTTAATTGTCCCGCCTCCTCCTGCGGGCGTCGAAACCTGGCCGATCATCGGGGCTCCATTGAACAGTTTGTGGAGCAGGGCATCTAGGGACCTAAGCGAAGCCGTCAGAAGTTTTGCTCCCCAGATCAAAGCGGCAGTTCCTGGGCTGCTCTCTTTTTCTGCCGGACTCGGCCTCACCGTGCTGCAATTCGCTCTTTCCATTGTAGTGGCTGGAGTCCTTCTGGCGAACGCCAAGGCGGCATATGAAGTGACGTGCTCTTTGTGCAATCGCCTTTTCGGGGACAAGGGGCCCGAGCTACAGCAACTAATTGGGGCCACGATCCGCAGCGTTACCAGCGGGATTCTTGGCGTGGCACTGATTCAATCGGTCCTCGCGGGCCTCGGTTTTATGGTCGCAGGGCTTCCTGGCGCGGGCTTGTGGGCTGTGACATTTCTAATCGCCGCTGTTCTGCAGGTGGGCGTGCTCGTCCTCATACCGGCAGTGATTTACATGTTCGCGATCTCGAGCGCCACCAAAGCCGTGATTTTCCTGGTTTGGTGTCTTGTCGTTGCCCTGGTGGACAACTTCCTGAAGCCCCTCCTACTGGGGCGAGGAGTCGCAGTTCCAATGGCGGTGGTGTTCCTCGGCGCGATTGGCGGATTCGTGGCGTTGGGTCTCATCGGCTTGTTCATCGGCGCGATCGTTCTATCGGTAGGCTATAAGCTCTTCCTCGCTTGGCTAGATCAGACGCCGGCTGCCACTCAGGAGACGTGATTATGCAGCAGAAGGGGGGCAGTCCGGCTAGTGCCGCAAGCGGCGATCTGCCGGGGCTCGCACGCACTTATTTGCGCCTTCGCTACACGATCCTGTTCTATAGCCTCCTTGTAACAATGGTGGCAGCACCGATTTTCAGTGCCCTAAAGTTCAGTGGGACCCTGATCGAGTCATTGCTCGCCGCCTGCCTGCTTGCGGCGATATTGCCAGTTGGCGCGGTGAGAAACCGCCCTTATCTGCTGGTGGCCATTCTGGTTGTCTGGCTAGCGCGTCTGGTGACAGATTGGCTTGATCATCGCGTCCTATCGGAGATGACCCTCGGAATCTGGACGCTCATTGGGTTGCTTGCTGCTGTAGCTTCATTACGCTTCGCAATCGGCGCTACGCAGGTTGACGCGGAGCATCTGTACGCAGCCCTCAGCGCTTATCTGCTTGCAGGTATTTACTTAGGTCTTTCGTATTGGGTTCTCGAACAGATGAAACCAGGCACGTTTTCCTTCACGGGCGAGTTCTCCCAAGCCGGCGCCATCTACTTCAGCTTCGTGACACTGGCAACGCTCGGTTATGGCGATATCGTGCCGCGAGCGGACGTGGCGCGCGGTATCGCAATCGTCGAAGGTGTTGGCGGTCAACTCTTCCTTGCAGTTCTGGTCGCACGACTGGTCAGTCTGTATTCGAAGCCAAGAAACCAATCAAGTTAATTGCCCCCCGTTGGCGGTAAATACTACTGCGATTTTCCTCAACGGCGATTGAAGCAGTGGGTGTTATCCGATTCAAGAAGTAAGATCAGCGAGGCTGGCTGTTTCTACGGCATTGCACCTGCACAGCGATTTCGGGAGGGGGTGGGATGCCCATCAATCGGATATTAGGCTATATCGTAACTGTGGCAACATTCGAGCCTTGCCGTTGGGCTTGTGTAGCTCGGAGGGAGTTTTTCGGATGATATCAGAAGCACTTTCTGGAAACTGCTCCGTATGTCCAACAACTGGTTGCGGTTAGACTCCAACGGTGGTATAGACATTGCCCTATGGGTGCGGCATCACAAAACTGGACGCTCGACACTCAGCTCTTCCATGACGTTTTCAACGCGAGTCCCATTGGGATTGCGGTGGAGAACCTAGAGGGTCAGCCTCTCTTCGTAAATCCTGCCTTTTGTTCATTCCTAGGTTTTAGCGAAGAGGAACTGCTCAACAAGCACTGTGTCGATTTTTCTCCGCCTGAAGACGCACAGAAGGATTGGGCGCTTTTTCAGCAATTGCGCGCAGGTTCAATAGAGCATTACCAACTGGAAAAGCGCTATTTTCGGCGAGACGGTTCCTTGGTCTGGGGGAGGTTAAGCATCTCTTTATTGAAGAGTAGTTCATCTCCGCTCGTACTTGCGATGGTGGAGGACATCACGGACAAAAAGAAGGCAGAGGAAGCGCTGTTCAGGCATGCCGCAGTTATCGAATCTTCTGAGGATGCGATTGCTTCGGGGACTTTGGATGGAATTATCGTAAGTTGGAACACAGGTGCGCAGAAAATTTACGGATACACGGAGGCTGAAGCCGTAGGTAAGCCGATTAGCATGCTTGTCCCGCCTGAGCTACCGGATGAGGAGAACAAGATTCTTGAAACGTTGAAAGCTGGGGATCGCATCGCGCATTTTGAAACGGTTCGTGTTACCAAAACGGGGAAAAGAATTAACATATCCCTAACTATTTCGCCAATCAAGGATTCAACTGGCAGAACTGTGGGCATTTCTGGAATAGCCCGTGACATCACAGAGCGAAAGCTGGCGGAAGAGGTACTACGCACTAGCGAGGAACGGCTGCGGATGGGACAGTGGGCTGCTCACATTGGAACCTTTGATTTGAACATTCGAACCGGAGTGGATATTTGGACTCCGGAAACGGAAGCATTGTACGGCTTGCCGCCGGGCGGCTTCGGCGGGACACTTACCGCTTTTGAAAATCTGATTCATCCCGATGATCGGGAAAGAGTCATCGAGTTAACTCACGAGCTGATGAGAACCGGACAACCCGCAGAGGGAGAATGGCGCGTGGTCTGGCCTGACGGAAGCGTTCATTGGATAGCCGGGCGCGGGCAGGTGTTTATGGATGAATCCGGCGAGCCTTCACGAATGCTCGGCGTCAATATGGATATCACCGAGCGCAAGCTGGCAGACGAAGCGCTTTTGGAAGTGAACCGCACCTTAGAAGCGCAATCGGCATTACTGCAATCGCGGGAGGAACTGCTGAAAATCTTCGTTAAACATGTACCAGTCGCAGTGGCGATGCTCGACCGTGACATGCGCTATCTCCAAGTGAGCGACCGCTGGTGTGCGGATTATTCACTCGAAAGTTCGCAAATACTGGGGCGTTCGCACTACGAAGTTTTCCCTGACCTTCCCGAACGGTGGGAGCAAATTCACCGCCGTGGTCTTGCTGGAGAAACGTTGCGAGCCGAGGAAGACCATTGGGATCGCGAGAGCGGCACCAGTTGGAGCCGATGGGAGGTTCGCCCTTGGCAGAATCTCGAGGGGGTGCCGGGAGGGATTCTTATCTTTTCGGAGGACATTACCCACCGCAAGCAAGCGGAAGAGGCACTCTTAGGTATGAGCCGAAAGCTCATTGAGGCACAGGAGCAGGAACGTAGCCGGATTGGCAGAGAGCTTCACGACGACATCTGTCAACGTCTCGCCCTTGTGGCTCTCGAGTTAGGGCAACTCCACGAGAACTCTGTCATTTTGTCCGATGTCCGCAGCCGTATGGGCGAATTAGAGAAGCAGATTTCGGAGATAGCGACCGATATTCAATCCTTATCACACGAGTTGCATTCGGCAAAACTGCAATATTTGGGTATTGCTGCGGCCATGAGAGGCTTCTGCCGAGAATTCGCCGAGCAGCAAGAGTTGGAGATTGACTTCAAAGCCCACGATTTGCCCAGCCCCTTGTCGCCGGACATTTCTCTGTGCCTCTTCAGAGTTCTGCAGGAAGCCCTTCACAATTCGGCGAAACACAGTGGAGTACAGCAGTTCGAAGTGCGCTTGTGGGGAACGACGGATGAGATTCATCTCACGGTTAAGGATTCCGGCGCTGGCTTTGACCGCGAAGCATCAAAGGAGAGCCGAGGTCTTGGTCTCATCAGCATGGAGGAGCGACTGAAGCTGGTGAAGGGAACACTTTCAATCGACTCGCAACCGAAACGTGGTACCACCATCGACGCTCGCGTACCTCTCCATTCGGGGAGCGATTCCATGCGGGCGGCTGGGTAAAGTAAAGAGTACCGAAATTTGTGGTTTCGTTCCCCCAAGCGCAAAGCTGTTTAGGCTCTTTTCACCGGGAGTAAACAGCTGAGTGTTCCGCACAGATGCTCTGGAAAACGTGCTCGTCTTCCTCGCCGTGAAAGCTGCTCAACGCATACGCGCAAAGAAGATCAAACTCGTAGATTCTAGCTAGCTGGTTCAAGAGTTGTTCAAGCCGGATCGCTGCGTCCACTTTACCTTCCGCCCACAACAAAGGCCCACATTCTCCCCACATTGCAACCCGGGAATGCTCTCCTTTCCCTGCCTTAGCAGCTCCACTGACAAGACCACCCACAACCTCGAAAAAACGTTCCCAGTCGGGCATGTCATTGACCATAAAGGTGGAGAGAGTTTTGGCAACATCCAACGAAATGTATCTTCCGCGTTTAATTTCTGCATCAACATCCAAACCCTCTGCCTTCAATCTCTGAAAAAGACTATCCCGGTGTGATTCGGTGGCAACAACGGCTACCACATTACCAGCACCTAGAGCGGCAGCAACAAAACGGGTGCAGCTGTCCAGAAAAACCGCATCATCAGGATAGAATAGGACCTCATGGCGGTGAGGGGCTTTCGTTGCTAGGACGTGTGCAGGCTTGTAGCTTTTTATGCTGCTGCTTACAAATTCCCTACCCTGCAGAACAGCTTCGATAGCAGGCAAAAGATCGCTTCGGACGTCCCTCTTATGAACGTAACCCACGGCGCCTGTGCTCAAAGCTGCCTGCACAATGTCGAGATCATTGTTCTGGCTTAGGAAGATTATCTTGGAGCTGGGAGAGAGTTGTCGTATCCGCCGGGCAGCTTCGATGCCATTCAACTTGGGGAGACTGATGTCCAGCACAATCAAGTCCGGCTTCAGGTCTGCAACCTTCTGAACGGCTTCTGAGCCATCCGACACCTCCGCGATGATTTGCCATTGCGGTCGTGCCTGAAATAGCAAACGGACTTGGTATCGCCAACCTTCGAAATCATCCACTACTAGGATGCGAATTGGTGACAACGGTTGCTCTCCCGCGGTCGTGCTTAACACGCGGCCCTCTGAGTCCCTGCGCCTAGAAAAACGATTCAGGCAAGGTCATCGTGTCGCGAAGTGCTGCGGGGATAGACCAACTATTATCTCATCTCACGCCTTAAAGCAATGCGGTTACCCTCTGGCGCGTAGCGAAGTTGTTTAAGGTACGTAAGTTATCCGTAAGCGGCCTGACCAGGAGTTGGTGCATGGCAAACGCTAACCGGTGAAGTAATAGTACGGAACGCGACTTCCAGGAGTTGACTCACTTGGGTTGGCTCATCGCAGGGGCTGTCACTCCTATTGGTACTTTACCCAATCGACATGGCCAGTTAAGGCTGGTATCACAAGACTAGCCGCAGGAATGGCAAGGAGAAGGGTCTATGAAATGCGGCCTCTTTAGGTGGCACCGATGAGACTCTACCTCGGACAAGATATGTGGCGAAGTGGGATTACTGTGATGGCACGGACAACCCCGGCGACAGTTTCTCTCGCCGGTTTTATGATTGGCGTGATGGTCATGCTTTTCGTGTACTATCTGGCCGACCACATCAGATAGTCTCTGCCTCCGTGCGACGGAAGAGCAATACTGGCTTGGTCTCTGGGCGGGGCTGAACGGTATCAGTCATCTTGCCGTCCTGCTCAGATGCAGACTGGAAGCGGGACTTGACGCCCCTCCAAATCCCCTAATCTCATTCCTGTCTGGTTAGTCCTGCTTACCGGAAATCGCGGACCGGGAGCCATTTGCCACACTAGGGAAAACCCTAGTTTCTTTTAGGGGTACGTGCGAAGTAGGATTTCAGTATCGGTCCCGCCTAAGCAAGAGACTGCCTGACCTCCAGGGTTGTGCGCTTCACTTAAGGAGGAACCTTCCCATGAGATTCAAGATTATCGCCGCCGCGCTCGCGGTGGCTTAGCAAAAAGTACCTAGGAAAGAGGAAGCGAGACAATTGAAACGCAACAAGAATTCAACAAGGTACGCGGGTATACGGCCTGAAGAGAGTGATGTGCGAGGTAACGGTAATGCAGGATAAGGCGGGAGTTGATCACAAGGCTTCAGATGCTGAATTGATCTCCTTTGTGCGGAAGACGCAAGAGGAGATAGAAGCACACGGCGAATTGAATGAATTGAATCTCCTCGTGCGTGACTTTGCGAAGGAACTACTAAAACATCGTCTGCTCATAAGGGTGGAGTTTGTGCGGATGATCGAGTTGGTTCGGCCGGACTAAAGGGCACCCAAGTTATCGAGAGGTAAGACGTCATGCAGCAAAAGTCATCCATCCCAAGCCCAGAACATTCCGTTTCGGGAATGCCCTTTGCACTCACGACTCACCGACACAGGAGATGCCCCTACTGTCATGGAAATGTCTATAGGGAGAAACGCAGAGGGCTCGCAGTTTTGACTCTCATGCTGGCCGTTCGACCATACCGGTGTCTTGATTGCGACCGGCTACACTACGGCTTCCGGTTTTAGTGTCGGGCCGTCATTTCGTGCCTTTGGCCCCGGGTTCTATTAGATAGTCAATCTTTTGTGGAATTCAACAAAGGAGAACAGAACATGAAGTCAAGCAACTGCTGGACGAGAGGCGGACTCGTGCTCGCTATTGGGACAGTCTGTATTGTTTTGCTCTGAGCACCGGGGCGCAAGTACAGACGACAACGAGTATCCGAGCCAGAGTAGCCAAGTAGTTCGGGTTGCTCGGGGCGAAGTTCTTGCGGTGGAAGGTAACGATTTGATCGTGAGAATGGAAGACGGCTCGATCCAACATTTTGAGAACATCCCGGAGAGCGCCAAGGCTACCGTTGAAGGAAAACAGCTGGGAATTCACGACCTGAAACCTGGCATGAAGCTTCAGCGCACCATAACCACGACAACCACTCCTCGGATCGCTACAACCGTTGCGACGGTGAGCGGGAAGGTCTGACATGTCACTCCACCACTCCCCGTGATCTTGACTCTGGAAAACGGCACGAATCAGTCGTTCAAGATCCCGAAGGATCAGAAATTTAAGGTGAATAGACAGATGGTAGATGCGTTTGAACTGAAGAAAGAGATGGTGGTCACAGCGACAAAGATCGTAGAAGTACCAGTGTCGGTCCTATCGCAGCAGAAGGGTGTAAGCGGCATCATGCCGACACCTCCGCCAGCTCCGCCAGCCGATACTCCTATTCTGATCGTTGAGAGAGACGCCACATCTGCAACGACAACTACCTACAACCACGGAAGCGCCTGCAGCTCCCGTGAATACGAATCCGACGACGGGGAGTTTTCTCTCGTACGTCGGTCTGGGAGTACTGGGGCTAATTATTGTTTTGGTCGTACCAAGATTCGCTCGCGTGAAGGCCCGAGCTTAGGATGGTTCGAGAAAGGAGGAGTTTGGAATGCTGGATTTCTGAGATTTAGGTCGAATTTCGCGAGGGGCTGGGCTATGGAAATCACCAAATTCAGTTCGCAACTTTTTGCCGCTTTGGAACAAGTGACGGTACATCTTCGGCGGGCGCAGAACACGCTCACAGAACTGGGGAGGAGTGTCCTCGAGAAAACCCAAAGACTACAGGAAGCAGGTCGCGCAAGGGCGAATGATTTGCGAGAGTTACTGACAAGCTCTCTCGATGCGATCGTTGTAACGAGCGGTAAAATCTCCAAATTCAATTCGCGACTTTTTGCTGCTTTGGAACAAGTGACGGTACATCTTCGGCGGGCGCAGAACACGCTCACGGATCTGGGGAGGAGTGCCCTCGAGAGAACCCAAAGACTACACGAAGCAGGTCGCGCAAAGGCGAATGGTTTGCGAGAGTTACTGGCAAGCTCTCTCGATGCGGTCGTTGTAACGAGTGGTAAAATCTCCAAATTCAATTCGCGACTTTTTGCTGCTTTGGAACAAGTGACGGTATATCTTCGGGGGAAACTGAATACCCTCAGGGAGCTGCGAAACAGTGCCTTCGAGAAAACCAGAAGACTACAGGAAGCACGCCGTGCAAGGGAGAATGATTTGCGAGAGTTACTGGCAAGCTCCCCCAACGCAATTGTTGTGACGAACCTTGACCGCCAATTTGTTGCCGCAAATCCGAATGCCTTGCATTTGTTCGGAATCTCGGAAACAAACATAAGGCAGTTCACCGTTGACGCCTTCCTTTTAGGAGGTCAACTTGTATACTTTGACGCCAATGGTTTGCCTTTCATAAGTCGAGAGGGGAAGCATGGGGAATGTCAAATTAGGCGTTTGGACGGAAGGTTACGACTTGCAGAATATATTTTCGTGGCCAATTTTGTCCCTTTTCGGCATCTATTCATATTCCGAAACGATCGCGAATGCGCACGCATAAAACGAGCGGCCGCCTGATAAATGCGATAACGGGCGAAGTCAATTGCAGGCTGTAATCTTCCTTAGGCTCGGCGGTAAATTTTGTGCCCTAAACTGGCCGAGTGCTTTCCCGAGTCGAAGCACTGGAGTTGCCCGAAGAAAGTTGGAGGTGCAACCATGATGTGGAGTCAATCTAGTCGGCTGAAATTAGTTTTGCTTCTGTGGCTCCCGGCGACTTGCTTTGGCCAAACTAATGGTGGTGGTTCAAGGATGGAGTCGAATCCTCTGAGCGTTACCGCTCCGCCTTGCTTCTCCCAAATTAAGCAAAACTTCGCCGTGAACTGCCAAATCACGCCGACTGGAGGTACGCAACCATACAGCTATGCGTTTGCGGGAGGTTTGCCAACCGGGCTGTCGATGTCCACTGGTTTGGGCGGTGGCTTGATCAGCGGGACCCCCACAGGGATATCTGGCGCGCAGGCCACAATAACTGTAACAGATGCAAGGGGAGGGACCGCGGCAACCACGTTCACGATCACGCCGGCGGGTTTAACGGGCGCGGGCCCATGCGGAAGCGCCGTCTGCGTTACGGCAGGAGGCTACACAATCAAAACTTCCGCAGGTTATACGATCGAAGCATCAAGCACACTGGAGATGACAGCCTACAGCTATTGGAGCGACGGCACGAGCTTGGATGTAACTCGCATTGCGAACTGGGTCTGTAGTCCGGCTCCGGCCTGCGGCTCGGTCTCGGCAAATGGTCTTTATACGGCGGGAAGCTTGGCGGCAACGTACCATGTGACCGCGACGTTCAACGGAGTGACGGATGATGCCGGGTCGGGAGTCGCAGTTACTGTGGCTACAATCCAAGCCCACGGCAAAGAGGACGACCGAGTCGCAAATTCTGGCATGGTGATGAGGGATGTCCTGCAGCTGCGCAGTGGCATACCCGCGGCCGTGCTACAGAAGGCAGAATGCGTGATCGTTGTGCCTTCAACCCTGAAGTTCGCTGTTGGAGTTGGTGGAAGCTACGGGCGTGGAGTAATGACTTGCCGCGGAGGTCGCGACTTTCAAGGGCCGTGGGGCGCTCCGTCAATGATCGCGCTCGGGGGAGGCAGCTTTGGCTTCCAGATCGGCGGACAGGCCACGGACTTTGTTCTTCTATTGATGAATCAACGCGCTGCGAGCAGCATTCTCAAGAGCAAAGTGAAGCTCGGCGCTACTGCGTCGGCTGCAGGCGGGCCCGTTGGACGTGAATCAACTGCCGCCACGGATGCATTCCTACGCGCAGAGATACTTTCGTACTCACACGCTCGAGGACTCTTTGCTGGGGTGTCACTTGAAGGCTCCACGCTACGGCCCGACAACAGGGCGAACAGAAAGCTTTATGGAAAAGATGTGAGCGCGAAAGCAATTGTGCTCGAGGGTGCAGTGTCGCCGCCATTGTCCGCGCTCGAACTGCTTTCGGTACTAAACGGCAAGTCACCCACCAACAGGTCAGCGGGCGGTGCTCCTCCTCCGCCTCTTCCTAATCGTCCGCCCGTGGCGACTTGTTCAGCTAATCCGACCCAAGTTATCGATGGGAGAGGCGAGACCGTTTTGGTCCGAGCCGATGCCAGCGATCCGGACAGTGATGCGCTTACCTATACATGGACAACAACGGGTGGGGCCATTGAAGGTACAGGATCACAGGTGCGGTGGAACCCAGCAGGTGTGGCACCGGGTACGCATTCTGTCACAGCGCGAGTGGATGATGGTCATGGCGGATATGTGAGTTGCGTGGCGGAGGTCCGAGTGGACCCACGACCCAACCAGCCGCCAATAATGAGTTGCTCCGCGAGTCCAAGCTCTATACGATCTGGCAGTCACGTGCACATCATTGCGGTCGCAAGTGACCCTGACAACGATCAGCTGACATATACCTGGGAATCGACCGGCGGGCAAATCGTCGGCTCCGGTTCGGAAGTCGACCTCGACACCACACACGTCGAACCGTCGCACTACACTGTGACGGGTCACGTCAGCGATGGACACGGCGGCGCCGCGGATTGTCATACCGAATTCACTTTGGAAGCTCCGCCAGTGCAAGCCAAACTGGCCATCCGAAGCATCTATTTCCCGACGGCCCTCCCTTCACCCGCGGCACCAGATAAGGGCTTGGAGGATAGTCAGCGACAGACCCTCACTTCGTTAGCGACCGACTTCAAGGAATATCTCGCAAGCAAACCCGATGCGCATCTCGAGCTGCAAGGCCATGCGGATCGCCGCGGAAAACCGAAATACAATCAAGCTCTTTCCGAGCGCCGAGTCGAAATTACAAAACGTTTCCTTGTCGGACTTGGCATACCGGAAGCAAATCTTTCGACCAAAGCGTACGGGGAAGAAGACAACCTGACTCCCGAGCAGATAAAACAGTTGGTGGAGGAACATCCCAACTTGAGTCAGGAACAGAAGGACAAAATCCTGAAGAACTTGAAGATGGTGACACTGGCGCAAAACCGTCGCGTGGACATTACCTTGAGCACGACAGGGCAACAGTCCGTTCGCCAATTCCCGTTCAATGCTGGGGATGCTTTAACGCTGCTCAGCCCAGGGCCGAAGGAAAAACAATAGAACTTACCGATCCAAATTGCTAAAAAGGTTTGTGTTAGCATGTCGCGAGTTCTTAACGATGAATGTGAACAGCCTTTGGAAGGCGGGCTAAGTCCCTACCTCGCGGCCGGGGCCCAAAATCTGAAGAGGTTGGTGCGGCACCTTGATCAAAAGCGATCGCAAGAACTCAGCACTAGCGGAGCGCTTCTGAAACCAGGAGCAGTTGGCAAGATCTAAGCTCTGAAAACAGAAGCGCTGGGGAAAAATTCCGCAACAAAACCTACTTCTCCGATTCACCTGATTTTTCGACAGACTCAGATGTTTGTGGTCCAACCTCCGTCGCCGGTCTCGTGCTGCTCGTCTGCCGTCCCAGTGCCCACCCGTCGGGTTAGCGTTTACCAGATGGCACTGAGTCCAATTCGTCGAACTCATAGCTTCGGCTGAGTCTTGCAGGTTCAGAAGACGGTGAAGCCGAAACGGAAACCTGCAGCGAGCGTGGCGAACAACGACTCGAACCTCACGGCCCGTCAGGGCTCAACTCACTGAACCCCCGTATGCGGACCCGCATGTACGGTGGTGTGGCAGGGGAGGACGGGCAACCGTCCCCCCTATGCCGATTGTGGGGATGCGGAATCTGAAACAAAGCCTGAGCACCCCACGTACCAAAAAGCGGAACGTGTGGCATCCGGCTACATGACAATTGAGTCGTACTGCCGGAAGCGCTATATGTACTGGGATCTCAGTTCGCAAGCGATACCACTAGGTCCTGGAGGGCGGATTGCCATAGATTGCTACGAAGAGGAGGGATGGAGAAGCCTATGAAGCTTAGAAGGATCGTAAACGTCCTGGTGTTGGGCAGTTTGTTGATGGGCGGAAAGGCATACGCTCAAGCAGGAAAACCCGAGGAAAAATCCTCACCGCCTTCTAACGAGTCCGGGAATGTTTTTCTGGGCCGCTGGGATTTGACGCTCGAGGGCCCGGACCGCGAATATCCATCGTGGCTGGAAATTCGGCGAGACGGCGGGCAGTTGAAGGCCGAAATGGTGGGCCGTTGGGGAAACGCCAGACCACTGCCCAAGGTTGAGGTATCGAAACATGGGCTGACTTTCGTTTCTCCCAAAGAGGAAGAAGCAAGCGCGGCCGACATGGTTTTCGAAGGCGCTCTCGTTGGCAAGACGCTCTCAGGAACCGTGAATGGACCGGACGGAAAGGCCTGGCAGTGGACCGGACGAAGAGCGTCCGCCTTGAAGAGCAGCAGTGAACCGAAGTGGGGGAAGCCGATCCCGCTGTTTAACGGAAAGAATTTGAATGGATGGAAAATGAAAGGACCGGGAACGACGGTGTGGAAGGTCGAGAACAGCAATTTAATTACGCCCGGTAACGGACCCGAACTGATAAACGATTCCAAGTTTGAAGATTTCAAGTTGCATGTCGAATTCAAAGCCGAGGCCGATTCCAACAGCGGCGTATACCTGCGCGGCCGGTATGAAGTTCAGATTGAAACAGATTCTGCCGACGAACCACCGAGTCATCATACAGGAGGAGTGTACGGGTTTCTGGCTCCTGTACCGGAACTGCGCCGCAAACCGGGAGAGTGGCAGAGCTTTGATATCACGCTGATCGGGCGGTGGATCACCGTCGTTCAAAATGGCCAAACCATCATCGATCACAAGGAAATCCCCGGCATCAGCGGCGGCGCCCTGGATAGTCACGAAGAACTGCCAGGCCCCATCTATCTGCAAGGAAGTGAAAAAGGGCACGTAGCCTATCGGAGTATCATCATCACACCAGCAGAGAAATAAAACCGAGCAGCCCGCGACGCACGGTCCAGTGACTCACTTCTTGGGCCTTCCCGGCGAAGCAGTCCTGGCAGGAGTGTCTTCTACCTCATCACTCCCTCTGCGCCTCGGTCGCCAACACAAGCAGAGCGTGCTCGAACTTGCGGAACTCGGTGACATCGCGGACGTAATCTGTGAATCCCGGCATCAGCGTCCGGGCCAGGTCGTCGGTGCGTTCTGGCTGATGACGAGCAGCTTCCATCAGCAGTTCGTAATCCTCGATGCCCTCTCGCATCACTTCCAGACGTAGCGATACGAACACCCCATCGTGTTCTGGGTCGGGGTACACGATGGCGTTATCACCGGCGGGAAGAAAAAACCCTCCGCCCCAATCAGGTTGGACATTCTCGAACGGCCTATCCGTCCAGTAATTCCCGCCCCAGTGCAGGTAGCCAGTAAGCCCGTACCGATAGTTGACCCAGGGCAAGAGCCGCACCTTAAGCGTCGGATAGTCGGTAAACCGATTAAGATATTTGCCGCGCGGATCCAGACAAATGTAATACCAACTTTGCCCTCCGCGTGCTTTATGCGCTGCAATTGCATCCAGCCGATCATCGAATGTGCCAAGCTTTGGCACCCAAATCGTGGTTTCTTCCTCGGCGGGAATATCTTCGTGAAGACTTATGGCGTCCAGCGTTGGCACCCCTGGCAGTTCCTCGCTGACAATATGGACGTAGAGCCGGTAAATCGGCATCTCTGCTCCGTGCGGCTCGTCGTGAACGTGCTGCACATAACGGCTGAGCCAGCCTTTCTCTTTCAAATGAGTGCGAAGTTGCCGCAAGAACTCGCGGAGATTCTGTTCCGCACGCGGATCGTCTGCAGGCAGATCCTTCCTTACAACCTTTCCGTTTTCAACCAGGTCCGTTGGGATCACATAGGGCGAGTCATACCCGCCGCCGAGCCGTGCGCTCAGGTGGCCCCCTTCGATCAAGCGCGCCATGCCGGCCTTGTCAAAGATTTCAATCCACCGGTCGACTAGGCTGAAATCGTATTGGACGGCGCCATCCGCCAGTTGCGCCTGAGCCAGATTCCGCACCGGAACAAACACAACATTTTGTTTGTAGTCCGCCATCGTGCGTCCGATGTTTTCCAATATCTTCCAGTAGCGATCCGGATCGGACTGCAATTGGGGATAGTGCTTCGCCATCCGTTCGTGCTCGAACCAAAGCCAATTCGTCACCCAGAGCTTCTGTTCTTTCGGCACGGTTGCTGCAAATACTTCTACGTGGAAGAGCAGCCTTAATTTCTGCTTCCCGGCGTTGATTTGGACCACGCCTCGGTAAATACCTGGGCGGGTGTCTTCCGGCGTAAAGACGGAAAGCCAAACTGTCTCGGTGCGGGATGCCTCCAGGGTGATATTTTTCTCTAGCGGGAACAAAGGATCGGGATAAGAACCTAATTCTGAACGCACCACTTCGTCCAGTGGTGTGTCGGCGGGGTGAGAGATCACCTTCACATTTTCCACTCGGTAAACCTGGACCTTAAGCGTCGCACTCCCCAAACGTGGAGAGATGACGCGCACTTGGAGCACCTGGTGCGAGTCGGAGCGCAACGCAATCTGCAGACTGGTATGTCCATTGCGTGCCGATTCCAGCGCCAGTTCAGAGTTTGACGCTATTGCTGGGCTGTCAGGAAAAACCTTCACCAGCGAATCAACGAACCAGGCCGTGAGGTCGTTTCGCCGGGCAGCATGAAGTGGCAGAGGGAAAAAGCAAATAAACCAAACGAAGAGTTTGCGCATAGTCAGTGTGACTCATGGTTTCCAGTGGTAGGAATAGGCCGAAAAACCAGTGGGCCGCAAAACATCAAATTTGACATGCAGTGGAACACCGGACTGGCTGAAGGTCAGCGCAATGGTGGTTTCCGCACCGGAAGCGAGTTCCGGAAGTCCTACCTCTTGGCGCTCGACCGGGATTTCGTCTTCGCCGTAAAAAGTTCCCCGGAGATGATAGCCCAGAAGACTGTACATCGGAACGTCGTGGCGCGTCTTCAGCCGGAGTTGGAAGGCGTTTAATTTGTTTTCCACGGTTAAGGATTCGATTGGACTCGATTCCCTTCGCAAGACTTCGTAGGACGCTTTTTGCGCGCCGAAGAGATTCACTACGCCATGAACATTTTGCTTCAGCGCGCCAACGCCACTATAGCCGACGTGTGTGCGGTAGTCGTTGTAGCAAAAGAAAATGGCGCCGGCCACGAAATTCGTGGAGCGGAAAATGGCGTCGTGTGATCGCAGAATATCAATCCTGTGGGCGTCCCCTTCGGGACGATCTTCTGTGCAGGCGCAGTATCCGTATTCGGAAATGACCACGGGCTTGCCGGGAAACGCGGCGTGAAGTTTATCGAGATGCCTGGCCACTGACGCCGGAGTTCCCGGCGCCCAGGTTCCGAAATATTCGTTTGTTTCGATGAAGTCCATCAATCCGGCTACGTCACGTTCCGGAGTTTCGTCCAGCGAGTTCGAGGCATAGGAACAGAGTCGATTGGGATCGAGGCGCTTCGCCTCCTCCAACATGTGCTTGGCGAATTGATACGCGGGAGGATTTTGCCCGCCAATTTCATTGCAAAGGCCCCAGGCCACGATCGAGGGGTGGTTGCGGTCGCGGGCGATCATTTCTCTCAATTGTTCCAGGGCGTTTTGAAGGATGTCGGTATTGGGTTCTGCTGCCATGCCGGCAAATGTGTCGTAGCCCCAGGCCGGGATTTCGCTTTGCATCAGAATGCCATGGCGATCGCAGTAATCGAGAACTCTTTTATCCTGCGGCCAATGAACGCGCGTGAAGACGCAATTCAGGTGTTTCATGTCGTCGTGATCGTGGGTGATCCATTGGCTGGGCTCCGCCATTCCAAATTCCGGATTGCTGCCCGCCATGCGCTCAACTCCCATCAGCCTCACTTGCTCGCCGTTCAAATAGAAGGCCCTGCCTTTGACCTCCAGTTTCCGGACCCCGAATGTTTGCGTGAGCCGATGCGTTCCTTGCGTGCCAGCGATGGAAAAAATAAGACGATAGAGATTCGGATGATCGAAATGCCACAACTTCGCTTTGGGCACTGTGGTTGCAAATGTTGAGGTCTGGACCGCCCCGCCCTTGATGGTGAGTCTCGGGATATCGGCACTGGTCGTCACTGCCGAGCCGGTTTCTTCGTCGATAATTTGAAAGGCGACTCTTCCCGTCCAGTCCTTCAAACTCGTGTTTCGGAGATCGGCGGTGATGGCAATCTTCGCGTCTCCGCTTGCGAGATCGGGAACGGCTTCGACATCAACGCGCGCTACGAAAGTTTTTGGGGTGATGAGCAGTTGCACCGGGCGGTAGATGCCTCCGTCATGCGCCCAGTCACTGGAATGTCCCCGCGGCACCATGTGCTCGTCGAAAGCGTTGTCTACGCGCACGGCGACGGTGTTGGGACTTCCCGGGCGCAGGAGATGGGTGATATCAAGGAGGAACGCGGTATAGCCTTTGCGGGAATGTTCCCCGGCCAATTGCCCGTTCACCCAGACTTTGGCGGTGTGGAAGACGGCTTCAAATTCGAGCCGCACCGCGGAGTCTTCCCATTCGTTTGGAGCGTCGAAGGTTCGGCGATACCAGGCGACACCTCGATAGTCGACAAATCCGGGGTCGACCTGCCAGGTGTGAGGCACGCTCACCGTGCGCCAGGGACTGGTAGATTCAAGTAGCGCGTGCCAACGCTGCTGTTCGCCGGTGCTGCCGGGATCCGTGCGGAACGACCATTCCCCGCAGAGAGTCGCCGCGTCTGGCGAGGTCGTGTCCGGCGAGTTAGTATCCGGCGCAGATGCAAGTGAAGGCGCGCCAATTCCGCCAACTGCCAGAGCCCCGGCTTGAGTCAGGAATTTTCGACGAGAATGCAACGCGATACTCCGTTCGTGATGAACCGCAAGGTAATCAGATATCTCCAACAATCTCGGCCCTGTCAAATTCTTTCTTGAGCGTACTTCGCGGTTCACTCCCTGGAGTGGTCGTCGTGGTATGCACCGACTCCGGTACAGCTTTGCACCGCCGGTACCAATATGGCGCTTGTTTCAGCCTGGCGGGCTTCGAAGAATACTTGGATGAGAGCCAATCTACCTGCCGATTCGTCCCCACACGCTGCCATTGTTCGCTGGTTGAGGGAGCGCAAGGAAGAGATGGCTGCGCTGGTGGCGGAACTGGTGGCGATTCCTACGGAGAATCCGCCAGGGAATAATTATCGGGCTTGCGCTGACTTGCTGGAATCGCGCATCCGGGGATTGGGGATGCAGTGTCAGTGCATCGTTCCCCCTGCAACGGGAGGCGTTGGCGCGGATGTTCCGGCTTCTCTACTGGCGAGCTATGGGAGTGGAGAGAGGACGCTTTATTTTCACGGGCACTATGATGTGGTTCCGGCACAATCGGCGGAACAGTTTCGGCCGGTGCGCAAAGAGAATTTCCTGTTTGGGCGCGGGTCCTGCGACATGAAGGGCGGGATCGTGGCGATGCTCTACGCGATGCTGGCGATTCGGGAATGCGGTTTG
>Ga0210402_10002004_pt1 | contig 20277 bp, 14 predicted proteins | sample IncBWC7MmetaG_FD_161055 | JGI IMG/M metagenome (GOLD analysis project Ga0210402, IMG submission 161055) | Forest soil microbial communities from Barre Woods Harvard Forest LTER site, Petersham, Massachusetts, United States - Inc-BW-C-7-M | ecosystem: Environmental > Terrestrial > Soil >... | reverse complement strand
AGGTCTCGCCCACCGCGATGCCTTCGACGGTTTTCTTCGTGGCCACGAAGCGTTGCACGTACGGTGGAACTGAACTCTCCCTGGGGCCGTCAACGCCTTCACGGCTGTCTGAGCAGTGCTACGGGGTCGGGGGAGAGATCTTGGGTTCGAACCCATAACATCGGGTGGTGTGCGGATAGCGTTCATTGTCGCCCCACTTGGTACCAGAGGAAGAGCGCCAAATCGGCAAGGATATGGTCGCCATTCAGCGGCCCTAGATCATCGAAGGCGCTCTCCAATCCATTGGGCGGCCGACACGCACGGCGATAAGTCCGAAGGGGGAAACTCCTAAGCCCGGCCGCCCGCAACGAACTTTCTACCAATTCTCAAGCCACATGTGTCTCTTCGCCGGGCCCCCAGTCCCGGGTACCACGTCGCCAAACGAAACTTCCCTTCCAACCCCAAAGTAAGCTATAGTACTATCAGTACTTTAGTTCTATCTCCTAATCTTCTTAATGAGGTGCATTCATGTTTCGGTACTCGCCATCGAAGGTGTCCGCCATCGCGCTGACTCTGTTCGCTGTTTCAGCCGCTACCGCCCAGTCGCCCATGGTCGGCAACTGCTCCGTCCTCCCGGCGGACAATATCTGGAACACCCCTGTGGATCAGCTACTGGTCTCCGCTAGTTCCGCAGCCTGGGTCGCCACCATCGGCGCCACCAAAACCGCACACCCCGACTTCGGGTCCGGCCTGTACAATGGAGCGCCCATCGGCATTCCCTACATTACCGTTCCGGGTACCCAGGTCAAGTACCCCGCCAGCTTCACCTATGCCAGCGAGAGCGAACCCGGACCCTACGCCATTCCCTTGAATGCACCCATCGAGGGCGGAAGCCAGAGCACGGGCGATCGTCACGCGCTCTCCATCGACACCGATAACTGCATCCTCTACGAGCTTTACGCCGCATACCCGCAGGCCGCCAGTTGGATGGCCGGGTCCGGCGCCATCTTCAACCTGCTCTCGAACGCCCTGCGCCCCTCGGGATGGACCTCCACCGATGCCGCCGGCCTTCCCATATTCCCCGGCCTCCTTCGCTACGACGAAATCGCCGCCGGCGAAATCCGCCACGCCGTCCGCTTCACGGTTCCCCAGACACAAAACACCTTCGTTTGGCCCGCCCGCCACTACGCCTCAAGCCTTACCGGCACGCAGTATCCCCCCATGGGCGCCCGCTTCCGTCTGCGCGCCGGGTTTGACATCTCCGTCTACTCCGCCGCTAACCAGGTTATTCTCCGAGCCCTGCAGAAGTACGGTATGATGCTTGCCGATAACGGCTCCGCCTGGTATCTCTCCGGCGCGCCCGATTCCCGCTGGGACAACAACGACCTTCACAACCTCGGCCTCATCAAGGGCTCCGATTTCGAAGCCGTGGATGTCTCCGGCCTCATGGTCGATCCCAACTCCGGCCAGGCGAAGCAGTCCACCACCGTTTCCGTCACCGTGAGCCCCTCCGCCGCCACCGTTCCGGTTAACACCACCGAACAGTTCACAGCCACGGTGACCAACGCCACCACCCAGATCGTAAACTGGAGCGTCAACGGCGCCCCCGGGGGCAACTCCACAGTGGGCCTGATCGGCGCCGGCGGTCTCTATGCCGCCCCCGCGGTTCCCCCCGCCGGCGGAACCGTCACCGTTCAAGCCGCCAGCGCCGTCTCCCCTTCGGCCGTCGGCGTCGCCACCGTTACCGTTACTGCCCCGTCCCCTGCGCCCGTTCTGAGTTCGATCGCGCCCAACAACGGAACCCAGGGCACGAACGTCCCGGTGACCCTCGCCGGGTCCAACTTCCAGACGGGCGTCACGGTCGCCGTCGGCGGTGCCGGCGTCTCCGCCACCAACGTAACGGTGGTTAGTGCCACCCGGATCACCGCCACCTTCACCATAGCCGCCGCAGCCGCCACCGGCGCTCATGGCGTCACCGTAACCACCAGCACCGGAACCAGTGCGGCTCTGCCGTTCACCGTGAAGGCGCCCGTCGTATCCGCCAAGCCTACCCTGACCTCGCTCACGCCGAACGCCGCCGCGCGAGGCGCTACCGTGAACGTCACTCTCAGCGGCGCCAACTTCACGGCCGGGACCACCGTGACGGTACAAGGCACCGCCGTATCGGTGACCAACGTAGTGGTCGTCAATGCGACCACCATTACGGCGACCTTCCGCGTCAGCCCGACGGCCACCCGCCGCTCGCGCAACACCACGGTCACCAACGTGGCCGGAAGCAGCAACGTCCTGCCATTCACCGTGAAATAGACCAGGAGGTGCGTAGACCCGAGGGGGGTGATGGTCGCCCGTGGCGCTATGTGGGGCAGGTTGCTAACCTGCGGCGGATTGGCAATCCGCCCGCCGCGAGTTGGCGCGCAGCCGAACTTCCACAAGCGACTTTCGAGAGTGCCGCGGATTGTTAATTCGCCCACCGGCGCATTGCTAATCCGCCCGTGCGATGCGGCAGCGAGCCAGCCATCCTATGCGGCCTTTGCCCCCATTAGGTGACAGGCGGATTGCCAATCCGCCGCAGGTTAACAACCTGCCCCACAATACCAGTGTATGTATCAATTCAAGCGCTGGCTAATTCGCGGTCGCGAAGCGTGATCGGGACGAAATCGCGCGCTTCCTCGCCGACGTAGACCTGGCGCGGACGGGCGATCTTTGTGTCCGGGTCCTGCATCATTTCCTGCCACTGGGCCAGCCAGCCCACCGTGCGCGGAATGCCGAACAACACGGTGAATTGATCGGGCGTGAAGCCCATGGCCTGGTAGATGATTCCCGAGTAGAAGTCCACGTTGGGATACAGCCTGCGCTTGATGAAGTACTCGTCGGAAAGCGCGATCCGTTCCAGGTCGAGGGCGATATCGATCTTGGGATTGCGTCCGGTCACTTCGAAGACTTCCTCGGCCACCTGTTTGACGATGCGGGCGCGCGGATCGTAATTCTTGTAGACGCGGTGCCCGAAGCCCATGAGTTTCCGCTCCCCGCTCTTGACGTGCTTGATGAACTCGGAGATGTGATCCTTGGACCCGATCTCGTCCAGCATGCGGAGCACTTCTTCGTTGGCGCCGCCATGCAGCGGGCCCGACAGGGCGGCAATGGCCGCGGCCGTGGTGACGAAGGGATCGGCGTGAGAACTGCCCACGGCGCGCATGGCGCTGGTGCTGCAATTCTGCTCGTGGTCGGCGTGCAGGATGAACAACACTTCCAGGGCGTGCGAAAGCACCGGGTTGGCGGCATACTTCGGCTCGGTCCGCTTCCAGAGCATGTTCATATAATTCTTGGTGTAGCTGAGCTCGGGGTCGGGATAAACGTAAGGCATACCAAGCCGGTGGCGGTAAGCGTAGGCGGCCAGGGTGGGCATCTTGCCGATGAGCCGGACCACCTGCCTGCGCCGGCAATCGGCGTCCGTGACGTTGCGCGCGTCGGGATAAAAGGTGGATAGCGCCGCCACGGTACTGATCAGCACGCCCATGGGATGGGCATCGTGGTGGAAGCCGTCCATGAACTTCTTGACGTTCTCGTGCGTCATGGTGTGGCTCATCACCTCGCCGCTCCAGAGTTCGAGTTGGTGAGCGGTCGGCAGTTCGCCGTTGAGAAGCAGGTAAGCCACCTCCAGGAAGGTGCATTTCTCGGCCAGTTGTTCGATGGGGTAGCCGCGATACCGCAGGATGCCCTTATCGCCATCCAGATAGGTGATGGCGCTGTGGCAGGAAGCCGTGTTCATGAAGGCCGGATCGTAGGTCATCAGGCCGAAATCGCCCGGATCGGTTTTGATCTGGCGCAGGTCGGTGGCATGGACCGTGCCCCGATAAATCGGAATGGTGTACGTCTGCTTGGTCCGATTGTCAGTAATCGTCAGCGTGTCATTATCCATAGTTTTACCCTGGCCCTTCATCCACAATTGTACTCCTGGAACTTCGACGCCTTCCCTGAACAGTAGTTTTAACACCTTAATATCTACACTTATCACGAATCGCGGCACGGGCCTCCGGGCCTGTGTTTTGGCCCGTGCCACGCCCATGCCACCCGGCCTGTGTTTTCATGGCGGCCGTGCTTTGACGGGTACAGGCGGCCGGTTTCGCGCCAACCGGCGGCTAGGCGCAGGAGTAGGGCGCAAATGGGCGGGACGACCTTATAATACCGGAATGACCCCGGATTTTCAGGGTGACGCCGGCGGCGACAGAGAGAGCTCCGACCAGGAATTCGTGGCCGCCCTTCGACTGGCCGTCGAACGGTACCTGAGGGCGGTGGACCAGTGGGAATCCGCCTATCGGAAGTACTACCGGCTGCCCGGTTATACGGCTAAAATCAGCGGCGATCTGGAGGCCGAGCACCGCCAGTATTCCGAGCGGCGGGACGAATTGCAGCAGATGCTGCCGCGGGCGCGGCGATTGTGTCTTAAACACCGCCTGCGCGACCCGTTCGCCGGCCTGGTGCGCATCTCGCTGGGACGTTATGCGCCACAGCACCGCGTGGGTTCTGTGATCGGCCGCAACGAACGCAACGCCGTCACCGCCTGTCTGGTGGATTTGGCGGCCGCCTGCCAGGAGTGGGCGGCCCCAGGCGCGGCGGCGGGGCCGGACACCGCGAAAGGTTCATGGTTCCGCCGGCTCAGGGACTACTTTTACTGATGGATCCGGATGTGCCTCGGGGGTTGTGGGGCAGGTTGGTAACCTGCGGCGGATTGGCAATCCGCCTGCCGGGAGTTGGCGCGCAGCCGAACTTCCACGAGCAACTTTCGAGAGTGCGGCGGATTGGCAATCCGCCCGCCGCCTGTCGCGATCCCGCCAGCACCGCTTCCCAGCCGGGGCCGCATGCGCGCCACGCGCCTCGCTCGCACCAGGTCCCCGAGCGGTTCGAACTTTTTCCAACCCGCCGTATGCGCAAGGTCCCGGAGTCACGCCAGCATCTTCTTCACCACGTTGCCCGCCACATCCGTCAACCGGAAATCGCGGCCCATGTGATGGTACGTCAAACGCGTGTGCTCCAGCCCCAGACAGTGCAGCATGGTCGCCTGCAGATCGTGTACGTGGACCTTGTCCTCGATCACGTTCATGCACAGCGGGTCGGTCTTTCCCACCACGGTGCCGCCTGCCATGCCGCCGCCGGCCAGGAACAGGCTGTAAGCCAGCGGGTGATGGTCGCGGCCCGCATTGTTTTCGTCGCGCGTATTGCGGATTTCCACCATCGGGGTGCGGCCGAACTCGCCGGCCCACACCACCATCGTGCTGTCCAGCATGCCGCGCTGCTTCAGATCCTGAATCAACGCGGCGGTCGGCTTGTCGGCGATATCGCAGTTCTTCTTGAGCTTGCGGTTGAGGTCGGTGTGGTCGTCCCAGCTTGCGTGGTTCAGCATGATGAACCGCACCCCGCGCTCCACCATGCGGCGGGCCAGCAGGCAGTTGGTGGCGAACTGACGGGTGGGGTCCTGGTTCACACCGTACATTTCCAGCGTTTCGGGCGACTCCTTCGAGAAGTCGAGCAGCTCCGGCGCCGCCATTTGCATTCGGAAAGCCAACTCGTACGACGAAATGCGCGAGGCGATTTCCATGTCGCCGGTCTCGGTGAGATGCTCCTCGTTGAGATCCTTCAACGTGTCGAGACTCGCCCGCTGCATGTCCCGCGTTATGCCGGGCGGGTTCGAAAGGTACAGCACCGGGTCGCCCGAGCTGCGCAATACCACGCCGCGATAGGTGGAGGGCAGGAATCCACTGGACCAGTTCGAACTGCCGCCGCTGGTTCCAACGCCCGAGCTCAGCACCACGAACCCGGGCAGGTTCTGCGATTCGCTGCCCAGGCCGTACAACACCCAAGCGCCTGCCGTGGGCCGGCCCACCTGAATGCTGCCGCCGAACAGCAGCAACTGGCCGGGATGATGATTGAACGCGTCGGTGAACATGGATCGCACCAGGCAGAGATCGTCGGCGCGCGAGGCGATGTGCGGGATGTAGTCCGAAAACTCGATGCCGCTTTTCCCGTACGGCTGGAATTTGCGCGGGCTGGCCAGTACCGCCGCATTGGGCTTGGTGAAGGCCAGGCGCAGGTCCTTGGTCATCTCCGCGGGCAGCGGCTTGCCGTTCCATTTCTCCAATTCGGGCTTGGGGTCGAACAGGTCAAGCTGGCTGGGGCCGCCCTCCATGAACATGAAGATCACGCTCTTGGCCTTGGGCGCGAAGTGCGGTTTCCTGGGCGCCAGCGGATTCAGTTCCGGCGTTGACCCAGGTGAAGCCCCGCGGCCCTCCTGCTCCAGCAGTTGCGACAACGCCACGATGCCGATGCCGCCGGCGCATTCCTGAAAGAATTTGCGGCGCGATTGAATTTGGCGGAACTGTTCGCGATCCATGGTTTGTCCTTGGTAGTGCGAGTCCTTGGTAATGCTTAGTCCTTGGTAATGAATTCGTCCAGGTTGAGAAGCACGCGGCTCAACTCCACCCACGCCGCCGCATCGGCCTGCGGCACGCCTGGAAACTGGTTCGGAAACAGCGCGCTCACGGTTTGCGGGCTGGCCTGCAAAGTCCGGCTGGTTTCATCGAAGTATTTGCCCATGCGCTCGGCTTCGCGCGCGCTTGGTTCGCGGCCCAGCGTCACCTCGTAGGCGTAATTGAGGCGGTCGCGAAAACCGCCGCCTGCTTGCGCTCCAGCCACAGGCGCCTCGCTCATCACCCGATAGGCCAGCGCCTGGGCAGCTTCGAAGAAGACCGGGTCGTTCATCAGGTTGAGCGCCTGCAGCGGTGTGTTGGTGCGCTCCCGGCGCGTGCAGGAGAGGCTGGCGTTGGGCGCGTCGAAGGTCACAAGCTGCGGGTACGGCACGGTCCTCTGGAAGAGAATGTACAGGCCGCGCCGGTAGCGGTCGGCGCCGGTGCTCTCCTCCCACTTCACCGATCCGCCGTAGGATAGCTCAGCCACGCCTTTCGGCTGCGCCGGCCTTACGCTGCGTCCGCCGATGCGCAAATCCAGCAGGCCGGCAGCGTAGAGCGTTTCGTCGCGAACCGCCTCGGCGGGCAGCCGCAGGCGGGACTGCCGGGCCAATAGTGTGTTGTCAGGGTCGCGCGTTTCCAGATCGGTGCGCGCGTTGGACGATTGGCGATAGGTGGCGGAGGTGACCATTTCGCGCACCATCTGCTTCATGCTCCAGCCGCGCTCCCTGTATTCGGTGGCCAGCCAGTCCAGCAACTCCGGATGCGTCGGCCGGTCGCCCTGCGTGCCGAAATCGTCCGAGGTGGCGACGATGCCGCGGCCAAACAACTCCTGCCAGATGCGGTTCACACCCACCCGCGAGGTCAGCGGATTCTCGGGCGATGTCAACCAGCGGGCCAAGGCCAGGCGCGTCGGCTTTTCTCCCGTCTTTCCTTGAAGCGGGCCTTGCCGGGGGCCTTCCAGTGGGCCTTGCAGGGGCGGCAGCACGGCCGGCGTGCCGGGCTGAACTCCTTCTCCGCGGTCGCGCCAATCGCCTTTCACGTGGATGTACGTTTCGGGCGGCGCATCGTTTTCCAGCAGCACCGGCGCATAGCTGACCTGCGGCGCCTTGGCCATCAGTTCGTTCAGCTTGGTTCGTAGCTCGCGCAGCTTCAAACCATCGCAATATTCTTTCGGATACATGCTGCCGCAGGAACCGATGAAGCGGTCCAGCATCTCCACCTGCTGCACTTCGCTGCGCTTCGCCGGGTCCAGGAACAGCACCTTGCGGGCGTTGTCCACGGTGTGGGTGAATTCGCCGTAAGAAAAGTCGGATTCCTCTTTATGGCCGGGATTGAGCGCCGCTTCGCGCAACCTCTTTTCCCAATCGGCCTGCGCCTCCGGGATCTTGTACTCCTCCAGCAACGCCTGCCGGTTGCGTACGAACTCCGGCAGCGCCGCCAGGTACGGACCCAATTCCCCAGGCAGCGGCGCGGGAACATTCACCTCTTCCTGTGTATTGAAAAACGCGGTGAGCTGGTAAAACTCCTTCTGGAGGATGGGGTCGTACTTGTGGTTGTGGCATTGCGCGCAGCCCACCGTCAGGCCCAGCCACACGGTGCCGAGTGTGGCCGCGCGGTCCAGCACCTGCTCATCGCGGAACTGTTCGGGGTCGGTGCCGCCTTCGCGGTTGGTCAGCGTGTTGCGGTTGAAGCCGGTGGCCACCAGGGTATCCAGGTTGCGGTCCGGCAGCAGGTCGCCCGCCAGTTGTTCGGCGGTAAATTCGTCGAACGGCATGTCGCGGTTGATGGCGTCGATCACCCAATGCCGGTAGCGCCAGGCCCATGGGCGCGAGCGGTCTTTTTCGTAGCCGTCGCTGTCGGCATAGCGGGCCAGGTCAAGCCAGTAACGCGCCCACTTCTCGCCGTAGTGCGGCGAATCGAGCTGCCGGTCCACCATGCGCTCATAGGCGTCCGGGCGGTTGTCATGCAGGTATTGGCGAACTTCCTCCGGTGTTGGCGGCAGGCCCGTCAGATCCAGACTCACCCGCCGCAGCAGCGTCAATTTGCCGGCTTCGGGCGAGGGTGCGACACCCGCGGACTCCAGCCGCGCCAGGATGAATTGGTCGATGGGGGTGCGCGGCCACGCCCGGTCGCGCACCGCCGGAGGGTCGGGACGCCTGATCTTTTGAAAAGCCCAGTGCGAAGATTGCGATGCCGCGCCGTTCTGCTGGTTCTGGCTGACTGGCGGCGCGGGCCAATCGACGCCCTGGTCGATCCACGCCCGCAGCAGGCCGATTTCGGCGGCGGTGAGGCGGGCGCCCATCGGCGGCATGACTTTAGTTTCCAGGCCCGCCACCAGACGGATCAAGCGGCTTCCCGCGCTGTTGCCCGGCAGGATATCTTTGCCCGACGCCCCGCCCTTGAGTGCGGCTTGGTTTTGATCGAGACGCAGCCCGCTCATCTGCTGCTGAGCGCCGTGGCACAACAGGCAGCGCTTTTGGAGCAGCGGTTCGATATCGCGGGCGTAGGAAACTTTGGTCTTGGCGGCAGGCGGAAGCGCGGCATCGTCGGCCGCGCGGGAAGCTGTGAGCATAAACAGACACACGAAGGCCCCGCAAGACAGCCACACCGCTTTGCTCATGAGGTCTCTATTATAGCGCTTGGGTATATGCTGCCCGGCAGCGAGCCAGCCTCAGACGTCTTCCACTCGCCGACCCAGATCCCAGGACGCCAATGGGGCGAGCAGGAGCCCTGCGAAGCCTCCAAACAGAGCGGGCGCGAGTGTATTGTGCGAATCGTACAATCCTTCAGGCCGCACGCTGATGGGCAGTATCCAGGGATACCACCAGCCGAAAACGTCTCGACCCACACCCAGCAGCAGAACGCCGATCAGCATGGCCGCGAAAGCGATCCCGGCCGGCACGGCAAATCCGGGAAAGCGAACGCTGAGCCAGGTATGGACCACGATCAACAGCCAGCAAGCCACATATCCCCGGATCGCCGTAAGCAGGATTTCCCGCCAGGGAATTGCGGAGGCCAGATTCAGACCGCGAGCGCCACTGAACATCAGGACGCCGCCGACGGACGTCACTGTGAATGCCAAGAAGCTCGCGCCCAGCAGGAGACCGCAAAACAGCATCTTGACGCCGAACACTCTCCACCGCGGAATGGGAAGCGCGAAGAGCTGTTTCCACTGCTTACTGTTATGCTCCATGTTAGCCAGGCAAATCGCCTCGAAGACGATCAAGGCCGGCGTGAACAACCCGAGCCACATAATCCAGCCGAAGCTGAGGAGATCGCGCCACAAGATCGCGGGATCGGTAAGATTGATATGGCGGCGGCCGAACATCGTCAGGATCTCCAGCAGAAACAACAGCGCCGGCGCCGCGATGGCCAGCCGCACGGGGGCGGAGCGCCGCAGTTTGATGGCTTCCGAGCTGACGAGTGCCCACGCCGTTGGCATCATTTGGTATGCCACGCTTCCACGGTTCCGGTGACTTTGACGAACAGCGCTTCCAGCGTCGCCAGTTCGACCGCCAGGTGATGTACACCGACACCGTTCTCCACCAGCAGGCGATTCACTTCACGCGCCGTCTCATTGGTGGCCCCGTGGATGATGAAGTGCTCCCGCCGGGAGTCTACCGTATGACCGCTGGACGCCAATACTCGCAGCGCATCGTCGCGGCGGTCGACCTGGATGACCAGTTCCTGCGGCACGCGAACCGACAGCTCCTGACGGGTTCCTTGAAAGAGCAGATCGCCGACGTCATTCATGATCCCGATGTGTGTCGCCACCAGGTCCAGCTCTTCGAGTTGATGACTGGAGACCAGGATGGTCGCGCCATACTCCTGCTGCAGCGTCTGGAGGAGCGTTCGAAACGTCTGGAGGCCTCCTGCGTCGAGCCCGTTCATCGGCTCATCGAGCAGCAGCAGTTCCGGATTCCCGAGGGCGGCGATGGCGACGCCAAGGCGCTGCCGCATACCGCGGGAGTACTCGCACACCTGGTTTCCCACGTATTCGCCAACACCGAGCGCGTCGATCGCGCGGTCGGCATCGCGGCGTTCGAGGCCCTTCAGCCTGCGGGCGATTTCGAGATTCTCCCGACCGGTCAGGTGCTCGTATAGCGAGGGCTGCTCGATCAGTGAACCGATTCGGCGCAAGACCTTTGGCAGTGCTCCGCGAAGGGGCCGGCCGAAGAGGCGGATCTCTCCGCTGAAGGGCTGGAGCAGGCCCAGGAGCATGCGAATGACGGTCGTCTTGCCTGCTCCGTTCGGGCCCAGGAAGCCGAAGATGCTGCCGCGCGGCACTCGCAGCGAGAGGTTATGCAGGACCATCTTGATGCCGTAGCCACCGGTCAGTCCTTCCGTTTCGATGACGAATTCCAAGAGGTCTCCGTAGCCGAGTGTTACCTGACACGATATACCAATGTAGATTTCATTGGCAAGCTCACCGCAGGCTGGCGAGGGGTAGTAGGGGATAGTTCCCCCTAACGGGAAAGCGACTTGCGACGCTTTCCCAAAGGAGTATCGGAGGGCGTCTAGCTGGCGCTAGCGGAACTTCGCAAGTCTGAGACGCTCGGGCACCGGCGGAGAGGCCCGCAGGCCCCTCAACCAAGGGTACGTGTCAGACGCGCGCCGATCCATCGTTAGATGAAGGATAGATGAGGCGGGGGCGATAGGCGCCAACGTCACCGCGAGTGCTCCGATGGCGGGGCAGACTAGGAGTTCGGACGCTTGCGGTCAACCTACCCCGCAAAGTGAATCAGGGTAAGCCAGTTTCGTGGAAAGAAAGAATCAGAACTGAACCCCTAACTAAAATGAGACACTCCGAAAAGACGCACTTTACAGCGAATGGAGTGCGAAAAATGGCGAAGAAGGCAAAGTGGCGTCGGCAGACCCTGGAATTCAAACGGCAGGTCGTCGAACGAATGAAGACCTGCCAAAACATTCATGAGCTGGCATGCGAGTTGGGCGTGCAGCGGAAGCTTTTCTACCTGGACTTTCCAAATTAGCTCTGATCGCGTCCGGCTTGTCACCACAAGCTAATGTGGTCGAATTCCCGCGTTGTGGTCAAGTAGACAGTCACCCAAGATTCGCCCGCCCGGCCGAAGGCGGCGTTGGAACCCACCCCCGCCCCCTGTATACTAGCGGACTGGAATATCGCTGGTAGGCGGGGAAGGCTGGTGCATGGTGCGTAGAACGATCGGGGTCATAGTGGCCGCATGGGCTCTGTTGGGCGGGACAGGGTGCAGACGGCAGTCAGATGCGGGTGTGACGCGGTTAGTGGACCGTTTCAAGCCGGCCATGGTCAAGGGGTCGTCCGCCAAGCGGAACTCTCCCGGGCCGGCCGCGCTCTGGAATTTTGGCGATTCTGCCGCCGGCAGTTCACCGGAAAAGACCGCGCTCGGGTGGAACGCGGGAAATGGGGTGTCGGGTCTTAGCCTCCGGGAGGGCCGCCTGAAAGGTCACACGACCACAAACTTCCCGATGGTCTACGTGGAACGGCAGGGCAAGCTCGACACACCGGACCTCTTATACGCCATCGAGATTCGGCTCAAAGTCAGTAAAGGCGCCAACTTGATGGCCACCACGCAGGGCCAGGCCCCGCCGGATTTCAAAGACCTGCTCGAACGCGCCAGTGGTCTGCAGCAGCCCTGGCCTTTTACGAGTCCGATCGTGGCATCCGATGACTTGCAGACGATCGTTCTGCACAATGCCAGCACCACGCCCCTGGCGAGCCTGCGCCGATTGATCGTTCGCCCCACCGATGCGGAAGGAGCGGATTTTGAGATTGAGTCCGTGCGTGTGATCTCCGAGAGGGAGCATCTGGCCGGAATTCCTTCGGGTATCGGTTGGCAGGGGCTGGGCGAAATCTACCGGGAGTCCCTGGTGTCGCGCTCGCCGGAATCGATTGAGTTTCCGGTGAGTCTGCCGGATAAGCCCTGGCTTGACCTGCAGGTCGGAACCCTTGACGACAATCCGGTCACCTTCCAAGTCGCGGTTGCAGGCTCGGTGGTGCTGGAGCGAACGGTGACCACTCCCGGGCGCTGGGAAGGAGCGCCCGTGGATCTATCCGCCTATGCGGGGCGGCAGGCCGTGGTGTCGCTGTCCCTCAAAGCGGACCGGGATGGCGCCGTGGGATTCTGGGGCTGTTCGGTGATCCGAAACCGGAGCGGGGAGAAGCCTCCCGGCCGGCAGGCCCCGCGCGCCGATGTGTCCGGCGGACGCGTTCCGCAGGGCGTGATCCTGGTGGTGAGCGACACCACGCGCCGGGATCATCTGAACGTGAACGGATACGAACGCGAGACCGCTCCGACCCTGGCCGGGCTGGCCCCGCGGGGTGTCCGTTTCAGCGACAACGTCTCCCAGGCGACGTGGACCAAGGTTTCGTTCCCGACGATCATGACGTCGCTCTACTCCAGCACTAATCGGGTCAAGGAGATGAACGACCAACTCCCCGTCGCCGTAGTCACCATGGCCGAGTTGTTCCGCGGCGCCGGCTACGCGACCGTCGGCTATTCCTCGGTCCCGTTCCACGGAAGGCTTACCGGCCTGCACAAGGGTTACGAAGAGTTTCATGAGCGAACCTCGATCGCGGAGGCCGGATCCAAGACGGCGCGGACTTACGTGGACGGCTGAACGAATGGCTCGGGCAGCACCGCCAGGAGCCTTTTTTCGCGGTATTGCATGTTTTCGATGCCCACCCCCCTTATGAACCGCGCCGACCCTATGACAGCATCTGGTTTAACGCGCAGAATCGGGAGCAGTACGACAAGGACATCGAAAAGCTCAAGAAATTCATCAAGAATCCGGAAGACCGCTCGCGCGTGATGCCTTCCCTTGAGGAGGCGCAAGCTTCGGGTTTGAACTATGACGAGTTGATGAAGGAATTCGTCGGCTGGTACGATGGCTCGATCCGGGGTCTGGATGCGGAAGTCGCGCGCCTGGTGAACCGGCTGAAGGAACTGGGACTCGCGGATAAGACCGTCATCGCTTTTACCGCCGACCATGGGGAAGAATTCCATGAGCACGGCCGTATGTGGCACGGGCAAACGGTATACGGAGAATTGACCAACGTCCCGCTTATATTTTACGGGCCGGCCTTCATCCCGCCGGGACTCGTAATCGACCAGACCGTGGAGAACATCGACATCATGCCGACACTCCTCGAGTTGAGTCACCTGGCGCTGCCCGACAAGATTCAAGGCCAGAGTCTGCTGCCGCTGATGGCGGCCGCCAAAGAGGTAGGGAATGGCGATGCGGCGAAACTGCGGGCGGCGGCGGAACGCTACGGTTGGAGGGACCAGCCGGCCTTCTCCGAGAAGGCATTGACACCGAAGACCGGAGGCCCCAGGCCCTATGACACAGAGAGCTACGGAATTGTGTATGACGGCTGGAAACTGATTCGCAATAGCAAGCGAAGCGAGGGCACCCCGGAGTTTGAGCTTTTCGATCACAAGAAGGACCCGCTAAACCGCGAGAACATCGCCGATCGGAATCCGGACGTGGTCAAGCGCCTGGCCCTGAAACTGGAGGAGCGGCGCCAGTCGGCCATCGCGGCAGCGCTGCCCGCGAATGCCACTACCAAGATGAATCCGGAAGAGATGCGGCGGCTTCGCTCGCTCGGCTACATCCAATAGGGGCGGGCAGGTTCGAAAAGGCGGGACACGCCGCTCGCGCCATCCCAACCGATCCCGCGCGCCGGGAAACCGCTTGCTTACGCGCGCGGCTCCGATCAGAGCCGCGACTTGTCGCTCGACCGTTAGGAAGCGGTGTCTCTACAATATTTGCGGCCGCCGTTCGTCTACAAGAATGGATGGATGAGTCGAGCATCACTTCGATGACCGGGCAAGACCGTCGAATCTCCGAAATCATCGCGGAAGAACGATCCCGGCTGCGCAACTTCATCCGCCGGCGTGTGCCCGATCCCTCCGACGCCGAGGACGTCGTGCAGGAGGTTTTCTACGAACTGGTAGAAGCCAATCGCCTGCTGATGCCGATTGAGCATGTGACCGGCTGGCTTTTTCGCGTCGCGCGCAATCGCATCACGGACCTATTCCGCAAGAAGAAGCCGGAGACCTTCAGCGGCGCAGCGGTTCAGGACGAAGACGGCGAACTGCTGCAGATCGAAGATCTGTTGCCATCGCCTGATGCCGGGCCGGAAGCGCTCTACGTCCGCAACGTGCTTTTGGATGAGCTGGAATCCGCGCTCGACGAACTGCCCGGCGAGCAGCGTGAAGTATTCGTCGCTCACGAACTGGAGGGGCGCAGCTTCAAAGAGTTGTCGGCGGCAAGCGGCGTAAACGTCAACACCCTGCTCTCGCGCAAGCGCTACGCCGTGCTTCATCTGCGCGAGCGGTTGCAGAGCATTCACGACGAGTTTATGAAGAAGTGAGGAGCACAAACATGAGAAAGAAATGGATTTTTCTGGCCCCACTGATAATCGCGGTTTTCATCTGGATTGGCGGCGAAGTCGTGCTGCATCTGTGGAACTGGCTGCTGCCGGCGTTGTTCGGATGGCCGCAAATTACCTTCTGGCAGGCTATCGGACTGCTGGCTCTCTGCCGGATTCTGTTCGGAGGCGGAGGCTTTGGTGGTCGCGGCCTTCATCGCTCCGGTTTTCGGCGGCGAATGGCCGACCGCTGGGAGCAGATGACGCCCGAAGAGCGCGAGAAGTTCCGCCAGGGTATGCGCTCACGTTGCGGCGGCTTTGGAGCGCCAACCAGCGGAACCAAGGAGCCGGCCTGATAGCGCCGGCCTGTAACCTTGCCTGACGCCGTTTACGGATCGCCATCGCCGGGTTAACCGGGGACTTGAGGTCCCTCCGTTCACGGGGAGGAGGCGTGCCCTTGGAATCCAGTTGCGTCGCTTCTTTTCTTCGTTCTTTCCAGCGATGGGGAGCGCTTGGTAAGTGCCAACTCATCCAGGCCGGGCAGGCTGGTGTGCTTACTGTACTGACGCCGAAATTCTTTCGGCGTCATATGCCGCAATGCCCGGAACCGGCGATTGAAGTTGGACAAATTGGAAAAGCCCACATCCGCGGCGATCACGCTGATGGGCCGGTCTGTCTCCACCAGCCACATGCAAGCCCGTCCGATCCGCAAGCGGCCCAGGTAGTCGGTCACGTTCTCGCCCAGGTGACGCACGAACAACCGGTGAAGAGATCGCTCCGACATGTTTCCCGCGGCGCATAAATCCTGCATCCGAATCGGTTCCGCGAAGCGCTCATGCAACAACTGCAGGATTCGGTTCAATTGAGCCGAATCATCCGCTCTGAGGCAGGATGCCTTTTGCAGTGTCATTGCCAACGGAGCCGCATCCGTCTCAGCAAGCTCTGTCAGCACATCCAGCGCGGCTCGAAGGCGGTCGCGCGCGGAATTCGAAAGCAGTCCCGGCAGATGCGATTCCATCATCTTTCCCGCCGAGGCCGGAAAACTCAGACCGCTGGATGCCCGCCGGAGCAACCCGCGAAGCCCAGAATACTCCGGGCACGTGCCTGCAAGCTCCAGGGCCCAGGCTTCGGTAAACCAGACGACGATAGCGATGTGCGGGTTTGATTCATCATGCGGGTTTGACTCATCATGCGGGTTTGATTCATCGATCGCGACACTGGATGCCCACGTGTGCGGCATATTCGGCGGCAGAAGCACCAGGTCGTGAGAATCGTACGAACCGATATGATCCGCCACGAAACGCAATCCGCGGCTGTTCAGCGTCAGGGTCAGTTCGCATTCCGGATGGCGATGCCACTCAAAGGGAATAACCGAAACCCGGCGGTTGAACACACGAATGGAACAGCTTTCGGGGATTGTGACGTGTTCGAATTGAGGTTTCATCCTTTGAATCGGCTACCTGATTTTGGACACAGTCAGCCGTTTGTTTGTCCGAATAGTACCATTTCCTGGCCGAATCCGGAGTAGCTCGCACTCTTCGCGCAGTTTAAGATCGATCATACGGTCCACCGGAAGCCGACTGGTTCGGCGGTTCCGGCTTCTCCAAAATTACCCAGGTGGGCAAAGACAGGAGTGCAAAGAACTATGGCGTTCCAGGTCGAGAATCTTCCCGAAGCGATTCGGCGGGCGATGAAAATGCCGCGGCTGAGCCTGATTCTGTTTTGCGCCGCGCCCTTCGGTATTTCCCAAACACCACCTTCCGGTTCCGTGCCAGTGGACCTGGCAAATTCTTTGCGGCCGTTTATCTCCGGCAATTGCTATACCTGTCACAATTCGCAGGCAAGAATGGCGGGTTTGGATCTGGCGGCTGTGGCCAGCCGCACCCCCATCCCGGATGACCGGATTTTGTGGGAAAAGATCCTGACCAAGCTGAAGTCGGGGCAGATGCCCCCGGCTGGCAGGCCGCGGCCCAATGAGGCGGAACTACGGGCTGTCATCAAAAAGCTGGAAGACGCGTTCGGAGCCAGTGCCGCGGCGACCGGGCCCGATCCAGGACACATCGCGCCACACCGGCTGAACCGCGCGGAATATAACAACACCATTCGCGACCTGCTGGGAGTGGATATGCATCCGGCGGATGACTTTCCGCAGGACGATGCCGTCTACGGATTCGATAACATTGCCGATTCGCTCTCCATCTCTCCTCTGCTGATGGAGAAATATATCGCGGCAGCGGAGAAAATCGCCAACGCGGCAATATTCGGCCCCGACCTGAAACCGGAGCCCGTGCGCATCGACGTGGCCATACCGCGACGCATGGAAACCACCAGCTACGTGCCGATCACGAAACCCGCCTACTACTCGCTGTCGGACTATGACGTAACGGGATTGTCGCAGCCCGGATCGTATCACCTGAGTTACCAGTTGCCGGTTACCGCCGGGTATGTTTTCAAGATCACGGGTGCCGGTACCCGCCCCGCCGGATCGGAGCCGACTCAATGCGAGTTTTGGGTGGATGGCAGGATTGTGAAGACGTTCGACGTGGCCGACGTTGGTTTGTCCGGCTTCGAGCGCCGCCCCGACGCCTGGGAGTTGCGCCTGAAACTGTCAGCCGGTACGCATGAATTCGTGGTGGCGTTTCCCCGGCAGTTCGATGGCCTGCCGGCGAAGTATGGGGGTCCGAACCCTTCCAAACTGCCCGAGCCCCAGCGGAATTTCGCCCCGGCTGCTGCCGCCGCCAGCGGTCCGGTTGACAATCGCCCGGGCAAGATCGAGGAGCGGCGAATCGCCGCCGAAAAGGCCAGGCGGCAGGCCGAGCACCCGACGTGGAACGGCCTGTCCGTTAACGAGTTCGAAATCGTTGGCCCCTATGACTACACAAAGGCTCCGTCGGCCGAAAGCATGCAGAGGATTTTCACCTGCAACTATTCGAACCAAGCCAGCCAGCCCGCATGCATGCGTAAAATCATCTCCGATCTGGCGACCCGCGCGTTCCGGCGTCCTCTCGCGGCTGGCGAAACTGAACCATTTTTGACTATTGCCGAAAGCGCCGAACGGCGCAGCGGGTCTTTCGAACACGGGGTTTCCGTGGGGCTCCGGGCCATTCTGGTATCGCCCGATTTCCTGTTTCGCATCGAGAAGAGCGCCGCTTCCGGCGGCGAGCCGCAACGCATCACGGATTACGAGCTTGCCTCGCGCCTTTCCTACTTCCTCTGGAGCAGCATGCCGGATGCGGGGCTGATGAGCCGCGCGGCTGAAGGATCTTTGAGGCAGCCGGACGTGCTCAGGGCTGAAGTGAAGCGTATGCTCGCCGACCCTAAATCAAGCGCACTGGCGGACAACTTTGCGGGTGAGTGGCTCGAGGTTCGGCGGCTGGAATCGATTACGCCGGACCGGGACCGCTTTCCGGACTTCGACGATTACCTGCGGGATTCGATGAAGCAGGAAACCGAGCTGTTCATCCGGAATCTGCTTCACAACGACGGCAGCATCCTGGATCTCATAGATGGCAAGTACACATTTCTCAACGAGCGCCTGGCCGCTCATTACGGCATTCCGGGAGTAAAGGGAACGGCATTCCGGAAAGTAGACCTTACAGGAACCAACCGCGGCGGCGTGCTGACGCAAGGCAGCGTCCTGACGGTCTCTTCGTACGCTACACGCACTTCTCCCGTTCTGCGGGGTAAATGGGTGCTGGAGAATTTTCTCAACGCTCCGCCCCCGCCTCCACCGCCGAACGTGCCCAGCCTGAACGATGCCGCGGTAGGCTCGTCGGTATCATTGCGGCAGCAACTGGAGCAGCACCGGGCGAATCCTGTTTGCGCCTCGTGCCATACACGCATGGATCCGCTGGGCTTTGGCCTGGAGAATTATGATGCGGTGGGATCGTGGCGCGATAAGGACGGCAACGTTGCGATTGATTCGTCGGGCGTGCTTCCCGACGGCCGAACCTTCCGGGGGGCAAACGGCCTCAAGGCTATTCTCCGCGGCGACAGGGAGGCATTTGCGAACGGCATGGCCTCAAAGCTGCTTATCTACGCGCTCGGGCGCGGCATGGAGAGTTATGATCGCCCTGTCATCAGCGAGATCGTGCGGCGTTTACCGGCCACGGACTACCGTCTTTCCAGCCTGGTGCTGGAGATCGTAAACAGTTTTCCATTTCAGATGCAGAGAGGAGCAGCAGCGCAATGACATTCGTAACCCGGAAGCATATTCCGCGCAGGAGTTTTCTGAAGGGCGCAGGCGCGACCATCGCACTGCCGTTTCTGGATGCGATGATGCCGGCTTTCGCACCGGCCGCAGCCACGAAAGCGCCTGTGCGCATGGCTTTTGTGTACGTGCCCAATGGCATCATTATGAACCAGTGGACCCCGGCGGCGGACGGGCGGAGCTTCGAGTTCCCGCGGGTCCTTAAGGCTCTCGAACCGTTTCGCGAAGACCTGCTCGTTCTGACCGGCCTGGCCCATCGCACGGGGGAGGGATCAGCCGGCGACCATGCACGGGCCGCCGCCACGTTCCTGACGGGAGTCACTCCGAAGCGGACCACCAGCGCCGATATCGAGGTCGGCATTTCGGTCGACCAGGTCGCCGCGCAGGCGCTCGGCGGGAAAACCCGTTTGCGGTCTCTCGAATTAGGGTGCGAAGTCTCGCGCACAGTCGGGAGTTGCGACTCCGGGTATAGTTGCGCCTACATCAACAGCATGTCCTGGAGAGGGCCCTCCACGCCGAATCCCCCGGAGACAAATCCGCGGCTGGTTTTCGAGCGGCTCTTCGGCACTCTGGCCGGGAACAACGACCCCCAGGCCCGGGCCGGCATTGAAGAAGACCGCAAGAGCATCCTGGACACGGTCACCAGCCGGACGCGGCAGCTCATGGGCGAAGTCGGCCCTTCGGACCGGCACAAGATCGACGAGTATTTTTCCTCGATACGGGACATTGAAGGGCGAATTGCGGTTTCTGCCAGCGATCAGGAAGCCGGCCGGGATATCGAGAAGCCCGAAGGGGTCCCGACTACATTCGTGGAACACGCGCGGCTCATGAACGATCTTATGCTGACAGCGTTCCGCGCCGATATCACGCGCATCGCCACGCTGATCTACAGCAAAGAGAGCAGTACGCGATCCTATCCGGAACTAGGTTTTTCCGACCCGCACCATCCGCTCACTCATCACCGGAATAACCCGGACATGATCGAGAAGGTTACGCAGATCAATTGCCATCACATCGAGCAGTTCGCACACTTCCTTCAGAAAGCCAAAGCGATTCCCGATGGCGATGGAACTCTGCTCGACCATTCCATGGTGGTGTATGGCAGCAGTATCAGCGAAGGCAACAGTCACATTCATACGAACCTGCCGGTGGTACTGGTGGGGCGCGGCGACGGTAGTTTGAAACCAGGGCGGCATATTGTCTATCCGGAAACCCCGATGACGAATCTTTATCTCTCTATGCTGGACAAAATG
>Ga0210402_10002003_pt1 | contig 20292 bp, 21 predicted proteins | sample IncBWC7MmetaG_FD_161055 | JGI IMG/M metagenome (GOLD analysis project Ga0210402, IMG submission 161055) | Forest soil microbial communities from Barre Woods Harvard Forest LTER site, Petersham, Massachusetts, United States - Inc-BW-C-7-M | ecosystem: Environmental > Terrestrial > Soil >... | reverse complement strand
CCCACCAGAGTGAGAGGCCGGAAGGCCTTCTGTTGCAGGCAGACGATCCTGATACGCGAATCTGGGTCAAGACTTGGGCGCAAATCATCCACGACTGCAGAACGAGGCTAAAGATATTCCAGCAAGCGCTGAACTATAGCGCCGACAAGGACGCCTCTCTCGACTATCTGAAAGCAACCTACGAACGCGTCCTCAGTGGCGATGACACTTCGGACGCACGTGAGGCATCCGAAATGAATATGGACACCGAGAAATCGAAGAAAGAGCCTACAGCAGCAAAAGTAAGCTGATTCTGCATCTTGCTCCCGGCGTGCTATGCAGCTTCCAGCCAAGTCAGGATCGCCATACGTCCTTCGCCTTTGGAAGCGGGTCAGCACTCACATTGTTTGATTAACTGGAAATCCGTGACGCCGGTAGATTTCAAACGCCTCGGCTTTTAATGCGACTCGAGGCTGGCGAGCGGACTCGGAACCCGACTTGCGCCCAATGTTTCTGACTGGGTTCCCTCCGAATTAGACGATAGACGGTAGCATTCTAACTTCTTCATCGCGTCGAGTCGGTTCTGGTCCAAAACCTGCGCATATCTAGGAACAATTTGAGAAGAACTGTGCCCAAGCATTTGCGCAACCGTAATCGCGGAAACACCTGCCGCCGTCATGCGCGATGCGAAGCAATGCCTCAAATTATAAATGGGGAAAAACGGAAGCCCTGCTTTTCTCAACGTGCTCGCCCATGCTTTTCGACCACCCTGCAATTTATGACGACGATCTGAGAAGGTCGGGAAGACCCATTCAGATTGACTCTCTGGACATACTAAACTGCGCCATCTCAGAAGTTCCGATTTCAACGTATTGCAAATCGGAATAATACGAATTCCCGACTGCGTCTTGCTCTTTTCGACTCGCAGAATGTCGTTTAGGAAGTCGATGTCCTGCCATTTCAAGGCCAGCATCTCACCAGTCCTCATTCCGGTTTCGACTCCCATTACTGTCAAAATGCGTATGCGAGGCAAAGCAACCGACAAGAGTTTTTCCTGCTCCTGCCACGTTAGGATGTGCGGCTTCCGTCGGTCTTTGGATTCATTTTGAAAGAACTTTCCTAAATCGAAAGGGCTTCGACCGAGATATCGCTCCCGCTCGGCTTGCTTAAGCACTTGGGCCAAAAATCTCAAATCTCTGTTAATTGTGGCCGCTTTTACTTTCTCATCTCGTCTAGCACGAATGAATTCATTGATTCTCGCGGTTGTGATGCCGTTGAGCGGTGTGGCTTCTCCGAAGAATCGGACTAGGTTTCCACTGGAGACCGTGTAGCGCTTCTTTGTGTTCGCATGCCCAATTCTTTCGAGGTATTTTTCTGACCACTCTCCTAGTTTGGGAGATTGCTTTAACATCTCAAACCGGCCTTCGGCCACTTCAGCTTTCCGGATTGCCAGCAACTTCTCAGCGAAACGCTTCGACGTGCTGCGGCTCGACTCAAATACTTGTCTGTTTGCAACGGTGTAACTGAGCCACCAGATTTTTCTGCCGGTCTTGCGAAACTTTCGATAATAAACCCCCACGCTGTCTCCTTCATTAGAAGCAAATCCTCAGTTAAGAACCCTAAAATCGCCGGAAAACCGCCGGGTTTTAAGACCCGGTCCGTACTCGGCGAAAAAGAAGCCTAAAAAGCCTAGGAAATTCACCGACTTCGTAATCCGGACGAAGGGTTCGTAGTCTGTAGACTAAAAATTCGGCGATTTGCATAACTGGAAAACCGTAAAGACCGAAGTGCCGTGCTTGCGAGCGAGCTTCTTGAAACTCATTCCTCGTCTTCTTTCTCGTCGGAGCTGCCGTACCTCCACCGTGCTTAGAACTCGGAGCGGTACCCTGCCTAGCCTCTTACCCTTCGCTCTTGCATTGCGAAGCCCAGCGCGTATACGTTCCCCAATGAGCGACCGCTCTAGTTCTGCCACGGCACCCAACACGGTAAAAATCATTTTTCCGGTTGGAGTGCTTGTGTCGATCTGCTCTGAAAGTGAAAGGAATTCAATTCCCAGTGAAGCGAATGCTTCCAGCGAACGGAGGAGGTGGGACACGCTGCGCGCAAAGCGGTCAAACTTCCACACAGCTACTATGTCGAATTTTCGCCGGTGAGCGTCAGCCATAAGCCTATCGAGTTCAGGACGGGAGTCCTTAGCCCCTGAAATCCCTCGATCGACATACTCTCCAACAATTTTCCAGCCCCTATTTCTACAGTACTCGCGAAGCTCTCTGACCTGCATGGCCGGGTCTTGGCCGCCTCCCAATGTCGAAACCCTCGCGTAAAGAGTTGCCCGTTTTCCGTTTTTCATTCTCGATTCGCTCCTTCCTATAAAAATGACCTATAGAAAAGACTGAATTCCTCTCACTCGAAGGGCAACCTAAGAGTTGACGCGTGCTGCTTTACGAGACCTTGCACGTCTGCTTTTCGCACGATGCGCTGTGGATCGCCGCCTCTTTGACCGAAGTCGCGGCTTGATGTAACCGTCTGGTCGGACATATGCGGTCACCATGAGGACTACCGATTTGCCGTTTGCTTTGAACGACGTTCTTCTCGGCCCATTCGAAGTTGCTATCAGAAGCGTTTTGCCGCTTTTTGATTTGCGAGGTGGATTTATCACGGGCAATGAGATGTACATCACTCCTTTTCTAACTTTCACTGTCATTGTTTTTCTCCTCTTTAAGTTGTGTTTCTTTCCGAATCGTCCTATTCAACGGGTTGCTCATTCCTTCCAGCCACTTCAATAGGGCGTTTCGACTAAATCGAACGCAGCGAGCAGAGATTCGCACGACCGGAATCCGCCGCTGTGAAATCAAGTGGTAGACGCTACCGGGAGCGAGACTAAGGAAGTGAGCTGCCTCTACAACAGTCAACAGCCGGTCCTCTTCCATTTTCTCCTCGCCTTTCGTCGTTCGATACCCGCTAGACACGCTAGACCTTCCATTTCTCCTGGGTCTTTGCCCCAAATTGCATCTGCTAGACTTCCCTGCTCTAGCAGCTCACAAAGTCGTCAAATCGCCTTTAAAATCGCGCCTTCTAGAGGCTCTAGCGGGTTTCCGGCGGAAGATACCGCTCAAAAACAAGTTTGAAATCATCACGTTCGTATCCCCGATAATTTGAGTCATCAATCCAAAGTTGTTTTGAAGAGATGCCAAATGGACGCAGCATTCGGGAGAGGCTTATCGGCGTCAGGTCGTCGTCCCATTGGCTGTCCAACTTCCCTTTCAGTTTTGCGACGAGATTGCTGGTGGTAATCGCATTTCGCTTCGAATTCCCAAATGCTGCCCTTATGTCGGCGAGCAGTCTGAGTCCCTGACTCTCGTCCACATCCAGTTCCGCCTTCTCACCTGACAGGCGAAGGGCAATCTGTCTGAGTTCATCAAGACGCTCGGGAACTGCAACTGAAGCAATGGTGAACAGCGGTTCCCAAATATCTGCCTCACGGTCTCGGAGAAAATTGAGATTTTGCTTGAGGTAGGCTTTGGCGATGAGTGCTTTGTTCTTTTCTGTCCACGTGGCAATTGCCGACGTAACTCCCAGCGCCTGCTGTGCCGCGACACGGCGTCGAAAGCGGGCAATGGATTCATTTTGTAAATGTCGCCTCATGCGAACGATCACAGACCGGTCCATCAGCGTGTCGGGGAGATTTCCAATAGCAAGAACCACTTTCGGGCAGTAGACAGAAAACTTTTTCACCGTGTTCTCACGCCCAACGCATCGAAGTACGTGCGTCCCTTCCCTGAAACCTGCTTGGAGAATCGCCAAGAGGTACGTCGCTCGCTCCGATTGTCGATTCCGCAAGGGTTCGGCTTCGTCGATAAACAAGGTAGGTGGGTTATCGCTTTCGACGGACCGAAAAAGGGCGGCTTCGCTGATGTTCACGCTCATCAGCGGATTAGCACAGAGCAGCTCTAAGATTTCAGCAAACCGCGACTTCCCGCACCTCTTCACCGGACTGGTGACGGTGAGATAGGGGAAGCAATCAAAACTTTTGAAGATGCGAGTTCCGATGGCCCACAGAGCTGCTACGAAGGGCAGGCCTTCCGGTAAGATCAGATAATCGAGAAAAAGGCTTTCGACGAGACGAATGACCCATGCGCCTGTTAGTGGTCGAGCTCGCCAATCATTGGGAGTAATTTCTGCGCGCTCGTTACTTTCGGGACTTTTCGGTGCAACTCCGTCCACCCCAAATGGTTCAGCGTTGGATATCAATTTCAGCAGTTTCTTTTTTGTGCCGCCTCGTTCCTTCCATTCGGTGACGTCCTTCCCTTCTGGAAAGCACGGGACTAAGGTCACCGTCGAGGCGTAGTTCGCAACCGATTGAGTGACTTCCAGAGCGTGCTTCCGACCTGGTTCGTCGTTGTCCTGCAGGATGAATACGTTCTTGCCTGCCAGAACTTTTGAATATTCTTGGGTCCACTTGCCCGCCCCGCCGGCGTTGCAGGTTGCGACGAATCCCCACTTTCTGAGAGTCTCTACGTCTTTTTCTCCTTCGACGACATAAACTTGTTTGGCTCTAATTACCTCTGGTAGGCGATAAAGAATTTTCGACACGCCTTGGAGGTTCCAAATCCAGGAGCCCTTCCCATCTGGTCTGCGGAATCGAAAATCTTTTGGTTCGAAGCGGGCTTGCTGGTAAACGACCTTCCCTTTTTTCCCTATATAGGAATAAACCGTCACAATTCGTGGCCGGAGTTTTGACCCGCCACCTCGGTTTGCAAGTCGGTTGATTCGTTTTCTCGCTACCTTCGCGCCGCACTGGGATAAGCGGCGCTTAAACTCCTCGAGATTTCCCGATGCGCGGCAGCGATGGCAGAAAAAAAGCCCCTTCTCAGCATTTAGGGAAAGAGAGGGCCGGTGATCGTCATGGAGCGGACAACACGCGGAGCCTTGATTGCCACTCCACCTAATGCCAGGCACTTTGGATTCGAAATACCGCTTGATGTTTTCAGATTTCAGACTTGACGCCTCCTCAGTCGTGGCGCTGTTATAAGACTGAGGAGGCCGCCTGGTCAGTAAATGGTAAGAAAATAATGTCGTACACCGCGAAGCCACACATTCTCTGGCACTTAGAGCTAACGATGCAGGGAGACAAGGGACTTAAGGTAAGCGGAGCTGGCGTCTAATTCCTGAAATCATTTTGTGGATGAGCTTCCTGAGGTAAGGATTCAGATATGCAGCGTTCCATGAATCAACTTTGGGGAAAGCTCTTGTCCACCGCTCCGGCAGCTGAATATTTTCGAAATCGAATCGCCTGCAAAGTTGACCTGACGGAAGATTGGGATTTGTTTCGATCACCCACTTGCGCTTCAAGATTTCCACTCCTGCTTTGCCTCTAGTGAATCTTGATTCGTTGCAGTCGAACGAGAATCGCGCTTCTACCAAAGTATGTGCCGTATGCACTAGATATCGGTCGATTCCATCCAATTGAGAATAAAGTTCTTCACAATGCTGCTCTAGCGAAGCCTTTGATATTTCCAGAGCGTCAACCAAAAGTCGCAGCTCTTGCTCGAAATCCTTGTCTTGTTGTTGGCACTTTTTTGCAAACTGAAGGAGCCAGCCTGGTGCATTGCATTTGGAACGATTCTCTTCTACGTCTGCTAGACGCTTACGCAATCGGGAGAATTTGTCCCAGAGCGGCATGCTATTTCGAAGTGCACCAGCCTGATGCAGCTCAATGAATTTCCCGCTGACTGTAAACGGAACTGAAAAATCCACAACGTCCATCATATAATTGTCATCCTGTCGGTGAAGGAAGTCAGACGGATTCGACGATTCAGCAACCCCGTCTGCTCCCATATTTTATAGTTTTCAACTAGCAATTAAGGTGAGTGGAGGCGTCAAATCAAGTACAAATTGGGATGACGCAATGTCAAGATTGTTATCGTGATCCCTTGAAGCCCTCCGAAAGCCCTCTAGACCCGCTAGACATACGATAAACACTGGCGATTATGCGGTTTTGTTAGTTGCTAGAGATGGGTCGTTCTAGAGGGTGGCGAAGGCGAAGAACAATTAGTGTTTACGCGGATTCTAGCGGGTCTAGCGGTTCTGGGCACTGGTCTTCGGGGCTATCTTTTATTCTTGGTGAGGCTCTCCCTTGCAGCGATTTTCGCTAGCCCCAATACAATTCCCGAATTCGTCATGACAGCGTCTGGCCACTTTTTTTCAGCAGCCTTCTTCAACAACTGAAAATCATCCGGGCTCATCTTCACGTTGACTTGAACAGTCCTTTTCATGCCCTCTTGTATCCGAGTTTTGCAGTTGCCAAGCAACGTTACTATGAGTACTCTTCGTACCCATGAAGTCTGGGTTTTACCTAAGCCCATCGCAAGCCGCGCACCTTCGGAAGCTTGTCCGTGACTACAAGCCGAAAATGGGGAGATCGTGGAAGCTGAGAACTGATGACCAGCTCTGGCTGCGAGTCTTGTCGCAGGTCGTCGTTGCGGGAAACGCAGCTCCCGGATATACGCTTCAAGAATCCACAGCAGTCAGAGAGAAATTGGGGTTTTCTCGGCTGAAGAAACTAACGCCTCGACGGCGCCGTAAGGTCATTCACAGCGTCCTACAGGCAATTGGCACTCGATATGTTGGGAAGAGTGCGAAGAATCGAAAGGTTGACGCCGCTCTTCACAACTTCAATGCACTAGCGGATGCCGGTAGCCCAAAACGATTTTTTAAGAATGTCGCTCAGGAGAAATCCAAAGAGGAACGAATCGCGCTCCTCTCCCGAACTTTGTCCTATTACAAGAAAAAAGGATGTCGAGACATCCTGATCGAACTATGCCTTGCTACCGACTGCATGGCACTCGACCAACGCATACGAAGGATTCTTGAAAGTGTAGGAGCGAAGGTTCCAAAGTCTATCGATGGACATTTCGAGGAAATCGAAAACGCCTTAATTCAGAGAGTAGCGGAGCCTAGCGGTTTGTCTGGAGGCGAACTGGACAGAATTTTGTTTCAAAACTACGGCGACATCATGGTCCGACTTCTATGTCCATAAATTCCCTCAAAATACTATTTGAACTAGGGTTAGGATGTCTCCGTCTCCCACCTTTCACTCAGTTTCCCGCGTGCAACTCATCTTGGCTCCGTGACTTCAACCCCGCCACTTTTTCCTCATCAATCTCCTGACGCGGAATCTTCGTTTTTCAGACGTAAAACCTGAATCATCAAGGAGTTCGTAAGGACCGCCCATGGAGCACGGCGTGATTTAGGTAAACTGAGACGAACCGCTTTTTGGTGTTCGTTCTTCTCCCAAAAACGCCCGTGATCTTTTTCCGAATTGGTTTAGAATTCCTTTGGCTTCTGTCAATCTTTTCGTGTTTTTTTGTCGCCATTACTGACGGCGACTGACTCTCCTATTTATCGCTGCTCAGCGCAGCGAGGGATGTAGAGATGTTCCTGGACAAAAGTCGCATTCTATTCGAAAAGCTGGACGACCTTCGTTTGAAGGAAAATGAAGACGAAGTCCTGAAGGCAATGCAGGATCCCACCTATCGGCTACATGTCTGTTTGCATGAGGCGGCACACGGCGTCTACATGCAACGAGCTGGGGCAAAACGCTTGAACTTTCATGGGCCGGTTGCCTTCTACAGAGCAGAGAGCGACACCTTCGACATCGGCAGTGCAGGAATGACGCCGGACTTTGGAGACGCCGGTACAAAAATCGATTCGCTCGCGATGGCCCGTTGGTATGTAGCGGGAGGTGTTGCGACGCGCTCACTTACAGGATGGAATGACGAGGACGGCGACGGTCAAGATCTCGAAGTTTTTGTCAGAGAGTGCTTTAGGCTAATTCCCGAGATAACGCGGGAAGACATATCGACGCTTTGGAAACAGGCAAAAAAGGACGTGGAACGCGACTTGCGTCGTCCCAAATTCAGGCGGGAACTCTGGCAGAAGGCACGAGAATTCGAGGACTGGTTAGTTCGGACTTAACATCATCTCAACGGCCACAACGAACAAGTCTTCCGATGGACCGGTAATTTCCTACCTGAGTTGCTTAATTCTTTATTCGAATCACACCTAGTCCGACCGATTTGCGCTGGCGTTCCGGATATTTCGAACGCTCTTTCTCTGCCAAAGCTTTCGTCTTGAACGGCTTGGACAACGGTGTGAATTCACCATGTTCGTACGTGAAAAGAAGCCACTTTTCGATGATTTTGCTCATTTCAGTTTTATATCACGAAGTGGTTAGGCCGCCCAACAGTTCTGCCCAAGGATTTTTCAAAGCCTGTAGCCAATTTCTTCTAATCGGATTCCGGGATGCTTAGGCGTCATGCCAACATAGGTTAGATTTGAGGGTGCCCATCCGAAAAAATCCATGCGGCCTTGACACAATTAAGTACCGCGCAAGCTACCGGCTGGAGTAACTCCGGGCGGTCAGAATCGTCTCACAATTCGCTCATGTGGCCAATTTTTCCTCCACTAATTTTACGGTTACCGACAGCGAAGAATTCTCTTCAAGCATGTTCCAAATCAATTGAAAGCATCCGATTCGGAACAGTCTTTTACTTCGCCTCCCGTGCGAAGAGTTTTGGAAAACACAGATTTAAGGTCGGTTGTCGCCAACGACGAAATGGCCGGAAACGTGCCTTCTCTGCATAAGAAGGTGCCTGAATTGAAAGCGAAATGTTTGAACTGCGCTGCGTTGATTGCTGTACTCGCCTGCTTTTCTGTGGATTGCGTTCAGGTCTGGAGTAAACCCAAAGAACCGACGAAGATCAGCACAACCGAAGCACGAAAGAGCGAGCAGCAGCGATTGCTCGAAGTCAAAACGAGCGAAAGAGTCTCCGGCGAGAAACTTCCGCTTCAGTTTGAAGAAAATAAGGGGCAGGCCGATCCCGCCGTTCAATTCATTTCCCGTGGTGCCGGCTACACTTTGTTCTTAACGGCCAATGAGGCGGTTTTTGTTCTTACTCATCAGAAGCCATCCACGACCGGGCTCGCCCAGCGAAGCCCCTATAGTCAGCGCCCGGCCGAGCGCGCGCTAAACTTCAGTTCGGTCCTACGAATGAAGTTGTCGGGAAGCAATGCAGTTCCGCAAGCGAAAGGAACGACGCAGCTCCCGGGCACAGTCAACTACTTCATCGGACGCGACGCTGCGCAGTGGCGCACCGGAATTCCAACTTACTCCGACGTCGTGTATAGCGGGGTCTACCCGGGAATTGACCTTCATTACTACGGAAACCATCGCCAGCTTGAATATGATTTCGTTTTAAACCCGGGCGCTGATCCGCACAATATTGCCCTTAATTTTGACGGGGCCAAGGGCCTTGCCATCGATAACACCGGTAACCTGGCGATCGACAGCGATGCCGGCAAAGTGACGCTCCTTAAGCCCTTCACCTATCAGATGGTGGGCGGGCTGAAGAAACCGGTGGGCGGTAGCTATGTCTTGCGGCCAAACCATTCCGTTGGAGTGGAACTCGGCCCTTATGATCCGACTAAGTCGCTTGTCGTCGACCCAGTTTTGGTCTATTCGAGCTTTCTCGGAGGTTCCGGCTGGGACGCTGCCATCTCTATCACACTTGATCCTTTAGGGAACGAATATATCGGTGGATTTACAATTTCGCCGGATTTCCCCTCAGCCAGCACCGCCATTTCTGCCGCCCCGAACGGAACTTGTGTCGGGTTCGTCGCAAAATTAGATCCCACTCTTACCTCCGTCCTGTATTCGAGTTACCTTGGCGGGACCGATGGCGCTGCGAGTTGTTCGTGGGGTGACGGCGTTAATGGCATAGCCGCGGACTCTTCGGGTCAGGCGTATACGACTGGATATGCCTCCTCGAGTGATTTTCCAACCACCGCAAGCGCTTTCCAGCCCAGTCGCGGAACTGGGGCTAGTGCGAACTCCTTTCTGACAAAACTCGCCGCGGACGGCCAATCTCTCTTGTATTCCACTTACCTCGGTGGTTCCGGAGGCGATGATGATGGGTATGCCGTACTCGCTGACAACACCGGAAACGCCTATGTAGTTGGCCAGGCGACCAGCCCGGATTTCCCGCTCACGCCAGCTACTGCCTTCCAGACCATTCCGAGCGGAGTTTATCCGCTGGGAAACGGTTTCCTCACGCAGATCGACACCACCAAATCTGGAGCGAATTCATTGGTCTTTTCCACTGTGTTAGGAGGAACAACCGGCGATGACGCAATTACCGGTATAGCGCTTGACTCCAGCCAAAATGCCTATCTAACCGGTTGGACTTCTTCATCGGACTTTCCGGTAACACCGGCCACTGCGTTTCAATCCTCATACGGCGCGCAAAGCTATTGCGGCTTTGTTACCCAGCTTGACTTATCCAAAACCGGTTCGAGTATGCTCAGCTATTCGACTTACCTGTGCGGCACCAACAGCGATTGGGGTTGGGGCGTCGCAATCGACTCGAACGCAAATGTTTATGTTACAGGCGAAGCGTTCTCTGCTGACTTTCCATCGACATTTGGGCAGTCCAACAGTCCAAACGGAAAAGGTTTTGCCGCATTGTTCAACCCGCGTCTCACTGGGTCAGCATCGCTGCTCTACTCCAGGCTGCTCGGTGGAAACAATAGTTCTTTTGGAGACTGGCCCTACCGGACTGCTGTGGACGCAAATGGAAACGCCTACGTTGTTGGGCAGACCAGTTCGACTGACTTTCCGGTCACGTCTGATGCGTTTCAGTCGAGCCTTCTGAGCACGACGGGCGACGGATTCCTGACCGTGCTTAGCCCGGACGGCTCGACAGTCTTATACGCCACATATCTCGGTGGCAGCGGGACCTCAACTGTCGGAGGCTCGGGAGATCTTGTATACAACGTGGCACTCGATTCGAATTCCAATATTTACATGGTTGGCCAGACCATCTCTAGCGATTTTCCAACCACTACCAACGGACTGCAAACCACTTATGGCGGTGGCGGAGACGCCTTTGTAACGCTCTTAGGCGCGCTCTCCGTGCCGCACGTAGCATCGGTATCACCGCCGGCCGGAGCCGCCGGCTCGCTGGTCACCATTTCAGGTTCGGGATTCGGAACCGTCACTGGTTCGGTCAAAATTGGAGGAATATCGGCAGCCGTCCAATCGTGGACCGCAGACGCAATAGTGGTGCAGGTCCCATCCTCGCTGGCAGGCTCTGCGCAAGTTGCTGTGACTACCGCAACGGAAACCTCTAACTCCGGCCACTTCAGTGTCGAAACCACGATTATTTCGAGGCTGTCTCGAACTTCCGGACCTATCGGCGCTAGAGTCACAATCTTCGGATCGGGCTTCGGACCATCGCAGGGGTCAAGCGGAGTTACTTTCAATGGGGTACCTGCTTTTGTGACCAGTTGGAGCGGATCGACAATCGAAATCCTGGTGCCTCCAGACGCGACTACTGGTAGCGTCATGGTGACGGTCGGGGGAACTCCGAGCAACCTGGTCAATTTTAGAGTAGTTCGGGGGGATTTTGATAAGGACTGTAAGCGGGCCAACGTTCGCGACAAAGACTGCGACCCGAAGCTTCGCTTCTTGGACCAACCCCTGATGCAATGATTGGGTTTTCGCTTGAGTTCGAAGAGCGATTCTAAATGGGCGAATATCATCGTGCGACAACCTGATTTTGAGGGATTCGAATGCGGGTAGTTAGGACCTTGCCGCCGATTTTTATCAAGTCCGCAGGATATGCCGTTCTGACTGCTCGCGACGGTAGAGATGCGCGGCCGATTGGCGGTAGGTGCGAAGCAAGCACCTTTCAAGCTGACATTATGACTCCTGCGAGAAATAGGCGAAATAAGATAAATGCGTAGGTACAACTACGTACGTTAATAGTAATATTGACATCTCGTATGCAAGAAACTATATGTGGCCCGCAGGCGTACCTTCTGCGGCCAATTATCATCCTGGCTGGGCTAGATCGAGGCAACCATTTTATTCCTCGGGCCGCCGAATCTGGGAGAGTTCCTCATGCTTTCGCAAGCACAGTTTGTCTGTCAGTCTTCGGCTTGCCGCCGTGAGGTCGAAATTGCAATCCCCACTGGCTCGGAAGGAAGACAAGTCTCGAATCCGCGATGTACCTGCGGCTCGGAAATGAAGAGAGTCTATTTCAGGCCGGTCTTTCGGGAACTCTCCAGAGCCGAGGCTATGATGCGCCTAAGAGATTGCGTCTTGTCATGAGAAGAATCCCGTCCTTATTTGAAGTCACGTTATCCGCTACTCTGTCGATTGTTGGACTCTACCTGTTGCACGAAGGAAACTCAAACAAATCGCCCGTTGAGGCAATCCTGATCGGTGGCGCATTCTGCCTTACAATGGGCGTAATGACTCTAGTCTCCGCAGGTAGATCCATTCTTTGGCACAGGAGGATGCTGCGACGTTCGATTCCGAAGGACTATCTGGACGGTGTTGCTCCTGGACACAATAGTGGCCAATAACAAGTCGCGAATCAAACCGCTCGTCCATTCCGTAGCCAATGGAAAGACTCGGCCCGCGAAGCTTTCGCACTGCTTACGTTGCCACCAGGAGTTACACGCAAAGGTTGCTTAGGTGGGCTTCATTCTTGGTTCTCGCGGAGAAATCGCCTGTTCAGCGAAAAGGGATGAAGAAGTTCCAAATCGCGCCCGGTTCACCTCGTCCTGTGAATTTGGTCGAATTCCTTGTCAAATTGACATGGAAGGTTGCGTTACGAAACTCATCAGCTCGGAAGAGCTCTCTTCGGTTATTGAGAAAGTGGTTCCAGGCATCACGCGGCGCACAAAATCCGAAGATTCCGGCCCGCAGCGACCCGAGGAGCCTACTCCCAACAGTGAAGCGATCTCGCTGCCTGCTTAGGGCGCAGTCTCGAATCAGATTTTCGCAAGATTAACTTGTGCCGAATCGGATAACCTTACGTATAACTACGTACCGTCCAATGTTCATTATTGAACAGACATTATAAATCTATAGTCTCTATTATCTCAAAATGCCAACTACTACAATTGAGCGAGTACAGTTGTGAGTAGCTGGGCGCTGAAAGGAAATGCCACAGGGGATTTCGCAAAGGCCGCCATGTCTAGCAGGCCCGGATACTTCCTCAATCAAGCGGAGCAAACGCGGCAACGGCACGCGTCCGGTCAATTGGAAGATCTCAAACGAATTCTTTTTATTCATCGGTCTCAGGGGAATGTCGAGCGCTGCCTGCATGAACTCAAGCGCATGCGATTCACGGTTAGCGCAGAAGTAGTTGTAACTCCCGAGCAGTTTGCAGAACGGCTAATGTCCACGAGGTTTGACATCGTCGTGGCCGAGTACCCCAGCCCGAATTGTCAAGAAGTGCAGCTATTCGATGTTCTTCGTCAGACGAAAAAGGACGTGCCTCTTCTTTTCCTGACCCGCAGATTCAAGCGCGAGATCGCGGCTGAGTTGATCCGGAAAGGCGCTGCCGATTGTATTGAATTGGAGGATCCCGGCCGGTTCTCCGTGGCTGTTTATCGCGTACTGAATACAAAACAGCTGCGCGATCAACGTGACCGTGCCCAAAAGGACTTGAGACTTTCAGAAGCGCGCTATCGCGCACTGACAGGAAATCTAAGCTACGGAATTTGCCGCTGTAGTCTCGATGGACAGTTTCTGGAAGTAAACCAGGCAATGATGAAAATACTTGGCTATGACTCAAAAGCAGAGCTCCTGGCCCAATTTCACGCGCGAGAAATAATTCTGGATCCGATGCGACGCACACAATTACTGGGTCAATCCGGCGGAGACGCGCCTGCCGAGCCTATCGAAACACAGTGGAAGCAGAAGGACGACACAGTCCTTACGGTCCGACTCAGCGGACGAGAAGTCCTCGGTGAACGAGGCGAATTAGAAGCTTACGAAGTCATCGCTGAGGACGTGACCAAACAGCGGGAGATTGAGGATCACCTGCGTCGACAAGCGACGAGTGATCCGCTGACCGGGCTGGCCAACTATCGGCGCCTCGTGGATGTCCTCGATTCGGAGATCAAGCGGAGCAAGCGCTCCTGCAGAGGGTTTGCATTGTTGTTCTTCGACGTAGATGGATTGAAGACGATTAACGACCGCTACGGGCATCTAGCAGGAAATCAGGCGCTTTGCAGGTTGGCCGATGTACTGTCTTCCTCCTGCCGTGATATTGACACTCCCGCGCGCTTCGCTGGAGATGAGTTTGCTGTTGTCCTGCCGGAGATCCACGAACGCGATGCCAAGCAAGTGGCCCGACGTGTTTGCGAAAGTGTCGCCAACGACGCCAATGGACCGTCGCTATCCGTCAGCGTCGGAATTGCCGTCTATCCTCAAGACGGCAATTCAATTGAGGCTCTCCTCCGCGAGGCAGATTCACGACTATATTCGATGAAACAGCAGAAGGCTTTTCCTGCACTGGAGAAGTACTCAGGCACGGGGCAGTAGATTTCCGTGGTTGTTGGCAGAAGTTCCGAGCGTTTTGCGAACGCACGAAGGGCCAAGGCAAAAGTAAATTCGAGTCAGCTCTAGCAGAATTGCACGAGCGTTTTCTAATAATTGATCATAAGTGAGGTCTACCTTGTTACAGATGGCCGAAATCATTCCTCCAGGAGTATCGTTGACGCCCTGCATTCTTGATGATGATCGAGAGCAGCTCGACCAACTGACGGCGATGCTTCATGAAATGGGATACGCACCGATCCCAACTCGTGACCCGGAAGAGGCCTTAACGCTTGTTGAGTATGGCCGTTGTAAGTTGGTTCTGGCGACCGTTCACATGCCGGCGATGGATGCTTACGCGTTCCTGGAGCGTGCGTTGCGCAGTGATCCCGGAGTGCACGTAGTACTTTTAGCGAGGGAATACACACTTCAAACTGCACTTGAAGCGATTCGGCGGGGAGCCTCGGATTTCATGCCGAAGCCGCTCGACCGGTCACACTTGAAAAAGACGCTCGATGATATCAGCGCGCTCTACGACCAGCGGCGGCGAGTGAAAGAGCTTGAGGAGCAGCTGCTCGATGTTGTGGAGTTTCACGGAATCATCGGAAAAAGCCCGTTGATGTTGGGGGTGTTTGACTCTGCGAGAAAAATTGCGCGGCATTACACGAATGTATTGCTTGTGGGACCGACTGGTTCGGGAAAAGAACTAGTGGCAAATGCAATCCATCAGATTAGTCCGATCGGAGATCAGAAGTTTGTAGTCTGTAATTGCTCGACGATGGTGGATACCTTGTTGGAGAGCCAACTTTTTGGACATGTGCGCGGAGCATTCACAGGGGCAATAGATTCGCGGAAGGGATTGTTCGAGTATGCCGATGGCGGGACGATTTTTTTGGACGAAGTCGGCGACACTTCGCTCGCCATGCAGGCAAAACTTCTCCGAGTGATCCAAAACCGCGAATTCCAGCGAGTGGGATCTCCGGAGGTGCGGCACATCAGCGTACGTATAATTGCTGCGACAAACCGGGACTTGCGCGCTGATGTTTTGGCGGGACATTTTCGCGAAGACCTTTTTTACAGGTTGAGCCCCATTCAGATTCGAATCCCATCTCTTTCGCAACGGCTGGAGGATCTCCCTCTGCTGATTCAGTTTTTCGTGAACAAATGCAATGGACAGTATGGAAAAAACATTGCCGGACTGACCAAACGGGCGCGAAAAGTCCTGCAGCGACATCCCTGGCACGGGAATGTGCGGGAACTGGAGAACGTGATCATCAGCGCAAGCATTATAGCTAGTGGCGAGTTCATCGATTTTGAGGATCTACCTGAAAGTCTGCAACAGCCGAAACATCACTCGGGGCAAGGAGGGGGCTGGGAGCCATTGCTCCTCGATGATGTGCGCGAGCTTCACATCCGTCGGGTTTTGGAATTGTGCCAGGGAAACCGGGCACGAGCAGCGCAGGTTCTGGGAATTGGAAAAACGACTATGTATCGGTACATCAAACAGTTTGGGTCGGCGCCGGGCGCTTGCGAAAGGTCCGCGGGTGCAGTTGCTTAAGAGTGGCGCTGAGGACCGGGCACTGGCGGCGAGTGTCCTTGCTCTGAGACTTTCTTATAGGGCGGCCCAGTATGGGGCTGCAATCAGCATGCAAGGAAGGGGCCATGGTGAGACTTCAGGCATTTCAGGCCGCAGCTCGGGAGCGCGGCTTCGTTGAAGAGAATCAATCCCCGGGAGGAACTGTCATGTGGCTCAGGAAAAAGACGCCGGACGCAGCCAGGCAGACGCATCAGCGTATGTGCATCGACACCGCGACAAATAGCGTAACCATCTATTGGTTGACGATTGCAGGAGAGCTAAGTTCGAAGACGTTCCGTAGTGTTCCTGCGTTGAAAGAATGGTTCGCGCTAAAAACAGAAATAATTCTGCATCGATGAAAGAAAATCCCATGGTTAATTTTTCGTAATTCCTGTTGCAATGTACGATGCAGATGATAAATACTACTACATATGTTTAGGAATGATGACAAGAGGAATCAAGCTCGAAGGCGAATCGAACTGAACAAAGGGCACTTTTCTTGGTCCAAGAAGGTCTACCACGGATACCACTCGATGATTTTAAGTGCGATCCCAGTCCGACCGAAAGGTCGCGGAACAGAAGAGGAGGAGTCGACGCTGAACAGATAAATGATGTTCGAGTTCGCCATTCGGGGGCATCCAGTTGATAGCGCATATTCTAGCAGGTAGTGGTGGAAGAAAGTATGTCGATCCACTATCGGTAGATGACTGATATGAAGGAACTAAGCATACTGATAGCGGATGACCACGAATTTGTTCGGCGCGGAATTCGCGAGCTCCTCCGGGTTCAACGCACCTGGAAAGTGGCTGGCGAGGCAACGAACGGTCGGGAGGCGGTCGAAAAAGCGACTAGGCTGAAGCCAGATGTAGCTATCATTGATTTCAGCATGCCCGAACTAGATGGGCTACAAGCGACACGGCAGATTCGAGAGAAAAATCCAGATACCGAGATTGTTATTCTCACCGGGAACGAATCAGGCCGGGTAGTACGCAGCGCAATCGGCGCTGGAGCAGTTGGCTTCGTTCTTAAATCTGATCTCGCTGGGTGCCTCGTTAAAGCCGTAAGAGAGGCCTCCAAAGGTAAACGCTTCCTGAGCCCTCGAGCTTCCGAGATCGTCGTGGAAGGATTTCTCACATCGGAAAATGTGGCTGAGCAAACGGGGAAATCACAACCTCGCGTCACTCCGCGTGAGCTTCAAGTCATCCAGTTGCTGGCTGGGGGAAAGACAAATAAGGAAATAGCATCCGAGCTTCGAATCACCTTCAGAACAGTGGAGACTCACAGAGCAAAAATCATGCTGAAGCTTGGCATTCACTCTGTTGCGGAGCTCATTCATCATGCGATTCGCAAAAAGTTAGTGGTAATTCACGATGACTAATCAGCTCTAATAAATAGCGGGCACGCAAGTGCCAGGCACAGCATAATGTATTAGGCAAAAGAGATGACTTACGGATTTAATGCTTTTGCCCCGATCTGGGACGGAATGATTGAATGATTTTTCCGCATTCGCTTCCGTTCATGATTTTCCGTCGGATAAGTTCATCGGCTAGGCCGAATATGGCTTCAGAGTAATTTTCGAGCAAGAATTGGAGGTTGAACGCGATCTCGTCAGTCTCAGGTTCAGTCGTGACCTCGGCTAAGAGGGTTTTGCGAGCGAGCGCGATCGCGGACGGCGACTCCTCAGTTTCTAACGCGAACCACTCTCCGGCTAATGAAATGAAGTAAAGCTCTTTTCTTGAGGCAGTCGCTCGTTCCTTAAACGCCATAAACCCTAATGGCTGCGCTTCAGCATTTGGATTCTGAGGGAGAACCGATGCGGCTTGGAGGGTAAAACCAAGCAATGCGGCCGCGACCGACCTTGCCGATTCGCGATACGCGGCGCTGCGCTCGGCCTTGCTTGAGGATTGCATCGTATCGTCCACTCATCGGCCCGCTTTTACTGGTTAATACGTATAAATACGTCAACTCTACGTGCCCTGCGAACTTACGTCCAGCGATGTAAAAGGATTTCGAGTGCTCTCCCCAGAACATCGGGAAAAACAGCGAAACGGAACTAGTCGCAACGCTGGCGGGCCGTGTCAACGTCGCAGCCCGCTCTTTCATAGCGCCTTGGACACCCTGCGAGCGTGGCCCGCCGCCGTCCTCTGGGCCAGGTAGAGTACCAGTTTTCGGTCTGAGTCCGTCGCCTTGCTGAGGCAGCTGGTAAGCTTACGCATGAAGGAGGCATTCCCGCCCGAACTGCCCCAGCCGGATTCGTCCGAACTTTTCTTCTTGACCGGACCTAGTAGATTGGACGGCAATTCCCCTTCGTGAAACAACCGGTACATCGGGACTTCGAGAGCACGCGCGATTTTCTCCAATGTCTCAATCGCTGGAACCGTGTGGCCGTTTTCCACGCGAGAAATGTAGCAGCGAAGTAGTCCCGTTCTCTTCTCTATGTCTCCCTGAGAGAACTTCTTTTCTTGTCGCAAATGACGCAAGCGATCGCCGATGACCATACGCACCTCATTTCATTTCTAGGAATCTAACATTTACAGCGCGAACGAGCTTCTCGGAAGTCAATTCCGAGCCGTGTCCCGCGAGATAGAATATATATCAACAGAGAACTTTATACAAGGACTACTGAAGAGTTGTTGGCAAGGCATGAATTTTCTTGAATCTACTCTCGAATTCCTACCTGCTTCCGCAAGCCGCATGATGAGGGCCTGGAGCGTGCGCAGAAGCTTTCATTGGCATGCTCCAGGACCAAGCGACTGCCCGAGGACGATTAGTTACTGAGTTTTCTCCAAATTTGCCGTGAGTTGAACTTCCGAGCCAGATTGCACGGAAATATCTCTCGTCCAGTCCTTAAATCCTGTCATCTTGACCGTAATTGTATGCTTACCCGGCGTGAGCTTTAAAGTCGCAGGAGCATTTCCAACAAAGCTTCCGTCCAATGACAAGTCTGCGCCCGAAGGATTAGAAGAGACGTTGATAACACCTTTAACTGGCTCAGGCGCTGCGGCAGTAGGTTTCGTTTCAGTACTAGATGCGGCGTGCTTATCTTCGCTTTCCTTTGAAACTTCGGATTTGACTCCGACTGGAACAAATTCACGGTCTTTATCAGATACGGAAACGGGAACATTAGTGACGCCCTGGAGTGCAACGAGTATCGCTCTGTAATTATCCTTGTCACCTTGAAGTAGAATCCCTGCTGACTTGTTAGAGCTATTTGTATATTGAATTCCGATGTAATGCAGCCGCGTCTTGTGAAACAAACCAAACAGCGCAACCGGTGCAACGAGAATCGCCAGCGCGATCATGGTGCCCACCCGTCGATGAGCTTCTTGGCCGTAGCTTAGTGAAGTCACCGATTTGGGAGCGATTTCGACTTTCTTGCCATCTTTAAGTGAGAGAGTGATGGAATCGGACGTGATTGTAAGTGTGTTCTTCCATTCTTTCGGGTCAACCTTTGAATCCACGGAACCGCCGTTGTAGCGAACCCGATCAAAGGTGTTCCCTTGTCCATAGGCGGCAAGGCTGAAGCACAAGCAGAGTGCCATGATGCGGATGCAAGGTCTCATGAAGCCTCCAGCCAGTTGGTGAGGGAGAATCGAGTCGGAGGTTATAACAGAATGAAGTATCTCGCAAGGAGCTTCGAAATGACCTCGGATTTCGGGTCTGACCGGGTCGTACGCCGCCTCGCTGCGGGCGTAGCACTAAATCTGAGGTATTTTTCTGTTGGATTAGGGTCATACCCGCAGAAAACGCAAAATCAGGCTATTTTGGGCATGTACCTCCGCTCTGAAGAATTATGCGGAGAAGCCACCTCACTTTCCTAGTCTGGAAAACTTTTCACCGATTCATATTCAAAGGTTCACAAAACACCGAATTCCGTCGAGAGATTGCAATTAGAGTCAGCGCCGGGTCTGCGTTTTGGCTACATCACAATCAAAGACGGAGGGACCGACGAAATGCAGAATCGTGCGGATATGGAAAGCCTCCTAACGAAAGAAAAAGTGGATGCCCTCAGTGAAAAGATCGCGAAAGGATTGGAAGAGAACAAAATCTCAGGAAGTGCAAATATGATCCTCTATGCGATGAAAGTAGCTTGGCTTGCGGGTTTTGAAGAAGGACGCAAGTTTTCACTTAAATGAGGGCAATGGCTGATGGCACTTGTCCGGGTACCGCGTTTACCGGAACCTGCTTCCAAAGGAGCCTGGTTGGGAAACCAAGCAAGATTTGTTGCTTTGAGAAAGGCCCTGCGAAGCAGCGCAGAGTGTTGAGAATGTTGGGGCGTGATCCGGATCCTCAGTTTCAGTACACCAATAATCAGATTGCGCCCTGAGGGGGCTCTCCTTGA
>Ga0210402_10002002_pt1 | contig 20299 bp, 16 predicted proteins | sample IncBWC7MmetaG_FD_161055 | JGI IMG/M metagenome (GOLD analysis project Ga0210402, IMG submission 161055) | Forest soil microbial communities from Barre Woods Harvard Forest LTER site, Petersham, Massachusetts, United States - Inc-BW-C-7-M | ecosystem: Environmental > Terrestrial > Soil >... | reverse complement strand
TCAAAATAATAAGGAGCAACCTGCTGCAGAGGCTTCAGGTCAAGCAAAGGCAAGGCCTCCAGCATCGTTGCCCGTTCTTGTTTCCAGACAGCGTGCGCTTCTTCGCGGGTGTGCGGACCCGGCAGATTTTTCTTAGCACGCGTGTCCCAGGCGATGCTGTCCCAGATCCACTCGATCCATGACATGTCCCACGCTCCGCCGGCGTAGAAGAAGTTCTGCGGCGTCGAGAATGTCATGGCCGGGACCATGGCCTTCAAGTGGGGAGGGCTCTGAACCGCGGCGAGCCATTGCACCGCACCGGGATAAGAAAGGCCGAAGGTTCCCACGTCGCCATTCGACCAGGGCTGGCTCGCGGCCCACTCGATCGTGTCGTAGCCGTCTCGCCCTTCATTTTCGTAGGGACGAAAATCTCCATCCGAGTGGTATCGCCCGCGAACGTCCTGGATTACGACGGCATAGCCACGTTCGACGGCACGCTTGAATGTCGTGTACACCTGCTGCGCGGCATCTTTGCCGTAGGGTGTCCGATACACCAGTACGGGGAATTTTCCATCCTCGGCTGGGCGCATGATATCCGCGCGCAAAACCACACCATCGCGCATGGGCACGGACACATTTTTCTGAAGAATGAGCTGCGCTTCGGAGTTCGAGGACTCCTGACCAAGCATCAGCTTGAAGGTTGCAAGAATCAGAACCAAAGCCCGGAGTTTCATCGGGCGTTGAGACTAACAGGGTGCCAGATGGGGCGGCAAGTCTTGCAACTCCCTCGGCCATTCCCCGTTAAGGCAATACTCAAACCTGCATCGCCTAACACGGCTGAACAGGAGCTATCGCCGATCAGGACTACCGAGCATCTGCCCGAACCCCTGTGACCGCAAAAAACTGCGCCCCACCAGGTAAAAAGAATCGCAAAGTTGCGGCTATTTCAAGTCGCGAGAGCTGGCATCGCCGAGACGCTTGAAAGATGCCAATCAACGCAGCGTGATCACCTGGCGGGACCACTCGCCACCGTCCCCACGGACGCCACGGACTTCAACTGATCCAGGTCGGTCAGGACGTTCTGCCAGAGAGCCGAATCTTTCTTCGTATTGATCGCAGCCGAGGGGTCGGAATAGAACTGCAGGATGTTTTCGCGGAGCTCGGGCGATGTCAGATCAAACTTCCGACCGGCCAATTGGGCCAGTAATTTTGCGTAGGCATCGTCGCTGAGTGAATATTCCGCGGCTTGGGTCACTTGTCCGCTGTCCAGATCGCAGTTGGGAAGCACCAGTGTATCGTTACGCACTTCTTCGAGGAAGGAACGGTAATGGTCGACCGTAGTGTTAATGCTCTTGAAGTACAAGTCTTCCGTTTGCGGAGTCGGATTATTGAAGGCCAGCCCCTTGAAGGGACCGATTTTCGGGATGTATCGCAGGACGGTCGACAGGATCCGGGTGCCTAAGCCCGGCTTGGCGTAATCCTTGCCCCACTGCTTTTCATAATCAGAGCGGGAAAGACGGTACAGAAACTTCTTTTTCGCGAAGTTCGGCGTCTCGCGCATCATGTCTTTCTTGTGCGTTTGCAGGGCGACCTGGGTCATTTCCGGAATCATCCGGCTGACCGCGAAACGATAGGAGCCGACCGCCATATCTTCGTGGGCCAGCACGTCTTTCAACTGCCGTCCGTACACAACCGGAAAGACCCGTTCCAGCAAGGGCTTCGACACTTGGAATCCGATGAAATCGTGGTACTGCTGCGAGGCATAGCGATTTTTCGCGACCTGCACGGTGTCGAATCCAAACTCTGTTTTCAAGTGAGCCGTCTTGTCCTGGGCATAACGGATGGACTTGCCGTATTTTGCGCGGAGTTTGGGATACTCGATCGCGACCGCCTGGTTCACTGCGGGATGACCGGCGATATCCGACGCATAGTGCGACAGTGCGCCAAGCGCGAAGGCGTACTCGTTGACGTCCTGGCTTTCAAGCAGCAACTCACGAACAAAGTCTCCGCTGCGAACATAGTGCACCAGATTGCTGAATTCGGTATTTCCGAACGGGTAGTAGCCGAGATCCTGGATGACCGCGCCTCCATAAGCGTAGGCATGAGCATCCTTGATTTGCTCTTCCGACAGGCCCGGATATCGCTTGAGAAGCAGCGGGCGGATCTCGTCGGACCAGAGCAGATCCACGATTTCCTCGTGCGTAAGTACAGAATATGCGGACGAAGCGCCACTACATAGCAGAATGACGATAAGGAATGCCGCCACGCGAACAGACAGCAAGCGCCAGCTCTTGGAGATGGCGCCTGCCGAGGTCGGAGCGTTACGCATGGTTCAGATCCGCCCGAGAACGAGCAGAATGACAACAATGAACAGAACGAGGCCGAGGCCGCCGGTCGGCGCATAGCCCCACTCGCGGCTATGCGACCAGCGTGGCAGCGCACCGATCAGCGCCAAAATCAGAATCACAATCAAAATAGTTCCAAGCATTTCTGCTCCTTGTTATTCCTGCGATGGAGGAGAAAGGCGCGACCCGCATGCCGCCGCGCCAATCGTTAGAGTTAAGAGCGAAGAGTCGACCGCAACGCTACAGCGTGACGCTGAGTGTGACGTTTACTCCAGGGTAGCTCGCGTTACACAGGTAATACACGCCGTCAATTTCGACCACGAAAACGTCCTGCGTGTAAAGCCAGTTGGCCGGCCAGGGCTGAACGAATCCGAACCAGTAACCGCCGTATTGGAACCGGCGATCCCTGCGGTAATCGGTTTCGCTGACGCGAAACCTGTGCTCGTGCCCGAAGTTGGCCCGGAACCGGTCGTCGGGAATGCGGCCGTTACCATGCGCGTGCTCGTCCTGCTTTCCCGGCTTAGATTCCTGCGTGTGTTGCTCCTTGACGCTTTTCTCTTCCTGTTTATTCTTGTCCTGCTGTCGCGGGCTTTTCTCTTCCTGCTTTACGGATTTCTCCGACTCCGCTTTCTTCTCTTTTTCCTGGGCCGGCTTGGCTTTCTGTTCTTCCTGCTGTTCGTGCTGCTCCTGTTGTGCGTACGCCGGAATTCCAACTCCGAGAGTCAAAGAAAGAACTGCTGTGCTGAGAGCTCCAACAAGCTTCATAAGGTATTGCCTCCATTGATCGACTCGCTAAGTACGCCCGCTCTAATGCAAGCTTCCCGTGGTCGCGTTCACCGGGTTGCCGATGGCTTCACCGGAAACGAGAAGTTCCACTCTGCGGTTCTGTTGCCGGCCGGCGGGGTTGTCGTTGGAGGAAACCGGCAGAGTGTTGCCGAAACCTCTGGACGAAACCGAACCTGTCGATACTCCTTGCTGGACAAGGTAGTCGCGCACAGATCCGGCACGATTCTCCGACAGCTTCTGATTCATAGCGTCGCCGCCCACATTGTCCGTGTAACCGCCGACTTCAATGTTGAGTCCGGGATATGCGAGCAGGATGCCGGCGACTTTCGCCAGCTTCTCGCGTGCACCAGGCTTCAGGGAAAACTTCCCCGTATCGAACAAGACATCAGACATGCTGACAATGAGCCCTCGCGCGCTATCGCGAGTCTGAAGAATCGAGTTCAACTGCTCGGATAATTTCGCACGCATCGCCGCTTTATCGGTCTCGGCCTGTTGCGCGCTCAACTGCGCCTGCTGCGCCGCCAAACGGGATTGATCGGCATCCGCCTGCGCCGCTGAGACTGCACTTGCGGATGCAGCCTGACTGCTCGCCATGTCGGATTGGGCCTTCGCGGTCGCAGCCTGTGCATCTGCACTGTCATTGCGTGCCCTGGCGGCATCAGCTTCAGCCTGCGCCTTGGCAGCTTGAGCCTTGGCGGTATCGGACTCAGCTTGCTCCTTGCGCCGCGTCGCCTCATCGGCCTGTCCTTGCGTTCGCGCTTGCGCGTCCGCTGAATCCTGGCGTTCATTCGCCAGCCGGACATCGTCCATTTTCTTAACTGCGATCGCGCGCGCATCTTCCGCAGTCTGTACTGCTTCGCGGGAAACAGCGATCAGTGGCTTCTTGGGCGTGTGTTTATCTGTGGCATAACCGTCCGCATTGTTCATCAGTTGGACGGCATGCTGATAGCTGTCGGTGGCATATTGCTCGGCTCCCTCGGATTGAGCGATACGCAAGGCGTTACGCGCTTCGAAGAATTCCAGCGGCAACTTAGCATTTAGAACCACCGGGTCGAATTTATAGCCCGTGGGAATGTAGCCGCCACGCTCCATCAGTTCGTATTTGGCGTTCACCGCCTCGGTAGTTCCCTTGGTTTCCTCGCGAACCACATTCTCGAGAATTACCACGTTGCTGGGTTGCCGCACTGCGTAGTAGGGTTCTGCCGTAACGATCAGGGCAAACGCCTGCAGGTCGGTGGTCACGTTCAGCTTGCTACGATGGTTGCCGCCGAGCAAAACTTCACCCAGGTTCACGGCACGGCCCTCGGGCGAGATTGCCCACAAGACATAGGTCAGGTATTCATTGCCGAAAGTCGTCGGCTTCTGCAGATTGCCGAATTCCGCCTCAACGGCAATGGATCCGCGTTTGCTGTTGATCTCTGCTACGCCATTCGCCGAGGGCATCAGGTCGGTGCCGGCGAAGTCGAGTTTTGAACTTCCGCTGCGATGTTGATAGTTCACCGCCTGCACGCTGCGGCTGACTACGGTCACATGGAAAACTGGCACCGAACGCATCGGCTCGACGGAAAGAGTTTGAGAGTTGGTTTGAGCGAGTGCGCTCAGACTGAGAGTGATTCCGACTGCTAACAAAAGCTGAGTCTTCAAAGTATCTCCTTGCGGCAGATGATTGCCGCATTACGTACATGAAATTTGGTGGGAGCTTTCAACGTCCCTACGGGAATATGAGCGTGCCAACGTGGATCCGGGATAGCGAGTGGAATAGCCCGAAAACATTCAGCAGCCACAGAACTACGGCAATCACAACGACGCCGTTCAGGATTGATTTGATTGATCCCTGCATTGGGATGAAGCGATTCACCAGCCAGAGGAGAACACCCACCACGATCAAAACTTCCAGGAGTTGAATTAAAGGCATGATCTTTGACCTTCCTTGTCTTCGCGGGCTATGCCTCTCATCCGCCTGGAGGGGTCACCCTGATTTCGATTTTTCGAGAATGCTTAGGGTCGAATCGTGTTCGCCGCAAGGTTTGGCGGCAGGCACACGGATGAAGAGTGCTGATTCGCTGGATGTGGCCGCTTCGCATGTCCCGACCAGGGCCAAGACGACAGCGACCTGAAGGCAAGAGCTGCGATTCAGCCTCGCGGCTCCGTCGACACACTCAGAAGATAGTTAAGAATGACAGATCCATGATTGTGCGTCTGAGCAAGATAGCTCACATGTGCAGAATCGAGGTTGCCATGTCGTGGAGAATCAAAACGTGGGACCTTGACCTTGGATACGAGGATTCGCTCCGGGACGGGAGGCCGGAGAGGCGTCGGACCGTACTGGTCCATGCGCATCGGGCAAATCAAATTCCTTTGCACAGTCAAAGCAGACCCGATATGTACGGTTCTTGATGGTGAAGACGCGGCTCAGGTGCCGATGCCGACAACCAAGAGCAAACTGGAGAATCCAACCCAGCGGTTTCACTCAATCCCCCGCTCGCTGGCGGCGCTCGCAGCTTCCATTGGCGTCCAGCCACTCCAACAGAGAGCGCACGCTGGCTCGAGCCAGGGCGATCGCGCAATCCGCGGCTCCATAATAAATATTGAGCGTGTCGCCATCGGCGTCCATGGTATATCCACAAGGAAATACGACATCATCAACGTCGCCGTGGCGCTCGTAGTCGGCCTCCGGCCCAAAGATCCAGGAGTCTCCCCGAAGCAAACATTTCTCCGGATTCTCCAGATCGAACAGGGCCAAGCCCAAGCGATACAGGCAACCCGAAGGTGTGTGCCGTACTCCGTGGTAGAACACAAGCCACCCTCTGGAAGTTTCGATGGGTGGCGGAGACAGTCCAATTTTGTTGGCGTCCCACCACGCGCCGCGGCGGGCTTCCAACATCAGCCTGTGCCTGCCCCAATAGCGCAAATCCGGAGAGTAGGAAATCCACATGTGGGACCCGAGCGTCGTCATGGGACGATGAATTAGCGCCCAGCATCCGTCGATTCTCCGGGGCAGAAGCGCCGAGTCTTTGTCGTCCGGCGGCATAATTACGCCGAATCGTTCGAAGGTGCGGAAATCTTTGGTCAGAGCGAGTGATACTCCAGGACCACCGCGCGAATACGAAGTGTACGTGACCACGTATTGCTGCAGCTCGGGAACGAACGTGATGCGAGGGTCTTCGATGCCCCAGATCTCCTCGGGATACTTCTCAGGGGCGGGCATCAAGGTTGGTTCGCTGTCGATTTGCCATCCATCGACGCCGTTCCGAGAGCGCGCAGCACAAAGATGCGACAGGCCACGGCGATCTTCCACTCGGCATAGCAACAGTGTCGTGCCATCGGCGAGTAACGTTGCGCCCGCATTGAACACGCTGTTGATGGGGTAGGGCCAATCCTTACTCGTGAGGATCGGGTTCGTGGGATGACGAAGAAGCAGGGGCTCGACGCTGGTGCTCAAAACGCTCATAGGTTTTTCTGCGGGCACGGTCATGATGGGACTTCCAGTGGTTCAGACTCTTGCAGAGTTCGCATCTCAAGCAGCGCCATTAGAAACGACAGGGTTGACTCCGCTCCCTGGTTTTCATTGGCGCGGTCGGGATGCAGGCCGTCCCGGCAGCCGCCGGTGACGCAATCGTATAGCGGCAGTTGCAGATCGTTGTCGCCGAGGAACCAGTTGAAAGCTGACCAGGCTTGGCTGCGCCAGCGGCCGTCCCCAGTTACGCGATAGGCTTGCAGACACGCAGATACCGCGCCCGCAGCTTCAAGCGGCTGTTGATCAAAGCGAGCCTTCTCCCCATCCTGGGGATAGAAGCCTTGCGAACCGATCGGCACGAAGTGGCGATTGATCTCGCAGTGTTGTGTAGTTGACAGCCAATCCAGCGATTCCAGACCGGCGGAGACCATACGATCGTCGGAGCAAGCGGCACCGACCAGCAACAAGGCTTGAGGCAATCTCGCATTTCCGTAAGCCAGAACATTTTCAAACCATTTCCAATTCGACCTTCGGATCGACTCGTACATTTCGAGCAATCGCCGGCTGAGAGCGGATTGCACTTTCTGCGCATCGCGGTCTCCGGGATACGAGGTGAGGTATTCCTGAATTCCGAGCAGGGTGTAGGCCCACGCCCGCGGACTGTGGAATTCGAGCACTGCGGGGAGCGAGAATTCGAACAGGCGACCCGCTGCGCCTCTCAATCCCAGATCTTGGGACCGGCCTAGAACCGTTCCGAGGGCCCAGAGTGCGCGTCCATGGGAGTCTTCGGAACCAACTGGTTCGTTCCACCGGCGATCGTAGCGAAGGAAGTTATTGAAGCGACCCTTAGCGGAGTTGAAGGCGTGCTCCAGAAATGCTGAGTAGCGGAGGGCTGATTTCTCCGTAGGTGGATTGACGTCGCCAGACTGACGCTTCTCCATTTGTCCCAGCTGCACGGCAAAAATGAGCGCGCGCGCGTTATCGTCGGTGGTGTATCCCTCTCGGCGGTTTGGGACCGTGAAGATCGAGTGCTGCAACATTCCGGTGTCGTCGGTCAGCCGGTTCAGGTGATTCAAGTTCAATTCCGGTAGCTGATCCAACAACTTGGGAATCGTTCGGGATGCGACCTGCACTTTCGGATTTTCCATGCGGTCATTGCGGACGCGCGAAAAGCTTTGCATGTAACCCTGCGCCACGCGTTTCCAGACCATTTCACGCGCAAAAAGATAAGCACGTTTACGCATGGCGTGACGTATCGCCGGGGTGTCCAAAAGCTCGATAGTCCTCTGCGCGATTGCGTCGGGATTTTGGAATGGCACCAGCGCGCCTCTGCGGTCGTCCAACAATTCGATCGCGTGCCAATACGGAGTCGAGATGATCGCCTTGCCCGCGCCCAGTGCGTAGGCCAGTGTGCCCGATACCACCTGCGCCTCATGCCTGTAAGGCGTGATGTAGATGTCGGCGGCGCCAATGAATTCGACCATTTCCTCGGGACTGACGAAACGGTCGTGGAACATCACTTGCGATTCCACGCCGATTTCCTTTGCCAATGCCAGCAAACTGGCGCGATATTTGTCGCCTTCGCGACGCAGAATATGCGGATGGGTCGCGCCCGCGACCAGGTACACCGCGTTCTTGTGTTTGGATAGAATCTGCGGGAGGGCTTGAATTACGTTTTCAATTCCCTTGTTAGGCGAGAGCAGCCCGAATGTGAGCAAAACTGCTTTTCCTTCCACGCCGAAGCGGTCCTTGTAGAAATTCGGATCCAGGAAGGGCAGGTCCGGGACTCCGTGCGGAACCATATCGATCTTGCTGCCCGGCACCTTGAAGATTTCCTGTAGAAACTGGGACGACAGCTGGCTCATGACAATGAGCCGATCTGACAGCTCTGCGATCTCTTCCATCACCATCAGTTGGTTGGCATCAGGCTCGCGCAGAACTGTATGTAGCGTTGTCACCACGGGCATCTTCAACCCGCGCAGCAGATGCAGAATGTGGCTCCCCGCCGGACCACCGAAGATTCCATACTCGTGCTGCAAACACACCATGTCGATGTTGTTGAAGTTCAGAAATTCAGCCGCTTGCTGATAGGAGTTCACGTCGTCCTGAGCCAGCGACCATCGAACTCGCGCTGGATAGTCGTATCCCTCTTCGGTGTCGTTGACCGGCAGTGCCAGGAGTCGTGCGGTCCCGTACTCTGCGGAAATCGCGCTGCACAGATCGGTCGTGAAGGTCGCGATTCCACAGTGTCGGGGAAGGTAGTTCCCGATCACCGCAATTCGACTCGGCAAGGATAGTTTGGATTGCACCCGGCGCGCAGCCGATGCGGTTCTGTTCCGCACCTGCGAGCGCGGATCGACGACTTCCAAAAGAACCTTGGGTAGTACCGGGTTTGGTAGCGACATTACGTCCTGACTTCAGCGAAAGAAGCGTACTGAGAAGGGGCCGATTGCCAAAATCGACCCGAAAACACCACCAGCGCTGGCGTGTGATTTCCTTTTGTGAGTATCCAACGAAAGAGGCTAAAGAACTGATCATTATTGACCATCTTGTTGGGGAGGAACGGTGCATTGTGAAGCCATGAAAGTCAAACAGAAGCAAGCCCTGGCGGTTCGTTGCCCTACCTGTGGCGCGAAGCCGGGGGAAAAATGTGAGCTGAGCACTGGCCTGCCGCGCACCGAGCCGCACCGAGACCGGCGCTTGGCGGGTTCGGACAAATAGCCGCGAGCGGGTCGCACTGGACTATACTTATCGAGGATGCCCCTGACTGTTGCGGCCAAGAAAATCGTCGGATTTGACCCGAACACCTTCCTTGCGACCATCGGTGATGGGCGTAAAATCCTGATCGCTGCCAAGAAACAGATCATTTTTTCGCAAGGCGATGACGCGGACGCGATCTTCTATGTGCAAAGAGGCAAAGTACGCCTCACCGTCGTCTCCAAGATCGGCAAGGAAGCGACGATCGCGATTGTGAACCAGGGGAACTTCTTTGGTGAGGGTTCACTGGCAGGGCAGCTTCTGCGTATGGGCTCCGCGGCGGCAATGACGGATTGCGAGATTCTGCGGGTGGAGAAGAAGACGATGATGGAGGCGCTCCACCGCGAACCCGCGCTTTCTGAAATGTTCGTGGCGTACCTGCTGGGACGAAATATCCGCTACGAAGAAGATCTGGTTGACCAGTTGTTCAATTCGAGTGAGAAGCGCTTGGCCCGTGTCCTGCTATTGCTCGCACATTTTGGCAAAGAAGGCATCCCAGAAACCGTGGTCCCCAAGATCAGTCAGGAAACTCTCGCCGAGATGGTTGGGACGACGCGCTCCCGCGTCAGTTTCTTCATGAACCGGTTCAGAAAGCTGGGCTTTATTCACTATGCCGGAGGCACGGAAGGTGCCCTGCAGGTTCATAGTTCGCTGCTCAATGTCGTTCTCCACGACTAGCCTCGGTGTCGAAGTCTTGCTTCCCAACCGGCGAGAGCGGCGTGCAAACCAAGCTGAATTCCATGTCTTCGATCCTGTCGGCACGAAAAAATAGGGCACCCTGAGAAGATCAGGATGCCCGGAGCATTCAATTCACATTTGAAGCTAAAGCGAATCAGCTATTGCGGCTTCTCGTTCTGCTTCGGCTTTTCTTCCTGCTGCTTCTTCTCCTCAGGCTTCACAGGCGCGGGCCGCGGGTGCTGAGCCTGCGCTTGGGGCCGAGACTCCGACTGGGGAGGCGTCCGCTCTGGCTGTGAACGCTCGCTCGACGGCGGAGTCAGCGGCCGCTGCGTGGGCTCGCTCCGGTTCGGTTCTGGCCGATTGTTCGGCTGGGCTACGGGCGCACGATTCGGTTGCGGCTGACGTTCCGGCTGACGTTCGGATGGACGTTCCGGCTGCGCCGTGGGCGGTCGACTCGGTTCCGGTTTATTCCGTTCTGGTTGATTCGGTTCCGGCTGGTTCGGTCGCGCTGTCGGCTCACGATTCGGTTCTGGCTGATTATTCGTAGCAGGCCGATCCGACCGACCAGGATTCTTCTCCGGCCGCGCGGACGGTGCATTGGCCGGTGGCTGAACCGCAGCCCGATTCACCGGAGCGTTGTAAGGCGTCCCGGTTGGTTTGGCGTGTACAACGGCATGGTCGCTGAATGCCCCAGGCCTGGGAGTAGCAGCAACTGCTGGCGCGCCGTGGTTCAAGGAAGCCCGCTGTTCCGGGTTGGTGCGCGCAGCCTGCTGATGTTGCGTTTGAGCAGCCACTGGGGGAATGTGCCTCTGCCGGGCCACGGACTCTTGCTGAGACGTAGGACGAGCGCTGATCCCACCGTTGCCGCCGTTGTAGCTGACGCGATTGATCGTGGTGTTGTTGATGATGGTCGTGTTGTAGACGTTGTGAATGTTGGTAACATTCACGTTGCTCGCAGAACGGTTGTAGTAGAACTCTCTGCCCTGCCAGCGCCCACCTTGATATCCATCACCGTAATATCCGTAACCGTAACTGACGCCGCCATAGAAACCTACCTGCTGGCCCCAATACCCGTTGTAGAAGACATATCCGTTGCCTCCCCAACCCCAGTAGGCCGGAGTCCAGAGAAGTCCAGCCTCCGGAGCCATGACCCAAGTGCCCGGCACCCAGTAATAACCGTAGTCGTCATCGGCGTAGGCCCAATAGCCAGGAGTCCAGAGATATCCATCGCCCGGACAAAGAGGCTGCTCGTAGACCGGTAATTCTGGCGGAGCGAAGGAGACAGAGACACTGATTTGCCCGTAGGCTGCGGCTGATATCGCGAGCAGTACGAGTGCAAACAACGGCGAACGAATAGAGCGGGTAATACTCATTGTGATTCCTTTTTGCCCGATGATCCTCTGCGTGCCCGGTGAGGCTGTGCGGCTGCGGACTGCGCGGATGGAGGGCGACGATTTTCCGGACGAGATGTACTGTGGGCCTTGTCTCGTTCGTAAGTGATTCTGATAGAGACCTTCTCACCTTCGAGGGGTCAACGTCTGAGCAAGACAGCTCAGTTCGAGTTTTTGCCGTTTCGCAGCCGCTTCAATGCGGTTCCGCGCGATTGGGTGTTCCCACGAAAGCACTCGTCAGGCGAGAAGCCTTGACTGGATCCGCGGGAGCCCATTCCATCGGCATCAAGTGACGAGCACGTGCGGGTTCGTTGGCTGCAGTTTGCCGATGTCCACATGAGAGACAGATCGCTCCCACTTGCCGAATCTCGGTCTCTTTCGATATTTCATTCTCGCGGACACCCAGCGAGCCAGCGATGACCGGACCGGCGCAAGTGTCACAGGGGTACGCGGAGAGGTGAAGGTACTGCTTTCTCATTGTCGTTCCTTTCAACAACCTTCAACAAAATGAGTTGCACACCCGACGCTACGTTTTTCTGCGTCCGATGTCTGAGCACAATTGCTCTGCTCGGCGGGACTCGGAAGTCGGGCCAATATGAGCAATTCTGGGCAGACCCGTGAGATTCCCTCGTATATACCTGATTGCATGGCACCCAACAGCAGACTGCTCTGCATCCACCGGGATCCGGCTCAACTGAATCTGCTGCGGGAAAACGGATATGACCTGATTACCGCGACCAACGGTTCGGATGGATTGCGGCTGTTGAAGTCGCAACCTGTGGATGCAATTGTGCTTGACTATCATCTGAGCCTGTTGGACGGCACAACCGTAGCGGATGAGATCCGGAAGGCCAAGCCACATCTCCCAATCGTTATGCTGGCCGATAACTTGGAATTGCCGGAGCGTGCTTTAAAATCGGTCGACGCTCTTGTGGCCCAGTCCGATGGGGCTCACTTGCTGTGGGCTACGGTTCATTTTGTACTGAGTGTGAAACCCGCCAAGCGCATTGAAACACGGCTGAGGCGGAAGCAAGCTCCGGTACACCTTCGTCGACCCGGAAGGTCGCGGAACGGGTTGGAGCGCCTCTAGGGCAGTGGATCTCCGCAGTCCACTGGCAATGGGGACGCGCTTTTCTCGCCAGGAGTGTGGAGAAGTATTCTGGATGGGAGTGTCGAATTCTGACCGGTGCAAGGGCACGTTTGCGCCGTGTGAGTTGAGCCTCCGATTGTGCCCGCTTCCGCCCATCGAACCTTGCGCGCCGATTCCTGTTTTAGACCTGTGGGTCACCAAACGAGCAAAATTGACCATCGCTCAAGCCAGCCGATATTGAATGATATGGATGTGAAACTCGATGACCTGACGCTGAGGCACATTCTGTCGGTGCGCTGCCCGATGTGCGGAGCAAAAGCGAAAGAGAAGTGCACGCTTACCACCGGTCACCCATCAATCAAGACGCACCTAACTCGAAGGATGGCCGCCGCTAAAGTACCGCGCCCTGAGAACTCTGGGTTCGCGGCTTTACGATTTCTGCGGACCCTTACCGGTCGTGGTCTTCGCGTATTGTTCCAACACAAGTAGGGGACATGCTTCCAAAACGGAATCATTTGCAGAATCCGATGTTCTTTCAGATCCACAAGAATGGCAGCGCAGTCGATGGGGTCAGCTATTCCACGCTGGAGGAGGCCTTTGCGGCGTTGGAGAAGGCTGCTCAGGGAGGCGAAGTCACTGCGGTTGACGGACTCGATCGGATCGTACGGCGCTATACCGCGGACGAATGCCGCACCGCGCGCAACTTTGGCAACAAGACCTAACACTGCGTCCAAGCCCTCCGGAAGACCGTCGGAGGCATCCAATTCTACCGGGCGACAGATGGTGGCCCAAAATCTCCTGCTTATCCTTAACTATCCTTGGGGTGCGTCCTTCGGCTCAGTGGGAACGCCCCTGAGCGGTTTCCCACATTCCAGACAGAACCGCTTGGCTCGCGGCGTTATCAATCCGCAAAACGGGCACATCCGCTGAGATCCGACTTGCTGAGCAGGAGGTCGGAGCATGCCGAACAGCTTTCCAAGGAAGTCCATCATAAAAACCAGATATCTGCGAAGGCGGGGAAGACTGGCTTCATCGAATCTGTCAAACTCTGTCGGCTTATCGAATTCATCTCCGTCCAGTTAACCATGACAGGCCAGCCCCGATGATTCTGTGCAGGATTGCTCACTTTCCGCAAGAAAACTTACGCGGCATCTTCGGGACACCAGCCCGTTCCGCCTGCATAAGAAGACGAAGTGAGCAATTCAGATCAGCTAATCGTTTCTGCCTGAGCGATCATGAGTACAGAGACGAGCCCTTCTTCTCTCTCTTTCAGGTTCTCTGAACTAAGTCAGCCATCTGGAGTCCTCTCCTCTTAGTTTCTGCAGTCCTAAAGGAAAACATTCATGAAGAAAATAATGTCACTGCTTTTGATGAGCGTTATGGGTATGTTTGGCACCTACGCATTTGCCGGCTCGGCGCGCGAGGATTCGGTCGACCGCCTGCAGAGGGCTGTGACCGTTCTGCACGCAATCATGTCCACGCCAGATAAAGGGGTCCCGGAAGAAGTGCTAAGTGGTGCAAAGTGCATTTTGGTAGTGCCCGACCTGATTAAGGGTGGCTTCGTTTTTGGTGGCAAGCACGGGCGCGGTGTCGCGACTTGCCGCACGGCTGAGGGCTGGAGCGCACCCGCGTTCGTCTCAGTTGGCGGAGGAAGCTGGGGATTGCAAATTGGCGTTGAAGACGTAGACCTGGTCATGCTGGTCATGAACGACCAGGGTTTCCAGCACCTGCTCTCCAGCAAATTCGAACTCACCGGTGAGGGATCGGTTGCGGCTGGACCGGTCGGACGTCATGCTTCCGCGGGCACCGACTGGAAGATGAATACTGAAGTACTGACCTACTCGCGCTCGAAGGGCATTTTCGCCGGGCTGACGCTGGAAGGGGCAGTCGTGGAGCAGGATAACGACTCCACTCATGCCATTTACGGCAGGCACATGATGTTCCGCAGCATTCTTTCGGGAAAAACCATGACCCCGGCCAGCGCGAATGCATTCATCAAGGCCGTGTCCGAAGCAGGCCAACAGGCAAAGATTGCCGAAGCAAAAGAAAACAACAAGTAGTTGATACCCAGGACGGCCGTTATTCATAGGGATTCGAAGCTAGCCGGAACTGTTTCACGGTTCCGGCCGGCACAACGGAATCCTGCGCGACGGAATTTCGTTTGCCGATGTGGCTTGATCTCCAGAAGGTGGACAACGATGAAAGCTAATCTCCGGAAATATCTTTGGGCACAAGTAGCTTGCCTCAGTCTTTGGCCTATTCTGGCGCTGGCTCAATCCACCGATTTTGCTCAGAATCTGGAGGCGTGCAAGGCAGGCCGCGAAGGTTGTGATCGATCCAAGTTGAGCGCTGCAGACTTGGCTCAGGTAACCCTCGCCAGCCACGCGCGTAACGTTGCGAACTGCAGGAACGGCTACGATTCCTGTGAGCACTCGAAGCTCTCTGCACCTGAAGCTTTAGCGCTAGCCGTAGCCGACCATCAGCGGAATGTTACCAACTGCAACGACGGAATGCAGTCCTGCGACCGATCGAAGCTAACACCCTCCGAAGCCCACGATTCAAGCGCGGCCGATCACAGGCGCAATATCACCGACTGCAAGGATGGAGTGGGCGCTTGTGACCCCTCTAAACTGAGCTCGGCGGAAGCCGGGGCAGTAGCCACCGCCCGGCAGGATCTCAACGCGTCCGATTGCAAGAACGGCTCCGGGTTGTGCAATCATTCCCAGCTGACTCCTTCGGAAACGAAGGAAGTGACCGCCGCAGAACACCAACGCAATGCACAGAACTGTGAGAACGGATGGAATGACTGCGACCACTCGAAGCTGACCGCACTGGAAGCGGGCCAAACCGCAAAGTCGGAACACCAGCGAAATCTATCCGCTTGTCAGGATCTTCAGGAAACCTGTGACTACACTAAACTGACTCCAGTTGAGGTAAGAAATCTTGCCGACGCCGAACACAAACGGAACTACACAGCTTGTCTGAAAGGGTACGGCTACTGTGATCCTTCGCGACTCACGGTGGAGGAGACTCGTAAGATCCATCCCGGCAACTAAGTCTCCAACGATTTGCCAGAAAAGCTCTCGCTGCACAAGGCTTATGATTCAACGACAGTGTCCACGGTGCGGTAGCGAACTCGTGCGGGCCCGGCGCACCGATCAGCAACCCGCGCCCGGAACCCTGCAGGTCGCGTTTTCTGGCTGGCGTTGCAGCGTTTGCGGAAGCGGGTTCACTTTGGAACAGATCCGTGACAGCAAGCGCGCAAAATCTACGTTGCAGATTTAATTTTTCGGCTTCCTGGCGACGCGCCGATTCTCAGCACTCGAGCTAGTGTGTTCACGGGAGAAGGTCGTCCACTGGCTAAATCTTGGCGCGCAAAATAGCGTTTTGCAGATCGCGCACATTCTCTTCGAGCACCTGCACGCGCTCGTATTCGCGTCCCTGGACCTTGCCCATCGAAAGTCGCGGGTTGTGGTGGCGCATCGGGCTCGGGACTGGGGTACTCAATCCCACATGAATCTCGCGGACCCCGGTGCGTTCGATGATGGCAGCGGCGTCATGGTGACCGATGCCGCCGCCGGCCATAATCGCGATGCGGCTGCCGCCCGCCCTAGCAAGCTGAGCAATGGTCTCGGCACCCTGCAAGCATTTTTGTTCGCCGCCTGAGGTGAGCAGCCGGTCGGCGCCGGTGGCGCAAACGTCTTCGAGGGCCTGGAAGAGATCGGCGGACATGTCGAAGGCTCGATGGAAGGTAACGTTGAGCGGGCGCGCCAACTCAACCAGTTGGCGGGTGCCGTGGACATTGACGTGGCCATCGGCATCCAGAATGCCAAAGACGACGCCGTCGGCACCGAGTTCTTTCGCCGCGGCGATGTCCCGGCGCATGATTTCGACTTCTTCCCCCGAATAGCAGAAGTCTCCGCCGCGGGGGCGAATGATGACCTGCAAGCCGATGGAGACACGGGCACGGACCAGGCCGATCAGGCCGGCGCTGGGAGTGATTCCTCCCTCGATCAGATCGCTGCACAACTCGATGCGGGCTGCCCCGCCCTGCTGCGCGGCCACTGCGGACGCTACTGAATCGACGCAAACTTCAATCAGTACTTGTTCGGCCATGGGTTCCGTTTATAAAGATCGTCGCGAGAGTATCCAGCATTCGATCCTGATTCGCAACTGCGCAAGCCTCCCATCGCCGGCAAGGATTGAGTGTTACAGTCTTCGCGGCGAGAGAGACTCCCGGTCTTGGGAGGCCGCCCGAAACGCAGTGCTCCTGGGCGGCCTTCGAGGCTAGAAGGTGTAGTGTAAGCCGAGCTGAATATGTCGTTCCTGGGACCGAACGTTGCTGATTGCGCCGAAGTTGCTGTCAGTGATCCCGTTGTCTGGATTTCCGTAACTCGCGATATTGAATAGATTGAAGAAGTCAGCCCGGAAGCCAAGGACGTGCTGCTCACCCCACAAGTGGAAATCCTTGAAGAACGATGCGTCGACGCTACGATAACCAGGCGCCCGCTGGGTGCTGTTATGGGCAGTACCGAAGGTATTCTGAGCGGCCGCGCCATAGGCACAGGTTCCGTTGTCCACTCCCGCTGCAACGGCGGGAGGAATGCAGGGCTGCGCTGATGGATCAATTCCCCACCAGTTACCCAGAGAACGGTTCCGAATGATCATGGGGCGGTATTGATTGGCTCGACTGAAGCCCCATCCGCCGTTGTTCGTGTTGCTGTTGTTTGGGCCAAAGATGGTGACCGGCAATCCTGAATACAGGATGGCCGAGGTTGCGAGCTTCCATCCGCCAAACACGGCGTCGAGGACCCCCTTCGCATCGCCACCGTAGGCCCTGCCGTGGCCGAATGGCAGGTCATAGACCCCGACGAAGTTCAGGCTGTGCCGAACGTCCATAGCGGAGGGCCCGTAGTCGGCGTTGAGGTCGTAACCGTTCTGGACCGAGAGCCCGTTGAAACTCGTATTCGACACCGCATAGTTCCCGGAGGAATTGGTCAAGGATTTTGCGTACGTGTAGTTCAGCGTATATTCCAGGCCGCGGTGCATGCGCTGACGCAATGTAAACTGGGCCGCGTTATACGTCATGCGGGCCTGCGATTCGGTAATGAGAATACTGCCGCACTCGCCCACGAGGGAGAAGTAGGGCGTTTGGTCTACTGTGGGTATGGTCGCAGCGCCGCAGCCTCCGGCGCTCGCGAGGTCCTGCGCCTGCGCCGCAGTCAGCTGATTGCCGTTGCGATAGTCGGCCAGGTGATGACCAATCTGTCCGTGATACCCGGCGCTAAAAGACAACTCACTCGTGATCGCGTACTCGGTGACCAGAGTGAACTGATGGTTGTAGGCAGGCTGCACATCCTGCGGCCAAACAGAATATAACGAGTTGTTGATTCCTAGCGGCTGGCTGAAAGCATTATCAACTGTGAACGGCGACCCTCCCGAAGTTCCTGACGGAGTGGTAGCGTTGCTGTTGATGGCCAGTGAGAAGGGTGGACTGGAAGTGAGGCGTTGATTAAAGGAAAAGCCTTCAAAGAAACTGGTTGCGCCGTAGCCGCCCCGAACCACAAGCTTCGGCATGGCCTGGAATGCGAAGCCCACGCGCGGCATGATTTGCTTGTAATTCGCGTTGTAGCAGGCGTGCGTGGCGCAAACGATCGAGCCCGCCGCCGCACCGGTAGGCACATGACCCGCGTACTCTACGATACCGCCTGGGAGCACATTAGCGGTCTTATTGTTTTGCTCATACCAAGGCTGGTCGTATTCGTACCGAAGCCCCAGATTCAAGGTCAACCTGGAGGTCACCTTGTAATCGTCCTGGAAATAAAGGGCGGAGCGCCACTGCCGATTGCCGACGAACCCAAGAGGGGACGCGAGCTGAACATTGGAAATCCGGCCAAGCACGAAGTCTGCCGCGCCCCAGCCGGATCCACCAGGCAGGCCCGTGAATTGACCGTTATAGCTGAGTTGCCCAAGAAATCCGACGTTTCCCGCATTGATGTAGTTCTGCTGATATCGCGTAGCCTGTCCGCCAATCGAGAAGTAATGCTTGCCCCGTTGCCAGGTCACGTTGTCTTCGTAGTTGAAGGTGTTGTCGGTAAAGACCTGAGGATTTGCATTTGTACCCAGATAACTTACGCCGTTGTTGATGCTCTGCCCGGTGAAGCCCACATACAGCTGGGCGCCAAACGGAATTCCGACTTTTGAGTTGCCAGTGAAGCCGAACTGTCCGGTCGGATCGCTCGGGACACCATTGTTCCAGCGCACGCGGGTGAAACCGAAGCGAGCTTCGTTGACGATCGTCGGCGAAAAAGTGTGAACGAAACTGAGACCGGCAATCTTGGTGGGATAGGTGTTGAAGTTGGGGAAATCGACCGGAATAATCGCCGACGTGTAGTCGCTACCCTTGCCCTGGGAATAGAAACCCGCGATCTTGTTCTTGTCGCCCGGAGTCCAGTCGACCTTGAAGTCTTCCTGGTTGTTGGAGACGAACCCGGACTGCGGCCCCACAAAGTCTGCCTGAATCAATCCATCCCCTCCATTCGTGACTGATACCGGAGGCCGGTTGGGTAACGGGTAGAGTTCCGGATGTGCAAAGAGATAGGTCGCAACCGGATTCACGATGGGCACGCCCTGGTTGTTGGCGTACGGGGTGAAGTTGTTTTGCGTGTCGTAGAGTTGGATCGGGCTCACACCAGGGGTCGTCAGTAATGCTGAGAAGTCACCGTTGCGCATCGCCTGGGTCAGGACGTTGGCCGAACTCGAGCCGCCCGTATGATGTCGGATGCCCTCGTAGTCGCCAAAGAAGAAAAGCTTATTCTTGACGATCGGCCCTCCAATCGTCGCGCCGAAAATGTTCTGGGTGTAAGAGTTCTTCGGAGTGACGGGAGAGTTAAGGCCGTGAACCCAGGAATTTGCATCGAGCTTCTCATTCTGCAGCAAGTCGTATAAAGAGCCGTGAAACCGGTTAGTGCCGGACTTCAGCACGGTTACGATCGCGCCTCCATTGGCATTGCCGTAGGTCGCGTTGGCATTGCCGGAGACCACGCGAACCTCGCCGATGGCGTCGGGAGCCGGGTTATAACCGATCAGATTGTTCTGCGGTTCGTTGTTATCGGCGCCTTCGATCGTATAGTTGTTCGCCTGCTCGCGATTGCCGTTGATGGCCGCTATGCCGCTGTTGTATGTATTGCGCTCGATCGCGTTGTTTCCGCTCATCCCGGTGGGATCGGTATCGATGGCCCCCGGCTGGAACAGGGTGAGCGCGGAGAAGTTCCGCCCGTTCAGAGGAATATTCGCGATTTCGTTGGTCGAAAGCGTGTTCCCCAATGTGGAATCGGTGGTGTTAAGGATGGGGTGAAACGTTTCCTTGACCTCGACGGTGGTAGAACCGGAGATTCTTAACTTAACGTCGAATTTCGCGGTTTGATCGATTTCGAGGGGGAACGCCTCGACTTTTTCAGTTGCGAAGCCCTTCGCGTCAATCGTCAACGTGTACGTTCCGATCGGAAGGAAGCGGGCCGTATACACGCCAGCCGCGTTGGTCTGAGCCGACGTTTTCACCCCCGTTGCGGTGTTCTCCGCGGTAACGGTTGCTCCTACCACCACCGCGCCGCTGGGATCGGTGACGAGTCCGGTGATGGAGCCGGTAACGGTTTGTCCCGAGGCGGATGACAACCAGAACAGGGCGATGAAGCAACCGACGAACAGGTAGCGGAACAGATTTGTCCTCATAGGTGTCCCCTTCTATCAGCCGACGGTAATTAGGAACGATGTTCACTGTCAAGGAGGAAATGATTGTTTTAGGCACATTCGATCA
>Ga0210402_10002001_pt1 | contig 20322 bp, 18 predicted proteins | sample IncBWC7MmetaG_FD_161055 | JGI IMG/M metagenome (GOLD analysis project Ga0210402, IMG submission 161055) | Forest soil microbial communities from Barre Woods Harvard Forest LTER site, Petersham, Massachusetts, United States - Inc-BW-C-7-M | ecosystem: Environmental > Terrestrial > Soil >... | reverse complement strand
CGTAGGGGCGGCATACGATAGCCCAGGACGTAAGTCCTGGGTAAGCTCGAAGAAAGTGTAATGAGTCCCGTAGGGACGACAGAAACTCGGGGATCGTCAAGGTTGTCAACGGGCAAGACTTTCGGGAGTTACCGCGATCACCACGGCTTCATCCGGAACAACCTCCCCTGTTCGCTCTCGTCGTGCAGCGTGAGGATGATTTCATCGGTCGTGAAGACTGGGCCCTCTTTCTCTGTCCTTGGGGGTAAGTCTGAATCAATCAGCGTGATGACCGACTGAATTCCGAGATCAGCGTAGGAGCGGATTACCGTGAGCAAATTTTCTTTCTTCCGGTCGTCCAGAGACTCGAAAACACCATCGTGATAGACGAAGCGGGGGAACCTTTGATCGAGGTGCGCCCGGATGAGCGCCATGTCAAAGGCAATACAGAGAAGTTTACGGTAGGAATGACCCCTATCGGCGCTGGTAGTGTTTCCAGCCTCGTCGAGGATTTCAACCTTGAATTCGAGATGTCCTTCCTTGTTGGGCGAGACGCTGAAAAGCGCCTTGCGGTCGATAACGTCTTCGACAATGTCGTTAAAGAACACGCGGATAGTGGAAAAAAGGCTCTTGTCGTCCGAGTTTTGTTTTTCCACGTCGTCTTCGATTTGCGTCTGCAAATGTTCTCGCTCTTCATTGATAGTGCGGATCTCGGTGCGGTGTTGTTGCAACTTGGTAAGAAACCCGCGTTGGCGCTCGAGGGACGTCACATCGGCGCGAAGCGTAACGAGGTCGTCGGAAACCTGCTTGTATTTGAGGAAAACGTCGGTTGAACTGAGGAACGACAACATGTCGGAGCGACGCTTACCGAGCGCAGTGAGTTCCGCATTGACTGTCTTGAGCTGTGCCTCGATCTCCGCGCGTTCCTCTTGGAGGTAGCCGCGTCGTTCGTCCGTAATGGCGCGATTGAACGATATAAGCTGCTCAAAGTCCTTCTTGATTTGATCCTTAAAAAGGACACCAGTCTCTTTGAAGAGTTCCTGCGCTTCGTCGGGATTGAACAAAATCTGATCGTCTTCAAGCGAAGTCATTATCTTCTTACGATTTTGATTGAGGGAATAGCGTTCGGCGTTTAGTTCCGCAATCTTCGTATCGAGCTCATCCACGACTTGTTTCGTCCGATCCTTGTCTTGCGCGCGAAAGTCGAAGGCGTCGAGAAGCTTCTGTTTTTTCTGAGCCTCGTTCTGCTTGAGGAGGATGAGCCCTTCGATCTTGCTGAGATCCTCGACTGAACCTCCCAACTCGTTCATGATCGCGTTAACCGTGGCCTTTTTCTTCTGAAGGTCATCTTCCTTTTGGTAGTGGTCTTCAATAAGCTTGGCATTGAAGCCCAAAATGTGCGCAAGGAATGGCTTCCAATCGGCATGAGCCGACGCGAGTTTATTTAGTTGGAATACGTCGCCATAATCGTCCTGGGAGCGCAGGAGATATCCGATGATTTTCCGGTAGGACCACGGTTTCAGGGATCGCCAGTCGAGAAGGCTATCTAGCATCTCCTTTGCGCGATCGAACGGCAGTTCAAAGTGGTCCCAGCTGCTGTCGGGCAATGTGGAAAAGTCTTGGTGACTGGCCTGGTGCTTCTTAAAGCTGATTTTGGTGGCCTCTTCAACGCCTCTGCGAACTGTCAGGAATAAGGCGTCGGCAAGCTCTATTTCAAGATAGAAAACGAATTCTTTGAACCTGTCGGAGTGCTTGAAGATGAAGAATTTCTGGTCCTTGCCGAGTAGAAAGCAAAAGTCGAGGAGCTTGCCGAGTGTCGTCTTGCCGAGATTGTGCGTATCCTTCGCCCTGTTCTCAGGGAGCCGAATTTCGGCAATAACGGTGTTCAAGCCACTGACGAAGTCAATCGGCCCGAAGGTGTCCGGTTTATTGCAGTAAAGCTTCGACAGCTTCATTGGGGCCCGAGATATTCTACTGAATCTGTTTTGGGGCGATAGTCAACTAGGCCAACAAGGAAAAGAAAATTTAGCGCCGGGAGAAACAAGACGTCGCCGCCCTTGATCCTCTGCTTGGCAAACTTGCGCAGTCCGTAATAGTCCTCCAACCGGCGCGCCTTGAGACGAGCGAGCAGGAGAAGAGAGAGGCTGATCACTGTGCGATCCGGATGGGCGTGTTTAGTTGGCCGTAGGATCAACAGATGCTCCGATATCGCAATGCCAATACATGTAAAAGAGAAGCGCCCGCGTAAGGCGTTTGTGGCTTCTCAGAATTGGGTCGCGGTCAAACAACAAATCTACCAAATAGTTCATTACGGCGTCGAAGGTCTGGTAGTCCTGCCGCTTGGCTATGATCTTAAACTGAAATTCCTCGACAACAGTCTCGTACTGACGAAGCAATTCTGAGTTCTCGGGTGCAGCGAGAAAGTTTTGAACTTGCGGCGTCTCTTTCAAATAATTCTTGCGCTGCGCGTCGGCATACTCCTTTGTCATTTTGTTGATGGCGTTCTTTTGATCATAGCTGACGCGATCTGTTGGCGGAGCGTCGAGAACCGCCGTGATCGTTGCTTTGTGCTCAGCAAAAGCCTGTACGACCTCGGCCAGTTCGTCAGGACTGACAATCAATGGGGAATCAACCAGCTCCAGCTTTGCGTTCGTGGCCACATCTGGAAAAAGCTTTAGCCAAAGTTCGAGTTGTTCGAGACCGCACAAATAGATAGACGTTTTGGGAATTCCTCCCTGTTCGGAAATGTAGCCAACAATCACGCTTTCGGCTATTCCAGCTAGGCGCCGGTTGGCGAACAGCATGTAGTTGTCGAGTTGCCTCGCTTCGCGCAGCTTTTTGATGCGCGGAATCTCTTCGGAGAGAATGCTTTTCGTGCCAGCTTTCGGGTTATAGAAATCTGTCTCGGAGAAATTGCGGTTGTACCCGTTTGTGTGCTTCGACTGGATAATTGTGGTTCCAACCCACGGAGCAGCTTTGCTGGGGTGGAGTTCGGCTGTTCCTACAAATTTCGCGTCTCGGCCCCCATCTTTCCCTTTCGAGAAGCCCTGCACTCCGATCCCGAGAAGTTTCTGGGAAAGAAGAACGATTAGCGTCTCGAATTGCTCGTCGCCGAGGTTTTCGTAGGCATATTTCATCTCGTAAAGACCCGGGCATGCACTTTACTGAATCAGCGTGCCCCCGTTGCCGCCATTCGGCTCTGCCTCCGGGGCCAGGACTACCGCTGCGGCTACGCGGTCGCCGGGTTCCATGTTCAGGAGGCGGACGCCTTGGGCGACGCGGCCGGATTCGCGGATCGTGGTTGAGTCCATGCGGATGATTTTGCCGTAGTGGCTGATCAGCATGACTTCGCTGGTTTCGTCGACCTGGGCGATGGCGACGACTTTGCCGACACGCTCCGTGGTCTTCACGTTGATCACGCCTTTGCCGCCGCGATTGGTGAGGCGGTATTCGTCGGCGGGGGTGCGTTTGCCGTAGCCGTTTTCGGTGACGGAGAGGATCAGGCTGCCTTTGACGGCGATGTCGATCGGCTCGGGATCGGTGCCTTCTCCGGGTTTCCCTGGTGCTGTAGCGCCGGCGGACAAAGCCTGCCCTGAGCCTGCCGAAGGGGCGTCCGCCGTTCCACGAGCGGGTTCCGCTCCCGGCTTTGTCGTTGTCGCCATTCCTACCACGTAGTCTTTCTCGTCGAGGTCGATGCCCCAGACGCCGTAAGCGGCGCGGCCCATGGGGCGGACGTGGCTCTCGTCGAAGCGGACGGCCATGCCTTCGTGGCTGGCGATGAAGACGATTTGATTGCCGTTGGTGATGCGGGCGGCGACCAGTTCGTCGCCGTCTTCAATGCCGATGGCGTTGATGCCGTTGGAGCGCACGTGCATGAACTCGCGCAGTTCGCATTTCTTGACTAGGCCTTTGCGGGTCGCGAAGAAGATGTACTTGTTCGCTTCTTCGAGGTTACGCACAGCCAGCATGGTCTTCGTCGTTTCGCCGGGCTGCAGGCCGATCAGGTTGCCGACATGTTTGCCCTTGCCGGCGGCGCTGACGTCGGGGATTTCGTAGACCTTCAGCCAGTACACGCGGCCCTTGTTGGTGAAGATGAGAATGTAGGCGTGAGTGGAGGCAATGAAGAGATGCTCGACGAAATCTTCGTCGCGCGTCTTCATGCCGGTACGGCCCGTGCCTCCGCGGCGCTGCATGCGGTAGGTGGAGATGGGCGTGCGCTTCATGTAGCCGGAGTGGCTGACGGTGACGGCAACCTGCTCGTCGGCGATGAGATCTTCGAGAACGATTTCCGCGGCTTCGTCTTCGAGGCGGGTGCGGCGCTCGTCTCCGTATAACTTCTTCACTTCTTCCAGCTCTTTGATGATGACTTTGCGCAGCTTCGACTCGGAACCGAGGATGGATTCGAATTCGGCGATGCTGTCGCGCACTTCGGCGAGCTCTTTGGCGATTTCATCGATCGAGAGCTTGGTCAGGCGATGCAATTGCAGTTCGAGGATGGCATCGGCCTGGCGGGCGGTGAAGGGCTTTTCGGGGTCGAGCTTGGGAGCGCGACCGGTAGTGTTGATGTCGATCTTTTTGCCGCCGAAGTAGAGGACTAAGTTTTCGCGGGCGTCGGCGCGGTTGGCGCTGCCGCGAATGATGGTGATGACGTTGTCCAGATGATCGAGCGCGTTGAGATAGCCTTCGAGAATGTGCTCGCGGTCTTTCGCCTTCTGCAGCAAGTAGGCGGTGCGGCGGCGGACGACGTCGACGCGGTGCTCAATGAAATATTTGATGGTCTGGATCAGTCCCATTTCGCGGGGCTGTCCGTTGACCACCGCCAGCAGGATCATCGAGAAACTTTCCTGCATCTGCGTGTGCTTGAAGAGCTGGTTCAAAACAATTTGCGGTTCTGCCCCGCGCTTCAGTTCGATGACGATGCGCATTCCGTCGCGATCGCTTTCGTCGCGAATGTCGGAGATGTCTTCGATGTCTTTGTCGTTGACCAGTTGTGCGACGCGTTCGACCAGCTTGGCTTTGTTTACCTGATACGGAATTTCGGTGACGATGATGGCCTGCCGGTCTTTGTTGATGTTCTCGATCAGCGCTTTGGCGCGCATCATGAAGCGGCCGCGGCCGGTGCGGTAGGCTTCGAAGACTCCAGCTCGGCCGTGGATGATGCCGGCGGTCGGAAAGTCGGGACCCTGGACGAACTTCAGAATCTCGGCGAGCTGCGCGTTGGGATTATTCACCAGCGTGATGGTGGCGTCGACGATCTCGGTGAGATTGTGCGGGGGAATTTTTGTGGCCATGCCGACGGCGATTCCGTCGGAGCCATTGACGAGCAGATTCGGAATGCGCGCGGGCAGAACGTCAGGCTCGATTTCGCTGCCGTCGTAGTTGTCGTGGAAATCGACGGTCTCTTTGTCGAGGTCTTCGAGCAGCGCAGTTGAAACGGGAGCCAGCTTTGCTTCGGTGTAACGATCCGCCGCAGGCGGATCTCCGTCGACGGAGCCGAAGTTGCCTTGACCAAAAATCAGGGGATAGCGCAGGCTCCAGGTTTGCGCGAGGCGAACCAAGGCGTCGTAAACTGCGAGGTTGCCGTGGGGATGGTACTTGCCCATGACCTCGCCGACGATGCGGGCGCATTTGCGCGTGGCCTTGTTGGGCTGCAACCCCATTTGTTGCATGGTGTACAAAATTCTGCGGTGAACTGGCTTCAGGCCGTCGCGGACGTCGGGGAGGGCGCGGCCGATGATCACCGACATGGAGTAGTCGAGATACGACCGCTTCATCTCCTCTTCAATGTTGACGGGTTGAATGTTGGCTGCGCCGGGGCCATCGCCGCCGGGAGGAGGAGTGAGAGGGAGTTCGGGGTTTTGATCGTCGGGCATGGGTCAGCTCTTAGCTTCTAGCTGCTAGCTTCTAGCTAACAGCTTGGGATTGGACTAGTACTTTGCCAGTCCCGCAAAATCTTGTAACTGCTTGTATTTATAGGGCGTTATGTGCCTTGGGAGCTGGATTAATTATAGCACGTCGGGTTCATGAAAGTGTGCCGAGAAAACCCCCACCCTTCGGCGAGCTCAGGGCAGGCTTTCTCGCAAAGAACGCGAGAAATGGGGCACCCGGGTTGCATCGCGGTGGTTCCGAGATGGGAAAATTTCGAAATCATTTTCGAATTTGGTTGCTCGTCACAAGGAGTTCGGGGGCGCGGCTGGTAGGCTTCGCGGGATGAAGCGGATTCCGTCGCTGGATGGGCTGAGGGCTATTTCGATTTTGCTGGTTGTGGTGGGGCATTGGGCGGAGTTGCGGTATCACGCTTCGACTGCGGGCGATGTGGCGGGAGCGTTTGCGAATCTGGGAGTGAGAATCTTTTTTATTATTTCTGGATATCTCATCACGACATTGCTGTTGAAAGAGTATGGGAAGACTTCGACGATTGGGTTGCGGGAGTTTTATGTCCGGCGGGCTTACCGGATTCTTCCGGCGGCGATTGTGTTCATGGCGCCGGTGTTCGTGATCTTCTGGCATGAGCTGCGCTGGTATCACATGGCGGCAGCGGCGCTTTATCTGGCGAACTTTGATTTCTCGCATCCGTGGTTTATGGGGCATTTGTGGTCGCTGAGCGTGGAGGAGCAGTTTTATTTTCTGTGGCCGGGCGTGCTGAAGAAATGGCACCGGCATCGGGTGGCGATTCTGGTGGGGGTGGTTGCGTTGGCGCCAATGTATCGAGTGGCGTGTCATTTTCTGGGATTGCGCGGGCGGGCTGACGAGACGTTTCCGGCGGTGGCGGATGTGTTGGCGATTGGGTGCCTGCTGGCGATTTTCGCGGGGCGGCTGCCAAAGATCAAAGCGGCGTGGGCACTGGCGATGATCTTGCCGGTGGTGCTGGTTCCGGTTTATGTGGGCGCGTTGCGGTTTCATATCACAGCCATGCTGTTGTTTGCACTGTGGCCGGTGATGCATCTTTCGATTGCCGGGCTGCTGCTGCACGTGGTGCAACGGCCGTATTGGATTCTGAATGTGCGACCCGTGGTGTGGCTGGGGCAGATCAGTTATAGCCTTTATTTGTGGCAGCAGTTGTTTGTATATGGAGCGCATTCCAAGCCGTGGTATTTCGTGGTGGGTGCGCTGGCGCTAGCGGCTGCTTCTTACTATCTGGTGGAGCAACCGATGCTGCGATTGCGAGAGCGGCGAGCGGGAGTGCGGAAGGTGGAAAGACAGTTAGCACGGGCGGCATAAATGGCACCTGTGGTGGTCGATGAGAGAAATGGGAATGTACGCCAGCTACGAATTGGGAGACTCACGCTTACTGAATGTGGCTATCGATTTCTACTGCGATTCTTACCTACTGGTTCTCTGTCCAAGTTGCAGGCATGAATCTCAATCCGGCCTTACGATGTCCTCACTCCTTGTCCGTGGCCCAAACGACGAAGGTCAACGTCTGGCTCATGTATTTCCCCGTAACCTCCCAGCAGCCAAGTGTAGGGAGGTCAATGCGTACAGCGATAAAATCTGGAGAGTCAGGCACCGTTCGATCAGGGACTGTTCGCGCGCGATCGCCTTCGGCGCGGCCAGCCATAAGCTGTTGGGCGGGCGCATCCAATCGTCTTCCTGTGATTTGCAAATCCGGGTGGGGTTCACGGTGCCGATCATATCCTTTTTGCCACCAAACGACAGGCTGCGTGTAAGCGGGGGGAGTCCGGGCATAGTTTAGGTGCAGCCCTGGCCAGACCCCGATTTTGGGTAGGTCAACCCACAACTGATCGCTGCCGTAGGAAAACATGCGTGGGTCTAGCCACCTAGAAGCAGAATAGGGCGGGGGCAGCAGAAAGGGCGTGGTTGACGGTCTTGTGACCGGACAGGTGTCAGGAGCCCTAGGCCCATTCACCTGGATACGCGAAGTTGCAGTTTGATTTGCATCTTGAGGGCGACAAGCAAACACGAAAGCCCCGCAGGCAGAGCAGCAAAGACCCATATCCCATGTTCGCAATTATAGAACTTGAAATCAGGCGTTTACACTCGAAACCCCGGTCAGTCGATTAGAGGAACCAGTTAGAACCTCCGAAGGAAATGAACCACGACAAGCGCAAGCAAGGCGAAGCCGACGATGCCGAGAACGGGACGAAGCCACGGAGCCACCTGCCAATAGTTTACGTGACCGCGCAAGACAGTCCTGCCCCTCCCGTAGAAGGCGGCCTCTAGGGATGTGACAGCGAGCGCGAGACCAACAATGTCCAGCCACACAGAGTCACTGCTCCACGGCCAGCGAAAATGAATCCCGACAATCATCCAACTAGGGATGAACTTGATCGCGAGTAAGTAGAGTACGACAAGAGCGCCAAATGCTATCGTCACGATTCGGACGGCCTTCATTCCAAGGGCAATGCTCCTGTGGTTCGTGGGTTGAAAGTCGGAATCAGGTCATTGCACTCAAGTGCCCCGCGCAAGGCCAGATGAGTGTAATGGGGATTTAACGTCAATTGACCAGTGTGCTCGACAGCCTCGGAGCACTCACTCATATATGACACCGGTTGCACACGTGGAGTTGTTTTTGTCCCGCCGCTTATGATAGAGAAAACGGATGATTGTTTTGAGGGAATGGACACACAGCTTAAGGGCAGCACTGTTGATCGCGCTTTTGGCAGGCGGGACCCTGCACAACGCCAGCGCAGAGGAAAATGGCCTCGAGCGCACGCCGATTCTCGGCTGGAGTAGCTGGAGCTTCATGCGCAAGCATCCCACGGCAGACCAAATGAAAGCGCAGGCGCTCGCCCTGCATAATTCTGGATTGCAGAAAATCGGGTACGAATACGTAAACCTCGACGACTTTTGGTATCAGTGTCCGGGACCGCAAGGTCCGAACGTCGACCCTTATGGCCGCTGGATTACAGACTCATCGAAATTCCCGGCTCAGGGAGACACCGATGGCATCAAGGTAGTGGCTGACTACATCCACAGTCTCGGGATGAAGTTCGGAATCTATGTAACGCCGGGTATTTCGAAGCGGGCAGTCAGCCGGAAGACGCCGATTAAGGGCACATCGTACACGGCCGCCCAGATTGTGGACCCGTCCGTAGCGGAGAACAACTACAACTGCAAGGGCATGATCCGAATTGACTACAACAAGCCTGGCGCGCAGGAGTATACGAATTCATGGACAGACATGCTCGCGGCGTGGGGTATCGATTACATCAAAATTGACGGCATGAAAGACAGCAACGCCGCTGACGTTAAGGCATGGTCGAATGCTATAAGGCAAAGCGGGCGGCCCATGGTATTGGACGTCACGCAGGGGGACTTTACAATTGCTATCGCCCCAACCTTGATGAAGTATGCCAATCAATGGGAATTCGCGCCCGACGTTGAATGCTATCGCTGCGAAAAGGGCGGTAGCAGCTACCCGCTGACCAGCTGGGCCGACGTTGCCAAACGCTTCAACTACGTGGCGGAGTGGCAACCTTACGCTGGTCCAGGCGCTTTCAACGACTATGACTCCATCGAGGTAGGAAATGGCATCAACGATGGGCTGACCCCGGTCGAGCGCCAGACTCAGATCAGCCTGTGGGCGCTTGGTGCGGCACCCTTCATCCTCGGCATCGATCTTACTCACCTCGATCCAACGGATCTGCAGAAGTACCTAGAGAACTCCGCAGTCCTTGCTGTCGACCAGGATTCGGTCGCCGCAAAAAGAGTGCTCAATACCGGCAACCAGCAGGTGTTCGCCAAGAAGGAACCGAACGGTGACGCGATCGTCGGTTTGTTCAACACCGGCAAGAACTCAGAGGAAGTCTCGGTTCCAACATCCGCCGTGGGTGTCCCCGAAAACGAAAGCGGCTATTCCGTAAGGGACCTGTGGACCGGCGAGACGAAGAAAACAAGCAGCACCATCAGTGCTATTGTTCCATCGCATGGCGTCGTCCTGTACCGCGTCACGGGACTTTAAACTACTCGATTGCTGACGACTCAAAGTCTGGATGGGCGGATTTTCCGCACTTCCATTGAGGGTTTTGAGCGTAATGGGGATTTTTCAACAGTTGTTCACTTTGCCGCGAGAGGTACAGGAAGACTCTCGTGTGGCCGCGTCTCTCCCCAGAGGTCTGCCAAATATGACTTCAACACGGGGAATGCGGTCTCAGAATTAACTGGCGCTTCGCGGTCTGGATGCGAGAAGTGGAGATTTCTGTACGACCACGCTATAAACCACTGTTGTTTTACCGAGTCGAACCTCACTGTGACTCGTGGCGGTGGTGGGTCATACTTCTCCAGCCTATGCTCTTCGGCAGTCGAAAAGATGATGTGCGACATCGATTGCCCGGCGCGAAAATACTGGTCAAGCCCCGCCCCCATGCAAGCCTGTAGCAGTGGCAACACAAACGCAGTCAAACTTGTCCACTGAGAGTGTCGGCGTGGCAGCTGCTCAACCCATCCCGCTAACCAAATCCAAGATTCCTGCTTAGTCTCAAGCATTTGAGTGACCCAACGGATCAGGATATCAGGATGGCTGTCGCTATCAGGCGATTACGCTCAGGTGCCGAGGTGCGGGGACATGATGAGTGCAACAGGGATGTTACGACAGCGTCGAGCGAGACAGTCTCATTCGGGAACGTAGAAGCCCCACACATTTGCTGAAAGCTCTCCCGCCGCGAACCGAATGTCCCTGCCGCCTCTTTTGATCTCGTACAAGGTCATCGAATGCAGTTGAGAAGGATAGCTGGGGTGGCAATTCGACCGAAGGCTCGTTCAGTCGAGTCCACGTGTAGTCCCACACATTTACATCGCTGATCCGAAGGGAGCTTCCCTCAACGACCACGCCGACCGCTTTCCATTTGATTTCTGAGCGCGTCATATGATTGATGAGTGTAAAAGCGATGTTACGCCAACTACGGTCTGAAAACGCCATTAACCTCCGTTCGAAGGCTTCATCGCTATCCCACAGATCCAGCCTCGCTTGCTCTCCTCGAAGATCTCGATATTTACATAGCCGGTCGATGCAAACAGCTCCCGATGATCGCTCACACTGAGGTGCGAGGAGCGCAAAAACCACATCACCGGCCATTTCAACCAGTCGTACTTGCCACCTTTATACATTTCGGCGATGACGATTAGTCTCCCTGAGGGTTTCAACACGCGCAGAATCTCGCGCATGTCTCCCTCAAGATCAGGCCAGTAGTATTGAGTCTCGATGGCAGTCACCAGATCGAACGTATCGTTGAGGAATGGCAGTTGAGATACTGAGGCCTTCTTTATCACTACGCGCCCTGCCTCGATCAGTTCCGCATTGTGCTCGCGAGAAACTGCGACGCTGCCTTCGGCATAGTCAATACCGTACACCATACCGCCCGCCGCGATTGCACCCAGCTTCTCGATCGTCCGGCCGCCGCCGCATCCGACATCCAGGATTTTGAACTGATTTTCGACCCTCACGTGACTGAGACCCCAGTCGGTCATGTTTTCGTGCCCTTTATTCATAGCCCTGGCAAATATCCTGCCGAACCATTTGTCCGGCTTGCGGGCCTGAAGCAAAACGTAACAGGCAGCGGCCAGACCTCCGACGTAGCGCAACAAGGTGTGTGTGGCGGGACCAGTCACGGAGGGTAAGTTTAGGATTGACGGTTGGCTCTTGTAAACATGCGATTCGCGCTCAAAAAGCGAGTGGGGAGACTTTGAGCGAGATGTTACGTCAATCCAATTTGGCTTTGCTTCGGTAGGAGCGATGGGGTGATGATTCTCTAGCGTTAAAGCGAGGTCTGTATGATATGCGCCGCACCCAAGACCCTCATTCGGATTCTGGGCGCAAGTCTCGCCTTCTGTGTCGTTGCCCATGCCCAATGCCCGGTCAATACGGTTATCGTAAAGGGACGCGTTGTCGAGAATGCGAACGCTCATCCCAAGGTTCGTGTGCAGCTTGTTTACCCGAAGGAGAAGCCGGGTGAAGCGGGCGAGGTGACCATGGAAGACGGAGCTTTCCAGATTCCGATCGAATTCGTGACCATGCAGAGTTCCATTTTCAACAACCTGCCAAAGAAATGCGGTCGGAAGCCGAAGACCGTGGTTATTACGTTGCTGGTAAACGATCAGCAGTCCGACCAAGTTTTCCTGGATTTTGCCAAGAACTTCAAGATGACAGATGCAAGTGCCTACACTTTACGCTCCCAAGTGGTGCTGAACGGTCCTCGTTGACTGCTTTACGGAATTCAGAAACGTTGCGCCGATCTGTCAATGAGGGTAATCGGGATGTTTCGACAATCTAAGCGATTGCTGACAATACACACTGGGGGGTACAAACTACAACCACGCGCGGGCCAAAAGGAACACGACGTACAAAGTGCAGCACCAAAAGGCCAGCAACAGAGGGCGCTGACGATCGTACGGAACTTCCCAACCGCGATCCGCAGCGGCATTCCCCACGGCGAAGATTCCTGTTGTCGCAGACGAATGCGCCAATTGTCCTCGCCATTGTGGGTCAGCCTTGAGGCAAGTGACCGCTTCAAGTGCTGCGTCGGACATCTCGCTCTCAAGCACCTTGAAACGGCTGCGCACGTAGTAGAAGCACCACACGGCAAGAATTGACACCACTATTCCCATAGCACCCGGGAAAAGTGCCTCGGCAATCCCTGACGCCAGTCTTGCCAAGGCGCCAGCACGCGATCCGCCAGTTCCAACAAAACATCCCAAGATTCCATTTACGGTGCCCAGAAAGCCGATAAACGGCGCGGCAGATGCAATGGTGGCGAACGTATCAAGCCCGCACTTCAATTCGGCAGCGAGTAGTTTACTTCGGCGTTGAACCGCACGTTGGGCGACTGCAATAGTTTCCGTGTCGGTAAACTCCGGCCGCGCAGAAGCGTAGGATGCTAAGACCTCGCCAACGATGTTCGCTACGTGACTGCGGCCGTTACGTGTGGCGATGGAGATTACTTCATCGAATTTGCTCTCGCGGAGCGGCAACGCAGCGTCACGAATGAAAGCACGAGATTCACGGCGAGTCGCGCCGTAGCGATAAAGGCGCAAACAGAGGATTGCACCCGTGTTCGCCAGCATGAAGGCGAGCAGCAGGAAATCTGCTCGGTTCAGCGAGTCCATCTCGCGCCAAAGTTGGCCAACGTCCCAAAAGCCGGGCTGTGGATAGACTATCCCCGAGGTCCCGATCTTACGCTGGTCAACCAGGAAGACGACCCTCTCCACCCCAGCCGAGCGCACAGCAGCTAAGACCGTTGAAACGTCTGCGTACCTAGCGCGGGCATCAACGGCTAGGAATATTTCGGCTTGAGGATTTTGTTCCAGACGGTGACGGATTTCATGACGCAGGTCATCAATCGAGATGGGATCTTTTCTCCAGAAAACGCTGCCGTTGTGAATAACCACAAGAACGATGGCGTCGTCCCTATCCGCGTCCCGTGCCATGATGGGATAGTTGACCTTGGGCAAATCCGAGGGACCAAACTTCGGCAGTCCATTTATCAGCATGAGAGCGAACATGAAGATCGCAAACAAAGTAGCGCTCACGGCTACAAACGGAGTGCGATCTATGCTGCAAAAACGCTCCGTTGGTCTCACCCTCTGGTGGCCCATCTATTCACTTAGACCCCCTGCCGTATGCTATTGTTCCGCCTACTCAGAGCGTAAGTGACCTTCGTACTCAAGTGCCGGATAAATGGACGTTGGTGCGCAGGTGTTGAAACCAGGCCATAGCACAGGCTTGCGCCGTCTGTTCGCCTTTTCGCGGGACAATGAGTGAAATGGCGATGTTTCGCCAAGCATCCGCTTAGAGAACGCCGAACGTGCCTACGTAGTCGTGCGGCCAAAGGACTTTGGCGGCATCCTCCGTCCTTTCAGCGATGACCGCTCCTTCCAACAGTCCGTGTTCCTTTAAGTCGCCCACAATGACTCTTTCGGCGATGGCGACATCAACGACATAGCAGAAGACGTTCACCTGGCCGCTTCCCATATCGCCTCCGTCGCAGTGCCCTAGCCCACACCAGCCAAGGCACTCATTCATCAGTTCCTCCACTCGGACACGTCGGTCAAGCTCGTTGACCGTGCCGTGTCCATCAACGTGGTACTGGATGACAAGTGAGTGCATTTCATTCGCTTTCTTTGGCTTGAATCCGGCCGCGCGGAGGTGCTTCGATTCGCGTTTGACTATTTCGGATGGATGGATGCTCGCTTCGAGTGGGAGTTCACGATTTTCGCCTTTCTCCCCGACCTTTCCCCAGTGGATGGTCACTTCGGTTGCAGTGAACCAAGCCTCCCAGTACTCTGTCACACCGCCGCTCGTTCGATAGAGTTTCACCATCGTTGCCGCCTAGGTCGGACCACGTTTTGAAGCGCTTTAGTATAACTGTCGAAATCAGGCCATAGCACAAGCTTGCGCCGTCTGTTCGCCTTTTTGCGGAACAAATGAGTGAAATGGGGATTTTGCAACACCTACGTGAAAGACAGTTGACCAATCAGTCTTAGTGCCAGAAAGATAGAGCCGATCAAGAGATATTTTTCTCAACGTAGCCCATTATTTTGCGTAGTTCCTCGGAACTGTTTCAGCAGTGTCGCTTGCCGCAGCAGTCCTATAATCCATGTCATGCCGCAGTTGGGGCACAGCCAAGATTAGTGGCGAAGGAGCAATACTATGAAGTTCTCGTCTATTCTCAGACAGATTGGCAAAGAACCACCGTTCAGGCTGTTTGTAAAGTTGCTCGTGACGATGTTTGTGACTTCGGTGCGGACCAAAGCCAAGTGGGATGTGTCCCCTCGGCCACCCTATCTCGTGGGAGTGCTTAGAGCGGCCGATGAGGCTGCTAGATTGGGGATATCGGAAATCTCAGTGATCGAATTCGGAGTGGCGGGCGGAGAAGGGCTTCTGGCTTTGCAAGAAATCGCCGATGCTGTGGAAGCGGAAACGAAGCTCCGAATCGTGGTATACGGTTTCGACACGGGTAAAGGGCTCCCGGACTCGGGTGGTGATTTCCGAGATCATCCAGACTGTTGGAAATCGGGCGACTTTCCGATGAACGTGTTACTGCTCAAACAATTTCTCAGTAGCCGAAGCACGCTGGTTTTGGGCGACGTTGCAGACACGGTCCCGGCTTTTGTTCAAAAGACTCAGCGTTCCCCGATTGCATTCATCGCTGTAGATCTGGACTTGTATTCGTCAACACGTGCCGCCCTGCAGATACTCACGATCCCCGAAAAACAGATGCTTCCTCACGTCCCCATTTATTTTGATGATGTCGCGGAGTTACATAGTCATAGATTCGCTGGCGAGTTGCTAGCCATCGACGAATTTAATGCTGCAAACGACACCGTCAAGATCGACCAATGGCGAGGCATCTCGGACAATCGCGTGTTTCCTGAAAAAGGTTGGCTCAAGCGAATGTACCTCGCCCATGACCTGAAGGCCATATCCAATCTAAGTCCGTTCCGTGAGCCACCAAGACCGGGTAAAACAAATCTAATCCTTCGTAAATTGTCGTCCATGAAAAGCAACCGCTAGTCAACGGGCCTTGGGCACCCTTCTACCGCCCGGCAATTTTCAGAAGCGAAATTTCGCTATGATATGGGCCGCCGATTACCCGAACGTTCCCTCAAGCTACGCACACGCCGCCAAAGCGGGCGGAGTCCGATGCCAATAGCCGCACGGCGCAGAATCGCTAAGGGCCAGTATCCTAAATGGAGACAATACAGCTTCATGTATAGGGAACGAAGAGGGGACGGAGGAGGCAAAGGCTTACCGGCCATCATGCGAAGTCGCTCATCCAGAGCCTGACCTTCTTGCAGAACAATATCCCGTCCGAAGTGCCTCACAGTTCTCATTTCTTCATCTCTGCTGCCCTGGCTTGGGCTATGCGCCTCCCTACTGTCACGATAACCCAGAATCGCTTCAACTGGACATTGGTTGCGTCGGGGAGAATTTGCACCATGGGAATCCATAAAGCGCTCTACACTGCTCACATAGAACTCGGCAAGATCTGCCGCCGGACGGTGGCTCTGAATCAACTCCATCGCATCTTCCAAGTCCCATCCCATCGATCCCAGCAGCGCCAGCGTCATCATCGGCGCGCGATGCACGCCCGCTGCGCAATGCACATACAGTTTCGCGTCCGGCTCATCAAGCGCTTTGAGCGCAAAATCCACGCCGCGTTGGAAAAGCACAGCCGGCTTAGCCTCAAAGTCGTCATCCGTCGGATTCCAGAGCACCACAATCCCGTGCTCCCCCGCCAGCGGAGTGTCGTCGAACTCGATTTGCATGTCGATGATGTGGGTAATCCCTGCCCGCGCAACCTGCGCCATGTTTTCAGCGTTCCAAATGCCGCCTCCGACCGCGATGCGTCTCGTCAGCCATACAATATCCATTCTTCTTTAATTTTACGATATCTACTGACTACTCAGTGAATGTGGACCTTCGCCGGAATTTGACCTCAGCGTTTCAGAAGCTCAGTCCATCGACCCCGATTGGCCGACGCGAAGGGAATTCATCTACGCTTGAGGTCAATGACTTGTAACCTGCTAAACCCGTCTTGACGAACTCATCCTGCCAACGGCTCGTGGCACTCTTCGGAGTGCTCTTCTGTCTCGCGATGGTCAGTTCTTGTTCGCACCGTGAAGCCCAGCATTTCTGTACCGTTGCCTAGAAATCAGACAACCTGTGCAGTCCCAGTGGCTCGTGAGCGTTCGCGTGCTCAGCTACCAACTGTTTAAATCAGGCGATAGCACAAAGCTTGCGCTTTTCTTTCGTCTTTTTTCGGTGTCAATGCGCGATGGGGCGATGTTACGTAAACTGGCGTACGAAGTGCCATACTCTGCACCACGAGTTCCCGAAGTAGGTATAGCCGGAAAAACGAATTTAGAACCACTACTTGGCTTCCGGAGGCATCTTCTTGCTTATCGATTTATGCATAGCTTTTAGTGCGGCATCATCCAGGCCTTGCAGGGCAGCCGAAAAAGCCCCAAAAGCTTCTACCAACTCTCGATGATCCCCGAGCTGTCCATCGACGAAATAATAGGCGCAGGGCGCCACGCCTCGATGTGGTGTGTGTATTTTGTTAGCCATTACATTATCGAAAAGCGGCGTGAGGCTCTTCAGGCATAGAGCAGCCTCGGGTTCGCTACCGAAGTCTTCGAGGAGCTGCCTTAGTCGCTTGCAGCGTTCCTGAAGGAGGGAAGGATCAATTGTTGGCTGCGTCGCCAGCTCTCATGAACTCCTTATCGAGCGCGTTCAACAAACTTTGATAAAAGGGTATTTGCTCACGATGTATAGTCTGCCTCGTACTCGTTCGGAGAACCAAACACTCGCTCCCCATGGGCTGCGAAAAAACGCAATAGTTGATCCAACGCTACTCGCGCATATTCTGCGATACCTTCCAATCGCATCTCGCGTGATGTCCCGCGTTCATCCAAGCCAAATCGCTGTCGGACCGCTTTCGCGGCAGCGACATCCTCCCCGCGACGCGCCGGGTCTCCAATATCTGCCGCACAAGCCCAATCTCAAACTTTTTGCCGGTTGGGTGGCAAATTACACCACACAACTCCGGGTGGTAGTACCTATCGGTGGAGAGCTCGATAGAATAGGTTCCGTTCGAAAATGTCGCCGCATATTCGTCATTCCGCACGATGGAAAATCCCAGTTTAGAGAAGCCCTGAGACGCATTAGGCAACGCTGTTTCGTAAGGTTCAATCATGCCAACCTTCTATCTGCTGGCCAAAAAGAAGCACCGCAGGAGGCTTTTCGAGTGCACCATTGCGGTCCCTACTCCCTCCCGAAGCACTACCACATATCATAAATGCTGAAAACAGGTGATTACGCTCAGGTGCCGAGCTGCGAGGCGATGATGGGTGTAACAGGTATGTTACGACGGCGTCGAGCGAGACAGTCTCATTCGGGGACGTAGAAGCCCCACACATTTGCTGAAAGCTCTCCCGCCGCGAACCGAATGTCCCTGCCGCCTGTTTTGATCTGGTACACGTTCATCGAATGAAGTTGAGAAGGATAGCTGGGGTGGGGCAATTTTTGCCATATGGCGATATTTAGTGGAACGCCGGAGTGCCATCGGACCAATAGGGCACTTCGATGGGCACGGTCCGCAGCGGCGGCAGGTCTTTGTTCAGTGGACTATCTGGTTTGTCAGGGTCCGGGAACCAGATTGATGTCGAAAAAATGGGTGCGTTCGGATCATCGGCGTTCAATTCAGCAGGATCTTTTATCGGCAGGAAGAACATCACGTGGCATAAATTGTGTGAACCCAAATGGGAAAGGTATGCGTCCTTGGACATCATATAGCTCATTGCCCCCGGCTCCACCGGCGGAATCTCCTTCTTCGCATACGCCTCTTGAATGCCCGCGATGCGATCTTTTACGGAGGTCACGCCAGCGAGCGTCATGTCCGTCAGCTTACGAAAAAGAGGCAGGATCGACCGCACAGCGGCTGGATTGAGACAAATCGCCCCTCTCTGCTTCGGACTCCAGACGTCATAAAAGTCAATGCTGGCCGTCCATGCCGGGCCGGTCATGCACACAAAACCGTTTGTACCTTGGACCGCTGTTTCCCAGCCTTTGGGCGTCAGCACCAAAACCGACGCGGCCTTTGAAATGCCCTCCGGAGCAGCGCTTCGCGCCAGGGCGATGGCCGCATTCCGGTCCATTAAATACTGCGAAAGTGGCAGCATCTTCGGATAGGGCCTCTCTGCCTCCTGTGCCCGCGCGCTCACAGTCAGGCTCAGCAAACTCACGAGCGCAAGGGCTCCCACGGCAACTCTGGCTGCAATCTTTTCGATCGTGGCAAATCGCATCATGCTCGTTTTCGTTTCCTTCCTGCCGAAGATGTGTGGCAACTGCTCAAGGCTCGATGCTTAGCTTGCTTGGCGAGGAGTATTGCCCTGTTGGTTTCCACCGCCCCCAAGAACTCCGCAGGAGACCAGGCTGAAGGTATTGCGGGCCGGATCGCTTGGCTGCGGACACTACTGCTGCTGAGACGGAGTGCAACCGAAGGTCCAAACTCAAACCGTTCATTTGCAGTGGCTTAGGGCGGCGTTGATCTGCCGAAGTTATGGGTTTCTGGATAAGTCCCGGTAAGTCGGATTGTGTTTATCGATAGTTGTTGTAAACAGGCGTTTACAATCATCGACCCGGTTGGGCGTGCAAATGCCTGCCAGCTCTGGAACGGCCGCATGAATCGCGCCGCTGGACGGGTCTTCCGGGCGGCGGGTTAGTTTGCTTGCGAAGGCGGCGGGAGCTGAAAGGTTACGCCGCGATCTTCATTCTGCTGGCGGGTGGCCTCGAGATCGAGGTCGGCGAGGGCGACTCGGCGGGAGTGTCCCGGCGCCAGATCGAAGAGAGTTGTGCCGACAATGGCGTAGTTTCCGAGTTCGAGTTTGCGACCGTCCTTGAAGATAAGCAGGGTCGGGAGCTGAGGAGGTTCGGGATCAGCCGTGGAGACATCGGCATCGGAGGCGTGAGGCCGGGGAACGTTTCTTACTGGCGGAATGTAGGATGCAGCGCCGGATCCGCGGCGGTCGAAGATGGTCGGGCCACCCTGGTAGTTCGGGTCACGGTCATCGGGGTTGGCAGCGTCCGCGTCGTCGTTGTTGGCCTCTGCATTGTTATCGACGGGGTTTAAGTCGACCGCATAGGGTACGGGGACGTAGGCCACGGGCGGTAGGGAATCCACAAAGTGGCGGCGATGATGACGGATGTCGCCGGTATGAGGTCCGAGCGTCTGCGAGAAAGTGACGTGGGTGTTGGGAACGAGACCGCGAGGGCCCAGCGAGGTGACACTTGGGGCGGGACCGTTGACGGGGCGTCCGCCGAATCCGGGGGAAGTCACCGACGCGGGAGTGCCGTTGATTTGCGCGTGGCTGGTTGAGACAAAAAACACTGGCAGCGCGAGCAGGCTGCAAAGTGCGAGGGCTGGAATCGAGTGCCGCACGGAAATATGATACTCCAAGGAAGACGTCATGGCGCACCTCGACGGTAGAACGTTGCTACTTGTTTAGATTGCAGGTGGGGATGGGTGGATGCCCATGGAACTTGAGCCTTCGGGCGCACATGTCACTGAAAATGTGGTTTGAACCAGCCTCCGGCGGGCTTTCAGCCCGCTAGTGGGGCGGCGAGAGGCCGGCGCTACAAACGCGGGCTATAATTTCTGTTGACCAGATTGGGTTTGAAGACATGAGATCTGCCATCCGATTTGCGATGCTGGCGCTGGTGCTGGTGATTGTGGCGATGCTGTCGGGGCTGACGGCAATGCGGTTCGCGATTCACGGGCAAGAGGTTGCGGTGCCTCCACTCATTGGGGTTACTCCGGCGGAAGCGGAGCGGGCGGTGGCGGGACTCGGCTTGCAGATTTCGATTGAGCGGCAGTACTACAG
>Ga0210402_10002000_pt1 | contig 20325 bp, 20 predicted proteins | sample IncBWC7MmetaG_FD_161055 | JGI IMG/M metagenome (GOLD analysis project Ga0210402, IMG submission 161055) | Forest soil microbial communities from Barre Woods Harvard Forest LTER site, Petersham, Massachusetts, United States - Inc-BW-C-7-M | ecosystem: Environmental > Terrestrial > Soil >... | reverse complement strand
GACAACAATGATCCGGAGCATAGGGTGCCGCGACACTAGCAATAGCTGCTAAGGCCGTCAAACCTTAGTCGCCGTTATACAATTCCCCGCAAATTGCGACGCAGTCGTTGCGCCCACGCAGCATGCGTTCAGAATTGCGCATGATTCCACGGAAGAGCACCGATGAACGAAATACTGGTTCTGTATTATTCCCGCCAAGGAAGCACCGCTGCACTCGCTCGACAAATTTGCCGCGGCATCGAATCCATTCCGGGAATGCAGGCGCGGCTGCGCACGGTGCCGCCGGTCGCGGCCTCCACCCAGAGGCTGGACCCACCGGTGCCGGACCTGGGGCCTCCCTACGCAACGCATGATGATCTCGAGCAGTGCTGCGGTCTGATTCTCGGCAGCCCCACCCGATTCGGCAATATGGCTGCCCCGGTGAAATTCTTCCTGGACGGCACCAGCGCCCTGTGGATATCCGGAGCCCTGGCGGGCAAACCCGCCGCCGTCTTTACCTCCACACAGACGCTTCATGGCGGACAGGAATCGACATTGCTGTCCATGATGGTGCCCCTGCTTCATCACGGCATGTACCTCGTGGGTCTGCCGTTCACGGAGCGCGGGCTCACCGACACTCGCGGCGGCGGCACGCCCTATGGCGCGAGTCACGTCGCCGAACTCAGTGGCCACGGAGAACTGTCCGATCAGGAGAGCGCATTGGCGCGCGCCTTGGGTAAGCGCGTGGCCGCGCTGGCCGATCGACTGCAGAGGGCCACTTGAGCACCCGATCCGTCTCACGCTGGCTGACCATCTGGTTATGGGGCGCGATCGCCGCAAGCCTGCTGGCGTGGATCAGCGTCGGGTATTCCTGGGCGTTTTGCGTGCTGGCCGTCTTACCCTTGCTGGCCCCGCTGCATGGGCTGGTGCGCGGCCGCCGCTACACCTATGCGTGGGCAACCTTGTTCGCGGTTCCGTATCTTGCATTCGCGGTCACCGAGCTTTTGGTGAACGGCCGGGCGCGCTGGGTTGCCGCGCTCAGTCTGCTGCTGGTGTTTGCGTGGTTCTGCACTATGATTTTGTTCCTGCGTGCTTCTCGAGCGCATCACGAATGAAGGGAATGGTCAGCCGCCGTTGCGCCACCAGTGAGGCCTCGTCGAGCGCGTCGAGAATTTGCAACAGCGACGGCAAATCCCGCGGCATGCGCTTCAGCAGATACTCGGAGGTCTCGGAGGGCAGCTGCAGCCCGCGCTGCGCCGCGTGAAGCCGCAAAGCCTCGATGCGGCCCGCATCGTCGAGCTCCCGCAGCTGATACACGACGCACGCTGCGGCCCGCGAGCGCCAGTCCTCGAGTGACCATGGAGCCTGGCGCGGCGCCACCCTGCCGGCAAATATCAATCGGGTTTTGAGCTCCGCGGCTTCGTTGAACAGACGAAACAACGCCTCCTCCCAGACCCGGTCTCCCGCGACCGCGTCGACGTCGTCGATGCACAGCACCGCGGTTCGCTCGAATCCGGCCAATGCCTCGGGCGGCAAGCCGAACGATCGGTGCAACGGAAAATAGGCAGCCGTATCACCGGCGCTCGAGCACACGGCTTGCAGCAGATGGGTTTTGCCGGAACCAAGCGCGCCCCACAGCCAGATGGGTGTCGCTTGCGCCACGCGCAGCGCCGCCACCACTTCGGAGTTCTGACCCGGCGCAAAGCTCGCGAACACCGCATCGGCGCGCAGCCTCACCCCCAGTGCCAGCTGCCTCATGCCGCCGCGCGCCTCCCATAGACGAGAACATAGTCAATGCCGCTCACCACCACGGTCGCGAACACCAGAGCGCCGAGCCACACTGTCACCCAAGCCGGCGGCACGGAAAATTGCGCGCGTCCGACAATCGCAAAGATGAACGCGGCCTGACAGAGGGTATTCAATTTGCCGATGAATGAGGGATTCGCGGTCAGCGGCCCAATGAAGAAGCGGAAGGCCGCGGCGCCGAGAACGATGATCGTATCGCGCGCGACTGCCGCCGCCATCAGCCACAGCGGCACGAGCTTCAGCACGCTCAAGGTGACGAACACCGTGGCCAGTAACAGCTTATCTGCGATGGGATCCAGCATCCCACCCAGTTCGCTCTGCCAGCCAAAATGCCTGGCGAGAAACCCATCGGCCGCGTCCGACACGGCGGCCACCGCGAACAGCAGCATGGTCGCGGTGAATTCGTGACGCGCGAGAGTGATCGCAATCGGCACCACCAGCGCGATCCTCAGCACGGTGATGATGTTCGGAATATGGCGCGCGAACCGGAACACGCGATCAGTGATGCAGCTGGAAGCGCTGGATCCCGTTCTCGCCTGCGGCTAGCGGCTGCAGCCGCCCATTGAGCGATAGCGCTCGCTGCAAGGATTCGACCCCGCCGCGTGTAGCCAGACGGAATCTGATGGTGTCGCCTGACAAGGATTCCACGCTCACGTGCGAGATGAAGGTAAGGGATTCAAGATAGGACTCGACGCCGGCATAGTCGCGAAGGTCGTTCACTCCCGTGACCTCGATATCGACGGGCACAAGATTGCCGCTGGCGGCAAACATGCCGGCGTACAAATCGGCGGCGCCGTTCACGCCCTCGAAGGTACCGGAGTATTCGTTGCTGCGATCCTGAAACAGTTGAATCCAGCGCACGTTGGCGGTCGCACCGGCACCGCTGGCGCGGCCGATCAGCACTCCCTCGCCGCCAATGCGGCGCCCAATCTCCGCCAAGGTGGTCGGCGCGCCGCCGTTCACGGCCGCAAAGTCGAGCCGATTTCGTTGCAGCTCGGCGGCGCTGGGCCAGAGCAGCGGCAAGCCGCGCGCTGATGCAGCCGCATCGATGGCTGTCTTCAACTCGCCGCTGTCGTCGGTGGTCACAACCGTCCCGGATAACGGGCCGGTTTGCACCGCCAGCAACACCAGGGTCGTCGGCCGCTCATGACCCCACAACGGCTGGCCATTCTGGGTCAGCCAGCGCTCGATGGCCGGACCGTCGAAGGCCACCCATAATTGGTTGTCCGGGGCGCTGCGGCACTGTTGAACATAGCGGCGCGCACTGACGATCAGCGGCGCCAATCCGGGATCCTCGTCAGCAGAACGACGCCCGGTGACCCGCACCAGCACGGTCTTCATGGCGGCTTGAAAGGCCGCGCTGTCGCCGCTGTCGCAGCGGCCGGCAACGCCGGTGGTCGCCTGATACAGTTCGCTGCGCGTGACGGCGCCGGCCGGCTCAGGCGCGAGGGCCGCGAGACACAAGCACAGAATCGCCGCGCCGCGCAAGTACGGGTTTGAAAAGCTGCTTAAGGTTTGCGCCATGGTTTTATCGTAAAATACCACAGCTCACCCACTTGCCGCGTAGGCCAAGGATCCTTAAAGATGACTGAGCGAGCGCCCATCACCTATCGCGACGCCGGTGTGGATATCGATGCTGGCGATGAGCTGGTCGAGCGCATCAAGCCCCGGGTAAGGCGCTCCATGCGCCCCGAAGTGCTGGGCGGAATCGGCGGCTTCGGCGCCCTGGTTGAAGTGCCCCTGGATCGCTATCGCAAGCCGGTGCTGGTGTCGGGCACCGATGGAGTGGGTACCAAGCTTCGGCTTGCCATCGATACGGGCCGGCATGACGGCGTCGGTATCGATCTCGTCGCCATGTGCGTAAACGATGTGATCGTACAAGGCGCGGAACCCCTGTTCTTTTTGGATTACTTCGCAAGCGGTAAACTCGACGTGGATGTCGGCGAGCGTGTGATAGCGGGCATTGTCGAAGGGTGCGTGCAGGCGGGCTGTGCGCTGGTGGGCGGCGAAACCGCGGAGATGCCGGGCATGTACCACGGCGCGGACTACGATCTCGCGGGCTTCTGTGTCGGAGTCGTCGAGAAGGACGCCATCATCGATGGCTCCCGCACGCGCGCCGGCGACGCGGTATTGGGATTGCCCTCCTCCGGACCGCATTCCAACGGTTTTTCGTTGATTCGCAAAATACTGCAGGTCGCCGCAGCCGACCTTGAGGCCGATGTAAACGGCGTCAGGCTCATCGATCGGCTCATGGCGCCGACGCGCATCTACGTCAAGCCGCTGCTGCGGTTGCTTCGCGAGGTTACGGTGCACGGTGTGTCGCACATCACCGGCGGCGGCCTGGTTGACAACATTCCGCGCGTGCTCCCGGACGGCCTGGAAGTGGTATTGCAGCGCAAATCCTGGCGCCGTGAAGTGGTGTTCGACTGGCTGCAACGCGAAGGCAAGGTTGCGGATGCGGAAATGTATCGCGTGTTCAATTGCGGTATCGGCATGACCGTGCAGGTGGCGGCGAGCGATGCCGACCGGGCCATCGGCGTACTCCGCGCTGCCGGCCAGGAGGCACTTATCATCGGCGAGGTGCGCGCAGGGACACGCGGCGTCGTCATTGCTTGAACACGGCGCCGCCTCCGCAACCTATCGTCATCCTCATATCGGGACGCGGCAGCAACATGCACGCGCTCATCGAGCACAGCAGGCGCGGCGGCGCGCCCTATCTTGTATCCCATGTGTTCTCTGATCGCGCCGACGCCAAGGGGCTTGTCAGCGCTCGTGACCTCGGGATTCCGGTGCGCGCCCTCCCCGGCAGCAAAGACGCGGATCGCGCCGCGTACGATGCCGTTCTGGCGGACGCCATCGACGCAGCCTCACCGTCATTGATCGTGCTCGCGGGGTTCATGCGTATCCTGACTGGACAATTCGTGCGGCGATTCGAGGGAAGAATTCTGAACATTCATCCTTCGCTGCTGCCCAAGTATCCGGGCTTGCATACGCATCGGCGCGTCATCGAGGCAGCGGATTCGGAGCACGGCGCCACTGTGCATTTTGTTACCGCGGAACTGGACGGCGGTCCGCGCATCATTCAGGCGCGAATCGCCGTGGCCGCAGATGATACGGAAGACTCGTTGGAAGAGCGCGTGTTGGCTCAGGAGCATCGCATCTACCCGTTGGCGGTCAGCTGGTTTTGCGAGCGCCGCCTGCGTTACCAGGCGGGCAAAGCGTGGCTGGATGGTCGGCTATTGAGTGAGCCGATACTGTATGGCGACACTGGACCGGACCGCTCGGCATGAAAAGACAAAGTATCCTGACGCTGCTGCTTGCGTTGCTGGCGGCACACGCGGCCGCTCAACCGGCAGACGCGGTGCATGCGGAAGCGGCGGCTGGCGACGCCGCGATAGCGCCGTTCTCCGCGCAGTTTCAGGCCGACTGGAAAGGCATCACGGTGGGGACCAGCAACATCGCGCTCAAGGCGGATGATGAGCCCGGTCACTATGTGTACACCTGGACCATCTCGGCTCGCGGCATTTTCCGCCTGGCCTACAGCGACGATCTCGTGCAGACCAGTTGGCTGAGCATCAACTCCGACCACGCACGTCCGGAAAGGTATTTCGGCAAGCAGGGCGCAGCTTCGGTGGCGCTGAATTTCGACTGGCCCGACAAGCGCGCCACCGGGCAATCAGAAGGTAAGCCGGTCGACTTGAAGCTCAAGGACGGAACCCAGGACGTCATGTCAATCCAGGTCGAGGTCATGCTCGATCTGAAGAGCGGCGAACTGCCGGAGATCTTTCACATCATCGACAAGGACCAATTGAAGGAATTCACCTACCGCCAGGAAGGCAGTGCCAGGATCAAGACGGCCATCGGAGAACTCGACACCGTGATCGTGACCAGCCAGCAAGCAGGCAACAATCGCATCCTGAAAATGTGGTTTGCGCCGTCCTTGGGCTACGTGCCGGTGCAAGCCGAGCGCACCCGCAACGGCAAATTGGAAATGGCGATGAGAATCAGGAACCTCAGCCGCTGAACGCGAAGCGCTGACGCGTGATCAGGTTTTTGGCAATGTGACGCCGCGCTGGCCCTGATACTTGCCGCCGCGATCCTTGTACGAGGTCTCGCAGACTTCATCGGATTCGAAGAACAGCATTTGCGCCACGCCCTCGTTGGCATAAATCTTCGCCGGCAGCGGTGTGGTGTTGGAGAATTCCAAAGTAACGTGCCCTTCCCACTCGGGTTCCAAAGGCGTTACGTTCACTATTATTCCGCAATTGCGGACAAAAACGCCTGCTTCCAAAGCAAAATTGCCCGCTTCGGGAACGGTTAGACAATAGACATCGTGATCGCCGGCAATCTCACGAATTGCCGTGACTTTGTGGTTGCGATATTGACGCGTACCTCTGAAGTCGGTGAGCGCGCCGGAGAACCGCCGGAACACCGATCGATCGCAATTGAGCACCTCAGCGGCAGCGCGAATAGAACCTGTCACGTGCAGCGCTCGGTGAACGGTTTCCTCAGTAATTTCCGGCCTCAACCTGATGCGTCGTGCAATTTCGGCCTGCGTGCTGCGACGCACGCCGGTATCCTTAGCCCAAGCTCTCCTCATGAGTTCAGCATGACGGGCCCTTGCCGCGGGGTCGGAATATCGTCGAATTGTGGCACGTCGATGTGCTTCGCGTGTTGCGTCAGTCGGGTTTCTGCGTTGCGCAATGATGCGCTCGCGAATTTGCCGATATCGATCCGAATGCCAGAATTGGTTTGCTCGGGCGGATTGGGCGCGACTGAATTCCTCGCGCCAGAGTGGGTCAATAGCGCGCCTCTGCAGGGATGCGCTAATGGCTAGACCGTGTTCCACACGATCGAAATCCTCACCGTAGCTCGCTTCATTATGCAGGCGTATGTGCGTTGACGCCTCCATCCGGGTGATACTGGTGGGCTTGTTGTTGCGGCGATTGAAATCCAGATGGTGACGGTGCGTCCCCGGAATTTCCTCATAAATTCCGTTTCTAATATTCCATTCGTCCGCTAGTCGATGCGTCGCGTAGAGATGCCCATCGATGGGCTGATAAACGCCCTCATAGCCTCGAAATAAGTCTCGGTACAGCGGCATCAACGCATCTTGCGGCCTTAATGCGTGCGCTTCCACCATGCGCCCGTCGCGACGCATAAAGAGATGGTCGGGGGTGGCGCGCATGCATTCACCGCTGTCTAATTCAATCTCAAGGAGCGAATCACGGCCGATGAAGCGCGGAGCATCAAGCAGACTAACTATCAGCCGCCCGTTCTCTCCAATGCTGTAGCCCCAAAAAATCTCGCCGGCACCGTGCCGTTTGGCCATGTCTTCAAGCGTCGGCGACGTGCCATCCACTAGCGCAACTCGAGTGTCGCCGCGAAAACAGCGTGCATACGTCGATTTTCCCAGTGTAGCCACTAGTACGTTGCGTGGAATCTTAAAATATTCCACCGTGCTCGCGAGCGCGAAGGAATTCGGCGGAATAATGCACACCGGTCCCTTGAAATCGACGAACGATTTTTCGTCGAAGTTCTTTGGATCGACGATGGTCGAATTGATGTTGGTGAATATTTTGAAGTCTTCAGCGCAACGTACGTCGTAGCCGTAGCTGGAGGTGCCATACGACACGATCCTGCGGCCGTCCGCGACACGTACCTGTTGCGAGGAAAACGGCTCAATCATGCCGTGTTCGGCGGCCATGCGCCTGATCCAACGATCGCTTTTGATGCTCATTAGGTTGCTTCGATGGTTATCTTGGGAAAGGCGCGGCTGTAGTCCTTGTTCAATGTCGACAACCGCGCTGCCGTGCGGCGTGCCATCAAAAAATAGGCGCGCGCCCGTTCGCTGTCCGGCTCCGCAACCACGGTGGGCGCGCCGCCGTCCGCGTCCTCGCGAATCCGAATATCGAGGGGCAATTCACCCAGCAGCTGCACGCCGTATTGCGCCGCCATGCGCGCGCCGCCGCCGCTGCCGAACACATGTTCCACATGTCCGCACTGGCTGCAGACGTGCATGCTCATGTTCTCCACGACACCGAGCACCCGCACTTCGACCTTTTCGAACATCTTGAGGCCTTTGCGGGCATCCAGTAAGGCGATGTCCTGCGGCGTGGTCACGATGACGGCGCCGCTCACCGGGACGCGCTGCGCCAGAGTGAGCTGGATGTCGCCCGTGCCGGGCGGCATGTCGACCACCAGATAATCCAGATCACCCCAATTGGTGTCGCCGAGCAGCTGGGTCAGCGCCTGGGTCACCATCGGCCCCCGCCATGCCATGGGCTGTTCCTGGTCAATCATGAACCCGATGGACATCACTTCGACGCCATGAGCCCGCAACGGCGTCAAATGCTTGCCGTCGGTACTGACCGGCTTCGCGCCAATCAATCCCATCATCATCGGCTGGCTGGGGCCGTAAATATCCGCATCCAAGAGTCCCACCTTGGCGCCCTGCGCCGCCCAGGCAAGCGCCAGGTTGGCGGCGGTCGTGGATTTTCCAACGCCGCCCTTGCCGGAAGCCACCGCCACGACATTCTTCACATTTGCCAGAGGTTTGAGGGTCCGCTGCACTGCATGTGAGGTGATTTGTGCTCGAAGCTTCAGCCCCAGGCGAACCCCGCCAATGACCGGTTTGAGGTGGGTTTCGAGGGCTGCCTGCAATTCGCGCACATAGTCGGTGCACGGGAATCCGAGGACCAGTTCGATGGCCACCAACTCCTTGTTGGATTCCACCGACACAACGGCCTTGGCCTCGCCGAGGGTCTGGCCGAGATAAGGGTCGGGATACGTGCTTAATTTCTCGCGGATGGCGCCATCCGCGGGGGCGGGTTGATTCATAAGAAGCAGTTATTGTACCGCAGGCCGGCAAAAGCGTGACGTGTGGCATAATTCGGAATTGAGAAATGTGACCACGTGTAGACGCCTGACATAAGGTGAGAATGGCAAGCTCCCGGGGAATGGGCAACTTAGGCGCCGAATGAGTTTATTCGCCAACTACCGTGCCGATCGGCTCATCGCCGAGGTTAAATCCAGTGGCAATCCAGGCAGCCCGCTGGCGCAAAAAGCATTGGAAAAACTGATTGCGCTGGGCCCGGATGCCATCGACCCCTTGGTTGAAGCGCTGTCCACATCCGAAAAACGCGAGTCGACGGCATACGTGGAAGCGCTGGCCAAGCTGATTGACTCGAAAACCCTGCCACACCTGTTGAAAACCATGTCCGAAGCCAACGGGCGCGGGATGTCCGGAGTCGCCTGGGCGCTGTCGGCCAGCCGCAACTATCCGGCAGGCGCGCTGCTCGATGCGTTAGCCAAGCAAGGGATGCCCAAGGGGGCACTCCTCGACGTGATTGCGGCGCAGAAAAGCCGCTTTACCGTGCGCGAACTGTTGAATTCCGCCTATTCTCAGGAGCCCGCCGAACGCACCGGATTGTTCAAAATCATCGGTGAGATCGCCGATGAATCATCGGTCGATGATTTGGTGGCCAGAATCGAGGGCAAGGACCCGGTCGCGCGGCTGCACATCATCAATGTGTTGGGTCGTTTCAACCTTCCCAAGGTGTCGCAGGCGATCCAGAAGCAGCTTAAGGACAGCAATAAATTCATCCGCTCCGCCGCCCTCTCGGCGCTTGCAAAGATGGACGGTCCCTTTGATATGCCGCTGATCACCGGGATGCTGCGCGATGGTGAAATCGAGGTGCAGAACAAAGCCGTCGACGTGGTGATCAAGGCCAACCATCCGGAAACCATCAAGTACTTGGTGGAGGTCCTCAAGGACGAAAACGAAAATTCGCGGCGGGCGGCGGTGGAGGTATTGAACGTCATCGGCACGTCGAAATCGGTCAAGTTTCTGTTGGAAGTGATTGCCGACAGCGATTGGTGGGTTCGTACCAGGGCCGCCGATGCGCTGGGCAAGATCGGCGGCCCGCGCGTGGTCGATGCCGTGCTTGCCCTGATCAAGGACGAGAACCAGGATATCCGCCGCGCAGCCATCGAGATCCTGAACCAGACCAAGGATGAGCGCGCGGTCGCGCAGCTGCTCGAAGCCACCAAAGACAAGGATTGGTGGGTCAGCGAGCGGGCCGTCGACGCGCTCGCCGAAATCGGCAGCAGCAAGGCCCTGCCGCGCTTCATCGAGATGCTGCAGGGAGAAGCGAAGTCCTTGCCCACCGTAATTCGCGCGATCGGCAAAATCGGCGATCAAAAGAGCCTGGAGCAACTATTGCCCCTGCTCGATCGTTCGGAAAATGAAATCAAAGTGGAGGCGATTTCAGCTCTCGCAAAGCTCGCCGACGAACGCCGCGCCGACACCATACGCCAGCGGCTGCAGTCCGTGTCGACCAACAACGAGGCGACCATCAGCCAGGCTGTCGCTCGCGCCATGCAAGAGCTGGACAACCGCTTTTCGACCGCACAGATCGCCGCCAATCAGCGCGCGCAAAAGATGCAGGAGCCGGCCAAAACGCTTCTCATCGACAACGCGGAAATTGCGAAACTCGTCAGGGAGAACGAGGAAACAGCAGCTTCGGCCAAGCTCGACATCGCCACATTGAAGCCGGGCGACGTGATCGAGGGCCGCTACAAGTTCATCGAAAAGATCGGCAAGGGCGCGTTCGGCACCGTGCTGCTCATGGAAGACACGGTGGTCGAGGAGCGGCTGATTCTCAAGTTCTTGAACCCCAATGTCTCCTCTGATGAAGAGATGATGAAGCGCTTTGTGCACGAATTGCGCTATAGCCGCAAGATCACGCACAAGAACGTCATCCGCATCTACGACTTCTTGTACATCCGCGGCAATTACGCGATTTCCATGGAATATTTTCCGTCGCATACGCTGGGTGGGGAAATCGTCAACGAAAAACCCGTGGAGCTCAAGCGCGCGGTCAAATTCGCGGTCGACATCGCGACCGGCATGGCGGTTGCGCACCAGGCCGGCATCGTACACCGCGACCTGAAACCGGCCAACGTGCTGATCGACAATGAGCAGTTGCTCAAGATCGTCGATTTCGGCGTGGCCGCCGCCCAGAGCCAGGGCGATACCCAATTGACCAAGACCGGCTATGTCATCGGCTCGCCGAAATATATGGCGCCGGAGCAGATTCTGGGCAAGAAAGTCGATGAGCGGGCTGATATCTACAGTTTGGGCGTGATCATGTATGAAATGTTCAGCGGAGTGCCTCCTTACTCCCGCGGCGATCACATGTCCGTCATGTACCAGCATGTGCAAGGAAAGGCGCGCCCGCCGAACGAAATCAACAAAGATTTGCCCTTGGAATTGAACAACCTGGTCATGAGATGCATGTCGCTGGACAAGGCGAAACGGGCGCAAAGCATGGACGAACTGCGCCTATCGCTCGAGAAATTCCTGTAGCGGTTGACGGACCTCACGTTTATGGGCTAATCAGGCCCTAAAAACTCGAAAAACCAAGCGCTTACGGGTAGCCTTACGCGTTATGGCAAGAATCGACGCGTTCCTCAAGTTGGGTGTCGCTCAAGGATGCTCGGATCTGCATCTTGCGGTAGGCGTGCCGCCAATGCTGCGCATGCACGGCGATTTGATGCCGATCAAGTTCCGCAATTTGGGCGACGCGGAGCTGGAAGCGTATATCACCGAGGTACTGACCCAATCGCAGCTCAAGGTGCTGCGCGAGGGCAATGATCTGGATTTTTCCTACGTCTCGAGCGAGGGGGGCCGCTTTCGCGTCAACGTGTTCCGCAAGGAGACCGGCATCGGCGCCGCATTTCGCGCCATCCCGACCGCTATTCCAACCATGGAGCAGCTCAGCCTGCCGCCTATCGTGCGCAAGTTGTGCGACTACCATCAAGGAATGATTCTGGTGACCGGCTCCACCGGCACCGGCAAGACCACCACGTTGGCTGCGATGATCGATTATCTGAATTCGACGCGGGCGCTCAACATCATCAGCCTGGAGGACCCCATCGAATTCGTTCATCGCAGCAAGACCAGCCAGGTGATCCAGCGTGAACTCGGCACGCATTTGCCGACGTTTGCCGAAGGCGTGCGCGCCGCCATGCGCGAAGATCCGGACGTGATTCTGGTCGGCGAATTGCGCGATGCGGAGACCATTTCCATGGCGATGACGGCCGCTGAAACCGGCCATCTGGTGCTCGGGACCCTGCACACCACCAGCGCCACCAAGACCATCGATCGCATCATCGACGCGCTGCCAACCGAGGAGCGCGAGCAGACCAAGAGCTTTCTGGCCTCGAGCCTGATCGCGGTCATCACACAGGTGCTGCTCAAGACTCCGGACCTGCGCGCGCGCCGCGCGGTGTGCGAAATCATGGTCCTCACCAAGGCCATCGGCAAACTCATCATGACCGATCAGACGCACCAAATTCCCAGCCAGCTGCAGATGGGCAAGGAATACGGTATGCAACTATTGGATCAGGCGCTGCTCACCGCCATCACCGCCAAGGAAGTTGATCCTGAACACGCCTATTCGTACGCATCGGATAAACGCCAGTTCCAGCGCTTCGTGACCGACATGTCCGGCGCTCCGGTCGCGGAAGCCACGAGCACCTGATCGTGCCCGCCATCGATCAATACTTGACCAAGGTTCTCGAGCGCGATGGCTCGGACCTGCATTTTCTGGCGGGGGATCCGGCGCGCGTCCGGCAATACGGCGAACTCAAGGCCTTGGCGCCGGAACTGCTTGCCGCCGAAACCGTGAAGACCACGCTCTATGAAATCATGCCAAAGTTGGCGGTGGAGCGATTTGAAGCCAAGGACGGTACCGATTTCGCGTATGCCATCCCCGGGGTGGCACGATTTCGCGTCAACGTAATGCGGCAGCTGAACGGCATGGGCGCCGTGTTCCGGGCGATCCCGTCGAAAGCCCGAACTGCGGAGGAGCTCAAATTGCCGCAGGCCGTCATGGATCTCTGCAAGATCAATAGCGGTCTGATTTTGGTGACCGGCAAGACCGGGTCCGGTAAGTCCACCACGCTGGCCGCCATGATCGATGACATCAATACCCGCGAAAAGGGCCACATCCTCACCATCGAGGACCCCATCGAATTCGTGCACCTGCGCAAAAATTGCCTGATCAGCCAGCGCGAGATCGGCGTGCATGCCGCGACATTCTCCAGCGCGTTGCTATCGGCCCTGCGAGAGGATCCGGACGTGATTCTGGTGGGCGAGCTGCGCGATCTGGAAACCATGAGCATCGCGGTTACCGCCGCGGAGATGGGAATTCTGGTGATGGCCACGTTGCACACCAACGGCGCTGCGGCGACGGTCGATCGACTGGTGAATGCATTTCCCGCCGACAAACAGCCGCATGTGCGTACCATGCTGTCGACCAGCCTGCGCGGGGTGGTCTCGCAGCAGCTAATTCCGAAAACCGACAAGAAGGGCCGCGTCGCGGCTCTGGAGATTCTGATCAATACCCCGGCGGTCTCGAATCTGATTCGCCAGGGCAAGATGGATCAATTGGAAAATGCCATGCAAAGCGGCTCGGCCACGGGCATGCTGCTGATGGACATGGCCATTCAGGCGCTGTTCGATTCGAAGCAAATCTCCGGGCAAGAAGCTTATAAAAAGGCCATCAACAAGGCCAAGTTCGAACAATACAAGGAAGCTTCCTAAGCTCGTCGCGGCGGCGAACCATTCGCGCGCAGCAAATCGCGTGGCAAGTCGTGGCATAATTTGGCATGCCTCAACCACGCCGCATCCTCGTCTCCAGTGCGCTGCCCTTCGCCAATGGTCCCCTGCATCTAGGTTACATTCTCGAGGCCGTTCAAACCGACATCTGGGTGCGCTTTCAAAAGCTCCGTGGGAATGAGTGCTACTACGTTTGCGCCGATGACACGCACGGCACGGCGATCATGCTCAAGGCGCAGGCCGAGGGGATCACGCCGGAGCAGCTGATCGCGCAGGTGAATATCGAGCATAAGCGCGACTTGGACGACATGCTGATCAGCATGGATAATTTTGGTTCGACGCATTCGCCGGAGAATCAGGCACTGTGCAACCGCATGTACCTCACGCAGCGGGAGGCTGGGTGCATCGACCGGCGCAGCGTACGCCAGGCCTATGACGCATCCGCCAACATGTTCCTTCCAGACCGCTACGTCAAAGGCATCTGCCCGGTTTGCGGCACTGCCGATCAATATGGTGACAACTGCGAAAACTGCGGTTCCACGTATACGCCGGCGGATCTCAAGAATCCGATTTCGGTGGTCAGCGGCACCGCCCCGGTGTGGCGCGAATCCGAACACTATTTTTTCAAGCTCAGCGCATTCGAACAACCGCTGCACACCTGGGTGCGCAGCGGCGCGGTGCAGGAAAGCGTTGTGCGCAAGCTTGATGAATGGTTCTCCCAGGGCCTGCGGGACTGGGACATCTCGCGCGACGCGCCGTATTTCGGCTTTGAAATTCCGGACGCCCCAGGCAAGTACTTTTACGTCTGGTTCGACGCACCGATCGGATACTTGGCGAGTTTCACTCAATTGTGCGCGCGCACCGGGTTGAAGTTCGACGATTTCCTCAAGGTCGGATCGACCGCCGAATTGCATCACTTCATCGGCAAGGACATCCTGTATTTTCACACGCTTTTCTGGCCGGCGGTGCTGCAGGCCTCGGCAATGCGCCGCCCGACCGCCGTGCACGCCCATGGCTTTCTCACAGTCAATGGACTGAAGATGTCGAAGTCGCGCGGCACCTTCATCACCGCCCGCCGCTACCTGGATCATTTGCCGCCGGAGTATCTGCGCTACTACTTCGCGGCCAAGCTGGGCCCGGGCATCGATGATATGGACATGAATCTGGACGAATTCACGACGCGCTTGAATTCAGAAATAGTCGGCAAGCTGGTCAACATTGCCAGCCGTTGCGCCGGCTTCATCACCAGGACTTCCGGCGGCAGGCTGGCGGATGGCTTGGCGGACCGCGACTTGCACGCCGCATTCGTGGCCGCCGGCGATGGGATTGCAGCGGCGTACGAGGCGCGCGACTCGGCAAGCGCGCTGCGCGACATAATGGCGCTTGCCGATCGCGCCAATCAGTTTGTGGATTTGCACAAGCCGTGGATGCTGGCGAAGGATCCGCGCAAGGCAGCCGAAGTGCAAAGCGTTTGCACACAAGGATTGAATCTATTCAGGGTGCTGATGATTTATTTACAGCCGGTATTGCCCGAGATGGCGGCCAAGGCGCGCCGTTTCTTTCAGGAATCGGAGTGGAGCTGGGCGCACGCCGCAGCACCGCTGCTTGGCACGACAATCGTTCCCTATGAGCCGCTGGCGGTTCGGCTCGATCCGAAGGTCGTGGCGCGTCTGGTGGAACCGGAAGCTGCCGCGCCGCAAGCAGCCATCGCGGCGCAGGGAGGAGCCGCGGATACGGCAACCATCGCGGCGGCGGCCGCGGTCGAAGGCAATTTGATTTCGATCGATGATTTTCTGCGCATCGATCTGCGGGTGGCCAGAATATTGAGCGCCGAACTGGTTGCCGGCGCCGACAAGCTGCTCAAGCTGCATCTGGACGTGGGTGAGCTCGGCAGGCGTGAAATCTTTGCCGGCATTCGGGCCGCGTACGAGCCCGCATCTTTGGCTGGCAGGCTCATCGTCGTGGTCGCGAATCTGGAGCCGCGCAAAATGCGCTTCGGCACCTCGGAGGGAATGATGTTGGCCGCGGGGCCTGGCGGCAAGGACATTTTCGTACTGGCGCCGGACTCAGGAGCAGCGCCGGGCATGCGCATCAAATGACATGAGCAACGATATCGCGCCTGACATCGTGGCGCGCATCGACGCATTGCTGCCCCAGACCCAATGCACGCGCTGCGGCTACCCAGGCTGTGCTCCGTACGCCGCTGCCATCGCCGCCGGCGAGGCAGAGATCAACCAATGCCCGCCCGGTGGCGCGACGACCATCCAGGCGCTGGCGCGGTTGCTGACCCGGCCGGCACTGCCTCTGAACCCTCACCACGGCGTCGAAACAGCGCCGCTGGTCGCCTGGATTGATGAAGCCCGCTGCATCGGCTGCGCCCGGTGCCTGCCGCCCTGCCCGGTCGACGCCATCGTCGGCGCACAAAAATACATGCATACGGTGCTCATCGACCGCTGCACAGGCTGCGAGCTGTGCCTCGCGCCCTGCCCCGTCGATTGCATCGAGATGCGCCCGGCGGCGCCGCCGGCCGCGGACCAAGCAACATCGAATCGCGAGCGTTTCGCGGCACACAATGCACGCATATTGAATCGGGCCGCCGAGCGCCAGCGGGAACTGAATGCGAAAAAGGCGACCGCGGCGCGCCGCCAGGCAATGCCGTGAACGCACAAAAGCGGCGCGAAATATTCGCGCGGCTGCGCGAGGTGAACCCGCAGCCGCGCACTGAATTGACCTATAAATCCCCATTTGAGCTTCTGGTCGCGGTCATTCTTTCGGCGCAGGCAACCGACAAGAGCGTGAACAAGGCGACGGCAGACTTGTTCCGCGTCGCGAACACTCCGGCCTCGATGCTCGCCTTGGGGGTAGCGGGACTCTCGGCCTACATCAAGTCCATCGGCCTTTACAATGGCAAGGCAAAGAACATCATCGCGACCAGCCGGTTGTTGCTCGAGCGGCACGGCGGCGAGGTGCCCAACTCGCGCGAAGCGCTGGAACTGTTGCCGGGTGTCGGACGCAAGACCGCAAATGTCATCTTGAACACTGCGTTCGGGCAGGCCACTATCGCCGTGGACACCCACATATTTCGCGTCGCCAATCGCACCGGTCTGGCGCGCGGCAAGACCGTCCGCGCCGTCGAGGAAAAACTTCTGAAACTCGTACCGCCCGAATTCCTGCAAGACGCCCATCACTGGTTGATTCTGCACGGGCGTTATGTCTGCAAGGCCCGTAGTCCCGCATGCCCAACCTGTGTGATCGTGGACCTCTGCGAGTACCGTCGGAAGACCAAGGGATGAGTCGTGTTTGATGGCTACACCCGCGAGCAACTTAGGCGGTCCTATGCAGAGGCCTGGGCCAAGCATTTGGCGGGTGCGCCCGTTACACCGCTGCAGGCGCAGATCATCGATGTCATCGGCGCACATCCGGAGTTTCACGACATCGTGAGCGATGCGGATGCCGCACTCGCCTTCGAGCCAGGCAGCTCGGCCGTCGTGAACCCGTTCCTACACCTGGGTCTTCACCTCGCGGTTCGCGAGCAATTGTCGGTCGACCGGCCGCCGGGAATATGCGAATTGCACCGACAATTGCAGGCCCGGTACGGAGACTCGCATGGCGCCGAGCACGCCCTCATGGAGTCCCTGGGCGAGACACTGTGGGAGGCGCAGCGCCGCGGCGTGGCGCCGGACGAAGCGCGGTATCTGTCCCTCGCCCGCGGCCGATTGAGGTAACGCCCAATCCCGATCAAAGGTTAACGAAGCTTCATGCGCGCTTCATCGGGGCGGATGTCGCCGGAAGTTATTCTTGGGGCGGCGTGTCCGTGCCCGGGTGTTTTTCGAGGAATCAGTCATGCGTCTTGGATTTGCGGCAAGCGCCCTGGGTCTTGGCTTGGCTTTGTTCGCCGTGCAACGGGCGATAACCCAGACACCCACACCGGCCGCGGCCACGACGCCATCGGCGGCAACCGCGCCGGCCGCCGGCAGCGCCGCAACAGCCGCAAATGATGCCGCGAAGCACGCCAAACGTACCGCCTGCCTGAAGGACGCCAAAACCAAGAAGCTCGTAGGCGCCGAAAAATCGGCGTTCCTGAAGGACTGCATCGCGGCGCCTTGACGGCGGTCAGAGAGTCCTCGTCGGCGAGCGAGTAATGGTCACCCGGATGCGATCCATGGTTGCACTGCTGAATTGCAGGATCAGGGGCTGCGTCGCGACGAAGTCGAACACGACAATTTTTTGCGGCGCGCTGCAGCCGTGCTGCCCTTGAAAATCAGTGGCCGCCTGCAACGCGCGGTTCGACACCACGTCGATCCAGAACTGGGCATCGATGGCGACGCGATAGCTGCCGGACTCGGCAATCTTCAACCTGGCAAGACCCGCATAGTCGCCGCTGGCCGGCGACTTCTTTCCCGGGGCGGCGGCAAAGCGCACTCGGCTTTGCGGCACGAGCTGCAGCCGGTAGAGGCGATTGGGCACGATGATGGGCGCGGATTTAGCATCGGCCCCGCCCGGCATCGCAGCGGCCGGCCCGGCGAACAGCGCCCGCTCCTTGCTCACATCCCACTTGAAGTCCGTGCAGTCAGCAGCGCCGAACGCCGGCGCGCACAGCCAGAATACGCCGGCCAAAAGAATCGAAGCAGCCGTGGTAGTGGGCACGTGAGGCGCTCCTATCGCTTGGGAATGTAAAGATCCGTCAATGTGCCTTCGAACGCTTCGGCGGCAAACCCGATGGTTTCCGACAGTGTCGGATGGGCATGGATGGTCAGAGCCACATCCGCGGCGTCCGCACCCATTTCGATCGCCAATGCCAGTTCGGCCATCAAGTCGCCGGCATTGACGCCGACCACTCCCGCTCCGATCAAACGGTGCGTGTCCTTGTCGAACAATATCTTGGTAAAACCTTCGTCGCGGTTGAGCGAAAGAGCGCGCCCGCTGGCAGCCCACGGGAACATGCCCTTGCCGAACTGCATGCCGCGCGCCTTGGCTTCGCCCTCGGTAACACCAAGCCACGCCACTTCGGGATCGGTATACGCCACCGATGGAATGCAGCGCGCGTCGAATGAGGACTTGAGCCCCGCAGCCACCTCCGCGGCGACCTTGGCCTCGTGCGCAGCCTTGTGCGCCAGCATCGGGGCGCCCACCACGTCGCCGATCGCGAAAATATGCGCCACGTTGCTGCGCATCTGCCTGTCCACTGCAATGACGCCGCGCGAATTCACAGCGACCCCGGCGGCGGCGGCATTGATCGCGTTGCCATTGGCGGTACGGCCGATGGCCACCAATACGCGATCGAAGATCTGCGACTCGGGCGCATCGGGACCCGCATATGTCGCCCTTAGCCCCTCCGGCAGCGCCTCGAGCTTGGCAACCTTGGTATTCACCAGAATCCGCTCGTAACGCTTCTCGATCCGTTTCTGCAGCGGGCGCACCAGATCGCGATCCGTTCCCGGCATGAGACCATCGGTCAGCTCGACCACCGTGACGCGTACGCCGAGCGCGTCATAGACGCAGGCCAGTTCCAGGCCGATGATGCCGCCGCCGATCACCAGCAGCCGCTTGCAATCCAGCGGCAATTCCAGCGCCGCGCTCGAATCGATGACGCGCGGATCGTCGGGCAAACCCGGCAGGCGCGCCGATTCGGATCCCGCGGCAATGATGCATTGCTTGAATTCCACGACTCGCGAGCCCTTCTCTCCCTGCACCTGCAGCGAGTGCGGTCCGCTGAATCTGGCGTCGCCCTGAATCACCTCCACCTTGCGCTGCTTCGCCAGCAATGTCAGCCCGTTGGTCAATCTGGTGACGACTCGATTCTTCCAGGCGCGCAGCCGCTCGCGGTCGATTTGCGGCGGCCCGAACACGATGCCGCAGGCGGACATGTCGGCGGCATCTTCGATCACCTTGGCCGCATGCAGCAGAGCCTTGGACGGAATACAGCCCACGTTGAGGCACACGCCGCCCAGCACCGGCCAGCGTTCGATCAATGCGACTTTCAGGCCCAAATCGGCGGCGCGGAATGCCGCGGTATAGCCGCCGATACCCGCGCCGAGCACCACCAGGTCGATCGCGCCCGGCGGTGCCGAGGTAGCGACGCGGTCGGTGGTCTGCGCGCTCTTCTTGGGCGTGGCTGCTTCGGGAGCGGAGCTCGCGCGGGCGCTGGGTGCACTTCCGCTAGCCGCTGCGTTCGCGCCGGGCGCAGTCTTCGGCGGCTTGAGCGCGGGCTCATCCGTCACCTGCACGGTGGCGATCAACGCGCCCGCCGCAACCGCATCGCCCTTCTTGATGTCGATCGATTGGATCACGCCAACCACCGGCGACGGCACATCCATGGAGGCCTTTTCGGACTCCAGCGTTATCAACGGGTCCTCGAGGTTGACCTTGCTGCCCTTTTGCACCAGCACGTCAAGAACGCTGACATCCTTGACGTCGCCGAGGTCAGGAACGCGCACCTCAACCGTACTCATAGCAAAGCCTTCACATCGCTCAAGGTCTTGGCGAGAAATACCACGAAGCGGGCGGCGTCGGCGCCGTCGATAACCCGGTGATCGTATGACAACGATAGCGGCAGCATCAGGCGCGGCACGAAGGCGCCGCGCTCATACACGGGTTTCTGGGCAGACCGCGATACCCCCAGTATCGCCACTTCCGGTGCGTTGATGATCGGCGTGAAGGAGGTGCCGCCGATCCCGCCCAGGCTCGAGATGGTGAAGGTTCCGCCGTGCATTTCCGCAGCCTTCAGTTTGCCGGTCCGCGCTTTTTCCGACAGAACCGCAAGCGCCCGCGCAATATCGTAGAGACTCAAGCGGTCGGCATTCGGAATGACCGGCACCACCAATCCGTTGGGTGTATCGGCCGCGAAGCCGATGTTGAAGTACTTCTTGTAAACCAGATTCTCGCCGCTCGCATCGAGCGAGGCATTGAAGCGC
>Ga0210402_10001999_pt1 | contig 20325 bp, 16 predicted proteins | sample IncBWC7MmetaG_FD_161055 | JGI IMG/M metagenome (GOLD analysis project Ga0210402, IMG submission 161055) | Forest soil microbial communities from Barre Woods Harvard Forest LTER site, Petersham, Massachusetts, United States - Inc-BW-C-7-M | ecosystem: Environmental > Terrestrial > Soil >... | reverse complement strand
GTCGATACTTCGGTTCAGACCGAATTGGAGGGTGATACGCGCATTTCCGACGGTGCTTTGCGAGGTCATTTCGGTGACGTCGGCAATGACGCCCAGGTGACGTTCGAGCGGTGTCGCCACGGACGTCGCCATCGTATCGGGGCTCGCTCCCGGCATTGTCGCGAACACCGAGATCGTCGGAAAATCAACCTGCGGCAGCGGCGCGACGGGAAGCTTCAAAAAGGCAAAGAGCCCGGCGAGCGCGATGCCGAGAGTGAGCAAGGTTGTCGCCACCGGCCGCTTGATGAACAGCGCCGAAGGGTTCATGGGCCGGCACCCTCCGGCCTTGCTGCGCCGGGACCAACATTACGGCGCAATAGCTGGCCCAGCCGGTCGAAGCTGAGATAGATGACCGGCGTCGTGAACAGCGTCAGCAATTGGCTGAAAATCAAGCCGCCGACGATGGTCACCCCTAACGGATGGCGCAGCTCCGAGCCGGTCCCGGTTCCGAGCATCAAAGGCAGCGCGGCAAAGAGTGCCGCCATGGTCGTCATCAGAATCGGCCGGAAACGCAACAGGCAAGCCTGGTAGATCGCCTCGCGTGGCGTCTTGCCCTCATTGCGCTCGGCATCGAGCGCGAAGTCGACCATCATGATCGCATTCTTCTTGACGATGCCGATCAACAAGATGATCCCGATGATCGCGATGACGCTGAGGTCGCTGCGGTCGATCATCAGCGCAAGGAGCGCGCCTACACCAGCCGAAGGTAGCGTCGAAAGGATTGTAATCGGGTGGATGAAGCTTTCGTAAAGGACACCCAGTACAATATACATCGTGATGATCGCCGCGATGATCAGCACGAGCTCGTTCCCGAGCGCCGCCTGAAATGCCAGCGCCGCGCCCTGGAATACCGTGATCATGCTGGCCGGCATTCCGATTTCCCGCTCGGCCTCCTTGATCGCATCAACCGCCTCCCCGAGCGAGCCGCCAGGCGCCAGGTTGAACGACACGGTGGTTGACGGAAATTGCCCGAGGTGACTGATCTGGAGCGGTGCGGTTTGTTCCTCGACCCGAGCGAGTGCCGAAAGCGGCACTTGGCCGTTCGCAGCGGTCGATGAGGGCAGATAGAGCGAGCCCAACGAGCTTAGCGATTGCTGCAGTGCCGGGTCGGCCTCGAGGATCACCCGGTATTGGTTCGACTGGGTGAAGATCGTCGAGACTATGCGCTGCCCGAACGAATCATATAGCGCATTGTCGACGGTGGCGGGGGTGATCCCGAAACGCGCGGCGGTCGGGCGGTCGATCAGGATATAGGCAGAAAGCCCGTTTTCCGCGTAATTGCTCGTAACCCCCTCGATCTGCGGAAGCTGCTGCAGGCGCTCGAGCAGTTTCGGAACCCAGACCGCGAATTCGCCGGGGTTGGCGTCCTCGAGCACGAAATTGTACTGCGAACGGCTGACCGCTGCGTCGATCGTCAGATCCTGGACCGGCTGCATGTAGAGCGCGATGCCGGCCACGTCTCGCGTTTCTCGTTCCAAGCGCCGAATTACATCGCTGGCCGTGGCTCGGCGCTGATCGGGCGGTTTGAGGTTGATGAGAAACCGACCGGTGTTGAGCGTCGGGTTGGTGCCATCGACCCCGATAAAGGAAGACAGGCTGACGACATCGGGGTCCTTGAGGATGACGGCCCCGAGCGCCTGCTGACGCCGTGCCATCGCTTCAAAGGAAACCGACGGTGCCGCTTCGGAGATCCCTTGGATCAGGCCCGTGTCTTGCACCGGGAAGAACCCCTTCGGGATGACGATGTAGAGAAACACGGTCAGGCCCAGGGTTCCGACCGCCACCAGCAGGGTGAGCGGCTGATGGTCGAGCACCCAGGTCAACAGCCTGCCGTACTGGGCGATAAGCCCGTCGAACCACTGCTGGCTCCCGCGCGCTATCAGCGACATTTCCGACGGACGCCGGTAACGCAGAATCTTGGCGCACATCATCGGAACGAGCGTCAACGCGACGACCGCGGAAATGACGATCGTGACCGCAAGGGTAATGGCGAACTCCCGAAACAGCCGGCCGACCACATCGGGCATGAAGAGCAGAGGGATCAATACCGCGATCAGCGATACCGTCAGCGAGATGATAGTAAAACCGATCTGGGCGGACCCCTTCAGCGCGGCCTGCAACGGCGGATCGCCCGCCTCGATGTAGCGTGAAATGTTTTCGATCATCACGATCGCGTCGTCGACGACGAAGCCTGTGGCAATCGTCAGCGCCATCAGCGAGAGGTTGTTGAGGCTGAACCCCGCCAAATACATCACGGCGAGCGTGCCGACCAACGAGAGCGGCACCGACAGGCTCGGGATCAGGGTCGCCGACGGGCTGCGCAGAAACACAAAGATCACGATGACAACGAGGACCACGGCGAGGCCGAGCTCGAACTCGACATCGGCAACGGACGCACGGATCGTCGTCGTGCGATCGGTCAGCACTTCGACATCGATTCCGGCAGGAAGCGCCGCCCTGAGTTGCGGCAACAACGCCTGGATCCGATCGACCACCTCGATGACATTGGCGCCAGGCTGGCGCAGGATATTGAGGATGATCGCCTGGTCGGTGTTCATCCAAGCGGCGAGCTTGGTGTTCTCGGGTCCTTCGGTGGCGCGCGCGACATCCGACAGCTTCACCGGCGCGCCGTTTCGGTAGGCCACTACCAGGTCGTTGTAGTCGGCGGGCTTCCTGATCTGATCATTGGCGTTGATCGTGTGGGCCTGGCTCGGTCCGTCGAAATTGCCCTTGGGCGTATTGACGTTGGCGTTAGCGAGCGTCGTACGCAGGTCGTCGATGTTGAGGCCATAGGCGGCGAGCTGCCGGTAATTTGCCTGGATGCGCACCGCCGGACGCTGACCGCCGCTGACGCTGACCAAGCCGACCCCCGGCAATTGAGAGATTTTCTGCGCGAGGCGCGTGTCGGCGAGGTCCTGAACCTGGGTCGGCGAAATCGTTTTCGAGGTCAAGGCCAAGGTCAGGATCGGTGCGTCCGCAGGATTGACTTTGGCGTAGATCGGCGGTGCCGGCAGATCCGAGGGCAACAGGTTGCCGGCGGCGTTGATCGCCGCCTGGACCTCCTGCTCCGCCACGTCGAGACTGAGCGCGAGACTGAACTGGAGGGTGATTACCGAAGCGCCCGCCGAACTCGTCGAGGACATCTGGTTGAGCCCCGGCATCTGGCCGAACTGCACCTCGAGGGGCGCGGTGACCGAGGAGGTCATCACATCGGGACTGGCGCCCGGGTAGAAGGTCTGCACCTGGATCGTCGGGTAATCGACCTCGGGAAGCGCCGAAAGCGGCAGGAAGTTGAAGGCAAACATGCCGACCAACATGATTGCCGCCATCAGCAATGTCGTGGCGACCGGGCGCAGAATGAAAGGGCGCGAAGGGCTCATCGAGCGTACCTAAGCTGGAACCCTCACCCACCTATAGCTAGCGCAGTGCGGAAGAGAGTGGCGAGCGCAGCGAGGCGGGTGAGGGTCCCCCGCGACAACTGGGAGGGGTGGCTCATTGCGAGCTGCGCCGGCTCTCGCCGCCCTGCCCTTCACCCGGCTGTTGCCCTTGTGGCCGGGCCGATCGCTGAGCCGCTTCCGAATCCGTCCGCCGCGGCGCGACTTGCGGCTGTCCCTTGTCCCGCTGGTCGCTCGACGCGGCACCATCGGGCTTGTTTGGAGCCAGGGTGACCTTGGCGCCATCGCGCAGCCGGTCGGTGCCGTCGACGACGACGCTTTCACCGGGCTGCAGCCCGGACAGGATCGCAATGCGCTGGCCGTCGCTCGGACCGAGCTTCACCTTCGCAACCGTCACCGTATTGTCGGGACTGACCACGTAGACAAACGTCCCGGGGGCGCCGCGCTGGATCGCCGAGACCGGCACGATATCCGTGTCCTGCATCGTGTTGACGAGGAGCCGGACATTGACGAACTGGTTGGGGAACAGGACCTCGTCGCGATTGTCGAAAATCGCGCGGAGCTTGACGGTGCCGGTGGTCGTATCGATCTGGTTGTCGACAGTGTCCAGCGTGCCCGTGCCGAGCTCGGTGGTTCCAGTGCGGTCGAATGCGCTGACCGGCAAACTCGCCCCGGCGCGCACGCGCTTCATCACCGCGGGCAAATTGTCTTCCGCCACGGTGAAAATCACCGATATCGGCTGCAATTGGGTGACCACGACGATGCCGTTCGGATCGCTGGTCTGCACGTAGTTGCCGGCGTCGACCTGACGCAGCCCGACCCGGCCGGTCACCGGCGAGACAATGCGGCAATAGGTCAGATTGAGCTTCTGCACATCGATCTGCGCCTGATCGGCTTTGATCGTAGCTTGGTTTTGAGCGACGAGAGACACTTGCGTATCGCGGGTTTGCCTAGCGATCGAGTTTTGCGCCACCAGCGTGTTGTACCGTTCGAGGTCGAGCTGGGCGTTTCTCAGCAACGCCTGGTCCTTGGCGAGCGTCGCCTCGGCCTGCTCAAGCGCCACCTGATAGGGTCGCGGATCGATCTGGGCGAGAACATCGCCCTTCTTGACCATCTGGCCCTCGCGGAAGGCGACCTCGGTCAGATAGCCGTTGATCTGGGTCTTTACCGTGACCGTGGCGAGCGGGGTGACCGTGCCGAGCTGGCTCAAGCTGACGGGCATGTCGCCCTTCTGCACCGGAACCACCCCGACCGGCACCGGACCGCCGGAGCGCCCGCGCCCGGCTTCCTTTGGCTGCGTGTCGGGGCGGGGAAAATACCACACGGCTGCCGCGACGATCATCGCTACCAACACCAGCCACAGAAGTCGCTTCAGAAGCCGCCACCGGCTCGGCCGCGAAACCGCCTCCCTCTGGCGCGGAATGACCGGCTCTTCGTATTCGCGGGAGACGGCATCGTGATCGACTCTCGCCGGTCTTTCGGGAAGCCGAATTTCGCTGCGCTGATCGTCCATATCTCTCGATACCTGCCGCCGCCCTGACTACCGAGGCAATCCGCCCTTATCCAATCAGGGTTGCAAGCTTAGCAACAATTTGCCGGCGCGTCGCCGCCACCGGACCCCGTGCAGCCGATTATAGGCCGCGGCGCCGCGAGATATCCCGGCACTCGGGAACCCCCTTTCGTCCGCCGCTTGCATCGTCTCAAATAGCTGTCTCGCAAATAGGTTCGGGGGCGCAATGATGACGACGAATCAGCCTCTTCTGAGCGGCGGCCAGCTGGTCGTCGCCTCGCTCCGCGCCCATGCTGTCGAGATGGCCTTCGGCGTCGCCGGCGAAAGCTATCTCGAAGTGCTCGACGCGCTATTTGACACGCCGGAAATTCGCCTCGTCACCTGCCGCCAGGAAGGCGGTGCGGCCTTTATGGCCGAGGCCTACGGCAAGCTGACCGGCAAACCCGGCGTGCTGCTCGTGACGCGTGGTCCCGGCGCCTGCAACGCCTCGATCGGCATCCACACCGCCTTCCAGGATTCGACGCCGATGGTCGTTATCGTCGGCCAAGTTGCCCGCCATCAGCTCGACCGCGAGGCCTTTCAGGAGGTCGATTTCCGCAAGATGTTCGCGCCGCTCGCCAAATGGGTGGCACAGATTGATCTGGCCGAGCGCGTCCCCGAGCTGGTCAACCAAGCCTTCCAGGTGGCGACGTCCGGCCGGCCGGGCCCGGTGGTCCTGGCACTTCCGGAGGACATGCTGCGCGATCGCCGCATCGCCCCGGTGGCCGGCCCCTACCGCCCGGTCCGGGCCCACCCCGGAGCTGGCGACCTGGCCGAGCTGCGCCGGCTGCTCGAAGCAGCAGAACGGCCGATGATGCTGGTCGGCGGCAGCGGCTGGAGCGACGTGGCCTGCCGCGACATCACGAGCTTTGCTCGGGCAAACGATCTCCCGGTCTGCTGCTCGTTTCGCCGCCAGGACATCGTCGACAATCGCATAGCGTGCTTCGTCGGCGATCTCGGCACCGGTGCGAGCTCAGCCCTCGTGGCACGGGTCAAGGCGGCCGATCTGCTGCTCGCGGTCGGCGCGCGAATCGGCGAGATCACCTCGCAATCCTATTCGTTGCTCGGGATCCCGGAGCCAGACAAAAAGCTGATCCACGTGCACGCCGCCGCCGAAGAGCTGGGCCGCGTGTTCCGTCCGAGTCTCGCGATCCAGTCCGGCATGCCCGAATTCGCCGCCGCCGCCGCGGCGCTGGCGCCGGTGGCAGCGGGACGCTGGTCGCGCTGGCGCGAAGAGGCACGCGCGGAATACGAGGCTGGGCTGGCCCCCTCCCCGTCCGACAGTCCGCTCGATCTCGGCGCGATCATGGGATGGCTGCGCGATCGGCTCCCCGACGATGCAATCGTAACCAGCGACGCCGGCAATTTCAGCGGCTGGCCGAACCGCTTTCTGCAGTATCGCCGACCAGGACGCCAGCTTGGACCGACCAGCGGCGCCATGGGCTACGGCGTGCCCGCGGCGGTCGCCGCCAAGCTCGTCCATCCCGATCGTCTGGTCGTCGGCTTTTGCGGCGATGGCGGGTTCATGATGACCGGGCAGGAGTTGGCGACAGCGATGCTCGAAGGGACCGGCCCAATCATTCTGGTGTTCAACAACGCGATGTACGGCACGATCCGCATGCATCAGGAGCGGCGCTTCCCGGGTCGTGTGGTTGGGACGGCGCTCAAAAATCCTGATTTTCTTGCGCTCGCGCGGGCCTATGGCGCCTTCGGCGCCTCGATAGCGAGAACGGAAGAATTTCCACAGGCTTTCGAGGAGGCAGCCTCTCGCGACGGCCCGGCGATTATCGAACTCCGGATGGACCCGGAGCTGATCACGACGCGCACGACACTCACGGAAATTCGTCGGCAAGCCGAGGCACGTCGAGCCGAGCGAGCGGACGAATGAGCGGCCCGGGAGTCTCCAGCCAGGAGTGGTCCGCCCGGCGCTATGCCGAGACGGCTCATTTCGTGCCGGCTCTTGGGGCGCCGGTGCTCGACCTGCTCGCGCCATCGGCCGGGGAGCGCATCCTCGACTTGGGCTGTGGCGACGGGGTCTTGACCGAAAAGATCGCCGCGGCGGACGCTACGGTTGTAGCCGTCGACGCCGCACCCGAGATGGTTGCCGCGGCCCGGACCCGCGGCATCGACGCGAGGCTAATGCCCGGCCAAAATCTGACCTTCGACCGCGAGTTCGACGCGGTATTCTCGAACGCAGCACTGCATTGGATGCGGCCTCCGGAAGCCGTCCTCGCCGGTGTCCGCCGGGCGCTCCGGCCGGGGGGCCGCTTTGTCGGCGAGATGGGCGGTCACAACAACACCGCCGCAATCATCGTTGCGTTGAGCGCCGTCCTCGCCCGCCGCGGGCTCGATGTGCACCGGGTCCACCCGTGGTATTTCCCGTCTGCGGCCGCGTATCGCAGCAAACTGGAGGAGGCCGGCTTCGCCGTCGCGGACATCCGCATCATCCCCCGCCCGACGATGCTGCCGACCTCGATCGAGGCGTGGCTGGAGACTTTCGCCGGCGCTTTCTTCGGCGCGCTACCGGAGCAGGACCGATCATCCGCCCACGCCGAAGTGGCCGATCTGTTGCGGCCGGTCTTGATGGACGAGACCGGAACCTGGATTGCCGATTACGTTCGGCTCCGTTTTCGCGCAACGCTGCCCGGATAGAGAGTTGTGGTCGTTAGCTACTATATTGACAATACCGCAACAATGTGGTACACGATGTGGCGTGTTTTTAGCGATGACAGGGTGACATGATGCACACGGGGTTGCCGGCGCTTGGCTGTGCTCCTAGCGGGCAACACTGGAGGTTGGGTCCTTGCCTGTATTTCACCTGTATTTGCAGGGTAGGGCGGACCAGCTCTCGCGTATCGCGCGCAACAAGATGCCGCTCCGGTAGGGCGCAGCTGAAGTCGGTTGGTGCTCCGGGGCGTTCGCCGCTTCCCGGATCGTCGGCTACTACTGCGGTTCGGTTACGAGCCGATTGAGCAGGCACGCGGCGGCCCTTGCTTCGGCAGCGCGCTTCGAGGAGGCGGTCGCGGTGGCGCGATCTCCGCCCGCAACACTTGCCGCCACCGTGAAGAGCGGCGAGTGATCGGGGCCGCTAGTTGACACAAGTTCGTAGGCGGGGAGTGCCAGGCCGCGCGCTTGCGCCCATTCCTGAAGCGCAGTCTTGGGGTCGCGCGGCGGCTCCTCCATCTCATCGATCAGCGGCTCCCAGAACCGCCTGACGAATGACGACGCAGCCGCGAAGCCGCCGTCGACAAAGATCGATGCGATCAGGGCTTCGCAAGCGTCCGCAAGAATTCCGGGATTGCCCGTAGCCCCTGCCGCCGCCTCGGCCCGCGACAGGACCAGATGCGGACCCAGTTCGATCGCTTCGGCGACGCGCGCCAGTGCCTCGCGCCGCACGAGATGGGTAAGCCTGCGAGTAAGATCGCCCTCGGGCTCGTCTTCAAAGCGCCGCCACAACAGGTCGGCGACGACGAGACCGAGAACGCGGTCGCCGAGGAATTCGAGACGCTCGTAGCTGCGCTTGACGGGCTTGCGACTCCGACCGCGGCGATTAGCGACGAGCGCGCTGGGATGGGTCAGGGCCTCCTGGAGGAGCTCGCGGCAAGCGAACCCGTAGCCTATGATTTTCGACAAATCCTCCACGGACGCGTCAATTCACGCCGTGGAACAAGCGGGTGTAGCGGATTGCGAACGGCCATTTCCATAGCTCCCAAAATCGCGTCGACCCGTCGATCGAGAAAAAGATGAACTCGGCTCGCCCGACCAGATTCTCCGCCGGCACGTAACCGACGGCCGAAAGCACACGGCTATCTTGCGAGTTGTCGCGATTATCGCCCATCATGAAGTATTCGCCAGGCGGTACATTGTAAACCTGCGTATTATCCAGGGGTCCGTTGTCGCCCATCTTGATGATCGGATGCTCCCGTCCATTCGGCAGGGTCTCGATGTATTGGGCAAGCAGGATGACGGCCCCGTTGCCTTCGCGATAGAGATAATCCTCGATGCGCTTGCGCGGGCAGGGCTGGTCGTTGATGTAAAGGATGCCGTTTTTCATCTGGATGTGATCGCCCGGCAGACCGATTACCCGCTTGATGTAATCGGTCGAATTGTCGGTCGGTAATTTGAAAACCGCCACGTCACCACGCTCGGGGGAATGGGACAGAATCCGTCCGGAGAACAGCGGCAACCCGAGAGGCAACGAATAGCGGCTGTACCCATAGGAGAATTTTGAGACGAACAAATAGTCGCCGATCAACAATGTCGGCACCATTGACCCGGATGGAATATTGAATGGCTCATAAGCGACCGTGCGGACGACAAGGGCGATCAGGACCGCGTATACGACGGTCTTTATAGTGTCGACGACGCCACCGGATGATTTTCTCTTAGTGATGCCAGTGCGCGCAGAGTTGGCTTTCATGGATTACCTTGAGGACCTAATTGGCGCAAGATCAAGCCGAGCGCGGCGCTGCGAGTCAAGCCGCGCCTGCCGAAAAAATTCTGTGAGCCTAGCCGGCGCGATCGGGCACGGCCGTGATGATCACGACCGCTTGGGCGATCGGCGGCTCATCGGTCAGGGTGACATCGAGGTGCGCCATCATCCCGGTCGGCGTGATTTCGCCGAGCCGGCGAAGCGCACCGCCGGTCAGTTGCAAGGTTGGCTGTCCCGACGGCCGATTGACCACACCCAGATCACGCCAGAACACGCCATGCCGGAAGCCGGTGCCGAGCGCCTTCGCGCAGGCTTCTTTGGCGGCGAATCGGCGGGCATAGCTCGCCGCGCGATTGGCACGGCGGTCGCATTTCCGGCGCTCAACATCAGTAAAGATGCGATCGAGAAAGCGGTCTCCGAATCGCTCGATCACCTGTTCGATGCGGCGGATGTCGATCAGATCGCTGCCAAGGCCGAGGATCATCGCGGGAGTCCGACGACACGAGGTTGCTTCGCTACGCTCGCAACGACGGCATTTGCCGTTGCGAGGAGCACCGCGACGAAGCAATCCCGTTCCGGTGTGGTTGGTCTCGCGCCCGCGGGCATCAGCCGCGCGCTCTTTCGACCGAGTTGATGACCGGGTTCGCCCGCAACGCGGCGATGATCGTCGTCAAGTGCTTCACATCGCCGACCTCGATGTCGATCATGATCTCGAAGAAGTCCAGCGAACGGTTGGTAATCTTTAAATTGCTGATGTTGCCACCCTGCTTCCCGATGACCGTGGTCAGACTGCCAAGATTGCCGGGCTCGTTTGCGATCGTGACGTTTACTCGGCCAACATGGACAGCATCTCCCTCGCTCCCCCCCCAGGCGACGTCGAGCCACCGCTCCGGCGTCTCGGCGAAGCTTTCTAGTGTGTCGCAGTCGATCGTGTGGATCGTCACGCCCTTGCCCGTGGTCACGATGCCGACGATGCGGTCTCCCGGCAGCGGGTGGCAACAACCTGCGAAGTGCAGCGCCATGCCGGGGATCAGGCCGCGGATCGGCACCGCCGTCTCGTTGCGTTTCGCCTTGCGCCGTGCCCGGGCCAGCGAGACGACTTTGCCCTTGGCTTCCTGGGGTTGCGGAAACGCGGCGTTGGCGACCGCGCGCCCGGTGACGAGACCCTGGCCGACCGCGACATAAAGATCCTCGACGGAGGCGCAGTTGAAGTTCTTGAGTATCGTCTCGAGCGGCCGCTCGGAGAACTCCTGGCCCTCCTGGCGGAACGCCTTTTGCACAATCGCCCGCCCGAGATCGAGGTACTGGGCGCGCTGCTGGGTACGGATGAAACGGCGGATGCGGGCGCGCGCTTTGCCGGTGACGACAAACCGTTCCCAGGTCGGCGACGGCGTCTGCGCCTTCGAGGTGATGATCTCGACCTGATCGCCGTTGTGCAGCTCGCTACGCAGCGGCACCATGCGGCTGTTGATCTTCGCGCCGACGCATCGGTCGCCGATCTCGGAGTGCACCGCATAGGCGAAATCGACGGGCGTGGCGCCGCGCGGAAGCGCGATCAGATCACCCTTGGGGGTAAAGGCGAAGACCTGGTCCTGGAACATCTCAAGCTTGGTGTGCTCAAGGAACTCCTCGGGCCCCGAGGCGTGATCGAGGATGTCCAAGAGCTCGCGCAACCAGCGATATTGCGGTCCCTCGGTCTTGCCCGCACCCTGTTTGTAGCTCCAGTGGGCGGCGACGCCGAGCTCGGCGATCTCGTGCATCTCGCGGGTCCGGATCTGCACCTCGATGCGCTGCTGCTCGGGACCGATGACCCCGGTGTGCAGCGAGCGGTAGTTATTCGGCTTGGGGGTCGAGACGTAGTCTTTGAACCGGCCGGGCACCACATGGTAGGCGGAATGGATGATGCCAAGGGCGTGGTAGCAATCGCCGATGTCCTCGACGAGGATGCGAAACGCCATCACATCCGAGAGCTGCTCGAAGGCGACGTTTTTACGCTGCATCTTGCGCCAGATCGAATAAGGCGACTTTTCGCGACCGGAGGCGACAGCGCTGGTGAGCCCGCCCTCCTCGAGCCTGCGGTCGAGCTCAGCGAGGATGCGCGGCACCACAGTGGCACCCTTGTCACGCAGAAAATCGAGGCGCGCGCGAATGCTGGCGCGGGCATCGGCGTGCAACTCGGCGAAGGCGAGATCCTCTAGCTCGTCCTTCATCCGATGCATGCCGAGGCGTTCCGCCAGGGGCACGTAGATGTCCATCGTCTCGCGCGCGATCCGCCGGCGCCGTTCGTCGCTCTTGATGAATCGCAAGGTCTGCATGTTGTGCAGGCGGTCGGCGAGCTTGACCAGCAGCACGCGAATGTCCTCGGACATGGCGAGGACGAGCTTGCGGAAATTCTCGGCCTGCTTGGTCTGGTCGGATTGCAGCTCGATCCGCGACAGCTTGGTCACGCCGTCGACGAGGCGAGCCGTCTCGGAGCCGAAGACCCGCTCGATGTCGTCGAGGGTAGCGATGGTGTCTTCGACCGTGTCGTGCAGCAAGCCGGTCACGATCGAGGCGGTGTCGAGCTTCATCTGAGCGAGGATGCCCGCGACCTCAATTGGATGCGAAAAGTACGGGTCGCCCGAGTCACGCAGTTGCGCGCCGTGTGCTTTCATCGAATAGACGTAAGCGCGATTGAGCGCGTCCTCGTCCGCATTGGGATCGTAGGACTTGACGAGCTCAGCCAGCTCGAATTGCCGCATCATGGCAAGCGTTCCCGCCCTTCGCCTCGCTTGCCGCCACCGGCACGGCGCGTGGGTAGCAAGGTCTGCATCAGCGGCGCCGCTCCCCCAGGCCGATTGCGGCTTCCGGGGTTACAGCTCCTCGTCAAAATCACCAGGCAAATCGCGCTCGGGACCATCCCCGAGATCAACCTCCTCCTCCACCCCAAGAATATCTTCGGCCAACTCCTCTTCGAGGGCTTCCTCTTCGATAACTGCTTCCTCCTCCCCGAGGTCCTCTGCCGCTTCGGCGGTCTCGTCCTCGAGCTCCGCGCCCGCCCGCGCAGCGATCCCGAATAGCGCCGTATCGAGCTCGAGTTCATGGGCCTCTTCAGGCTCGTCGAGCTCGACATGCTTCTGCATGCCACGCACCACCGAACCTCTCAGGTGTTCCAGGCCGACCGTATCCTCAGCGATTTCGCGAAGTGCAATCACCGGGTTCTTATCGTCATCGCGGTCGAGGGTCAGCGGAGCACCCGAGGTGATTTCGCGGGCACGTTGCGCCGCGAGCAGGACCAGCTCGAATCGATTCGGAACTTTGAGAACACAATCTTCGACGGTAACGCGCGCCATTGCGAGACTCTGTCATTGGGCAAGGGAATCAGTCAATATATGGGGCCAATCGGCCGACGGCAACAGCAAGCGTAGACGCGCGGGAGCCCCGGAGTCGCTACGCTTGACCCTCGTCGGCGCAGGCGCCTATATGGCTCCCCTTCGCCGGCCGGATGGCAGAGTGGCTATGCAGAGGACTGCAAATCCTCGTAGAGCGGTTCGATTCCGCTTCCGGCCTCCAAAAAGGATCCCTGAAACTTAGCCGCTTATAGCTCGGTCGTGTCCCTTGGGGTGGTGTAGGAGCTGTGGGTAAGTGGCCTGCCGCAGCGACCCAGGACGTCGCAATCGGCAATCGCGCTGGAAGTTCCTCGGGCCTGCAATATTTCGCGAATCCGAGGGATCTCGAACCGCCGTTGCGCCGAGTTCGGCGCCAGAGTATGCAACCGCTCGATCCTCACCCGGCTTCATCGTGGCGTCGCGTCGGCCCGAAAAAAAATGACGCGTCGCCCTGTACCGATCATGGCGAAAGCGCTCGTCCCCGCCATCACCGATCAGCGCGACGGTGACCTTGTGACGCGCCATTTCGGCGCCGTAATGGGTCGGGATCGCTGACGGATCGGTCAACGGCGCAGACGAGGCGCGGCAGCACTCTGACGGCGTCGGGTCCGACAACCCGCCCTTAATAATGATCGGTCCCATAGCGTTCTGCGACCTTTGATTTCCGAGCCGTAAAGAAGGGCAGCGCCGAGTGGCGGTAATAGAGCGGCTCCTTGCCGACCCGATCCCGCGCAAGGATCGGACGCCTCCAGGCGCGCCAACGGTTGACGATGACCCTCGGTGTCGCCGCAGCTGCGGAAGGGATAGTGAGCTCCTCGGAGCTCCCGCCGGATCTTCCCGAAGTTATAGTTTTCGCCGTTACAGGTAATTCAGACGTTCTCTTCCCTACAGGCCATCGGTTGGTGTCCGTCGGGCGAGAGGTCGATGATCGACAGCCGCGCATGGGCAGAGACCCACCCGGCCGTCGGTCCAAATACCTTCGTCATCCGGGCCGCGGTGCCGCAGATCGCGATCATCGCCGTAAGCGAGATTCGAGCTCGTTGCAAGGCGACATCGCCTGGTCTAGAAGGAAACCGCCAATGCTTCGCATTCCTCGTCGAGTGGAATTTTGTGACGCTACTTGGATTGTGCACGCGATGAGCAAGCGTGAACAGTCGGGTTTCACACTAGTCGAGGTGCTGGTTACGCTCGTTCTGCCGGGCATGGTGGCGGCGATTCTCTTTGGAAGTCTGAAGCAGGTCATCGAGGCACGCACCCGTCTCAGGCCGTACCTGGACCAATCGGAGCAGACGACTATGGTGGCCGGCTGGTTTCGGCAGACGGTGCAGGGTCTGATGGCAGATTACGATACCGGCCCCCGTCGCTTCGCAGCCACGCCGAAGGATTTCTCCGGGTTGACGGTGTCACCGCTGGTCGGGCCACCCGGTACGCCGACGGAGTTCCATTGGTCGCTACACTACGACAGTGCGAACGATCTAACCATCTTGCAGTATGAGGAAGCACGAGTTAAAACCATACGGATTGTCGACTGGCCCGGTGCAGAAGACTCATTCAGCTATTACGGCCAGGATCAGGAACGGCATACCCGCTGGGTGCCGCCGGAGAAGGCGGAATCCCAAACGATTCCCCAACTCCCCCGGCTCGGTGGTTTGCCGCGCGACCAGTTCCCGGTCATTGTTGCCGCGCCGCGCGGATCACCGTCCCCTCGTCCGCTGCCATTTGATCTTGTGAGTAACGCGTCTCTTCAAAATATCGGGCGCGCGTCACCTGGTATCTCCGGATACCGGCGCAACGGTATCCCGGACGCGTCGATAGCCGACCTGGCGAAGCTTGACTGTCGTCAGGATCGATCCCGACGCCTCCGCGACCTCGACCTCGCTCTCATAGAGCGCCACCCGATAATGGCTGATCCCGGCAGGATATCCCGTCCCGTCGGTAACGGGTGTGGTTGTCGCGCTCCTCCAATGAACTTTATACGGTCCGAGATCGATTTGCCCGGATTCCTGTATCATCGGGTTGACTGCGGTCAGCTGCGCATCCGTGGGCGCTTGCGCCAGCAGCGTGAGCCCCTCCTCGGCGGTCGGATAGCGCCCAATGTCAAGCCGCATCGTATCGAGCTCGGTCTTGAGCATGCGAACCTGAGTCTGGGCTGCTACTACTTTAGAGCCCTCCAATCGTTCGAACAGTCGGGGGCCGATCAGCGCACCCAGCACGACAAGCAGTTCGAGAAGGGTGAAGCCATCCGGGCGGGTGCTGTCGCGATCTGTGTTGGAATTTGATGGCGGGGTCTCCGGTAGGATGAGGATACGAGGTCAGGCAGCCAGGTCAATTGGCTTGTCAGCGAGTTTCTGGTTTAGGGTCTGCCAGCCGTCGATTTTGCGCATTGTGATCTGACCGTGCGCAGCAACCCGTCGCGCAATGTGGTGGCGGCGACAAAACCCAACTCTTTGCGCGCCTTCTCCGGGGCGCCGAACCGTCGGCCCGAGCGATCCCACTCGCGCGCCGGCGCCAGGGCGATCGGTGTCGGATTCTGGGTCAGCTCGTTGACGAGACGCGCGAGGTCGAGGATCGAGGTCTCGACCCCGGAGGCGAGGTTGTAGACTTCGCCCGGGCGACCCCTCCGGGCGCAGGCGACCAGGCCCTCGACGATGTCCTCGACAAAGATGAAATCGCGGGTCGCGAAGCCGCCGTTCTCGACCGGCAGTGCTTCCCGCTGCAGCGCCTTCCAGACAAAGGTTGGCGTCACATTGCGCCATACCATGTGGGGCGTCCCGCGCCATCGCCCTGCACCGAGGATCTCGCCCGGCCCATAGACATTCTGAAACCGCGCCCTCACAAACGGCAGCCCGTAGCGCATGAAATAGTAGTTGCCGTACATCTCGCCGATCAGCTTCGAGATGGAATACGGGCTGTCGTGGAACAGCGAGATTGGGGCATCCTCCTCGGTGGCCTCGGACCGGTCGAATGTCTTGGCGGCGACCGCACACCCCGCCACCGAGTAAACGATCTTCCTGAGGGCCGTGAAGTCCTTCAGGCGGTCGAGCAGTTTCAATGTCGTCAGAGCGTTGTCCTGATGATCGGCGAGCGGATCGTGGATCGACGACTGATTGCCATGGTAGCAGGCCAGGTGAAACGCGAAATCGATGTCGCGCGGCAATGCCGCGAGCACCTCGTCATCGGCGATCGACGCAAAAATCCTCTCGACGGCCCGATGCTCCGGCAGGTTGCTGATGTCGGCCGACAAGAGATTGTCGACGATCACCAGCCGGCGTGGCTCGAATTGCAAAAGCCGACGGACCAGAGCGCTGCCGACAAACCCCGCACCGCCGACGACAAGGATTGTCGAACCGACGAAGCCCGGCCCGGTCAAGATCGTTCCGCCGGCACCGGCTGCAGATGGCTATGGATGGTCGAGACCCCGTGCGCATCTACCAGCCGATCACCCGGGCGATCGACTGGGAGAAACCTACTTTCGCCGTCCACCCCAACACATTGGAAGTGTAGGACGGATCGAGCACGACAGCAGGTTATATCGTCAGGGTTCGGCGGCACGACCGGAACGGGCTCCGCCGGGCTGATGCCGAGACACGATGCGACAGCATCGAACACCTCCGCGACCGTGCGCCCCTCGCCGGTCGAGACGTTGAAGATCCCTTGGGGCGCCTCCGCGCAGAGCGCGACCCTCATCCGCTGACCGTCGTCGAAGACCGCCATCGCCCGATCGCCAATAATGACGAGCTTCTGCTCCTTGAACGGATGCAGCCAGGACACGAAGACATGGGCTTGCTCACCAGCCGAGAAGGTCAAGTGGGTGGTCGTCACGTCGGCGATGGTCTTGTGCAGGTAAGAGCCGCCTTGCGCGGTGACCTGGGCTGGCTCCTCCCCGACGAGCGACAGAATCATCGAGAGGTCGTGAGGCGCAAAGGACCAGAGAATGTCCTCCTCGCGCCACACCTTTCCGAGATTAAGCCGGTTGGAATAGATATATTGCAGTCGGCCGAGCGTCCCCTCGCGCACCAGCTGCCGCAGCTTGGTGAAGCCCGGGTGGTACTGCATCAGATGACCGACCATCAGCCGGCGATCCCGGCGCTCCGCCAGAGCGCAGAGCTCTTCGGCTTCGGCCAGGATCAACGCAAGCGGCTTCTCGACAAAGACGTGTTTTCCAGCCTCGATCGCCCGACGCGCGAGCCCCGCATGTAGCGCAGCGGACGTCGCGATCGCCACGCCGGCGATGCTCTGGTCGCGCAGCACCCTTTTCAAAATCGGCGATCTCGGTGTGATAGCGATCGGCGAGTTGGACCGCCGCGGCGCGGTCGGGGTCGCAGATCGCGGCGAGGGCGCCAAGCCCAGCAAAATTACGAACCAGATTGCGGCCCCAATAGCCGCAACCGATCGCCGCCACTCGTACCGAGCGGTTTGCGTCCCGGTTAGCCATCGAACCGTCGTGATCGTCCAAAGCGAGGTTCCCCGAAGCTACCGCAAGTCCGGGTGACAGGCGCGTTACCGGAGCGAACTGCCACAAAGGCCGGTGCCGCGATCGCCGCGCGGCCCGGGCCGCTCAGGCTGCTTTCACGGCCTCCACGCGCAGCTGAGCCCTTACGGTGCGTCCGAGCAAGTCGAGCAGCACAACGACGCGATCTTGGTCGCGGAGTTCGACCAGCCTGCCGACTATGTCCTCGAGCGCGCCCGCGGTCACCCGCACGAGTTCACCAAGCCGCAGCGAAACTCGCGGATCGAGCCGATCGAAGTCTCCGGCCTCCTCCCGCATGCGGATCGCAGCCACGATTTCGGCCGGTACCGGGGCCGGCTCGTCTCCGGCACGGACAACGTCGGTGACGCCGAAAGTCGACAGGATCGGGCGCCAGGGCATCGACGCGCGGTCGATGCCGGCAAAGAGATAACGCGGGAAGAGCGGCCGCTGCACTGCCAACCGACGCCGTGCGTGGCTGACCTGCGTGCGATAGCGCGGCAGATAGGCCGAATAGCCCTGGCGCAAGAGATGCTCGAGCGCCTTGGTTTCGCAATGCGGCTGCGTGTAGACCGCGTACCAGCGGATCACGGCGCCGCCTCTTCGACGATTTGCGGCGAGACTGGCGAGATGCGCAGCAGGCTGGGCGCCACAACACAGGCGGGGGACCGGCCGCTCAGCTCGGGCGCCGACACCAGACTGTCGAAACTGGCTTGCGGCGCTCGCGTATCCGTGACGATGATCCCGTCGAGCCCGCGGGACCCGGCGCGCAACAGAGCCGCGCCGAGGTCTGCGACGATCGGGACGCTGCCGCAGCGCCGTCCCGGCTGTTCCGGATCGATGACGCAGAGCACTTCGACCGCGGTCTCTCCGGCGCTCAGAACCGCGATCTCGGCAAGGTCGCCCGCACCGTAAAGGGCAACGGTCTGCCAGCCACGTGCTTCGCATTGGCAAAACAACGCCGCGCAGTCGGTCCGTGCGCGGCGAAAAAAGTCGAGCGACACGGCCAGATACTCGGCTGTCAATCGGCTCTTCTCGGCAAGGCCCTGGGGCGTCAGGTAGTACGCATAGCGGTTAATCGGAACTTGGCGCATCTTGACCAAGCCCTTGCGCACGCATCGCCGCAAATACGCGTTTGCGAGGCCGAGAGCAATCCCCAGCTCGTGTGCCAGCTTGCGCTGGGTGATTGCGCTGTCGCGCTCGATCGATGTGAGCACGCTCAGCACGACACCCGGCTTGCCAGCCTCTTCGACTTGCGTCTGCTCCGCCATACCGATCGCTCTTAACCCCCTGGACGGGACCCTACCGCGTTCACCTGATGAACGTCAATCGTCTGATTGGCCGGTTCTCGATCCCGCGACACGATGCGCTTCACCACGAGCATCGGACGTATCCGGAGGGTACGGCTTCCCGTCGCTGCCGAATCGGCGAGGATCATGCGAACGCCGGCCCGGCGGTGATCCGCACCCTGCTCGACACGGCCTGGTAGCACGCCCTCCCTGAGAACAGGGAGAAAATTCGATAGGACGCCGAAAATCGCCCATCCGATCGACCATAAGATCAAGCAGATCAGATAGTTAGGTGCCGGAAACGGGACTCGGCCAGCAGGGAGCCGGATGACGCTTCTGAGGGAGGATGCAGGGAGGATCTGGATGGACATTTCGTGGCGCACTACGGTTGTGAAAAACACACACATTGATTGATAAAATAGCACAACAGAGCTATAAAGTCAAGCTCCCGAGGCGGTGATCGACCTGATGAAAGGCGTCGAGCACAAGTTCGGCGAACCCAGACCGACGCCTGAACCCCGCCGGCTGGCCGCGGCCGACCAGGAGGTGGTGCAATTGATCGTGGCGCGGTTGCGGCGGCAAATCCTGCAGGAGATCGAAGAAGCAAAGGCGGCAGAACCATCCGGCAAGCCCCTCGCCGCCTCCTTAACCGTCCCTCGATCGCCGAGTCGCCGATGAGCGCCCTGATTTCTGCGGGCTGCCGGAAGACGGGTGAGCATGACCCGGAACATCCTCGCCGAGCTCGACCTCGGCGGTGGGGCTGAGGCAGAGCCGCTTGATCCTTGTTCGTAATGGGAGGGAGCCTCGCCAGGATCGAACCCACCGGCGCCGCGGGTTGGGAGCCTGACCCAAAAGCGTGTCGCGCGGCGCCGAATCGCGTGATTGACGGCTACAGGGCTCACGGTGATGGCGAACAGCGATGTGGGCGGGCCGGTCACGCAATCCCTCAATGCCATCCTCTTCATAGCGATTATGCCATTCGTAAGCCGCTGACCGGCTCAGCCCAGCCAGCCGCGCCGCTTCCTCATGCTCCATCCCCTCGAGCAGGTTCGCGATCAGCAGAACCCGCTGGCAGACACGCCCGCTCTCGCGTCGTGCCAAGCGCCGCAGCTCGGCCGCCCCGGGTTCGCCGCGAAAAAAGTATGCCGGCATACTCCATTCCCCAAAACATGGTACGCTCGCTCATCAACTCTACCACATCTGGGGATCACCGGAAGCCGGTATAAGTGGGTTACGACGCCGGTAAGCAGGTGAAGGGCCGCAAAATCCACGCCCTGGTCGACAGCGAAGGGCTGCCGATGCGGGTCGCGGACCCACTCCGCCGCGATCCAGGACCGCGACGGGGCCGGTCTGGTCCTCAACAAGATACGCCGGCGCTTCCTTGGCTCGAACTGATCTGGGCTGATGGCGGCTACAACGCCTGGCAAGCTGTAGCTGCGGTGGCAAAGGTGCCGCTGCCGCGCATGCCGATCGTCAAGCGGAGCGACGACATGAAGGGCTTCGTCGTTCTCCCGCGCCGTTGGGTGGTCGAGCGCACCTTCTCTTGGTTCGGACGGAACCGGCGCCTCGCCGAGGACCTCGAAAACCTTGCCGAAACCCTGGCCACCTTCGTTACCCTCGCCTCCATCCAGCTTGCCCTCAGGCGGCTTGCCAGGGCGTAGGTCTGAACTCAACAAACCACGGTTGGCAACGGACGATGACGAAAGTCGGCAAATCGGATGGTGAAGGGACCTTCCCCGGGAGGCGCGGCAACGACAAGGTTGCGCCGATTGCGGCCATTCCCGC
>Ga0210402_10001998_pt1 | contig 20335 bp, 15 predicted proteins | sample IncBWC7MmetaG_FD_161055 | JGI IMG/M metagenome (GOLD analysis project Ga0210402, IMG submission 161055) | Forest soil microbial communities from Barre Woods Harvard Forest LTER site, Petersham, Massachusetts, United States - Inc-BW-C-7-M | ecosystem: Environmental > Terrestrial > Soil >... | reverse complement strand
GCGGCTACGTGGGTCACAACCACCGCCGACGTTCGAGGGCTGCAGAAGGGCGTTTTGACAGGCCGGATCGCAGCCACCTGGTTCGCCACAGCGGGCTTTAACATCGATATCAATCTGACCGATGGCCTTCCGCATCAGGTAGCGCTATACTGCCTGGACTGGGATGCCGTCGGACGCGCGGAGCGGATCGATGTGTTGGATACAGTCACTGGCCAGGTGCTGGCCAGCAGTTCGGTGAGCGCCTTCACATCGGGCCAATACCTGGTGTGGAATCTCTCCGGGCACGTCACCCTGCGAGTCACCAAGACGGCGGGAACCAACGCCGTAGTGAGCGGGGTGTTCTTCAAGTAACATCGCGTCATATCATAGGTAATTGCACAGCCGGCAGACTGAGAAGAGTCTCATCAGTTTCATTGGCTCGGAAAACGGGAGAATGAAGAAAAGACCCGAAACAGCAAGACTGATGAGGCTGGCGGCCAGCGGCAATTCGCCAAGGAGTTGTCATCACGACGGGTCGCCGAGAATGTCGTCGAAATCAAGAGCGAGTTCAATGCTGCGAAGGGCGGGGTGCGAGTCCTGTTGCTCTTGTCGCCAACTTGACCGGTATGTCTGCAGGGGGCCTCTGCATTCAATCACATGATGACGGGATTTGCCGATAAGCCGGCGGGGGGGGTCGTCGTGTGGGAGCCGGTGTTGTTCACCGATTGGTCGTCACCTTCAACGGCAACGCCCGGCCGGATTTCGAACACGAGCGCCGTATAGCTCTGGGACAAAGCGCGCCTGATTTCCGGTGCAATGGGTGAGCACGACCTTGGGAGCATCGTCTGGGACAACATCGCCGTCTTTCCCGCCGGCGCCACCTGGGAAGACCGCCCACCGCCCCCGCTCCTATGAGGGTGGACCGGTGGTGCACGTTCTCGACGAAGCACGCCAAGCTGTGGTTCGGGCCGTGAACGGCGATAATATTGATGAAGCGGGCGCGAAATGAGATTAGCATGGATGTGAAAACAGCGATCCAGAACGGGGACGCAAACGCATTAGGGGAACTTCTGTCCGAGGATTCATCGCGTGCGAATGAACTGATCGAGTGGGGCGACAAGAACAATTGTCTGACCCATCCGCTCCACTTCATTTCGGACATGCTGTTCGATGGCACGCTGCAAAGAGGTAGGGAATTGCTCCTCGTCGAAGCGCTGATCCGGGCTGGTGCGGATCTCAACTTCAACAAACGCGGCACGGGTGAAACGCCGCTGATTGGCGCAGCGAGCCTGGGAGCCGAAGACGTTGGGCTTTGCTTGTTGAACGCTGGAGCCAAACCGGAACTGCGCGGACTGTTCGGTGAAACTGCCCTCCATTGGGCTGCGCTTCTTGGCGAGGATCTTCTAGCGGGGAGGTTAATCCAGGGCTCGGACGTGGACCTCAAAGACGAGAAGTACAAGTCGCCGCCGCTCGGCTGGGCGGTTCATGGCTGGTGCAACCCGCCTGCGGGCAATCACGGCCGGCAAATCGAAATTGTGACTCAATTGATGGCCGCCGGAGCAACGGTCGAACCCAGGATGCTGGAATCCGAGAAGGTGCGCTCTAGTCCGGCCATGCTTGCGGCGTTACGGGCAGGATGATCCGGTTCAAGCGAATTTTTGCGCGGCGCCCTGGTACGTGTACGTCATTGGGCGAGGTCCCGGAATATATAAGGTCGTCAGCTCCGCGATGCGAAATCCGGCCTGCATAATGATCTCGTCGATTTTCCTATTCAGGTGACAGTCTGCAGCGCGTTCGATGAATGGATCGCGAACTTCGACGATCTCGAAACCGGCTTGCTCCACTTCCGGTCTCGATAATGCGGGCGCCAACTCGTGAAATTTCACTTGTTCCTCACGGGGCCGCGATTCGTGTTCGTTCCACATGCCATCCATAACAACGAGGATTCCGCCCGGCTTCAGCGCGGACAGCACGAGGCGCAACATTGCTTCGTGACCGGCCAATTGTTTGGAAAGCTATTTGGGCGTGAGTTTCAACAGCTTACTAGTCAACGGCGTGTGCGGTGAGATCCCAGCAGTGCCGCTGTCGGTCAGTACGTAGACGGCGCCGTCGGGCCCGACGCGCACGTCCCGAATGCGGGCCTGCAAATGAGTCAGCAGAGGTTCTTCCGCCACGACCCTGTCGTTTACGATCATGAGCCGATCAAGCATCATGGAGCGCAGGCCACCGACGAAGATGCTGCCTCGCCACTGCGGAAAGATGGTGCCGGCATAGAAAGCGAGGCCTGAAGGTGCGATCACAGGGTCCCAGTAATACACCGGCTCTTCCATGCCTTGCTTGTGCGCGATGCCTTCGCCGATCGCGGTACCCGGATAGTCAATGCCGTGAACAACCACTGGCCATCCGTAATTCTTGCCCTTCTCGATGATGTTCAACTCGTCGCCGCCGCGGGGACCGTGCTCGTTTTCCCATAAACGCCCGGTTCTCGGATCAAATGCCAAGCCTTCTGGGCTGCGAATGCCATAGGCCCAAATCTCAGGCAGAACCCCCGGTTTTCCTATGAACGGATTGTCGGACGCAGGTGCACCCTCAGCCGTGATGTGAATGATCTTGCCTAGATGATTGTCTAATCGTTGCGCGACGTCCCACGGTGGCGAATCCGACCGGTCGCCGATCGTTACGAACAGACTCCCATCAGGCGCGATCGCGATTCGGCCTCCGGTCTTGCCGCCAAGCCTCTTGGACGGCATTGCTGGCTGGGCGCGAAAGATGACCTTCGCGGCGCTCAAGGCACATTTGGCTTCATCGAGCTGGGCGCGCGCGACAAATGTATTGCTGTTCGTGCCGTCGACAAAATCGAAAAAGGTGAAGAAAATCTGGTGGTTGGTCGCAAAAAGCGGGTCAAGCACCACGTCTAGCAGGCCAATGTCCTTTGCGGAGGGCGACGCCAAGTTGGCCACACCGGCCACGGGTTCCGAAAGCACACCCTTGGTGTCCAGAATGCGTATGCTGCCGGGCAGCCTTTCGGTGAGGAGAATTTTACCGCCCGGTAGGAATGCGAGGCTCCACGGCGCGGGCATATTGTCGATCAGCGTTGTGACCCGGAAGGACGCTGATGCGCGATACGGTGCACGGGTCTGCTCGGGGAATACGGGCTGGTCATCGAGTTTTTCCGGTGGTCGCCTCTCGATCGGCTGGCCTTCCACCATAGTCGGCGCCGACCCCTCGTTCGAGTTGTTAGAACGGAAAGGCGTAACGGGAGGTGCCGCGCCGTTTGGCGCACCATGCGATTGCGATCCTGGCATGACCGTTGTCTGGAACCGGATCTGTTTGAGCGACCCACTTTGAATGCTGAGTTCCGCGCCGCCGGCGGGGAGCTTATTGGCAGCGAAGATGTAGGCCAAGATGTCGGAGATTTCTTGCCGGCTCAGGGTTCCCGGCCGGTCTGCCGGCATGGTGACTCGAACACGCTCGAAGAGTTCATCGACGGAATGATTGCGCCAAGTCGTCAGGAATTTGCCGCCAGCAAGCGCGGTTGTCTCATCGCCGCCGCCCAATTGGGCACCATGGCAGTTGGCACAATGTTCGAAATAGGCAATTTTGCCACGATCCGCCTGTTCCGGCGTGTAGACACCATCCCCTACTGAGCGCGATGTTTGAGCGACCGCAGCCAAGGCGACGGCGAGGACAGTCAGAATAACCAAATTCATTACACGGAGCATTCAATGAATTTATCGCGCATTTCTATTCAGAACGCAACCATCATGGTGCGGGCAAATGTCATCGTGCCATCAGCTACCGTTTTCTCGTCAAGATTATGCGGCCTGGTCTCGCGACTAAACCTTCGTGAGCGCGGCAGGATGGATCGCGATTTCGATTGTGGGCGCTCCCAACGGTGTGTTGTGAATAAAACAGGCCCATACGACTCGCAGAGTACCGGCTTGCTATCGCTCATCCAAGCCGGGCGCGACGACCTCGATCTGGAACGATACCATCTGGGCCGGTTGCAAATCCTTTTCCACGCTGACTCGCACCTTCATGCCATCGGCGGGCAGTTTGCGCATCTTCAAATATTGAGCCGCATAGTAGGCCGCGCACGTCGCGAGCGACGCCAGAAGGAACTCGGCGGCGTCATGCCTTCATCCGAGCCGCCTGTCAATCGGCCGGTCGCCAATCACCCGATGACCTCAGGCGGCGACTTCGAACTTCGAGCCAATACTTCCGTGATCTTTCCTTCCTGCTTCCCAGGATGCAACCGCCGTGAAAAGGTGACGCGATTGTCGGCTCGCCGGAACAAACGAGAGGTTCGACAGCGATCACCCTTGCGGGTGTCAGCCCGCACTTGGGGCAAACGGCGCAACTGACGAAGGCTCACCGCTCAAAGCTGGCTTTTACAGCACATCTTCTCAGCTTTTCTTTGGTCAACACTAGCTCAATACCCGATATTCTTAATTACCCGGATCCAAAGGGACTTGTGACCGATTGACTCTGTCCGATACTGAAGCGGATGCCTTTTGCGTTCTGTAGGGATTTGCGGCCTTACGAATGCCCTGTAAATACACCGTCCCGGATTTTTGTGCGATAAGTCCACCGCCACCAGCATCCTGATGCCCGCCGCTCTCAGGTTCACTGGGATGTTTTGGGATGTGCACGCGCAATATCACATCCTGGAGCACCTGGCGGATGGCTTTGGTTCGGGCACGGGCCACTACCAGTTTCCGAAAGAAATAGCGTCAGCTGCGTACCGCTTCCTAACCTTCGCTAGTACTTCGGTTCCGCTGCCTTCGTGATCGGGCGGCTGGTGGCAAGCCAGACCAGAGACAACGGCGGCCCGCGTGAAGCGGCCGTCCCGGGGCTCCAACGACCTTGCCGCCCTGGCGCGCTGAACGAGTGTTCCGGACGCAACCCGCGCGCGGCTGCTCGATCCCGACGGCACTCGCCCACCCTCGCGCCCAGCGACGACGGATCGAATCGCACGAGCGGGCGCGAAGCACGTCGCGGTCCAGCCCGTGGTCGATGACGGGGCCGCGCGGGATTCGCCTCGAATTGCGCGAGCGGCCGGCGAGGCCAGCGAAGTGCTGTGCCTCGCTGGCGAAGCGCCGAGTCTGTTTGCTTTGGCGGCCTGAACACCAGCGGCCTTCACTTTTGCAGCTCCCTGGGCCTGCCAAGCGGTATTCTGATTGGCTATGGAGACGCCAAGGGCCTTATTCGCGCTTGTCAGCCTCAGGTTGGCGCTGTACTCGGTGATCTGGTTTACGCCCTCTTCCGCCTGCCGGTCAACCTCTATGGGCCGGGCGACAACTTGGATCTGGAATCGTCGCACGTCATACCAGCCCTAATCCGCAGGTGCGTCGGCGCGGAGGCAAGGACTTTTAGGCGCTCCATCGGGTTGCCCTGTTTGGTGAAAAAACAGTTAAGACGCTGTCGACCGTTCGATGATAGGTCTATTGGCCGGATGAGGCAATAGCTTTATCCTGGCATTGTCGGTGATCGAGTTTATCGCGGATAATCCCCGCAGACGAATGAGAGTATAGGCGAGAGCAAAAACGAGAGCACCGCCGGCTGCGACGAAAATGCCGCCGACCCAAACTAATTCCGTAGCCATGATTGTTTCCCTTTCAGTTATATAAGTGCGTTTACATGATTTGGAGTGAAGGTTGCCGGGCTAATGAGATGACCCTGCACTGACATGCACTCGGAATGCTGCCGGCGACCCATTGTGTCTTCAAAGAGACCGCACGCACAGCGAACCGGTAGTAATGATACCCAGGCGGCAGGCCGGAGATCATCCAGAATCATCGGGCGAAGTTCGTGTGACAGACGCCGTAATCCCCCTTCCAACCCATAACCGTATGGTTACGGCGAACTCTCACCGGATCATCTGTCAAGACCTGCGAAAGAGCCCCTTTGAGACTGAAACAATCTTACATTTTCTGAGATTACTTGTGCATGGCGGAAACGCGGTAATTGCCTACAGATAAACTACGTAGTGCGCTTTCAACCACCATGCTGCCCACCGTGCGCGCACTCCCTAACCTGCCGCAAGGCTGTGGAGGCAGAGCAAGCCGGCGTCGAGGAGACGGTTGACTCGGCCGCGAACCGGACGATTTTGACTCTGGTTCTGGCGCTACTGCGTCGAACACCGACGGCGGAGCCGTGGCCCAGTGGCGGCGTCCGCGCGGAGACACTGAGAAAAGGCGCCTGGGAATGATGTCCTTCAGTCGATACCAAAGATTACCATTCCTCGCCTGCTGACCCTGGGGCCTGGCCACGTCGTCGGCTTCACGCGCCCCAGCGACGCCCCAGACGGCGGTGGTGGTTGCGCGCTGGGCTGGGATGGAAGGCCAGCACCGTTATAACGAGAGGCCAGGGCCGAGAACGGCCACGAACGCAAGCGCGACGAGCGCCGCCGCGATCATCCAACGCGCGTCGCGAGGGACCTGAAGCGGCTCTTCGGGCGGCTCGCCCAAGTGGGGATCTTGCAGCAGTTGCGGCCCCCAGGCTAGCGCCGAGGCTCCTCCCAGCGAGGCGGCGGCGGCGGAGATCAGCACCAGGAACGCGCCACCGGGTTCGAACATGCCGCCAGCGATGGCAAACGCGCTCATCGCGATGTAGCTTACGAGCGTGTACCGATAGGCGGCCGGAACGCGGCTACCCGCGCCCCGCAGGCGGCGGCCCAGGCGGTCCATTGACCAGCGGGTGGCAAACCAGTAGCTGAGTGCGCCGATGGCGGCGAGGCACAAGTGCCAGAGCCATGCAGGTTTGAGGCCTCGCACGATATTGGCCCAATCGCCAATGTTGGCGAGGCCGGAATACAAAGGGTATCCGGCTGCCGCGAGCAGGTTGACGGTGGCAAACAGCCACAGGAAAAACCAGCCGGTGCGTGCGCAACCGCGGTGGCGCCGCAGAAGCAGAGTCGTGATGGCGGCCGCGACCAGATTGGCGACGGATCCTCCGGCCGAAATGGCGTCGACCGCCAGTTTCGGCAACGAATGTTCATCGCCTTGAAACTGCATGGTGGTGAGAAGGCGCGGAGTGCAGCCCACGGCGACGCAGGTTCCCCCATGGCCGAGGGCCTCATGGATAGAAACGGAAAGGGCGTGCGTGACAACCGCGATGGCTGCCACGGTCAGCCAGTCGGGCCTCGCAGTGGTCTTGTCGTCATCCATGATGTTCAGTGGATTATATCGCGCACCGGAATTCGTTAGCGGAAGCTCGGCAGGGCTGTCTTGGCGTCTCGAATTCCGCGCGGGAGCTGGCTCGAATCGCGCCAGTGGGGCGCGACGGCGCGGCGATTGTCGCGACGGAGTACCATACTGGTGAGGAACTTGTCGTTTTTGCTAACGTCTCTTCAAGGAGCCTCACGCGGGAACCAATGGAACCGGGTACGTCCAGCAAGCGACTGTTGCCGTGGCTCGTGGCAGTCGCATTCTTCATGGAGTCGCTCGATACCACAATTCTGAACACCGCAGTGCCCGCCATCGCGAGGGCACTCAAGGTGGCCCCACTTAGCATGAAGGCGGTGCTATCGAGCTATACCCTAAGTCTCGCAGTCTTCATTCCGATCAGCGGCTGGATGGCCGATCGATTCGGAACGCGCAGGGTGTTCGCGTCTGCGATCGGCCTCTTCACGTTAGGGTCATTTCTCTGCGGCATATCGAGCGACATCCATGTGCTGGTCGCGTGTCGCGTCCTGCAAGGCTGCGGCGGAGCCATGATGGTGCCAGTGGGGCGGCTCACCATGGTACGAACGTTTGCTAAGTTTGAACTCATCCGCGCCATGAGCTTCGTCGCCATTCCAGGTCTGGTTGGTCCAATGCTCGGACCAATCGCGGGTGGGCTGATCGTGGGATATTTTCATTGGAGAGTCATCTTTTTCGTGAACCTTCCGATCGGCCTCATAGGTCTGTGGATGGTTTATCAGCATCTACCGGACTACCGCGAAAAGTCCGACCCCCTCGATATTGTCGGCCTCATCCTTTTTGGCTCCGGCATCGCGCTGCTGTCGTATGTGCTGGAAGTATTCGGTGAACATACTCTGAGCGAGGGAGAAATCCTCTGGCTACTGGCGATTTCCATCCTGCTGCTCGCAGGCTATGGATGGCATGCGACGAAGACCACGTTTCCATTGCTGTCTCTGAGCCTATTTCGCATTCGCACGTTCCGCGCGGCAGTCAACGGCAGCTTCTTCACCCGCCTTGGCATCGGCGGAATCCCGTTCATCCTGCCACTACTCTACCAGGTTGGCCTCGGGTTTACTCCCATTCAATCCGGTCTGCTCATGACACCGCAGGCCATTGCCGCCATGAGCCTGAAGATGACGATGCCGCGGATTTTGGCCCGCTTTGGTTACCGTGGCGTATTGATTTCCAACACTGTGATCCTCGGTCTGCTCATCGTGCTTTTCGCGACAATCGGGGCCGGGACGCCGGCCTGGCTTATCGTCGTGCAGGCGTTCTGCTTCGGGTTCTTCAGCTCGCTGCAGTATACAAGCATGAATACGCTAGTCTATGCCGACGTCAGCGAGGAACAAACCAGCAGTGCAAGTTCCATCGCCAGCACCATGCAACAGATGTCGATTAGTTTCGGAGTGGCATCGGCGTCGCTGGCCACCGCCTTCTTCATCCCGGATCGCTTTCATTTGAGCGCAATGGAAATGATTCACGGTATCCATCAGGCGTTCTTCGTCCTGGGCGGATTGACCATCTTGTCCACCATCGTCTTTCGCGAATTAAAAAGCATTGACGGTGACACTGTGAGTCAGCATAAGATCCTGCACCCCACCGCGTGACGATAAAACAAATTCAGCATCGGGTTCACCCTCAGACGAGGTCCTGGCCCGGCAGGCTCAGTCGCGCGCGCGCCCCTCCCATCGGAGATGCCTCAAGCGAAATCGATCCTTCGTAAATCTCGGCGATCTCGCGAACAATTGCAAGACCGAGTCCAGAGCCCGGTGCGGCTTCGTCTGCCCGAACGCCGCGCTGCATGATCGCCTCTCGCATCGAGGGCTCTATTCCAGGGCCATCGTCATCAACTATGATCACGACCTGTTCGCCTTCTCTCGAGCAGGTCAGTTTTACCCGGATGCGAGCCCACTTGCAGGCATTGTCCAGCAGGTTCCCGAGCATCTCGTCGAGATCTTCTCGCTGTCCCGAGAAGGCCTGCGAAGCGGGCGCATCAATCTCGATGAGCATGCCGCGCTCGGAGTGCAAACGTTGGAGCACGCGGGCAATTCCTTCGGCAGACGCGGCAATCGACGCGCGTGCCCCAGGCGACGCCGAGGAGGCCACGGATCGCGCGCGCGCCAGGTGATAGTCGATCTGCCGCCGCATCCGATCGATTTGCTGATCTAAGTCTGCGGCAAGCTGCTCATACCCTGCCGCTCGCACCTGCTGCGCCTCGTGCGCCAGCACCGCCAGCGGCGTCTTCAGGCCATGCGCAAGATCGCCGGCCTTTGCCACTGCGCGCGCCACGCGCCGCTCACGCTCGTCAAGCAGGGCGTTCAGCTCATCGACCACCGGCTGCACCTCGGCCGGATAAGCGCCCCCGACGCGCGCGTCAATGCCTTTGTGCACGGCCGCGAGGCGGTTGCGCAGCTGATTGATTGGCGACATGCCTCGCCGGACTTGCAGAAATCCGACGTACATGCAGAGCCCCCCGATTACGGCTGTTGCCGCCGAACTTTGGGCCGTCGAGTGAAGCACGCGCAGGAAGAAACTGCTCTCCGCTCCGGCTGGGGCCGCCGGCCGCTGATGAAACATCCATTGGCTGCTTTCATGCCGGAGGTTGAGGAAGATCACGGCGATGATCATGAAGTGGCCGATGGTCCAGAGGCTCGCACCGAAAAGGATGCGCGCTTTGAGCGAAACGAGTCTCATTCGATTCGGTAACCGAGACCGCGCACGGTTTCAATGAACGACACGCCAAGCTTGCGGCGTAGACGCGCGACGAATACCTCAACAGTGTTCGAGTCGCGATCGGAATCCTGCGCGTAAATGTGCTCCGTGAGCTCCGTTTGAGAGACGACGCGTCCGCGATGGTGCATCAGGTAAGAGAGGACGCGGAATTCGTGGCCCGTGAGCTTCACCGGCGCGCCGTCCAGCGTGACGCGCGATTGTCGCGGATCCAGCGCCACGCTGCCCGCGCGAAGCTCTGGCGTGAGTTGGCCGCTTGCCCGTCGTATCAGCGCACGCAAGCGCGCGAGCACTTCTTCGATGCGAAAGGGTTTGGACACGTAATCGTCCGCGCCGCCGTCGATCCCCCGCACTTTGTCGTGCCAACTACCGCGAGCCGTCAGCACGAGCACCGGCGTTCGGAGGCCTGCCTCGCGCCAATTCCGCAACAGCGTGAGGCCGTCGATCTTTGGCAGCCCCAGATCGAGGACCATCGCGTCGTACATCTCTGTTTGCGCAAGAAAATCCGCGCGCTCGCCATCGGCGGCGTGATCCACGGCATACCCGGCCTCCGCGAAGGACGATGTGAGCTGTTTCGCGAGCGACGCCTCATCCTCAACGACAAGAATTCGCATCCTGCTCAACCAATTTATTAGAGCACTCGAAGCTGAACGTCACCTGAACGACGCGTTCACGTTCCATTCAGCCGCCACTGTCTAGAATACATCCAGTGCATCGAGCTGAGACATTGGGTCGCCTTCCAAAAGGGGCCGACCGAGCCAACAACCAAACTGAATCGAGGTAAACCATGAAACTACTCTTCCCCCTGCTTATGACTGTGCTTCCGGCGGCATCTGTGCTGGCCCAAACCCAGTCCTCACCCCAGCCGCCTTCCGGCGTGCCGTCACCTAAGACCACTGAAGTGATGGTCATCCTGACTGCCAGACAGGGAGTGACCCGTCAGCAGATCATGAACGTCATGCCGGCCGAGACCCGGGCCACAGTGAAGCTATATCTCGACGGCAAGATCCGCCAGTGGTACTCAAGGGGCGACGGCCTAGGGGTGGTTCTTTTTCTTGACGTGAAGACCGTTGACGAAGCCCATGCCGTCATGGACACGCTGCCGCTGTCGAAAGAGAACCTGATGGACCACGAGTACATTCCCGTTGGTCCCCTCCTCCCGCTAGCTGGCCTGATTGGCGGCGGACCGGCGCAGCACTAAGGAGCCCAATCGATGAACCAACCCAAGCGAGTCCAAAAATACGTTGTAAGGGAAAGAGCGAATTGGAGGCGGTCATTCGCGAGGAAAGCCGCCGCCAGAAAGGATCGATCATGCCATCTCCAGCTTTGTTCGGAATCAGTGTAGCGTTCGGCTTGGCTGTTTGGGGAGCCGTGGCGTGGCACTATATTTGGCCAGTGCTAGGGGAACGCCCCAGCCCCGAGAACCTGAAGCCCATCCTCCTGCTGCATGGGTTCAGGTTCCTCGGATTGGCATTTGTGGTGCCGGGCGTTGTGTCTCCAGAGCTACCTGTCGCATTTGCTCAACCAGTAGCTTACGGTGATCTCATAACCGCCATGCTGGCTTTGCTCGCTCTGGCTACCCTGGGAAGCCGTACTGGGACAGTGCTGACCTGGGTTTTCAATGCCTTCGGAGCGGCGGACCTGCTCTTCGCCTTTTACCAGGGAAGCCGCATATCACTCCCAGATACGCCAGGCTTGTTAGGCGCTGGCTATTTTATCCTGACTGCCTACGTGCCTCTTCTTCTCATAACGCATGGCTTGGCGTTTCGCATACTGCTGCGAACGAAGGTCGTCGTGCCTGCACGAAGCAAGCTAAGTGGCGCTTCCGGATGACTAACCAGGATTTAACCGTTCGCCGGGCGGGTAGGTCTGAAGCCGCATGGTTGAAATGGCCTGTTTGCGCGGACTGGCCACGAGAGCCCAGATCCGCCCCGGATGTACGCCGTAATCCATCAACTCCCAACTTCCCCTTGCTTACCGAGAGAAGTGCCTGTATACTCATCTCGGATACCGATATGAGTAAACCGAACGACCTCGTCCAGGGCACCCTTGATCTGCTACTCCTGAAAATCCTGGCGCTGGAGCCGTTGCACGGGTGGGCCATCAGTCTTCGCCTGAAATCGATCTCCGGAGACGTACTGCAGGTCAGCGAAGGATCGCTCTACCCCGCATTGCACAAGTTGGAGCAGGAAGGCTGGGTCGCAGCCGAGTGGAAGCAGACCGAGAATAACCGGCGAGCCAAGTTCTATTCGCTCACCCGCCTCGGCAGAAAACAGCTCGAATCGGAGAGCGCGAACTGGCAGCGGCTATCGTCCGCCATCTCGCACGTCATCCAGCTTTCGGAGGTTTAGAAAGAGCCATGCGGATAGAGCACTGGTGGTTCACGGCGCGCTTACGGCTCAGGTCCATCCTGCGCCGCAGCCTTGTGGAACGCGAACTCGATGAGGAACTGCAGTTTCACCTGGAGCACAAAATCGAGGAAGGTATCGCCAGGGGGCTATCCCCAAAGCAGGCGCGCAACGCTGCCATGCGCGCCATGGACGGGCTCGAACAACGGAAAGAAGAGATGAGAGACATGCGGCACATTCATTGGTTGACGGACTTCCTTGACGACACACGCTACGCCATCCGCAGCCTGCGCCGCGCATCCGCCCTCACCGCGCTCGTGGCGATCACGCTCGCGCTGGGGATCGGGTTGACCGCGATGAGTTTCAGTACGGTGGATGCGTTGATCTTCAGGCCTTACCCTGTGCCGCACCCTGGCGGCGTAGTCAGTCTGGTGAGTACTTCACACGACAATAGCTTCGACAGTTTCTCGTATCGCGAATACCAGGACATCCGCGGCCACACCAAGAGCTACGACGGCGTGATTGCCAACGCAAGCCTCGGGACTGTCGGCTTCAGCGCCGATCGTCCTGGCTCAGAATCTGGAACCACGCCGAGGGCCAGGGCCGGAATGATGGTTTCCGGCAACTACTTCCATGTGCTCGGCGTAGAGCCGCGCCTGGGGCGCGCTTTTCGAGACGACGAAGATCAGGCGCCCGGCCGCGATGCCGTGGTGGTGCTGGCGCCGGACTTCTGGAAGAACGAATTCGCCAGCGACCCTGGGGTGGTCGGCAGGACGGTTCGCCTGAACGGCAGGGACTTCACAGTGATTGGCGTGGCGCCGGACACGTTCCCGGGAATGCAGATATTCGCCAATCCCGATTTCTACATGCCGCTCGCCATGGCGCCGGTGTTTTCGACCAACCCACAGAAACACTTCTTCGAGGACCGGGACGATCGCGAGTTGAGTGTGAAGGCGCGCTTGAAACGGGGCAAGACGACGCAGCAGGCGGACAGTGAACTGGCGGTGCTCGCGCAAAACTTCGAACGCGACTATCCACAGCTCAATCGCAACCGCGGCGCGGCGGTGCGCACCCAGTTCGAAATGCTCACTCGAAACGATGCCAATGCGAGTCCTTGGAAGTTCCTCGTGATCTGTGCGATCCTCGCGCTGGCGGTCCTGCTGGTGGCCTGCACCAACGTAGCGGGACTTCTTTTGAGCCGTGCCCGCACGCGAACCCGTGAAATCGCCGTGCGGTTGGCGATGGGCGCAGGGCGTTTCCGGCTGATCCGCCTGCTGTTGACGGAAAGCCTGATTCTGGCGTGCCTGGGTGGATTGGGCGGGGTCGCCGTCGCCTACCAAGGCATAGAACTCACCCACACCATTATTTTTCCAGCCGAGTTGCCCTTCACGAACAACGCGTTCCGGATGGATACGCGCGTGTTGCTGGCATGCCTCGCCTTGTCGCTCTTGAGCGCGCTGCTCTGCGGCCTGGCGCCGGCGCTGCAGAGCACCAGCACCGACCTGGTGAACGGACTCAAGTCGGCCGACGTCGACGTGCCTGGCCGTAAACGCCTGTGGGGCCGGAATGCCCTGGTGGTGGCGCAGGTTTCCACGTCCCTGATGCTGCTCACCGCATCTTTTCTGATGGTGCGGGGCTTCCGCCACAGCCTGGAAGAGGGAACCGGATTCGAGCAACATCATCTGCTGCTGGTAAGGTTCGACCCGCGCCTGGTGCAGTACAACGCAGCGCAGTCCCAACAGTTTTACAAGCTTCTGACCGAACGCGTGCGGGTGGCGCCCGGAGTTCAGAGCGTGGCTCTCACGCAGAACCCTCCGCTCGCGCTGGAAAGGTTTGACGCCGTCGCCTTCGTGCCGGACGGTCTCGAGATGCCGCGCGATCGCGAGAACTTCACTTCGACCATGGACACGGTGAATGAAGGGTACTTCGAAACCATGGGGATACAGATTCGCCACGGCCGGGGCTTCCTGGCGTCCGATACCGGCGATGCGCCGCGTGTCGCCGTGGTGAATGAGCAGTTCGCGAAACACTATTGGCCGGGCGCCGATGCAGTGGGCAGACACATCCGGCTCGATCGACGCGGCGGCGCGCCGGTTGAGGTTGTCGGCGTCGCCGAGACCATCAAGTATCGAAGCGCCATGGAAAAGCCGCTCGATTTCGTGTATCTGCCGCTGGCCCAGCATCCTATCGCGCGAATGCTTCTGGTGTTACGGTCGAGGGGCGATCCGTTGCAATTGGTAAAGCCGGTGAAGGACGTTGTCCGGTCGCTCGATCCGAACCTGCCGATGTTGCAGACAAGGTCTTATGAGGATCTGTACCGGTACAACTTCGTGGAGGGACCGGGAGCTGCGATAAAGGGGGTAGGCACCATGGGGGCGGTGGGCCTGCTGCTGGCCATCGCCGGTTTGTACGGCCTGGTGGCGTACAACGTGAGCCGCAGAACTCGCGAGATCGGCATTCGCATAGCCCTTGGCGCGGAATCGTCCGACGTGCAGCGCCTGGTAATGGGCAAGGGCCTCGTGCTGGTGGGAATGGGAACGGCGATCGGGCTGGCGATGAGTTTCGGGGTCGAGCGTCTCCTCAATTCCCTGTTCAATACCGGCGGAGTCGACATTGCGGTCTATATCACTGTTGTGCCATCGATGGTCATAGTGACCATGCTGGCGGCCTACGTGCCCGCGCGAAGAGCATCCCGCATTGCGCCCACACAGGCGCTGCGATACGAGTAGCGCAGTTCGTTCGTGAACGCCTGATCCCCGCAACCTGGAACCACGCGCTGAACTATCGGAACCCTGGCCCCTGGCCCCCGGCCCATTGCCCCGGTCCCCAACCCCCGGCCCCTGGCCCCCGCCCCCGCGCTACCATGGCCAGAGGGGATTCGTCCGAATGATCCACACTTTTCCCAACCTGCTATTCGGCGACAAGATGGTCACCCTCATGGCCGCCATCGTCCTGGTCATGCAGATCGCCATGGTGGCGCAGCGCTGGATCGTCACCAACATCCGGATCTATGCCGCGCAGTCGTTCCTGCTGGCGGCCATCGCCGGAATCGTCGCGTTCTTCAACCACGCCCCCCACATCTACGCGGCGGCCGTTCTCACCCTGCTGGCTAAAGGCATCCTGGTGCCGATCGGCCTGGAGCGGCTGGTGGCGCGCGTCGGAATCCGCCAGGAGATTGAACCCATCCTGAACGTGCCGATGTCGGTCTTGATCTCGGGCGGCCTCACGCTGGTCGGCTACCTGGTGGCCGAATCCTTCAACCGGCCGGAAGAGACGCACGTCCTGGGGCACAACGTGCTGGCCGTGGCGATTTCGCTCTTCCTGATCGGCTTCTTCATGATGGTCAACCGGCGCAAGGCGCTGACCCAGGTGCTGGCCCTGCTTTCGCTCGAAAATGGCCTGTTCCTGGCCGCGATTTCGCTCACCTACGGCATGCCGCTGGTGGTGGAGTTGGGCGTCCTGTTCGACGTGCTGGTGGCCGTGATGGTGCTGGGGATTCTGGTCTACCGCATTCGGGAAAGCTTCGAATCCATGGACGTCAGCCGTCTGCGGAGGCTCCGCGGATGACTCGTTCCTTTGTTTGTGGGGCAGGATGCTATCCTGCGGCGGATTGGCAATCCGCCGGCCGCTCGCCCCGAAAAAGCCCTCTGGCATTCTACCTATCCGTCTCGGCCCGCTGCTTCTCTGCCCACCCGCCAGGCGGATTACCAATCCGCCGCAGGTTCACAGCCTGCCCCACAGAAACTACCGCCGGAGCGCCCCGATGATCCTCGCGCTCCTCCTCCTGGTCCCCCTGGCAGCCGCGGCCGGCGCCTGGGTCTCACCCAGGCGCGCCGGCATGGAAGCCGTCAATCTCGGCGCCTTCGGCCTCATCTTCCTCCTGGCCATCGCCCTTGCCGGCCAGGTCTTGAGCCAAGGCCCGGCTTCGCTCTGGAACGGCATCCTCTACGCCGATGCCCTCAGCGCGCTAACCGTTCTGCTCACCGCATTCATCGCCCTGCTGTGCACGGCCCACGCCGTCGGCTACCTGCGGGAGGATGAGCGCATCGGTTCGCTTGACGAGGAGGACGATGCCGGCGCCGCGCTCTCCAAGCAGCGCATGTATTACGCGCTCACGCCGCTCTTTGTCTTTTCCATGCTGCTGGTGTCGCTCGCCAACAACCTGGGAGTGATGTGGGCGGCCGTCGAATTGACCACCCTGGTCTCGGTCTTCCTCGTCACGTTCTATCGCAAGGCCACATCGCTTGAGGCCGCGTGGAAATACGCCATGATCGGCGGCGTGGGCCTTTCCATGGCTCTGTTCGGAACCATCGTCACCTACTATGCCGCCCACCGGCTGCCGGGCTCGGAGGAACTGTCCGGTTTGAACTGGACGGTGCTGGCGCAACACGCCGCGGCGCTCGATAAGACCAGCATGAGGTTGGCTTTCATTCTGGTGCTGATGGGTTACGGCACCAAGGCCGGCCTGGCGCCCATGCACACCTGGAAGCCCGATGCCTATAGCGAAGCGCCGGTTCCCGCGGCCGCCATTCTTTCGTCCGCCATGCTGAATTGCGCCATGTACGCCCTGGTGCGATTCTACATTTTGACCAGCCGGTCGCTGGGCCCGGAATTCCCTGGCCACCTGCTGCTCCTGCTCGGCATCTTCTCCATGGGCGTGGCCGTGCCCTTCGTGCTGGTGCAGAAGAACTTCCGGCGCCTCCTCGCCTATTCCACCATTGACCAGGCAGGCATCATGGCCACCGCGCTGGGCATCGGCGGCAAGGCCGCGGCGCTTGGCTTAATGCTCCACATGACGTTCCACACCGTGGCCAAGCCGCTGCTCTTCCTGAGCTCCGGCAACATGTACCAGCATTTCCGCACTGACCTGTTCCAGAAGCTCAAGGGCGGCGTGCTGCGCGCGATGCCGCTCACCGGCGCGGTCTTTTTTATGGCGATGCTGGCCATCGTGGGCATGCCGCCCTTCAGCCTGTTCCAAAGCGAATTCCTGATCGTCAACGCGGCCTTCGGCGCCGGCTACCTGGTCCCCGGCCTGCTGTTCATCCTGTGCGGCGTGGGTGTTTTCGCCGGCATCCTGACCCACACCAGCCGGTTGATTCTCGGCGCATCCGAGGAACCCGCCGTTGCCTGGTACCCCTGGCGCGACACTTCGCTGATCGTGCTGGCCGCTATTCTGGTAGGTATGATTTTCTGGCTGCCCGCGCCCCTGCTCGACTTGATTCATCGCGCCGCCGGGGTAGTAAGTGGGGGTTAGGGTCTTTTTCACCGCAGAGGCGCAGAGACGCGGAGAAATACGCAGAGAGTTCAATGGTAAGAACAAAACTAACACTTGAGATCGCGGAGGGAGCAGAGACACTCGCGCTAAACCGGGGTCCGTCGCCAGTGGAAGACCTCCTCAAGACAAGATTTGAGATTGGGGGCTGTTACAAATCCCGCTTGTTAGGCGAGAGTGTCTCTGCTCCCTCTGCGCGCCAACCCCGGCGACGCACGACACTCGAATCCCTTTCCCTAAACTCCGCGTCTTCCTCCGCGTCTCCGCGTCTCTGCGGTGAAAAAACACCCCGCGTCTCTGCGGTAAAGAGACATTCCGAGTAACCCCCCCATGCCCCCAACCACCCACTTCCCCCTCTTCGACGATTTGCGCGAGAAGTTCCCCGATCTCGCCGCGGCCCTTCTTTCCGTCTCCGCCGACCAGGCATCCATCGCTCTCTCAGGCCCCGATATCCGCCCCATCTCCACCTGGCTCGAATCCGAATTCGGCGCGCGTCTGGCCGCCGTCTTCGCCGAAGACCGCGTCGCCGTCGAAGGCGTCTTCTACAATCACTATGTCTTCGAATGCCCTCCCGACCCCTGCTACCTGCTGTTTCAAGCTCCCGTGCCGGCCGGCGACCCGCGCTTTCCCTCGCTCGCCGCCGAACACCCCGCCGTCAACTGGCAGGAGCGCGAGATCCAGGACTGGTTCGGCCTGGAAGCCTCCGGCCATCCCAACCCGCGCCGCGTGGCCCTGCACGACAACTGGCCCGAGGTTCATCCGTTGTTGAAGGACTTCCCGCTCGATTGCGTGCTGGCGCCGTTCCTGGGCGAGCGCCATGTCTACCGGCCCACGTTGGGTGAAGGCGTTTTCCAGATTCCCGTCGGCCCCGTTCACGCCGGCATCATCGAACCGGGCCACTTCAATTTCGCCGTCGCCGGCGAACCCATCCTCTACCTGCAACTGCGCATGTTCTACACCCACAAAGGCGCGGAAAAGCTGTTCGAAGCCATGCCCATCGACCGTTGCGTGTTCCTGGCCGAAAGCATCTCTGGCGATTCGGCCTTCTCCCACGGCACGGCCTTTTGCCAGGCCATCGAGCGCGCCGCCGAGATCGAAGTTCCCTTCCGCGCCCACGTCATCCGCACCGTGCTGCTGGAGTTGGAGCGCGTCTACAACCACATCGCCGATATCGGCGCCATCGCCATGGACGTGGGCTTCATGGTTGGTAACGCCCATGCCGGCCGCCTGCGCGAGATGGTGATGCGGCTGAACGAAGGCCTCACCGGCAGCCGTCTGCTCCGCGGCATGGTCTGCGTGGGCGGTGTCCGGCGCCCCTGGTCGCTGGCGCAGCGCGATCTGCTGCGCGACACTCTGCTGGTTGTGGAGCGCGAGTTCAACGATCTGGTGGCGATGATCAAGGCATCCGATTCCACCCGCGACCGCCTGGACCGCACCGGCATTCTGCGGCCCGAAATCGCCAAGGCGCTGGGGATCGTCGGCGTCGGCGGACGCGCCTCGGGAATCGATCTCGATGTGCGCCGCGACCATCCCTACGCCGCTTACAGCCGCTACCAGTTCCGCGTGCCGGTTTACAATGCCGGCGATGTGCTGCACCGCATGCAGGTCCGCATCGATGAAGTGGCCGAATCCTTGGACCTCCTGCGCGCCGCCACCGCCGATCTGACCGTGCTGATCACCGACCAACATGGCCCGTGCTGCGCCCGGCCGCGCCCCATCCCACCCGATTGTTGCGCGCTGAGCGCGGTGGAGGGCTGGCGCGGCGAGATTCTGCACTGGGTCCGAACCGCCCCTGGCAACCGGCTGGAGCGCTGCAAAATCAAGGACCCCTCGGTGAATAACTGGCCGGCCCTGGTGGAGGCCGTGCAGGGCAACATCATCGCCGATTTCCCGGTGATCAACAAGAGTTTCAACCTTTCCTATTCGGGCACGGACCGCTGAACATGTTCAAAATTCTTCAAAACACGCTGCGGGCCGGCATCGTAACGGTTCCGTACCCCGATCAGCCGGCCCTGATTTCGGAGCAATTCCGCGGCCGTCCCGAATTCGATTTCGAGCGTTGGCAGGACGCCCGCCCCGCCGCCGAGGTTTGTCCCACCGGCGCCATTCAGGTGCAGGACCGCGCCTTGGCTGGACAGACTGGCCTGTCCCGTCAGGTGACCATCGATTACGGCCTGTGCATCTACTGCGGCCTGTGCGCCGAAGCCTCCCCGGAAGCCGTGCGCGTGACGCGCGATTTCGAATTGGCCGCGCAGGACCGCGATGCGCTGTTCGCCATAGCCGAATACGGCCTGACGCCCGATGGCACCCACGCCCATCTGGTCTCTCACTCCCCTTGGGGCGCAGCCGGCTATCACCTCACCGAGACCATCCACAAGGTGCTCGGCCGGTCGCTCGCCATCCGCCAGGTTGACGCCGGCTCCTGTAATGGCTGCGAGCTGGAAATCGCGGCGCTCAGCACCCCGGTCCACGACCTGGAGCGTTTCGGCATCCACTTCGTAGCCTCACCGCGCCACGCCGACATGCTGCTCGTCACCGGCCCGGTGACCCGCAACATGGAACTGGCGCTGCGCAAGACCTACGCCGCCACACCGGACCCGAAGGTGGTGGTGGCCGTAGGCGCATGCGGCATCAGCGGCGGCATCTTCGGCAAAAACTATGCCTCGTTGGGCGGCGTGGACGGAGTGATCCCGGTGGATGTCTATATCCCCGGTTGCCCTCCGCGGCCCGAAGCGCTGATCCACGGCATCCTGCTGGCCGTGGGAAGGTTGGGCGGATAGCGTTTTGTGGGGCAGGTTGCTAACCTGCGGCGGATTGGCAAT
>Ga0210402_10001997_pt1 | contig 20351 bp, 20 predicted proteins | sample IncBWC7MmetaG_FD_161055 | JGI IMG/M metagenome (GOLD analysis project Ga0210402, IMG submission 161055) | Forest soil microbial communities from Barre Woods Harvard Forest LTER site, Petersham, Massachusetts, United States - Inc-BW-C-7-M | ecosystem: Environmental > Terrestrial > Soil >... | reverse complement strand
TGGCGGTGGCAGACGGCACGTGCTGGCGATCCTGCCGGGCAGCCGCAAGCTCGACTTCGGCGCGGTGGCTCAGCTGTTCGAGGCGCGCAAATGCGGCTTCGCTTCGCCCGATACGGCCCAGGAAATCACCGGCTGCGTCATGGGCTCGGTACCGCCTTTCGCGCTCAATCCGGCGCTCGCCCTCGTGGTCGACGAGGACCTGCTGGCCAATGACACGCTGTTCTTCAACGCCGGCCGGCTCGACCGCTCGATGGAGATCGACACGAAGGATTGGCTGGCCGTCGCCAGGCCGAAGATCGCCAGGATCGCAGCGAAAATCTGACGCGAAGCCTTCGGGCGCGGGCGCACGCCTTGGGAAAGGCCGAATGCCGATCTATATTACGCCCAGGCCAACCTGCATCGGTGATTCCGTCATGGACAACAGCTCAGCGCCCCTTCGGCCGCGCCTCGTCGGTTGGGGTCGCCAACTGAAGCCGATGATGCTGGCCCTTGGTTTCGTCCTGATCGTGCGAACCGTGGTCGCCGAACCCTACCGGGTGCCGTCGCCGTCGATGGTCCCGACGCTGCTCGTCGGCGATGAGCTGATCGGCAGCAAGTTCGCCTACGGCTACGGCAAATATTCTTCACCGATCGGCCTGATGCCGGATTTCTCCGGCCGCCTGTTCGGCGAAGCACCGGAGCGCGGCGACGTCATCGTCTTCCGCCTGCCCCGCGATCCATCGACGACCTACGTGAAGCGGCTGATCGGCCTGCCCGGCGATCGCATCCAGATGCAGGGCGGGCGGCTTTACATCAACGGCGCCATCGTTCCGCGCCGCGCCATCGGCACGTTTGCCGACGGCAGCGGTGTCCCGCCGCTTCTCTATGTCGAGACGCTGCCGAACGGGCGCGAGCACGAAATCGTGGAGATTTCCGATGCCGAGGAGCACGACGACACGCCGGCGTTCGTGGTGCCGCCCAGGCATTACTTCATGATGGGCGACAACCGGGACAATTCCCTGGACAGCCGCATTGCCGCCGCCGACGGGGGCGTCGGCTTCGTCCCGGAGGACAATCTGGTCGCCCGCGCCGATCGGATCCTGCTGTCGCGCGATCCGGCCGTCGAGTGGTTCGACGTGGCGCAATGGCCGCACGCCTTCCGGCTCGCCCGGTTGTTCGGCCGCATCGACTAGCCCCCGACCCAGAGGCATGGCGGACCCCTGGCGTTTCGGCCCCGTGAGCGAGGCCGATTTCGAGCCGCTGCTGGCGCTGCGCATCGAGGTCATGCGTGAGCACCTCGAGCGCGTGTTTCGCTACAAGCCCGAACGCGCGCGGCGGATCTTCCGCGAGCATTTCGACGAGCCCGGCCTGCGGCTGATCCTGGTCGACGGCGAAAGAGCCGGCTGCGTCGGCTTCCGCAGCGGCGACGGCGAGATCAAGATCGATTCGTTCTATCTCGGCCAACGTTTCCAGAACCGCGGTCTTGGAGCAGTCATTTTGAAGGCGCTGCTGGCGGAAGCCGACGCCCTGCGCCTTCCGGTGCGACTCGAAGTGCTGCGCGGCAGTCCGGCGGGCCGCTTCTATGAACGGCACGGCTTCGTGAAGCTGGGCGAAGACGAGGTCGAGGCCGAGTACGAACGGGCGGTGAGCTGACGCCCATCTACGCTGGGGGTGCGCCGCTCCAGCGATGATTAGTCCCGCCTCAGCATGAACACCGCCTGCTCGCCCAAGAGATTGGCGAGCAGCGGCGGCAGGTTGATCGGCCTGCTGGCGCGGTCGAGCACGATGGCGCGCTCGATGCGCACGCCCATGTCGCGGCACAGCGCGCGGAAGTCGTCGATGCTGCAGAGGTGGATGTTGGGCGTGTCGTACCACTTGAAGGGCAGCGACGGCGTCTCGGGCATGCGGCCGCCGAACACCAGGCGCAGGCGGACCTGCCAGTGCGCGAAGTTGGGGAACGACACGATGGCCCGCTTGCCGACCCGCAGCATCTGGCGCAGCACCTCGCGCGGCTCGCGCGTGGCCTGCAGGGTCTGGCTCAGGATCACGTAGTCGAAGGCATCGTCGGGATAGTCGCGCAGGTCGGCGTCGGCGTCGCCCTGGATCACCGACAGGCCGTTGGCCACGCAGGCGTTGACACCGGCCTGGCTCAGTTCCATGCCGCGCGCGTCGACCCGCTTGAAGTCCACCAGATAGGCCAGCAGCGAGCCGTCGCCACAGCCGACATCGAGCGCGCGCGTGGCCGGGCTGACCATGTCGGCGATGAGCTGCAGATCGACGCGAATGGCGGCGTTCACGGCACGTCCTTCAGCCCGCGCACGGTGCCTGCGCCCTTGAGGAAGCCGGCCAGGGTGCGGAACATCTCGGGCTCTTCCAGCAGGAAGGCGTCGTGGCCCTTGTCGCTCTCGACTTCGACGAAGGAGACGTTGGCGGCCGCCGCATTCAGCGCATGGACGATCTCGCGGCTCTCGCGCGTCGGGAACAGCCAGTCGCTGGTGAAGGACATCAGGCAGTAGCGCGTCGGCGTGCCGCGGAAGGCGTTGGCCAGCACGCCGCCATGGGCGCCGGCGAGGTCGAAATAGTCCATCGCCCGCGTGATGTAGAGGTAGCTGTTGGCGTCGAAGCGGTCGACGAAGCTCGATCCCTGGTAGCGCAGGTAGCTCTCGACCTGGAAGTCGGCGTCGAAACCGAAACCCAGCGCATTGCGGTCCTGCAGGGCGCGCCCGAACTTGCGCTGCAGCGCCTGCTCCGAAAGATAGGTGATGTGCGCGGTCATGCGCGCGACCGCGAGGCCGCGCGCCGGCGCCGTCTGGTGCAGGCGGTAGTCGCCGCCCCGCCAGTCGGGATCGGCCATGATGGCCTGCCGTCCGACCTCGTGGAACGCGATGTTCTGCGCCGAATGGCGGGCCGCGCAGGCGATCGGCACGGCGGAGAATACGCGGGCAGGATAGCTCGCCGCCCATTCCAGCACCTGCATGCCGCCCATCGAGCCGCCGATGACGCAGAACAGGTCGGGGATGCCGAGATGGTCGAGCAGGGCCGCCTGGGCACGCACCATGTCGCCCACGGTCACCACCGGAAAGCGCAGGTTCCACGGCGCGCCGCTGGCCGGCTCGCGGGCGAGCGGGCCGGTTGTGCCCATGCAGCCGCCCAGCACGTTGACGCAGATGACGAAGTAGTGCGCCGGATCGATCACCTTGCCGGGTCCGACGAGGCTCTCCCACCAGCCTTCCTTGCCGGTCACCGGGTGCTGTTCGGCGACGAACTGATCGAGGGTGAGCGCATGGCAGATCAGGACGGCATTGGACTTGTCGGCATTGAGCGTGCCGTAAGTCTGGTAGGCCACCCGGTAGGGGCCGAGATCAACGCCGCAGTCGAGCCGAAGCGGGCGCTCGGTGCCCAGAACCGCGTGGCGGCATTGGGCGAGCGCCTTCCGTTCGGCCTCGGTCAGGTCGTCCAGCTCCACGGCCACTGCCCACTCCAAAAGCGCGGCACTCGCGCAACGAAAAAGCCCCCGACCGTGAAGGTCGGGGGCTTTTCTCAAGCTCTCCGACCTTTTAGCGAGGATTAACGTGGCCGCAAGCCGGTCGGCTCAAATTCCACGGGGGTTTCTATAAGGGCCTCGCCGGCGCCGCGCAAGCGTTTCAAGGCTTGTTTGCCTTTACGCGGAGGGACGGAACGTAGTATCGCCGCTGCCTCACAGGATCACCGGCCTCATGGATTCTCCCAATCTCGACAGCCTGCGGCAGGAAATCGACGCCATCGATAACGAGCTGCATGCCTTGGTCCGGCGCCGGGCCGACCTTGTGGACCGGATTTCCGCGGCCAAGCCGCCCGGCGGACTGGCGCTGCGGCCGGGTCGCGAGGCCCGGGTCATGCGCCAGCGGCTGGCAACCCATCAGGGACCGTTCCCGGTAACCGCCATCTACCGCATGTGGCGGGAGATGATGTGCGCCTTCACGCTGATGCAGACGCCGGACCTCAAGATCGCCATCTGCCGGCCCTCCGACCAGCCCGGATACTGGGATCTCGCGCGCGACCATTTCGGCTGCCAGATCCCGTTCGTCGCCAACGACACGCCGGCCCAGGTGCTGGCGGCGGTGCGCGCCAACCCGTCGACCATCGGCGTCGTGCCGACGCCCATCGAATCCGACGCGACGCCGTGGTGGCCGCTGCTCGCGGGCAGCGACGCGACCTTGCCCAACGTGGTGGCCCGACTGCCCTTCCTGGACATGCCCAACGCGCGGGCCCGCGGCATATCGGCCTTCGTGCTGGCGCGCATGGAGCCCGAGGATTCGGGCGACGATCGCACCCTGATCTCGGTCGAGGCCGCCACGGGGCTCAGCCGCAACCGCATCGCCGGCGCACTGGCCAAGGTCGGCCTGCCCGCCTTCACGTCGGCGCTGGACCAGGTCGCAGGCGGCGTGCATCACTACCTCGTCGAGCTTCCGGGCGTGTTGGCCGACGCCGACGAGCGCTTGCGCGAGCTCGGGACCGCCTTGGGACTGACGAGCGGCCGAGTCGCGGCGATCGGCGCCTATGCCGTTCCGGCCATCCCTCGGACCTAGGGGCACGGCCTTGATCAACTCTTACGGGAGACTGCCATGAGCGCCCTCGCCCCGCGGCCGGGTATCATGAAGATCGCGCCTTACGTGCCGGGCAGGGATTCGGTCGAGGGCAAGGAGACGATCGCCAAGCTGTCGTCCAATGAGGGCGCGCTGGGACCGAGCCCCAAGGCGATGGCGGCCTATGCCAAGGCGGCGACCGAACTGCATCGCTATCCCGATGGCGGCACGGAGAAGCTTTGCGCAGCGATCGGCCGGCGCTACGGCCTCGACGCCCGGCGCATCGTCTGCGGCGCGGGCTCTGACGAGCTGCTGAACCTTCTGGTACGCGCCTACTGCGGCCCGGGCGACGAGCTGCTCTACAGCCAGTTCGGCTTCCTGATGTATCCCATCAACGCGCTGGGCGCCGGCGCCACGCCGATCGCCGCGCCGGAGAAGGATTACCGCGCCGACGTCGATGCGCTGCTGGCGAAGGTCACCGACAAGACCCGCGTCGTCTGCCTCGCCAATCCCAACAACCCGACCGGCAGCTATGTGACGAAGGACGACGTGCGCCGCCTGCATGCCGGCCTGCCGAAGAACGTCCTGCTGGTGATCGACGCGGCCTATGCCGAGTATGTGAGCCGCAACGACTACGAGTCGGGCGTCGAGTTGGTCGATCAGGCCGAAAACGTCGTGATGACCCGCACTTTCTCCAAGATCTACGGCCTGGGCGGTCTCCGGTTGGGCTGGATGTACGGCCCGGCCGGCATCGTCGACGTCATGAGCCGGCTGCGCCAGCCCTTCAACGTCAACCTGGCGGCGCAGATCGCCGGCATCGCCGCGCTCGAGGACATCGCCCACACCGACGCCAGCCGCACCAACAACGATATCTGGCTGCCCTGGCTCAGCGCCGAGCTCGCCAAGCTCGGCCTCAAGCCTTTGCCCAGCGTCGGCAACTTCCTCCTGGTCGGCTTCGACTCGAAGGAGCGCGCGGCCGCCGCCAACGACTGGATGATGAATGACGGGCTGATCCCGCGCCTGGTCGCGAGCTATGGCCTGCCCGAGCATCTGCGCATCACCATCGGCACCGAGGCCGAGGTGAAGGCCGTGCGTGATTCACTCGCCCGCTTCGTCGCCGCGAAATGAGCAAGCCAGCCAAGAGCCCGCCGATGTTCGGCAAGATCGCGCTGATCGGCATCGGCCTGATCGGCGGCTCGATCGCGCTCGCCGCGCGGCGCGGCGGCTTTGCCAAGAAGATCGTGGCCGCCACGCGGCGGCCCGAGACGGCCGAGACGGCCAACCGCCTGAAGCTGGTCGATCATTGCGGCACCGACCTCGCGGCCGCCTGCGAGGATGCCGACCTGGTGATCGTCTGCACGCCGGTCGGCGCCTGCGGCGAGGCCGCCCGCCTCATCGCGCCCAGGCTCAAGCCCGGCTGCATCGTCTCCGACGTGGGATCGGTGAAGCAGGCGGTGATCGACGCCATGCAGCCGCACATTCCGGCGGGCGTGCATTTCGTGCCGGCGCATCCGGTGGCCGGCACCGAGAATTCTGGTCCCGAGGCGGCGCTCACCGAGCTGTTCGACGGACGGTGGACCATCCTGACGCCGTTGCCGGGCGGCGATCCCGCCGCCGTCGACAAGCTCGAGGCGTTCTGGAGGGGGCTGGGCAGCGAGGTGCAACGGCTCGATCCGGCCGACCACGACCGCATCCTGGCCATCACGTCTCATCTGCCGCATCTGATCGCCTACACCATCGTCGGCACGGCCGACGATCTGGCCGGCCATCTCAACAGCGAGGTGCTGCGCTTCGCTGCCGGCGGCTTCCGCGATTTCACCCGCATCGCCGCCTCCGATCCGACGATGTGGCGCGATGTGTTCCTGAACAACCGCGAGGCGGTTCTCGAGGTGCTGCAGCGCTTCCAGGAAGATCTCTTCTACCTGCAGCGCGCCATCCGCTGGGGCGAGGGCGACAAGCTGTTCGACCTGTTCACGCGCACGCGCGAGATCCGCCGCGCCCTGATCCACCTCCACCAGGCGTGAGCTCGACTCCGGACCAGCACCACCACCACCTCACCCTGAGGAGCGGCCCGCAGGGCCGCGTCTCGAAGGGTGGCAACAGGCGCGGTGCGCGATCCCATCCTTCGAGACGCACGCCTGCGGCGTGCTCCTCAGGATGAGGCGTTCGCTTGCGGACAGCGCCAGGCCCCGCTGGGTCTTCGGCTACGGCTCGCTGATGTGGAATCCGGGCTTCGCCACGCCCGAGACGCGGGCCGCGCGCCTGCACGGCTGGCATCGCGCCCTCTGCATCTACTCCGAGCATTATCGCGGCACGCCGAAGCAGCCCGGCCTCATTCTCGGCTTGCTGCCGGGCGGCTCGTGCCGCGGCCTCGCCCATCGCCTGCCGGCCGAGCGCTACGATGCGGTACGCCGCTATCTGATCCGGCGCGAGATCGACAATGACGGCGTCTACCAGGAGACGATCCGGCCGATCCATCTCGACAACGGCCGCACCGTGCCGGCGTTGGTCTATCTCGCCGACCGCCGCCATCGCCAGTTCGCGGGCAAGCTGCCGTTCGGCGAAGCCGTATCGCTGGTCCGCCGCGGACAGGGCGCCACCGGCACGAATCTCGCCTATGTTCAGAACACCGCAGCCCATCTCGTCGAGTTGGGCTTGCGCGATCGCGGGCTCGAGGAGCTGGCGCGCCGGGCCTCTTCTAGCGGCGGGCCGCGCCGTCGGTGAAAACGGCCCGGGCGACGAAGCGCAGCTCGTCGCGCGCCTGCTCGACCGTGAGGCCAAGCCGCTGACGCAGCACGACCCAGCTCTCGGGTGAGAGCGCCATCGCCAGCGCATTCAGCGTGCGCTCGCGCGCCTCGGGCGGCAGCGCCGTCAGCTCGCGGTCGAACCAGTGCGCAAGCTGCATGCGATTGGCGGCGTACATCTGCACCACCATGTCGGCAGCCTCGGACGAGCGGCGCTGCAGCGTTTCCACGAAGGTCCACATCGGCAGCAGGCGTTCGCAGCGCTCGCTGCACTGATTGATGATCATCGAGACGCGCTCGTCGATCGGCCAGGTGCCGCCCGGATCGGGCGCTTCTCCGACAACCGCGGCGAGCACGCGGCCGAGGACGGCGACGTAGAGCTCGGCGGTGTCGGAAAAATGCTGGAAGACGGTGCGCGCCGAGACGCCGGCCATCTTGGCGATGTCGCGCACGATCGGCGCCACTTCCCCGGCCAAAGCCAGAGCCAACGCCGATGCGATGATGGCTTCACGCGTGCGCGCCACGCGATCGCCACGGCCGGCCTGTTGCAACTGCGGCTGGTGAGCAAAAGTTTCAACGTCCATACGCGCATCTCCCCGGGAGCAGGCCGTCACGACGCGGTCCACGCGAACTGCAGCGAACCACGGTACGTTTCTCGTCCCTAGTTCACTACGAGAGCAGATAGTAAAGCATCTCCGACTCAAGTGCGATGATGCGCTATAAACGCACGTTTCATGTAAGCAACTCGTAAGCTCACGGTGTCTAGAATGTCTGACAAGAACTTCGCTGCCGCATCGCTCGCCGCTCAGGCAATGGGCTGGATCGATCCGGTGACGAAGGCCGTCGTGCCGCCCATTCACATGGCGAGCACATATCAGCGCGACGAGGACAACGGCTATAGCTCCGGACGCATCTATGCGCGCGCCGACAATCCGACATTCGACCAGGCCGAGGCGACACTGGCCGCCCTCGAAGGCGGCCCGAAGGCACTGATCTTCTCGTCGGGCATGAGCGCCGCCACCGCCTGCTTTCTTGCCTTGACGCCCGGCGACCACGTCGTGGTCCCCAAGGTGATGTACTGGTCTTTGCGCAACTGGCTTGCAACTTTTGCAACGCAGTGGGGCCTGAAAGTCGACTTCGTGGAGGCCGACCGGACCGACGCGATTGCCGTCGCGGTCAGGCCCGGCGCCACCAAGCTGGTGTGGATCGAGACGCCGGCCAATCCGACCTGGAGCATCACCGACATCGCGGCCGCGGCCGAGGTCGCCCATCGCGCCGGCGCGCTGCTGGGCGTCGATTCGACGGTGGCGACGCCGGTACTGACGCGGCCGATCGAGCATGGCGCCGACGTCGTCATGCACTCGGCGACCAAATACCTCAACGGCCACTCCGACATCATCGCCGGCGCCCTCATAGGCGCGCGCGACGATGCCTACTGGGCGAGGCTGCGCACCATCCGCGCCCAGCTCGGCACGATCCTGGGCCAGACCGAGGCGTGGCTGCTGATGCGCGGCATGCGCACCCTGTTCCCGCGGGTCGCCTGGGCCTGCCGCTCGGCCGAGGCGCTGGCCGAGCGTTTCGCGGCGCATCCCATGGTGGAAGAGGTGCTCTATCCCGGCCTGCCCTCTTTCGCCGGCCATGCGGCGGCGAAGAGACAGATGACGGGCGGCTTCGGCGGCATGCTGTCGGTGCGCATCAAGGGCGGCGAGCGCGCGGCGATCGCCACCGCGGCACGGGTCGGTCTGTGGAAGCGCGCGACGTCGCTGGGCGGCGTCGAAAGCCTGATAGAGCATCGCGCCAGCATCGAAGGGCCCGGCACGCCCTGTCCGACCGATCTGTTGCGGCTTTCGGTCGGGGTCGAGGATGCGGGCGATCTTTTTGACGATCTCGATCAGGCGTTGAAGCGCGCGCACAACGCTTGATCTGTATCTGTCGTCTCGCGCGGGGTCACCCCCGCGCTGGAGCGCAGCGAAGGAGCTGCGCTCAGGATGACAGAGAGAAGCCCTCGCGCAGAGGATCGTCGTCGTCGAAGCGAAACCGCGCTTCGCCCGTCTGGTAGGCGTGGCCGCCAACCTCGACGATCACCGACTTATGTCGGCCGACTGGCGCCCCCGCGCGCAGAACCTTGCCGCTGAAGACTGCATCGGTACAGCTCTCGAACAACCGCTCCTCGCCGATTCCCACCTTGCGGCGCGCCACCTCGAGCGCCAGGCGCGCCGTCACGCCGCTGCCGGTCGGGCTGCGGTCGATCTGTCGGCCGGCGAAGATGCAGATATTGCGGCTCGCGCGGCCATTCGCCCCGTCGCCGCCATCGGTCAGGATCGTTCCGTAGAGAAAAGCGAGATCGGGCTCGTCGGCATGCTCGAGGGGGATCGCCGCGGCGGCAGCCTTGGTGATTTCCTCGCCGGCATCGACGATGGCGCGCATCGGCGAGGAGCGGAGATCGAGGCCGATCGAGTCGGCGGCAAGGATCGCATAAAAGGCGCCGCCATAGGCGACGTCGACCGTCACCGGCCCCCAGGTGCGGGTCGGCGCGATGCGATCCCGCGCATGGGCGAAGGCCGGCACGCTTTCGAAGCGCACTATGCCATCGTCGGCAACGTGCGCCGTTACCAGCCCGCAGGGACATTGCAAGCGCACGACAGTCTCGGACTGGGGCGTCTCGGGTTCGCGCCTGACCACGCGGCCGCTGTCGACCGCCCAGCGCGCCAGCGCGATCGTGGCGTGGCCGCACATGGTGCTGAAGCCCTCGTTGTGCATGAACAGCACGGCGAGATCGGCCTCGGGGTGGTCGGGCTCGACCAGGAGCGCGCCATACATGCCGTCATGGCCGCGCGGCTCCAGCATCAGGCCGCGCCGCAGGTGATCGAAGCGCTCCTTCGCCTCGCGCCGCTTGTCCAGGAGCGTCTTGCCTGAAAATCGCGGCCAGCCGTCGATGATGATGCGGGTCGGCTCGCCGCCCGTATGCATCTCCACGGTCGAGAGGATCACCCGAACACCTGCGGCAGCCCCGCGCCGATGCGTTCGTTCATCATCTCGATCGAGCCGTCGGTGTAGGCGGCGATCTTGGCGCCAGCCAGATGACGGGCCAGCGGATACTCGGCGCGCAAGCCGTTGGCGCCCATCGCCTGGATGCAATCGGCGATGCGCCGGACCGCCATCTCGGTCGCGAACTTCTTGGCGTACGCCGCCGGCAGCACCGCATCGCCCCCCTCGTCGATCAGGCGCGACGCGCGATAGGTCAAGAGCCGCGCCGCTTCGAGGTCGGTCGCGGCGTCGACCAGCTTCCAGCGCACGCCCTGATGGCCGAGCACCGGCTGGCCGAAGGTCTTGCGCTGCTGCGTGTAGCGCACCGCCGTCTCCAGCGAGGCCTGCAGCATGCCGCAGCACATGGCGGCGACGTAGGCGCGCGCACCGTTGATGCCGGCCAGCGCCGCCTTGAAGGCCTGGCCCGGCGGATGCAGCACCGCCTCGTCCGGCGCCAGGTAGTCGACCAGACGGAAACCGCCGACGCCGATGGCGTGGCCGCCATGCAGCTCGAATGGCGGGTCGCGCTGGAAGCCCGGCCGGTCGGCCTCGACGGCGAAACAGGCGATACCGCGATAGCCCTGCGTTCGATCGGTCTGGGCATAGGCCACCGAGAGGCCCGCGACCGCGGCGTTGGTGATCCACGCCTTGGCGCCGTTCAGCTTCCAGCCGCCCTCGACTTTCACCGCCGACATTTCCAGGCCGCCGAAATCGCTGCCGACGCCGGGCTCGCTCAGCCCGGCACAGCCGATCACCTCGCCTGCGATCATGCGCGGCAGCAGGCGCGCCACGTGCGCCGGCTGGCCGTCGCGGGCAAAGCGCGCGACGGCGTTGTGATGATTGATCAGCGCAAAGGCGAAGGCGAAGTCGTGTCGCGCGATCTCCTCGAAAGCGCGCAGCTTGCAGGAGAAGGAAAGCCCCTGCCCGCGATGCTTCTTCGCCAGCTCGATGGTATTGAGACCGGCAGCGCAGGCAGCCTTGATGGCCTCCAGCGGATAGCGCCGCTCCCATTCCCAACGCGCGGCATTGGGCGCGACATGTTCCTGGGCAAAAGCCTTGGCCCGCGCCACGACGGCGCGTTCTTCTTCGGTCAAGACCTCGTCCAGCATTGGCTCTAGATGGCACTGTCTCGGTTTGAAATTCAACCCTGCTGACGCCTCTCGTCTCGCCGCGGAGTGGCCTATAATCCAGGCATGCCGCGCCAAGAACCGAGCCTGCGCCAGCAATTGATGGAAGCCCGCGCGAACGTGCAGCGGCAGATTGTTCTGCTCCGGGATAAGCCGTACCCGTTCCCGGTAACCGACGACGGCGTCAACTTCATCGGCGAGAACGGCCATTTGATTGCCACGCTCAAACAAACTCTCAGGGAGATCGAGGACAGCCTGGCCGCGTTGGGAGCAGACGACGCCGAAAGGACCTGATCGGCGATTGGACCTCCGGCGCATCCACGGGCTAGAATATCGTCGACGCGGGTGTAGCTCAGGGGTAGAGCGTCGGCTTCCCAAGCCGTAGGTCGCGGGTTCAAATCCCGTCGCCCGCTCCAATCACCGCAAATTGAGCGTTGCTCATTGTGGAACATTGGCGACATGCTGACCGCTACGCCTTTATCGCCATCTCGGCATTCGTGCGGTGACTCTTGGCGCGCGCGATGGGATAGGAAAGGTCCCAAAGGACAGCCGATCCATATTTGATCGGAGTGTTGGGCCGGACATGGCGTCGCAGCGACGTTGGTACATGCCCAGCACTTTGCATGATAGTTTCTCTCTATTGAATTCGGAGGGAGAGACTGTGTCATCGACACGCAGTATTGCCGTGAAACTTCCCCATATCAGGCTTTCCGACGCCGATTGGGCGGACTGTTTCGAAATCGATATCAACAACCGGCGTCTGACGGCGATCGAAGCCGCCCGCCTGTCGATGGGCCGCATGCCGAACTGGGTGCGGCGCCTGGTGGCGCTTCGAAACTTTCTCGGACACTTCGTCGGGCTCAAGGCCGGCTCGGAGTCCGCGCCATCGCCCCACCAAGACAAGATCGGCATATTTCCGCTGCTCTCACAGAGCGAGAGGGAGGTCGTTCTCGGCCTCGACGACTGGCATCTCGATTTTCGCTTGGTGATCGAAGTTGCTGATCTCGGCGAGCACGGCACGCGGGTTAGGGCAACGACCCTTGTCCAGCGCAAGAATCTCTTCGGGCGCTTCTATATCGGGCTGGTGACACCCTTTCATAATGTGATCGTGCCAGTCGTCCTTCGCGGAGCGAGCCGGCCGCTCACCTCACCACGGTGACCGCGACTGCACGTGGGTTCGATTGCCTTCTCCCCTCACGAGTAGGTCGTCGATGAAATTGGCGCAAAGTAGGAGTGAAAAGGCTCTTGCCCTTCGGATTCGATGGACAAGTTGAAAGGGATTGTCTGAAGCCACGCTTCATAGTTGCGCGGGTCGTCGGCCGAAAAGGTCGCGCGGACAACTTGGAAGGCGCCCCCTACGGCGTAGAGGTCGATTGGCTTTGCAGGATCATCAAGCGCTTCAATCGCGGCGGCAAGCTCAGGTGGAAACAGAGGCTCACCCGCCCGAGGTACTCCCACGAGCGGGATTTTCTGCTATGTTCAGCGCGCTTCTTCGGCCGACAGCGCACCTATGGTGCACCTAACGTAGATGTGTTGAGAGCCAAGTCGTAGAAAAATCAGCGTGTTTCCGGCGCTCACGGGAGCAGAGCGTCGGCTTCCCAAGCCGTAGGTCGCGGGTTCAAATCCCGTCGCCCGCTCCAATATTTTCCAAGGCAGGAATGACCCCATGGACTCGGTGGTATCGGCGCCGGTCGCGGCCAGCGGCGACTTTTCAGCCGATGCTGCCCGCTTCTCCGCCTATTGGCGCGACGCCAAGCAACAGCTCTCCCGCCTGCCCGCCAAACCCCAGCGAGACACGGCCACTCACGAGGCGGCCGAGGCCCTGAAGCAGGCCGCGCGCGACGCCCGCTTCGCCTTCCTGCGCCGCCATGGCCGTACGCTCTACGACCGGCTGACCGGCGGGCGGCACAAGTTCGTGCGCATCGAGCAACTGGCCTACGATGCGGCCGATGTGGTCCCTGGCCTGGCGCCTACGCGCGCCGAGGTCTTGGCGGAAGCCGAGCTGCGCCAGTCCGAGAAGGACGGCTGCGAGATCGACCAGGGCATTCTCTTCAACCAGTTCCTCGCCGACCCCGAGTGCGGGCTGCATCTCTGCCACGCCATGCTGCTGCCCCGCCCAGAATCGGCCGAGGCGCTGGCCAAGTTCCTGCGCGACGGCCGGCTCGATCTCGGCTTTGCCCGAGTCGAGCGCCAGGGCAAGGCGGCCGTGCTCCTGCTCGCCAACAAGCGCTTCCTCAACTCCGAGGACAACTCGACCCAGCCCGCGACCGAGATCGCTGCCGACGTCTGCATCCTCGACTCGCAGAGCGAGGTCGCGGTGCTGCGCGGCGACGTCGTGCCCGACGGCAAATATGCCGGCCGGCGCGTCTACAACGCCGGCATCAACCTCACGCACCTCTATTACGGCAAGATCCCGTTCCTGTGGTTCCTGGTCCGTGATCTGGGGTTCGTGAACAAGATGCTGCGCGGCCTGGCCAAGCCCGAGGTGTCCCCGGATGAGGTCTCGGGCGAATCGATCGAGAAACTGTGGATCTCGGCGGTCGAGACCTTCGCCATCGGCGGCGGCTGCCAGATCCTCTTGGCAACCGACTTCAACGTTGCCGAGCGCGGCGCCTACCTTACTCTGCCGGCGCGCAAGGAAGGCATCATCCCGGCGATGGCCAATCTTCGCCTGGCGCGCTTCGTCGGCGATCGCATCGCCCGCCAGGCGATCATGTACGAGCGCCGCATCGAGTGCGATTCCGATGTCGGCCGCATGATCTGCGACGAAGTCATCGAGCCCGGCGCCATGGACGAGACCATTGCGCGCGTCATCGACCGGTTGACCGGCTCAGGCGTCGTGGGCTCGATCGGCAATCGCCGCGCGCTGCGGTTCGCGGCCGAGCCGCTCGACACCTTCCGCCGCTATGCCGCCCTCTATGCCCGCGAGCAGGCCTACTGCCATTTCAGCCCGGCGCTGATCGCGAATCTCGAGCTTTACTGGAACGCCCAGAACCGACGCGCTTAGGCTGGGGGCGCGCCACTCCAGTGGCGCGTCATGGTCTTCCGGACCGCGGTCCACATGAGCATGAGAAGACGCGCCACTGGAGTGGCGCGCCCCCAGCGCTCAGTGCTCGCGGGGCGCGTGCTTGCCCAGGATGCGCTGCAGGGTGCGCCGGTGCATGTTGAGGCGGCGCGCCGTCTCCGAGACGTTGCGGTCGCACTGCTCGAAGACGCGCTGGATGTGCTCCCAGCGCACGCGGTCGGCCGACATCGGGTTGGAAGGCGGCGGCGGCAGCTTGCGGCCGTGTGCGGTCAGCGCCTGCTCGATGGCGTCGGCGTCAGCCGGCTTGGCGAGATAGTCGACGGCGCCTTCCTTCACCGCGGCGACGGCGGTGGCGATATTGCCGTAGCCGGTCAGCACGACGATGCGGATGTCGGGCCGCGCCTGGCGCAACGGCCCCACCAGCTCGAGCCCGTTGCCGTCGCCCAACCTTAGGTCGAGCACGGCGAAGGCCGGCGGGCGCGCGGTCTGCGCCAGCGCCTCGGCGACCGAGCCGACCGAGGTGACGATGAACCCGCGCAGCTCGAGCGCGCGCGCGATCCTGTTGCGGAACGCCGCGTCGTCGTCGGCGATCAGCAGGGTGCGATCCTTGTTCGTCGTCGCGCCGGCAATGGCGGGCGACACGGTGCGGTTGGCGCCGGTGTCCTGGCTCATGGCGACTCCTTCGACATCGGCCGCTATGTAGCCTTGAAGACGGGATTTGGCCAGCGCACGGAGACCGCCGCGCCGGCGCCGGCCTGGCGATTGCCGAAGGTGACGGTGGCGCCGGTGCGTTCCAGTAGCGTCTTGGCGATGAAAACGCCCAACCCCATGTGTCCTTCCTCGCCCTGGCGCGTGGAAATGAACGGGGTGCCCAATTCGTCGAGCAAGGCCTGCGAGAAGCCCGGGCCGTCGTCGGAGACTTCGACTTCCGACCATTCGGTGGTCCAACGGGTGTCGACACGTATTTCGCGCCGGGCGAACGAAACGGCGTTGTGAACGATATTGCCTATTCCCTGCATGATCTCCGGACTGCGCACCTGGATCGGCGCCGTCGCGGGCACGCCCTCACCGGCCGGGCCGGACTCGAAGATGATGGCAATGCTGTCGCGCTTGTAGCTCTGCGCCGCGGCCTCGATCAGCGCCGGCAACGGCACCAGCGTGTAGGCGTCCGACACGTCGCCCGCCGGATCGACCGACAGGCGGGCGAGGATGGCGCGGCAGCGATCGGACTCGGCCGACAGGAGCTCAACATCCTCGCGCAGCGGATCGTCGGCCTCGACCTCGTGCAGCATTTCCTTGGTCACCACCGCGATCGTCGACAAAGGCGAGCCGAGCTCATGAGCGGCGGCGGCGGCCAGCGCGCCCAGCGCCGACAGGCGCTGCTCGCGGGCGAGCGCTGCCTGCGCCGCGCCCAGCGCATCGGCCATCTGCCGCGCCTCCTCGGCCAGCCGCCAGCCATAGAGCGTGATCAGCAAGGTGGTGAGGGTGAGGCCCACCCACACGCCGGCGCGATAGATGTCCGGCAGGTCGGGCGGCGGGCCACGCCACGGCAGCGGCTGATGGAAGATGCCGAGCAGCGCGATGCTGGCGATGGTGAGCAGCGACAGCGCGATATTGCTGGCGAGCGACAGGATGGTGGCGCCGATGGCGACCGGCGCCAGCAGCAGCAGCACGAAGGGATTGACCAGCCCGCCGGTGAGATAGAGCAGCACGGCGAGCTGCAGGATGTCGAAGGCGAGGAAGACCGTGGCCTCGCGGTCGTCGATGCGCGCCGAGGCGGGCCTGCCCAGGCTCACCGTGAGATTGAGCAGGGCCGACAGCGCGATCGCGCCACCCACCGCCAGCACCGGCAGGGTGAAGCCCAGGCCCCAATGGACGACGGCAGCCGTGAAGAGCTGTCCGGCGACGGCGGCCCAGCGGATCAGCACCAGCGCGCGCAGGCGCACGCCGCCGCGCAACGGCAGCGCGGGACTCGCGGCGGAAGCGGGCGACGGCGAGGCGATCTCGGCGCGCGCCGCCATCGGCTACTCCTCGAGCATCAGGTGCCGGCGATGCACCGTGGTGAACAGCGGGATCTTGCGCTGTTTCTTGGTGTCGGGCGGCTCCTTCACCAGCCTTCCGATCTCGCCCAGGATGAGGCCGGTGATGGTGGGCAGCGGCAGCTCGCGCGCCTCGTCGAGCCGCACCCAGCGGATGTCGCCCAATTCGCTCGAATGACGGATCTCGCCCGTCGCATCCTCGGCCCGCGCCATGAAGAAGCGCGCGTTGAAGCGGCGCGGCCGGCCGGGCGGCGTCACCGCGCGCGCGATCAGGTCGAGGCAGTCGAGCGCAGGCGCAAAGCCTTTGTCCAGAAAGCCATGCCAGTGCTCGCCGAAATTCTCCTCGGGCGCCCCGCCTTTCAACGGTTTGGCCAACATCAGCCCGGTCTCCTCGAACGTCTCGCGCACGGCCGCAACGGCCAAGGCGCGGGCGCGTTGCGGCGTCGCCGCCTTGCGCAGGCGTTCGTCGACGAAACGATTGAGCGGCGTGGCCACCGGCACCCGCGCATCGGCGGGATCGACCCGGCCGCCGGGAAAGACGTAGCGGTTGGGCATGAAGGCGTGCTTGGCGTCGCGGCAACCCAACAGCACTTCGGGGATCTTGCCGCGCTGGCGCACCAGGATCAGGGTCGCGGCATCGCGCGGCCGCAGGTAGGGATATTTCTTGTCGATCTGCTCGACCGGACGCTCGCTGCCCGGCTTGAGCACGGCGTGCGTATAGCCTTTGTCGGTGCCGCGCGCGACGGCGCCGGCGGGAATGCTTCGTTTGCTCATGGTACGACGATAGAACAAATCGGCGAGCGCACAAAATTGATGCGCGAAAGATGCCTTCACTTTGTCTACCCTGCCACGCGATCGCTTTCAACGCGCGGCGGCCTTCTCGTCCGCTCGGTTGCGGCTCGACCTGCGGCGCCCACCATCGGACGCCAATCGGGCGACCTTGGCTGAAAACTTTCTGGAGGTGACCTTTGCTCTCCTGCACAACGAGCGACGACGCAACGCTTGTGGAGCATGGCGGCTGCCTGTGCCATAGGCATGAAATTCGATCCCTAACACGCCGGATCAGCACAGACCTCACGCGCCGCGGATTTGTGGCGGGCGCGACGGCATCCATCGCTTTGCTGGGCCTGCCTCGGCCCGCCGGCGCGCAGCCCGTGCCTGCCCAACCGGCGCGGCCTGTCCTTTTCACAAATTTTCGACTGTTCGACGGAAAGGACGCTGGGCTGCGCGACGGACGCCGTCTGCTGATCGAGGGCAATCGGATCAAAGCAATCGCGCAGGGCAACCCTGGAGCGCCGGACGGCGCGAGGGTAATAGATTGCGGCGGGCGGGTCATCATGCCGGGACTGATCGATGCGCACTGGCATGCGCTGTTTGCCGCCCTGCCGATCACGCGCCTGATGACCGCGGACGTGGGCTACATCTTTCTGGCCGCCAGCCGCGAGGCAGGGCGTACCTTGATGCGCGGCTTCACGACGGTCCGCGACGTAGGCGGCCCTGTTTTTGCGCTCAAGCAGGCGATCGACGAGGGTCTTGTGGCAGGCCCGCGCATCTATCCATCCGGCGCCATGATAACGACGACTGGAGGCCACGGCGATCTGCGCGCTTTGTCCGATCTGCCGAGAAGTCCTGGCGGCCCACTGAGCTCGCTCGAAAAGATGGGCGGCAGCATGATCGCCGACAGCTCGGCCGAGGTTCGGTTGCGTGCGCGCGAGCAGATGATGCAGGGTGCGTCGCAAATCAAGCTGGTGGGCGGCGGTGGCGTATCTTCGCCGCGCAGCCCGCTCGACATGTCGACCTTTAGCGAACCGGAATTACGAGCGGGCGTCGCAACCGCCGAAGATTGGAACACCTATGCGACTGTCCATGCCTACGCGCCGAAGACCGTCCAGCGGGCAATCGCCGCCGGAGCCAAATGCATCGAGCATGCTCACCTGATGGACGAAGCGACGGCCAAGCTGATGTCGGACAAAGACGTATGGCTGAGCATTCAGCCATTCCTCGGAGAAGACGACACCGTTCCTTTGACCGGTCCGAGCCGTACCAAGATGCTCCAGGTCTTTGCCGGCACGGACAATGCGTACAAGCTGGCAAAGGCCCATATGCTCAAGACGGCGTTTGGATCGGATCTGCTATTCTCCGACAGGCTGACGATGCGCCAGGGGACGATGCTTACTCATCTGACCCGTTGGTATGCAAACTCCGAAATCTTGATGATGGCAACTGCCACGAATGGCGAGTTGCTGGGTTTGTCGGGTCCTCGCAATCCTTATCCGGGAAAGCTGGGGGTGCTGGAAGAGGGCGCGCTTGCTGATCTGTTGCTTGTCGATGGCGATCCAATCGAAAACATCGACCTCGTTGCCGATCCAGATAGGAATTTTCTCATCATCATGAAGGATGGAAGGATTTATAAGGACAAACTCAATCCGTGAGGCTGCGGAAACGGCGGAGAGCTGCTCGGCCGATCATGATGTGCAGAGCGAACACGTGCGGTGCTACCGCAGACGGCTCAGCGGGCCATGACTAGGTCGGCCAGCGCCGCCTGTCACCTTGACTACCCTGCCACGCGCCACAGGGCGAATAGGGTCGACATCAGGATCACGATCAGCCCGGTGGTGAGCACCAGCCGGTCGGCGAACAAACGGCGCATCGGGCCCTCCCTAGACGAAGCTGTAGCGTTCGGAGTGGTACTTCGACATCGGCACGTGCATCTCGCCGAGTGCTTTTTCGATGGCGTCCATCATCACGTTGGGCCCGCAGATGAAATACTCATGGTCGGCATAGCGCGGCGGCAGATGCCGCTTGAACACCGCGGCGCCGATATAGCCCTGCTCGCCCGTCCAGCCGGCCGGCGGATTGCTCAGCACGTGGACGACCGTCAGGTTCAGCCGCGCCCTCAGCGCTTCCAGCTCCTCGCGGAAGGTAATCGATTCCAGGTCCTTGCTGCCGTAGAGCAGGATGATCGGCCGCCTGTCGCCACGGTCGGCGAGGGTGCGGATCATGCTCATCATCGGCGTGATGCCGATGCCGCCCGCGATCAGCACGTGCATGTCCGCCGGGTGGCCGATGGTGAACGCGCCGTACGGCCCGTCGAGATAGACGCGCTGCCCCGCCGGCAGCAGCTCGTGGATTGCACTCGTGAAGTCGCCGAGGTTCCGGATCGTCATCTCGACCCTTCCGTCCGCGGCCTCGGCGCTGGACGAAAACGAGAACGGGTGTCCGGTGATCTTGAACGGGCTCCCCCACACCGTCAGCCAGCCGAACTGGCCGGGCGTGAAGCGGAAGCCCTCGTGACCCTCCGGCTGCATCACCAACGTCGTGGTATCGCCGCGTTCCTTGCGCACTTCTGAGACGCGGTACGGCCGGCGCAACATGAACAGCGGCTTGGCGATGCGCACGTAAAGCAACAGCGCGATCCAGAAGAGGGCGAGACCGATCCACAGCGCCCGCTTCCAGGGATCGGGCATGTAGAAGCCCGACGCCACCATGTGCGCCAGCCCTGCCGTGACGGCGACGACCGCGAGCACGATATGGCTGAGATGCCAGGCCTCGTAGCTGATGTTCAGGCGCGCGCGCCAAAGCGCCATCACCACCAGCGCGATCAGCGAGAAAATAGACAGCACGGCGAAATAGGCGCTGAGCGGCGCCCCGATGAAATTCGACGGCACGCGCAATTCCGGCTGGACGGCGAACAGGATGAGCGGGTGCGCAATGACCAAGCCGACCGCGGTCAGCGAGATCTGACGGTGAAAATGGTAGATGACGTCTTCGCCCCATGGCTCCGTGACGTAGCGGAAGCGCGCGGTGAGGCCGAATTGCAGGCCCATCATCGCCAGGCCTGAATA
>Ga0210402_10001996_pt1 | contig 20353 bp, 18 predicted proteins | sample IncBWC7MmetaG_FD_161055 | JGI IMG/M metagenome (GOLD analysis project Ga0210402, IMG submission 161055) | Forest soil microbial communities from Barre Woods Harvard Forest LTER site, Petersham, Massachusetts, United States - Inc-BW-C-7-M | ecosystem: Environmental > Terrestrial > Soil >... | reverse complement strand
AGGTTCCGTCCACATCGCGCACGATCGAATACCTCCGTTGAGGTCGAGCGCTCGGGCCTCTGGAAGGCGTTCGATAGCCGGGTGCTGATCTACATTCACAAGGAGAACGAGCTTGCCGACGTCGAACGGCTCTATCCGGCGAAGCATTATGTACTAATCGACGACAAGCTGCGCATCCTCGATGCGGTGAAGTCGCACTGGAGCGAGCGCGTGACGACGGTGTTTCCGCGCCAAGGCCACTATGCGCATGACCCGGAGATACCGGCGAAATACAGGCCGGCGGATGTAGCCGTCGAGGCGGTTGGTGAGCTTGTGACGCTCGCGCGTGAGACGCTGGTGAGGAGTTAGGCGACCTTCGGAGGCTCGAATATGGTCATGTTATTCAGCCACGAGCTGCCGTCTTTTGATTGAGATCAATAAATCGCCTAGCCCCATCTGCCATTATCTAATTGGATTTGCCTGCTGGGAGGCATTCAAGTTGAGCTCCTGAACGCATGATGAACTTCATCGCAAGGTGTTGGCACTGGGCCTCCTCGCTCGATTGGTGGGAGCGGGGTGTAGTTGGGGCGCTCGTCGGAGCTTTTCTGTTTATCCTCGTTCCCGCAGCCATTTCCTATGGAGGAGCTGCCAGCTTTGTCGCCCACTATTGGAACGAGTTCTCATCGCTCGATATGTGGCAGCGGGCGGCCATTGGGGCGCTCTCTGGGGCTGTCTTGTTGATCCTGATTCCCGCCTACGCATCTACCAGCAAGGCGTGAGACATCAGCTGAACGGCGCGCGCGAAAAGGGAGCCTCACCATGTTGGAAAAAGAAATTCGCGATCGTATCCAGAAACTTGTCCATCCATTCCGTATCACCAAAGGCAAGGGCTTTCGCCTTGACGCTTTCGACCCAGGTGACACCGGCAGCCTGACGTTGGACAAAGCGCAGGGGGCGGAGCTCGTCCAAATCGGTACCGAGTGGCTGGCGGAAGAACAAGACATGCTCTACGCCCAGGACCGCTGGTCCTTGCTGCTGATCTTCCAGGCAATGGACGCGGCCGGCAAAGACAGCACGATCAAACACGTGATGTCGGGCGTCAATCCTCAAGGTTGCCAGGTATTCTCGTTCAAGCAGCCTTCGTCGGAGGAGCTCGATCACGACTTCATGTGGCGCTACGTCATCCGCATGCCCGAGCGCGGACGTATCGGCATCTTCAATCGGTCATACTATGAGGAAGTCCTGGTGGTGCGCGTGCATCCCGAAACCCTGAAGCGGCAGAAGATGCCGCCGCGGCTCGTCAGCAAGAGTGTCTGGGACGAGCGGCTTGCCGACATTGCGCATTTTGAGGACTATATCTCCCGACAGGGGACGACAATCTTGAAATTCTTCCTTCACGTGTCGCGCAAGGAGCAGAAGAAGCGCTTCACGGAGCGCCTCGACGAGCCTGAGAAAAACTGGAAGTTCTCTCCGTCCGACGTGATGGAGCGCGAGTTCTGGGACCAGTACATGGAGGCCTTCGAGGAAGCGATCCGAGCAACGGCGTCAAAGCATGCTCCATGGTTCGTCGTGCCTGCCGACAATAAGTGGTTCACCCGCCTGGTTGTCGAAGCGGCGATTGTGGATGCGGTGGCTGATCTCGGCCTCGCATACCCGAAGGTCGACGCGGAGAAGCGCAAAGAGCTCATTGCGGCCCGGACTGCACTTACCCGCGAGCATAGCTAGTCCAACGCGCCGCTTGTTCCGGTAACTAACGCGATCGCCATTTCTTACTCTTCCTTGAGTTCAGCCGTCCAGCAAATGCAAAACCTTGCTTAGGCGCCGTTGCCCGTCGGCATTGAGCTTGCCAGTCGCTGCGACGGCCCTTTGAAGCAAGTCGGAAAGTGCGCGGCGCGCCGCGGCATCCGCAGGCAACAGTCGCGGCAACGCCTCGATTGCGGCGAGCTCGTCCACTTCCAGGATCGCCCACTGCTCGCGCAGCGCAGCCTTGAACTCGACCTCCGAAATTTCCGGATGCGCCAGAAGCAGCTCGCGCAGGGCAACGAACGTTTTCTTATCGATGCGATGCTGAGCCTTGCCAATATAGACCACCACGCGCGCTGCAGCATCGAAGACGTTACCCTCCGGTATCCGTTGCTTCAGACGAAGTCTCTCCTTCTCCGCTGCCGCCAGCACGGAGGGCAACAGCCCGGGCCGCGGCCGGGGCGGTGCATCATTGTAGGAGATTCCGCAGGCGGCCTGGACCAGGGGCGAACCATACATAGCGTGAAAGGTGCTCTCGACCATCTGATCACGCAGATCACGGAAAACGTTGAGCCCGTGGACCATTGTCTCCGAGAATTTCTGCTCCATTGCAACGAAGGGATTGTCAGCCGAGGCGGGCCTACGCTCTGTCCGGACTTGATCTGCGAGCGGCGCAATTGATCGCATCATCAGATTGCTGTCGGATGGCAGAGAATACCCGAGCCGCAGCGGGTTCAGCTCAATCATGGCGCGCGCGACTTGTGGGCCGCTCATCATCTTGATCCAGGGTTGCAGGAACGTCTGATAGATCGCGTTGTTGTGGTCTGAGATGCGTCTGGCAGCTTCGAACTCGCGCTCGTCATCGGGCGAGTTGCAACCCAGCGCGCGGATGTCGTCGAGACCGCGTTGTTCGATCGACAGATCGAAATCGAGAGCTTCTCCCTTTTTTGAAGCTTCCGTGCCCGGCCTCTCGGTGATCACGATCTCGTAGAGGCCCGGCGGCATCGTGTCGATCAGCTCCATGTTGTTGATGAACTCGGCATGATTCTTCTCGGCTACCTTCGTACCGACGAAAATAGCGAGATGCCCGACCTTGGGATCGATGTTGTAGAAAATTCTCTGGCCGCATTGCCGGATTTCGTCCTCAGATTGGTAGTTGTCGAGAATCCAGTCCAGCGCCTGTTGCGGCGGCGTGATATTGTCGCCATGCGAGCAGAAGCAGATGATCGGAGTCTTGACCTCCCGCATGTCGAGGCGAATGCCGTCGCTGGTGACGATCTGGCCGGTCGAGAACTTGTTGCCGATAAAGAGATTGTCCACCATCCACTGCATCTCTTCCCCGCGCAGGACGACAAAATCGCCCCACCACTTTTCGAATTCCAGGTAGCGTTTCTTCTCCTGCTCCGGGTTGGCCCATACGTTGTATTGTTTGGTCCAAAACGTATTGGCGGGGTTGAGATTGTCGAAGTTGGCAACCAGCCATGCGGCATCGAAGATGCCGTTCCCCATATCGCTCGTCAAGCGATCGGGCCAGCTTCCGCCGTACCAGCCGCCCAGGTACCGCATGGCGTTCTTGCCTCGGATTCCGGCCCAGTATGAGAGTGGCGTACCCGCGAGGACCATAGGTCCGACCACATCGGGACGCATGCATGCCGCAAGCATCGCGTGCCAGCCGGCCTGGCAGTTGCCGAACACGAACGGCTTGCCGAGTGCCTTGGGGTGCAATTCAGCGACCTTTTCGAGGAAGATCGTAAAAGCGCGCGCGACATCCGCGATGCGCTGTCCCTCAACAGGCGAAGCCGTAAAGCCCGCGAAGTACACCGGGTGCCCGGCCCTGAAAGCGTCGCCTATTTCGCTCATGTGCTTGAGGCCGCCGATCCCCGGTCCCTGCCCGGCACGCGGATCGATGACGAAGACGGGGCGTTTGCGGTCATCCACCTCCACGCCCTCGGGCGGAATGATACGCAACAGCGAGTAGTTGACCGGATGAGCCAACTCGTCGCCGCGCATGATGAGTTCGCTGTCATAGATCAGGACCGAGCTCACCCCGTGCAACACCATCTCATCATGCTGGTTGCCGCGTTGGCGCAGGATATCCGTGAAGAGAACCGACCTTTGCCAGGAGTCGCGCAGATAGTCACCGAAAGCGCTCGACGGAACCGACTTCTCCCAGGCGCGCGCATGTTCACTAAGCTCATTGATGGCAGTCGACGCCTTTGAGCTTATCTGGCTCGACAATTCCTCGAGCACTCTGGGTGGCGGCAGATCGTGCAGTGGGATGCTGGCTGTGACGATTTCGGCCATTGCGTCCTCCTTATCGCGAGCGTGAACCCTCAAGCACGGTTCGTGCATTTCGTATCCCACGGGCCTGACGATGCCACATATTATTTGCCCGCAGGCGGCAATACCTTGATCAGGATCAAAAGAACGCCTGCCCCTATCTGCCATTATTTAAACGCGCTCATCGGATGACCCGACAATTCAAGCCGGGCAACCGGTTCTGCGCGCAAGCGGAAGCAAGATCGTGTGCTGCGTATTTCGCCGATCGAATGGAGCGGGAGAACGTCGTGCTGGCAAATCCTGTATCGAAGCCCAAACTGAAGTCGATCCGAACGGAGCTTGTGACTGCGCAGCTGCCACTGCGTTGGGTACACGCCCTCGCCCCGAAAGCCGCGCTGATTTGCGTTGCTCTGCTGGCGCTTGCATCGGCGTTGAACATATCGGACGAAGGCTCCTTGATCGCCGGGGCCCACGCCCAAGCGAAGCCGCCAGAGCCTATAGAAAAAGCCAAGAAAGCCGTCGAGACGCTGATCAACCACTTGCGTGGTCGCGACATGCCCGAGGGGATCGTGAAGACGAACGGCCGCATTGAGGCCACCCAGGTGGATGTGGCGGCGAAATACGCGGGTCGCCTGGCGACGCTGACCGTTGACGAGGGCGATGAGGTCACCGCGGGACAGGTGGTCGCCACCATCTCGTCACCGGAAACCGAAGCCCAGTTGCGCTCCGCGCAGGCCCAGGTGCTGAAGGCGAAACAGGGCTACGCGGAAGCCGTCGCGCTGATCGCCCAGCGCAACAGCGATTTGACATTCTCCAGGACCGACTATGAGCGCGGAAAGACCCTGCTGCAAAAAGGGGATATTGCGCAGCAGGTCGTCGACCAGCGGCGCAACAGGTTCGAAGCGGCCGACGCGGCTTATGTTGCGGCTAACGCCCAGCGTGACGAGGCTGACGCCTCGATCAAGTCAGCCGAGGCCGAGGTCGAACGGCTGCAATCCATTCTGGTGGATCTCGTGCTGGTCTCGCCGAGGAGCGGACGCGTGCAGTACCGGCTGGCTCGCGCCGGTGAAGTGGTCTCCGCGGGCCAGCGCATTCTGACGATTCTCGATCTGAATGACGTCTACATGACGATCTATCTGCCCGCGGAACAGGCTGGCCGGCTTACGATTGGCGATGAGGCCAGAACCATTCTCGATCCGGTACCGCAATATGTCCTCCCCAACACCGTCAGCTTTGTTGCAACCGAGGCGCAGTTCACACCCAAGAGCGTGGAAACGACGGAGGAGCGGGAGAAGCTGATGTTCCGCGTCAAGCTCCAGGGTGACCCCAAGGTGCTGGATCAGTATCACAAGTCTGTAAAAACCGGCGTCCGCGGTCTCGCCTTCGTGCGCACCGATCCCAAGATCGCCTGGCCCAAAGAGCTTGAGGTTAAGCTCCCGCAATGACCGATACCGTTGTCGCCAGAGTCGAGCACGTTGTGCACCGCTACGGCAAGGCGTACGCGCTGAACGATCTCATGCTCGAAATTCCTGCCCAGTGCATGGCGGGATTGATCGGGCCCGACGGCGTCGGCAAATCCACTTTGCTCGCCCTCATTTCCGGGGTGCGCAAAATTCAAACCGGCAAAGTCACGGTGCTCGACGGCAACATGGCCGATGAGCACCATCGCCGCGCGAGTTACGGGCGCATCGCCTACATGCCGCAGGGGCTGGGTCGCAATCTCTACCCGACGCTCAGCGTGCTCGACAACATCGACTTCTTCGGCCGCCTGTTCGGCCAGGGCACGGCCGAACGTCGCACGCGCATCGACGAGCTGCTGAAGGCCACGGGACTCGAGCCGTTCGGAGATCGGCCATGCGGCAAGCTCTCGGGCGGCATGAAGCAGAAAGTTAGCCTCTGCTGCTCGCTGATGCATGATCCCGATCTCCTTATCCTCGATGAACCCACCACGGGCGTCGATCCGCTGTCGCGCCGGCAGTTCTGGGAGCTGATCGATTCCATACGCGAGCGTCGACCGGAAATGAGCGTGATCGTCGCAACCGCATACATGGACGAGGCGAGCCGGTTCGACTGGCTGGCCGCGATGGATGACGGCAAGGTCATCGCGGATGGCTCGCCGAAGGAGATCCTCGCCCGGGCCAACAAGAGCACGCTCGACGACGCCTTCATTGCGCTGCTCCCGCCGGAAAAGCGTGGCCAGCACCAGGAGGTCATCGTGCCGCCACGTACTGAAAGCGATGACAAGACGGCGGCGATCGAGACGGAAGGGCTGACGCGCCGGTTCGGCGATTTCGTCGCCGTCGACCATGTGAACGTTCGCATCGAACGCGGCGAGATTTTCGGGTTCCTCGGCTCGAACGGCTGCGGAAAAACCACCACCATGAAAATGATGACGGGGCTGTTGCCGGTCACTGAAGGCTCGGCCAAATTGTTCGGCAAACCGATGGGCGCCGACGATATGGAGGCGCGTCAGAACGTCGGCTACATGTCGCAGGCGTTCTCGCTCTACAACGAGCTCACGGTGCGGCAGAATCTCGAGCTGCATGCGCATCTCTACCATCTTCCTCCAAACGAGATCGAAGGTCGACTCAAGGAGTTGCTGGAACGATATGACCTGGCAGCTGTGGCCGACGCGAAGCCGGAAAGCCTGCCGCTTGGCGTCAAGCAGCGACTGCAGCTTGCGGTGGCGGTCCTCCACCGTCCACCCATGCTCATTCTCGACGAGCCTACGTCTGGGGTCGACCCCGTGGCCCGCGACGCGTTCTGGCGAACGCTGATCGATCTATCTCGTAACGACGGCGTCACCATCTTTCTATCGACCCACTTCATGAACGAGGCCGACCGCTGTGACCGTATTTCGCTGATGCATCGAGGCCGGGTACTCGCCGTCGGCGCACCGAAGGAGCTGACCAACGAGCGCGGCAAGCAGTCGCTGGAAGACGCCTTCATCTCCTATCTGGAGGAAGCGGTCGGAAGTGAGGAAAAAGCCGAAAAGAAGGCTCAGCCAGAGCCGCAACCCGCCGCCCCCCCAGGCGAAACGGTCCCTAAGCCTGCCGGATCCCGCGCGTCGAGGCGCTTTGATCCAGGGCGGCTGTGGGCCTATGCCCGGCGGGAAGCGATGGAGCTGTTGCGAGATCCCATCCGGCTTGCATTCGCCTTCGTCGGTCCTGTCATACTGATGTTCGCGATGGGCTACGGCATCACCTTCGACGTCGAGAATTTGAAATATGCGGCCTTCGACCAGGACCGCACGCCGGAGAGCCGCAGGCTGCTCGAAAGCTTCTCGGGATCTCACTATTTTTCCGAACGGCCTCCAATCAGCTCCACCACGGAACTGGAGCAACGCATGCGGAGCGGAGAGCTGGCCGTTGCCGTCGAAATTCCATCCGGGTTCGGCCGCGATCTTGCAAACCTGCATTCGCCCGAGGCCGCCTTCTGGATCGATGGTGCGATGCCGTTCCGGGGCGAGACCGCGAAAGGCTACGTCAACGGCCTGCTGTTGCGCTTTGCGCAGGACCTCGTCACGGAGCGCTTCGGCCCCAATGCACCTTCGAATGTCTACGTGGGAAGCGTCAACATCGAAAACCGCTTCCGCTACAACCAGGCTTTCAAAAGCGTCTTCTCCATGGTTCCTAGCGTCATCGTGATCATACTGGTTCTAATCCCGGCAATCATGGCGACCATCGGTGTCGTGCGCGAGGTGGAGACGGGCTCGATCGCCAATTTCCGGTCCACGCCGATCAGCAAATTCGAATTCCTCCTGGGTAAGCTGGTCCCTTATGTCGTGGTCGGGATGCTCGCGTTCATCCTCATGGTGCTGATGGCGTCGATCGTTTTCCATGTGTCGGTCAAAGGATCTTTTGGAGCCCTCGCGTTTGGAGCCTTGCTCTACGTCTTCTCGACTTGCGGTTTCGGGCAACTCGTCTCAACGTTTACCAAAACCCAGGTCGCGGCCGTGTTCGCGACCACGGTGCTTGCCCTTATCCCAGTTGTGAATTTTTCGGGCCTGCTCGTGCCCGTCTCCTCCCTTACCGGCTCCGGCAGGGCAATCGGTTTGGCGTTTCCATCGGGCTGGTTTCAGCCGATCAGCATCGGCACTTTCACCAAGGGCCTCAGCTATTCCGATCTCGGGTTCAACGCGTTGGTGCTGGTGGTGTTCTCGGTCGTCTACTTTATAGCCGCTCATACATTCCTGCAGAAACAGGAGAAGTGAGATGTCAGGAAAGAGCCACGCCGCCGATGCACGAGAATTGGCGGCAACGGGATCGGCAACGCAGACGAAGGGTCCCGGGAGTAATCGGTTCGCCGGACTGCGGCTGCATCTCGAGAACATCTACCGGCTGACGATCAAGGAGCTGCGCAGCTTCCGCTCCGACCCAATCATGCTGCTGCTTGTCGCCTATTCCTTCACCATTGCGATCTATGCCGCTGCCACCGGCGCCTCGACCGAAGCGACCAATTTGTCAGTTGGAATCGTCGATGAAGACCATTCCGATCTATCCCGCCGCATTGCGGACGGCCTCACCCCGCCGACTTTCAAGTCAGTCATACAGCTCAAGGCGGTGGACATCGACCCGACAATGAATGCGCAACGGGTCCTCTACGTCATCGAGATCCCGCCAAAATTCGAATCCGATATTCTCGCCGGGCGGCAGCCCACGGTTGAAATCGATGTCGACGCCACCGCGGCGGCCCAGGCCTTCAATGGCATGACTTACATCCAGAACGTCATCCAAAACTACGTGACGCAGTTCATCACAGGACGCGAAGGCGGGATCGGTGTGTCGGACAAGATGGTGACCAAGGTAAAGTTCAATCCGAACTTGAAGTCGAGCTGGTTCACCTCGGTGATGCAGATCATCAGCAATCTCACGATGATCACGGTGATGCTCACAGGCGCTGCGCTTATTCGCGAGCGCGAGCAAGGCACGGTCGAGCACCTGCTAGTGATGCCTGTCGTTCCCACCGAGATCATGCTCTCGAAGATCCTGGCCAATGGCGTCGTCATTGTGGTTTCGACGGCAATATCGCTGGCGCTTGTCGTCGAGTGGTGGCTGCAGGTGCCGGTCGCCGGATCGCGTCTGCTTTTCCTGGGCGGAGCGTGCGTCTACGTGTTCACTGTCGCAGCACTCGGCATTGCTCTTGGCACCATCGCATCAACGATGGCCCAGTTCGGCCTGCTGTCAATTCCGGTGTTGCTGGTCATGATGCTGCTTTCCGGCAGCACGACGCCGCTAGAAAGCATGCCGGTGTGGTTGAAGTACGTCATGTTGGTCATCAGCCCGACGCCGCATTTCGTGATCTTCTCCCAAGACGTGCTTTATCGGGGGGCGGATGCTTCCATCGTCTGGCCGGAAATTGTTGCTACGGCTGCTATTGGCAGCGTGTTTTTTGGTGTTGCACTGTACCGCTTCCGCCGCGTCATCTTCAGCGGCTGAGCTTGGGCGGGCTCAGTTCAAGCGGCGGTGCCTTTTCGATCTTAGCGACGCCGCCGGCGCCATCAGGGCGCTGGCATCGCGCACGCTATCGGGTCGCGCCGATGCTACCGGATTCGTATCCTTGGCCTGCTCGACTCCGACTTCCCGGCGAGGTAAGGCAAAATCGTCCGCGCGGCCGGCGGGCGGCGTCAACGCTTCACCCTTGATCAGTGTTCTGGCGGCGAGCAGGTCGACCGCGGCGGGCGGCGATCCCGGGCCCCCGAGCAGTTGATTGGTACCGACGGAAGGGGTGACCAGCGGCAGGATCGGTCCCGCCAGCGGACGCTGCGCAGGCTGGCCGGGAATCGCGGCAGCGTCGGGCGTTGCCGGTTCGGTCGGCAGCGCGACAGGTACGGTGCGCGCGGCCAAAAGCCGCGTGATCTCGCGTTCGACGTAGTGAGCGAGCTTGCGCGCACCGGCTCTTGTAAAATACACGCCGTCGGAGGAACGCAGCTGGCGTGTTTGGCCTTCGAAATCGGGTCCCTTTTGCAGAAAGCCCCCCGTCTCGTCGACAAATCCGTCCCAGACATCGACATAGGTGATGCCAGCCTTGCGGCTAGCATCGCGATAAAGAGCATCCAGGAACAGCGTGTCGGCGGTCGCCGTGGAGCCGCGTACCGCTGGCAGACCGACCCACAGTACCGGTACGCCTTTGGACTTAAGCACGCCGATCATCTCGTCGATCTTATTGTTGTAGAGTTCCACCCACCGCTCGTCGCGAAAATCGTAGATGCCGTTCGGTGAGCGCGCGCGTTTCTCCGGCGCAATGACCGGCAGCCCGACGCCGGCGGCATCGCTGGACAGTTCGTCATCTGACGGCTTGTTATTGGGTGCCGCGCTGGGCTTTGCCTCCGGTTTGGACGTTACATCCTTCGTCTCAGCTTTTTTATCGACGTTCTTGTCGGTTGCAGGCTTGCCGTCGGTCTTCTCGGGCGCAGGCTCATGCATCGACATGCGGTCACTGAGGCCGAGCATGACGACGATGACGTCCGGCTTTTCGCTGGCGAGGATGCCCCTGGCCGCAGCGACCCAGTCGGCGGGCTCGCCCTTGGGTTGATATCGAATGAGACCGGAAACAGTCTTGTGCTTGCGGATCACGCCCATGTCGGACTGCTCCGAATAGGCGTCTTCGAGACCATAGGCCAGCCAATCCGCCATGGCATCACCGAGCACCAGAATGTGGCGTTGCGGAACCGTTTCGCGTTTCTCCGGTGGAGGCGCTTTTGAAAAATCCTCGCGCACCGGCGGTGGCGCCTGCCGCCTATTCCAACGAGGCTGGGGCGCTGGCTGTTGGAACGGCTCAAATGTGTCGTTACCAAACCAGCCGCCGCCCGACCAGTTACTACCGGGTTGTGGTGGACGTTGCTGAAATCCGCCGAAAAACTGCGCCGAGGTAGGCCCAACAATACCGAGCAGCAGCCCCGCCACTATGGTCAGCGCTATGCCTAGTCTTTGCCCTTTTTGCTTGTCGGACATGCTCTCGGACCGCACAAGAGAGAGAACCTGCCTCGATAAGAAATCGCATAAGACCCGCTTGCCGCTTTGATAGAGATCAACGAAGCCAGACGATGTTTCTGGTGCGGAACTATTCTGCCGCTGACAGGAGAGGCGTCGATCGACGCTTGGCATCCGCAAGCAGTAGAGCAACCGCTGCGGACGCCAAGCGAGTCCGCAGCTTGTCGGCGCGGCTGGTCAAAATAATTGGAACGCGCGCTCCAAGAACGATTGCTGCGCCAACAGCGCCCGACATGAACGTAAGCTGCTTTACCAACATATTTCCGGATTCAATGTCGGGAACGAGAAGGATATTTGCTTTGCCCGCGACCGGGGAAACGATGTGCGCTTCTTGAGCAGCCTCAGCGCTCACGGCGGCGTCAAATGCAAGCGGCCCATCGACGAGACCTCCGGTGATCTGCCCCCGATCAGCCATCTTGCATAGGGCAGCCGCTTCCAGGGTGGAAGGGATCTTTTTTGTGATGTTCTCGACCGCAGAAAGGATCGCGACCCTTGGTTCGTCGAAGCGTAAGACCTTCGCAAGATCGATTGCGTTTTGGCAGATGTCGCGCTTGTCTGCCAAGGCAGGAAAAATGTTGATCCCCGCGTCAGTAATGATGAGCGGAGTCGCATAGCTCGGCACGTCCATGACGAAGGCGTGACTCATGCGTCGCTCGGTCCGAAGACCTGTTGCTGCTGCGACAACTTCATGCATCAACTCGTCTGTTTGCAAGCTCCCTTTCATGAGCGCCTCTGCCTTGCCTCCTCGTACAAGCGCGACTGCGGCGGCGGCTGCCGCGTGGCTGGTCTTGGTGTTGATGATTTCACATCCCGCGATATCAATATTCGCTGACGCGGCGAGTGACCGAATCTCCTTTTCCGGTCCGACGAGTATAGGGGTGATGAGCCGAGCCTCCGATGCGCAAACGGCTCCCTCAAGCGAGGCACGATCACGGGGATCGACGACAGCGGTCCGAATCGGCTCCAGCTCCACGCAATGCTTGAACAGTTCGTCGTAGCGGTCATGCCGCACGATCTGAACTTCCGGCAGGGTCACTCGAGGCCGCTTGACCTTTCAGTGGGAGCGATCACCTGTGCAGTGCCGGTGATCACCTCATCCCCGTTTTGATTCACGCAGCGGCAATCAAACACAACAATATGCTTTTCGGGTCGTTTCTCGGCGGCAGTGACAGTCACCATGACCGTATCGCCTAAGCCCACTGGCTTGCGGAAGCGCAGATCCTGCCCGAAATAAATCGTGCCGGGGCCAGGGAGCCGCGTCCCCAGAACAGCGGAGATCAGCGCACCGCCCCACATTCCGTGAGCGAAAATGCCGTGAAACATGCTTGTCTCGGCATAGGGTTCGGCGAAGTGGGTCGGATTCACATCGCCGGACATGGCCGCAAACATCGCAATATCGTCCTTCGATAGTGTCCGCACCAAACTTGCGGATTGACCGATGACGATCTCATCGAACGTTAGGTTTTCAATAAAGTCGCTCACCTGCATGACTGACTCCAAGCGACTACTTGGTCAGGGTCGGCCCGAAAGGCTATAAAGGTTGCGTGCGCAGATGATCGAACAGTTTCGACGCTTCGCCGACAGATCGCGACCAGGATTGGTGCGCGAAGTCCAGTTGACACTTCATTGCTTCGGCAAAGTCTGCACACTCAGCGAGCTTTCTCAGGTGGTCAGCCTGGTCCTGAAGACAGGAAGCAGTGAATCCCAGCGCCCCTTTTGATGCCGTGACGTACGGGATGTGCGGGAAACCATTAAATGATTTCGGCCACTCAGGTGGCATCACGAACGAAAATGTCGATGCTGCCGCGCGTTCATTTGCCATTAGACGTCCTCCATGTTGAGGAATGTCGAGGACAGCCTATTCCTTCCCGAACAGTGCCTTTTGATCCAGGTCAATGCGTTTGACAAATACTCTTCATCGAAGTGAGCGCAAACTGCAACCAAAGCGGAAAGTCACGAGGGCTCACCTCGGGCATCAGCCGAACCCGGTTGCCCAGCCTCAGCATTTCGGATTGTTTGAGACCCGCTGGCAAGAGCAAGTGTCGGTGAGCAGGCTATACTACCTTGTCCTTCTGCATCTCACGCCTCGATAAACAGCTTGGCGGGATTAGCAGTGCGCCGAATGCAAGCTGGCCGACAAGTCGGGTTGGACCCTCCGGCAGCGAGTCCATTGCACAGCCGCGAGTTTGATCTCGGTCAATACAGCCGAAAACGTGGTCGCTAGTTTGCAATGGGCAAGACAATGGAGCAAACGAATGCAGGGCACGATGAAAGCTGCCGTGGTGCGGAGCTTTGGCAAGCCGCTTGCGATCGAGGATGTTCCGATTCCTACACCCGGGCTGGGAGAGGTCCTGGTCAAGGTAAGGGCTTGTGGAGTCTGCCATACCGATCTGCACGCCGCCTCCGGCGATTGGCCGGTCAAGCCGACGCCTCCCTTCATTCCAGGCCATGAGGCCGCCGGGATTGTGGCCATGCTCGGGCCGGGCGTCGACAGTCTGAAGGTTGGCGATTCAGTCGGTGTTGCTTGGCTGCATGATGCCTGCATGCGGTGCGAGTATTGCGAGACCGGCTGGGAGACATTGTGCGGGCACCAGCACAACACGGGCTACAGCGTCAACGGCGGCTTTGCCGAATACGTTATCGCGTCGGCCGCATTTGCCGCGCGCTTGCCACCAAAAGTGAATCTTGCCGCTATCGCGCCAATCCTGTGTGCGGGCGTGACCACCTACAAGGGACTCAAGGAGACCGAAGCCAGGCCCGGTGAGTGGGTGGTGATCTCCGGCGTAGGTGGCCTCGGCCATATCGCCATTCAATATGCCAAGGCGATGGGGCTCAAGGTCGTCGGCGTCGATATCGCTCAGGACAAACTTGAGCTGGCGCGCAAGACCGGGGCCGATCACGCCATCAATGCGCTTGCCAAAGATGCCTTGGATGATGTCTTGGCAGCGACCGGCGGAGGGGCGCATGGCGTGCTGGTCACCGCGGTGTCGACGCCTGCCTTTGCCCAGGCGCTGCGCATGGTGCGGCGAAAGGGCACGGTCAGCTTGGTCGGCCTTCCCCCAGGCGAATTCCCGATCCCGATCTTTGACGTCGTGCTCAAGCGCATCACCGTGCGCGGCTCGATCGTCGGCACCAGGCGCGACCTCGATGAGGCGATCGCGTTCGCTGCCGATGGGAAGGTGAGAGCCGAGTTCACCAAGGCGCCGCTCACCGAAATCAACACCATCTTCGAGCGAATGAGATCCGGAAAGATCGACGGCCGGGTTGTGCTGGATTTTGGCTGAGTGACGCAACTGTCTTACGTGAACGATAGGGCAGCTTTCGTCGATGGCGTGTCGTTGAAAATAGACTCCGCGACCCGATCACTTTATCGTCCATGAGCGCTGATCTGGCAAGGATGAATGTGTTCTGTCACGGACTCGTGGGAGCTCGTGCACGCGCCGCCGCGATCTCCTCGAGCCGTATCCGATAATTCCAGATCATGTGATCGTCGTTGATTAGGAGCCTGCTTGTGCGCAGTGTCACGAGGATTATTGCGGCGATATTGTAGAGAAAGTCGGCGTACCTGTCGCGACGAAGTGCAAACGATGTTTTGGGGCGTCAGGAGGCGCGGGTCCCCATTGTGGCGATAGCCTCGGAAGAACGCTAGTGGAAGGCCCGGGACAAGGTCCCAATTGTTGATCACCCGGTAGTGTGGGCATCTAACCTGCTCATCAAAGCCAGCGGTACCGACTCGCGGAGACCCAAAAGTGTAGCACGCCGCAAGGTTATCCCGGTTGAGCGCAGCCGCCGCGATCTGAGCGAGTGCACCACCGAGGGAATGCCCTGTAATATAGAGCCCGAGCGTCGACGGCACACTTTCATCAACAGCGGCCTCAATCTCTGTTTTGCAGCGGCTGAAAACTTCAAGGAAGCCACAGTGCACCATCACTCCCGATATTCCGGGTAATGGGACGAGTCTGAGATTAAGATCAGTGTCCAGCAACTCCTTCCCCTCGGTACCTCGAAACGCAAGAACCGCAAAATGCCCTTCCCGAACTGCTAGGAAGGCTCGATCCTTGTTGAAGACCTGTACCAACCGAAAGCTCCCCGCCTCTAGGCGCCGCTTCAGCTCATTGCGGCCCGCCTCTCCGGCGACCGTTGGAGCGCCGGCCTGATCTGCAGGAGACTGATCGGCCACAAACGTATCGTGGGCAAGCTCACAGAAAAGCGCCATCAGAGCTGAGGTACGATCCGAGCAAACAGCTCGCCAGGATGGTACAGCCTCCGACTGCATCGGTGAGAGGCTGGGCGGCCAGTGCCGTTTTGCTTGGGCAGACATGCCTGCTCCCAGTAATCACCACAGCTCGGCCGTCAAACGCGCCACGGGCCAACCGATGAATTTATAAGCTAGAGGGGTCCACCGACTGGCGGCAGCGGCGGGAAATCCCGGACACCATCCGCGCCGAGTTCATGAAGCGGCTGGTACGCGTATGCGGCGGTCGAGTCGACCAAGGTGAGCGTGAGATTGTCGAGGATCAGCCAACGCTCGCCCTCGCGCACCACTGCGACAACATGCGTTTCGTCCGGCCGCGCATTGTTCCACACCAAGATTATCTTGCGGTCTGCCGCCGCCACGCCGGCATCGCCGAGTGCAATGTACTTCACCATCGCGTAGCTCTTGCAATCGCCGGGATAGGTGAGCGCCGCGAGCGGCGCGTACAATGGCACGTCGCCACGCGCGATGGGGATCGCCGCGTTGACCGCCCGGTTGAGATGGCCCAGCAGAGCTCGCCCCTGATGCTGGAGCGCCTCATCCACAATGGCGATAAACCGCTTGGCCGCCGCTGAGTCACAGTTTGGCTCGGCCCGGCAGCTTGCGATCCTGGATTCATCGCCGGCGATGTCGAGCTGCAAATCGTGCCAGATTGCGGTCAGCGTTTCGTCCTGCGTGGGGACGGTGGCGACGCCGAAGGGCTCCCCGGCGCCAGCCTGGGTGAGCATCAGGACAAGGGTGGCAATAGTCGCAGCGAGCTTCATGGCTTCTAGATCCTGGCAGGAATGTCACCAGCGAACATTGCGAAAAATCAAATCGGGTCCTGCCAGCTATCGCCGCGAGACGATCAAAACCCTGAAGCGGCAAAGTCGCTCTTGCCGCTCCAAGAAAGACCACATCGGTAGCATGGGCTCAAGCAGCGAGTGCTTCCCTGATCAATGCGCCTGCCTGTTTCAGCTTGGCAGCTCGCCGATCGTGATCGGCACGCAATTCGGCAAGGCGTTCCTTGATCCGAGTCTTGTACTCTGCGTTGGCTTTCGCAATCTGGTCATTCAGTTCGCCGATTTTGGCAGTAGTTTCCTTCTCCAGTTTTTGCAACTTCGTATGCGCCTGGCTGGACAGTTCATCGAGCTTCGCTCTAACCTCGTTGATCCGTTTCTGCAGCTTTGCCTTTGCCTCCGCACCTGACTGAACCAGTTCAGCCTTCAATTGCGCGAGTTCCGCCTTGTTCGCGGCAGTAGCCTTTGCAATTTCAGCTTCCTCGAAATCGGAACGCCACTCCCGCACCACGGAACCGCCGATCGCCTCCATGCGTGTGTTGACCATCACTGGCAGCAAAATATGCCGCGGAAATTGATCTAGATTAAATTCGATTGCGCCGGCTCGTAATAAGGAAGCGCAAAAGCCGCGCGCAGAGGTCAAGGCAAGCGGAAGCGCGTTCGGGAAAATGGATAAAGTTATCGAATGGAGGCGACCATGCCGGAGCAAAGCAGCAAGCATTTCTATCTGAATTGGGCGAAAGAGCGAATTGACGAGATGGATGCCGCATTGGCGTCATTCGAAGTCAAGGCGAGCCAGGCCCAGGCTGAGTCCAAAGTAAGAGCCGATCAGTTGGTCAATGACCTGACGAAACAGCGGGACGAATTCAAAGCCACGGTCAAGAAACAAGCCGAAGCAGGCGAAGCAGCGTGGGTGCGTACCAGGGCCGACTTGGAGACGAAGTGGAGCGAGTTCGAAAGGCGGGTGCAGGCCTACTTCGCAACCGCCGGCAGGCAGATCGAGCAACAACAGGCCACATTCGGGGATGTTGCCACCGCCCAGGTAAAGGCCTGGCGCGAAGCGGCCGACAAGTTTCGGGACGCGGCAAACAAGGTGGCGACCGACCGTCGTGTCGACCTTGACGCCGCCTTGAAACTGATGAAGGCGGACGCATCGGAAGCCGAAGCACGATTTCAAAAGCTGAAGCAGGCCGGAAGCGAGACCTGGTCAGCGCTTGGTGCGGCACTAGCGGAGTCGCGCAAGGCTTTTGACAGCGCCAATCAGGCTGCGTGGGATGCATTCAAGCGTGCCGCGCCTCCAAGCTGAGGAAATTCTCGTCTTTCGAGTTTGCTGCTGAAACCTCAAGCTTGGAGGTGTTGTCATGGCCGGCGATGTCCTGGTCTCAAGGGAATTAAAGTCACTGCAAGATGAGCTATCGGTCTCCCAGAAGGAGCGCGCGACAGCGTCGGCTGCTACAAGCGCCGCGCCGACAACTGCTCCTGAACCGGCGAAAGAAACGCCGGATGAAAAGGAATTGCAGGACCAGTTGCACCGGTTTGCGACCGAACTCACCAGTCTCTTCGATGAAGCCGAAAAGGGCATTTCGGCTCATCCAACCCAAAGCGTCGTCGGCGCATTGCTCGTTGGCGTTTTGATCGGCCGGCTCCTCGGAAGGCGTTAAGGAGGAAGAGAATGATCGATCATCTTGTTCGCGATCTCCAGGTACTGCGCAAAGCCGATCTTCTTATCGGAAAAATCTGGCTCAGCGTTCTGGCGCGTCGGCTGGGTCTATTTGCGTTCGCCGGTCTGATCGGGGTGTTCGGCCTCGGAATGGCGAATGTCGCTGCCTACAATGCCATGCAGGCTTCCCTAGGCGTCGTCTGGGCGGCTGCCGTCGCCGCGATCGCGGATTTTGCAATCGCGGCGATCGTGCTGCTCGTGGCCAACAAATCACGCCCGGGGCCGGAAATCGACCTCGCGCTCGAAGTTCGCAGAACGGCCATCGAATCGATTCATGAGGACGCACGCGACCTCAAGCTGACCATCGATGCCATGGGACACGAGATCAGGAGCGTCAAGGAAAGCATCACGGCAGTCGTCCACAATCCGCTCGACGTTGCCGCGGAGAAGTTGCTTGTCCCAGCAGCCTTGTCGCTCCTGAGGGGGCTGCGCTCGAAGAAGGAGCATGCATAGACCTATTGCGGAGACCGGGCCGTACGCCGAACAGGCCGACCGACGAAGCACAATGCTCCGACGACAAAGGCGCCGAGACTCAAAACTTCCTTCATGTTAGCTCCTCTGCGCTACGAATGTAATTGACAGTCCAAGCCAAAGACCGGCTGCCACGATCTTGAGGCCCTCATTTGCAGACCTATTGTCAGGTTCGAAATGCATTTGAGCTGGATCAAAGTGGGTTGGAGGTCTGTTATGTATGTTGATCAATGACTCAGTCGACGAGGGGGCGGCTGGTTCGCAAACTGCGATCAATTGGAATGGACCGCGACGTGGAGGCGGAACAGTCCTATGCGGCCTGCAGGTAAGCGACATTGTCTCGTCCAAAGTGCCGACGCGGGCCTTGCATCCGCCGTTGCGGCCGAGCATTGCGATGAAGTGCCGAGACGACATCGCGATTGCCCGGAACGGCCAGGAAACCATGGTACGGCCCACGCCCAATTTCAAACTGTGCAAGGATCACTACCCGATTTGACCTCGTTCGACTTGCTGCGCTGAGCAGTAAACGGGTCGAAGAGCTAATCCGTGTCCGGACGCAGCCTTTTGAGGAGCTGCAGCAGTTGAATGACACTGGATCAGGAGGCAATGATGGATGACAAAGAGCGGGCATTGATGGATGCGTACTGGCGGGCCGCCAACTACCTGTCGGTCGGCCAGATCTATCTCTATGACAACCCGCTACTGAAGCAATCGCTCACCAAGGAACACATCAAGCCCCGGCTCCTCGGCCACTGGGGAACGACGTCAGGCTTGAACTTCATCTACGTTCACCTGAACCGGATGATCAAGAAGCACGACCTCGACATGATCTACATCACCGGCCCTGGGCATGGCGGTCCCGGTCTGGTCGCCAACGCCTACCTCGAGGGGACCTACAGCGAGGTCTATCCGAACATCTCTCCCGATGAAGAGGGCATGAAGCGCCTGTTCACCCAATTCTCCTTTCCTGGCGGCATTCCGAGCCACGTTGCACCGGAGACTCCCGGTTCAATTCACGAAGGCGGCGAGCTCGGCTACTCCCTCTCGCATGCCTACGGGGCGGCCTTCGACAACCCTGATTTGATCGTTGCCTGCGTTGTCGGCGACGGCGAAGCGGAGACTGGACCGCTGGCAACGAGCTGGCATTCCAACAAGTTCTTGGACCCGGCGACCGACGGGGTGGTTTTGCCGATCCTCCACCTGAACGGATACAAGATTGCCAATCCCTGCATCCTCGCACGCATCAGCCATGAGGAGCTGGAGCACCTGTTCCGCGGCTATGGCTACACGCCGTATTTCGTCGAGGGGGATGAGCCAGAAAAAATGCACGACCTCATGGCCGCCACTCTAGATAGGGTCGTCGGCGAAATTCAGCGCATCAAATCGGACGCACGTCGAAAGGATTTCAGCGAGCGTCCCCGCTGGCCGATGATCGTGCTTCGCACACCCAAGGGCTGGACGTGTCCGAAAGAAATCGATGGCAAGCGCACCGAGGACTACTGGCGCTCGCACCAGGTGCCGATGGGCGAGATGCACGAAAACGCGGCCCATGTGCGCATTCTCGAACAGTGGATGAAGAGCTACCGACCTGCGGAGCTCTTCGACGACAGCGGCCGCCTCCGACCCGAGTTGGCCGACCTCGCCCCTCGAGGCATCCGCCGCATGAGCGCCAACCCGCACACCAATGGTGGCTTGCTCCTGCGTGAACTGCGGCTGCCAAACTTCCGCGATTACGCTGTCGAGGTGACCGCACCCGGCGCCGTCGCGGCCGAGTCCACGCGGGTGATGGGCCAGTTCTTACGCGATGTGATGAAGCTGAACATGGAGCAACGAAATTTCCGCCTTTTCAGTCCCGACGAGAATAACTCGAATCGATGGCAGGATGTGCTGGAGGTCACCAATCGTGCCTGGGTCGCCGAAACCCATCCCTGGGATGATCACTTGGCCCCTGGCGGGCGGATCATGGAGATGCTCAGCGAACACCAATGCCAGGGCTGGCTCGAGGGCTATCTCCTGACCGGCCGGCACGGCTTCTTCTCTTGCTACGAGGCGTTCATCCACATCATCGATTCGATGTTCAACCAGCACGCCAAGTGGATCAAGGTGTGCCACCACATTCCCTGGCGGCGACCGA
>Ga0210402_10001995_pt1 | contig 20354 bp, 20 predicted proteins | sample IncBWC7MmetaG_FD_161055 | JGI IMG/M metagenome (GOLD analysis project Ga0210402, IMG submission 161055) | Forest soil microbial communities from Barre Woods Harvard Forest LTER site, Petersham, Massachusetts, United States - Inc-BW-C-7-M | ecosystem: Environmental > Terrestrial > Soil >... | reverse complement strand
GCTTTCGGCGGTCGGGCTGTATGCGGTGCTGTCGTACCTGGTGGTGCAGCGCACCCGGGAGATCGGTCTGCGCATGGCGCTGGGAGCGCAGCGAACCAACGTGATGGGCTGGATTCTGCGGCGTGGCCTTGGCTTGTCATCGGCCGGCCTGGTGATCGGTCTGGCGGCGTCAGCGGTGCTCACGCGCTACTTGCAGAAGATGCTGTACCACGTGGAGCCGTTTGACCCGCTCACGCTGGCCGCCGTCACGGGGCTTCTGCTGGCGGTGTCGCTGACGGCGAGCGCTCTGCCGGCGCATCGGGCATCGCGGGTGGACCCGATGAACACGCTGCGCGAGCAGTAAGTGGGGCAGGTTGTTAACCTGCGGCGGATTGTTAATCCGCCTGCGCGATGCGGCAGCGAGCGTCCCCTCGTGTGCCCTACTCCACCACCTCGACGTGCGTGGCGATCTCTTCCCTGGGTAACAACGCCGACCAGTAGGCCACGATTTCCCGGACCGGCGGCCGGCCATCGCCGTAACCGGTGGCGCCGGGCGGGCCGTTCAGCACCAGCGGAATCAACTCGCGCGTGAAGCGGTCGACGGCCTTTTTGTCGGCGCCGCGCACGCCGATCCGGAGTTGCACCTCGGGCGGATCCGGATTGGCCGGCGCGGCCGAGCCGTGGCAGGCGTTCACGCCGAAGAACTCGGTGTAGATCTCGTCGAAGTGGAGACCCAGGTTGCGTACGCGCTCACGCACCACGCGGTCGGCGGCGCGGGCCTTCTCGAGCGCTTGCGGCCACGAATAGACCAGCGTGCCGATGGCCTTCCAGCCGTTGGTGTAGCTGATGGAAAGCTTCAGCGTGGGCGGGCGCTCGCCGCCGGAAATACCGGACACCCGCACGCGGTCCGGCCCCACATCTTCGAGGCGGATGCTGGTGAAGTCGGCCACGCAATCGGGCGTGATGTAGCGGGTGGGGTCGCCCAGTTCGTAGAGCAATTGCTCTTTGACCGTATGGGTGTTGACGCGGCCGCCGGCGGCGGTGTGTTTGGTCACGCAGAAGCTGCCATCCGGTTCGGCCTCGATAATCGGATAGCCGATGTTCGCCATATCCGGAATGGTCTGCCAGTCCACCTGGCAGTTGCCTCCGGTGCACTGGGCGCCGCACTCGATGATGTGGCCGGCGATGGTTCCCGCGGCCAGCTTGTCGAAATCGTCCGGCTTCCAGCCGTAGCGGTGAACCATCGGGGCCAGCGTCAGCGCGGTATCGGTGGACCGGCCCGCGATCACCACGTCGGCGCCGGTTGCGAGCGCTTCCGCCAGAGGAAAGGCGCCGATGTAGGCGTTGGCGCTCAGGATGCGGCTGCGGATTCCAGCGATGGGTTCGCCCGTGTCCATGTCGGGAAGTGCATAGCCTTTGGCGAGGAACTCGTCGAGCCGCGGAAACACGTCGTCGCCCAGCACCACGGCCACCTTCAGGCCGGGCGCCGTCCGCACCACTTCGCGCGCGCAGGCCACCGGATTGACGCCGCCGGCGTTGGCAATCACCTTGACGCCGCGGTCCCGGAGCAGCCTGGCGATGCGCGCAATCAGGGGCGGGAAGTCGCGCGCGTAACCGAGGTTGGGGTCGGCCTGCCGCTGCTTCTGCAGGATCGACATGGTGACCTCGGCCAGGTAGTCCAGCGCCAGATAGTCGATGGGCCCCTGCTCCACCAGGCGCACCGGCGCTTCCAGCCAGTCGCCCCAGAAGCCTTGTCCGTTAGCGATGCGTATCATGAGAGCTCCGCTTCGTTGCCGGTGGCCGGTGGCCGGTGGCCGGTGGAGGCGTCTGGATGCAGGCTTCCAACGTCAGCGCGAGAATATTGCGCGTCTCCCGCGGGTCGATCAACGCGTCGCAGTGGCCGCGGGCGGCGGCGTACTTGGCATCCAGCCAGCGTTCGTAATCGGCGCGGGTGCGCTCCACGGCCTCGCGCAGGTCTTCGGGCAGCGGGCCGCCTTTGCACTTTTCCAGCTCCGCCGAGTACAGCGCAACCACGGCCGAATCGCCTTCCATCACGCCGATCCGCGCCGTCGGCCAACTAAACGTGAAGTCCGGGTCGAAGCCCTGTCCTGCCATGGCGTAGTAGCCCGCGCCGCTGGCATGGTTGATGGTCAGCACGATCTTCGGCACCGTGGCGCACGCCATGGTTTCCACCATCTCGGCGCCGGCCCGAATGATGCCGTCGCGTTCGGCATCCGGCCCCACCATGAAGCCCGAAACGTCCTGCACATAGATCAGCGGATGGCCGGCCCGCTCGCTGGTCTCCACGAAATAAGCCACCTTGCGCGCCGATTCAGTATAGATAATTCCGCCGATGCGGGGCCGCCCCTGCACCTTAAAGAAACCGCGCCGGTTGGCGATCACCGATACCGGCCGGCCCGCCAGCCTGGCGTGCGCGCAGAGCATCTCCGGAGCATACTCGGATTGGAATTCGGTGTAATCCTCGCGATCGAAAATGCGCCGGAGGACTTCTTCAATGTCGTACGGTAGCCGATGGTCGGCAGGGAGCACGCCGTACATTTCGGAGGCATCGCGCAGCGGCGGTGTAGATTTGCCGGGCGCGGGCGGCGGCTCCGGAAGCTGGCGGAAGCGCTGACGGATGCGCGCCAGGCAATCGGCATCGTCCTTGGCCATGTAGTGGGCGACGCCGCTGACCGCGGTGTGGAGGTGCGCGCCGCCGAGCGGTTCGGAATCGATCACCTGCCCGGTTGCGCCCTTCACCAGGTTAGGTCCGCCCAGGCCCATGAAGCTGGTGCCCTCCACCATGATGATTACGTCGCTCAAGGCGGGCAGGTAGGCTCCGCCGGCAATGCACGGACCCATCACAGCGGCGATTTGCGGGATGCGCAGCTTGCGCCGCATCAGCGAATTGTAGAGGAAGATGCGGCCGGCGCCGTACTGGCCGGGGAAAATGCCGTCCTGATACGGCAGGTTCACGCCCGCCGAATCCACCAGGTACACGATGGGCAGGCGGTTCTTCATGGCGATTTCCTGGGCGCGCAGAATCTTGGTGATGGTCTCCGGCCACCAGGCGCCGGCCTTCACGGTAGCGTCGTTGGCGACGATCACCGCGGGCCGGCCTTCAACCTTGCCCAACCCCGTGACCACGCCGGCGGACGGGGCCTGGCCGTCGTACCGATCATAGGCGATCAGCAGACCGACTTCCAGAAACTGCGAGCCCGGATCCAGCAGCGCAACGATCCGCTCGCGCGCCGTCATCTTGCCCGCGCGATGCTGCCGGTCAATGCGCGCCGCACCGCCGCCTTCACGAAGACGGCTCTCCAACTTGTGGAGTTGCTCCACAAGAAGGCGCATGTGTCCCTGGCGGGCGATATCCAGGGTCATTTTATTTGCGAAAAATCGGCTGCGTCCATGTAGACCGATTCCGGCGGCTTCGACAGGATTTTACCGTCGGCTTCGGAGGCGGCCGCTACCTTCTTCCATTCCGGATCGGCGCCGAACTCCCGCCAGTTCTTGGTGGCCTGTTCCCGGCTGGCGTGGGAGATGATGTAGATCAAGGTGGTCTTGGATTTTTCGCCGTCCTGCGGAATCCAGTAGCCGATGCTTTCCATTCCGTGGCGCTTGAAGATCTCGATAGTGTGGTCGCGGAAGCGGGCCTTCAGGGCTTCCAGCTTGCCTTCATTGCAGGTGTAGGTGCGAAGTTCGAAGACGCGGTTCTGCGCCATGGCAAAACCGGCCGTCAGCAGGGACAGCAGCAAGAGTTTTCGGGTCATGAGGATAGTGTAGCGTGTGGCTGGGATTCGTGCGGCCGGGCTGCGATTCCGGCCATCGCGGCGAGGCATGGTGTCACGAGTGTGCGCGTGTTCGGCTCATTGGCGCGAGGTGAGGCGACACGAATGGCGCGGTCACACGAATCGCGCTTGACTCCGCGTCATGAGAGAGCTAAATTACTGTCTGAACCGCAGAGTCTGATAAGGCTTTTAGACTGCATGCTAACGAACGCAAGCCCGTGGGGGTTTGCTCCGGTTGTTCGGGATTGGGGAGAACTTACACGATGCGATTGCTGTTCAGAGGCTGGGCGATTGCAACCAGCGCCACGGTGGCTGTCCTCTATCTGGCGACAACATCGCTTTCTGGTCAGCCGGCCTATAAGGGGCCGCGGATGCCCGACGGAAAACCAAACTTGAACGGGATTTGGCAGGCGCTGAACACGGCAAATTGGGATCTTCAGGACCATGCTGCGCGGCCCGGACTGGCAGTTGCACTGGGCGCGACTGGCGCGGAGCCCGGAGGCCCCGGAGTGGTGGAAGGCGGTGAAATCCCTTATCTGCCGGCGGCCAAGGAAAAGAAGAAAGCCAACTTCGACCAACGCTTAACCGCGGACCCCGAGGTCAAGTGTTACCTGCCGGGTGTGCCGCGAGCCACCTACATGCCGTATCCGTTTCAGATATTTCACAGTGCCAAAGCCATCTTCTTCGCCTACGAATACGACGGCGCCGTTCGCAATATTTACCTGAAAGATCCGGGGCCGGCCCCTGCCGACTCCTGGATGGGACAGTCGGTGGGCCATTGGGAAGGGGATACGCTGGTGGTCGACGTTACCGGTCTGGATGAGCGCACCTGGTTCGACAGGGCAGGGAATTTCCATGGCGACGCACTGCACGTGGTTGAACGTTATGCCCCACTTGGCCCGGATACGCTCTCGTACGAAGCCACCATCGAAGATCCGACGGTATTTTCGCGGCCATGGAAGATCAAGATGCCGCTCTATCGTCATGTCGAAAAGAATGCCCGGCTGGTGGAATTCAAGTGCGTGGAGTTCGTGGAGGAACTGATGTATGGCGAGTTTACAAAGAAAACCGCTAAGTGAATTGAACCGATGGCCCCATTCGCATCCGGAACTTGAGGTGAAGGAGAAAGCGTGATGAAAACCAGGTATATTGCCGCGGCGGCAGGCATCAGTTTGATTCTGGCGGCGCCGGCAGGGGCGCATCATGCCTTTGCGGCGGAATTTGACGCGAAGAAGCCAGTCCACCTGGAGGGCGTCGTGTCGAAAGTGGAATTGATCAATCCCCACGCATGGATCCACGTCGATGTGAAAGGGACGGATGGCAAGGTGACATCATGGATGGTGGAAGCCGGCAGCCCGAACGTTCTTTTGCGGCGCGGCTTTACCAAAACAACGGTGAAGATCGGGACGCCGGTTGTGGTTGATGGTTATCAGTCGAAGGACGGAACCAACCGGGCCAATGGCCGTGATATCACCCTGCCCGACGGAAAAAAGCTCTTCCTGGGCTCGTCGGGAACCGGGGCGCCGTACGATAAGAAGTAGAATGCGCCCATCGGGTGGAGTCAGGCGTCTTAAGAAGGAGGACAGGATCAAATGACCTCTCGGGTTTTCGCATCCATCAGCGTACTGGCGGTGATGTTCACGTCGCCTCTCCCTGGCCAGGCTCCGGGCGCGGCGCCGCGGGCCAAAGCCAGGAACTGGACTGTGCCGCGCACCCCGGATGGCCACCCCGACCTGCAGGGAGTCTGGACGAACGCTACCATAACGCCACTGGAGCGCCCAGCCGCGCTGGCAGGGAAAGCCACGCTTACCGATGCCGAAGCGGTGGCGCTCGAGAAGAAGAGTGCGGAAGAACTGGCCAAAGTGGATGGCGCCTCCGAACACCCGTTGTTGGCCGCGGCGGGGTCCAACGGGACCGGCGGTTATAACGTGCTGTTTATCGACCGCGGATCGGAATTCGCAAAAGTGGATGGCGTCAAGCGAACCTCGTTGATTGTGGAGCCGCCGGATGGGAAAGTTCCCCCCGTAACGGCCGAGGCGCGGCAAAGAGCCGCCGCCATGCGGGGGGGCAGCCGTCTTGACGGCGTGAAGGACCGGCCCCTTGCCGAGCGGTGCCTCCTTGGGTTTGGGTCCACATCCGGACCGCCTATGCTTCCCGTGCTTTACAACAACAACTACCAGATCGTGCAGACTCCCGGCCACGTGATGATCCTGGTGGAGATGGTCCACGACGCTCGCATCGTTCGCATCGACGGGACGCATGCCCCAAGGGACGTCCGCCAATGGCTGGGGGACTCGATTGGCCATTGGGAAGGCGATACCCTCGTCGTGGACACGACCAATTTCACGAACCAGACAAGGTTCCTGGGATCGTCGGAGAATCTGCACGTGGTGGAACGGTTCACGCGCACGGATGCCAACACAATCCTGTACAGGGTCACCATTGACGACCCTACGACGTTTACGAAGCAATGGACGGCAGAGTATCCGTTTGTTGCGACTAAGGATCCGATCTATGAATACGCATGCCATGAGGGAAATTACGCCCTGACGGACATTCTTGGCGGCGCGCGCAAAGCCGATGCGGACGCAGGGCGCAAATAGGCGGCTGGGATTCCGGACGGTCAGGAAAAACCGATCCACCTTCCCCCAACGCCCACCCCAGACCACAAGAGAATGGAAATGAGGGCTACCGCCTTGCTCCAGAATGGCCTCACGCGGCCTTGCTCGGCCAAAGCGACCTTGCGCAGCACCGTGAACGTGAAGGCCGTTGCCAACAACAGCGAGACCATTTTCACCCAAAACGCCTCGTGGTAATACAGCTTTGTCGCCTCCGACGTAAACAGCAGCAAACCTGAAACCAGCATGATCGTCAGACTTCCCAGCAGCCAGGGCCTGGTGTCGCGCCAGAGTTGCGGCACCGGCTGGCGCTCCATCCCGAAGCCCAGGAGACGCAGGTTCACCACCAGCACTGCTCCACCGATGACCGCCAGGCCGAGAAGGTGGAAGGATTCGATCACGGGGAAGAGCCAGCGCGAGCCCCGAATCGCCTCGCCCACCGAAGAGTTTTCACACCAGGTGAAGAAAGAGAGCACAGACACTTGGAGCAGCTCCTTGACGACGAACCCGTACTGGACAACAGTTTAGGGGTTCTTGTCGAACCAATTGTATGCGATCATGCGTCCCGCAACCACAATACCACCCCAAAGAGCCAACGATAATCCACCCGCCAGTCTGGCCCGCCGGGGTGGAACCGGATCGAGATCCCATTCACTCATGCGGCGGTAAATTGTCAGGTGAAACACCGCTGTGTTAACCCCGGCCAGCAGCAGGAAAAGCACCTTTACGCGGAAGAAAATGTTGAGGTAGGTTTTGACAGGAGTCGCATAAAACAGGAGCAGGCCGGTCATGACCATGATGCCGAATCCGGCGACGGTCCAAGGCAATAGCCGTCCCGCGACTTCGGATACCGGCGTCCTGAGCATGGTCACCCCCAGCAGCCGCAGATCCAGCATGACCGCCAGGCCAAGAAACAGGCACAGGGTTAGAACGTGCACCGACTCGATAATCGGATAGCCCCATATCGATTCGTGGAGCGCCATGCTCCAAGCCGTACCTTCCAACCATTGGCAAAATCCGAGCACTCGTGCGGCAGCTCCGTGTGGATCGAGAGTTCTATTCTACATTGCCCGAAGGCTGGCCCGGCAGCGCCGCAGTTTCTTGGGTGCTTAACCGAATTGGGGAACCGCCCTGTGAGCACGTTTCTGTGGGGCAGGTTGCCAACCGGTTGCCAACCTGCGGCGGATTGGCAATCCGCCTTCCGACGTTTGGAGCGAGCCCCGAGGGGCTCGTTGGGCCAGCGTCAGGCGGATTGCCAATCCGCCGCAGATTAACAATCTGCCCCACATAGCCCATCATTTTGAGCTCTTCCTAGGTTTTTCCCCGGCTTCGGCTTTCTCCTCGGCCCGAGCGCCGGCGAGCATGCTGGCGAGGGAGTAATTGCCCTCATGGCAAGCGTACTCGTATATCGGCCCGGTCGCCCTGCTCATGGCAATCTCGCCTGTCCACGGCTTGGTAAACGCGGTCGGATCATCGATCGTGAACCGGTACCGGAGAGTATCCGCGTCGGTGCGCGTGAAACGCTCGACCACGTGCAGGTTCCGGTCCGATCCCCGAAAGTGAGTCTTGTCGGTGAAATTGGTGGTGTCGACGACCAGCGTGTCGCCCTCCCAGTGCCCAACGGAATCACCCATCCATTGGCCGATGACCGATGACATGTGCGGACGCCCGTCCAGCGGGATGATGCGCACGTCGTGGATCATCTCGATATCGATCGCGACATAATCGCGGGTCTGGACGATCTGATAGTTATTGTTGTAACCGCCGGGAACCATCGGAGGTCCGGCGGTCGGCCACATGATGCAACGGACCGGCAAAGCGAAGTCTTCCGGCCCCTCCGGACGGCGCCGCTGCGCTACCGCCCGCGCCGCCGCCGCCTCGCGCCCCTCGGGCGTTAGCGGAGGCACCCTTCCATCGGCGGGGTCCACCACAATTGACGTGCGCAGGTTCGAGGCAACCTTGGTTCCACGGTCGAAAAAAGCCTCATTGTACGCTCCGTTCACATCCTCTTCCGGGGTTGCGCCACGACGGTCACGATTTGACTGATCGATCAGCCTCCTGGCGTATTCAGCCGCTTCTTGCTCGGTGAAAAACTCTTTCCCGGCTAACTCCTTGGGACGTTCGAAGGGCGTGAGGCTGGCGTTGCTCCATGTCCCCTGCAGGTCCGGATGGCCGTCAGCGGTAAGTGGAGCAGTCCAGGCTTTCGACGCCGGGGCCCGGGTCGCCGCGATGCTTGGTTTGGCCCCTGCCCCTGATGGAGCTTGCGCCAAAACGCTTGCTGGAGCCACTACCAGGGCCGCTGCACCGAGCCAGGCGAGAGATCGATGGCCCAGCGGAAACCGCCATTTCACTTCTTTGCGAAGAGGCCTATTCGTTGAGCCCTGGAACCGACTTCGCATCTGATGAACCCCCTTGCCGCCTGTAGTATACACCTTCGGCGTGGACGGTCAGAGCCGGTTCCCGGCTCAAGATGCTTAAGCGTTTTCGGGAAGCACCTATTTGCCGGAACGCTCCCTAACGGTCGCGGCTCTGTAACTGACGCCGAATCAGCACGACCACAACCGAGCCGCGACTTGTCGCTCGACCGTTAGGGAGCGTATTGCCACCGCTGAACCCGCGCCGGGAGCGGTTGACTTTACGTTAACCGGCTAATAAGCTGGGCTCGTTGATTGAAGGAGGCGTATCCGCCATGAGATGGTTCCTCACCCTTCTGCTTTGGCTGCCGCTGGCAGCATCCGATGTTCGCATTATCCAAACGAATAGCGCCGGAGACAACGTCTCGATCATTGACCCCGCGACGAACAAGGTGGTGGGAGTCATCCAGGGCATCGAGGTAAACCACGGTGCGGCGGCGGCTCCCGATGGAAGCCGTTATTACATCAGTAACGAAGCGCAAAGCACCTTGGATGTCGTGGACACAAAATCCTTGAAGGTGACCAGCAGGATTCCCCTCAGCGGCCACCCTAACAACATCGCGATCGGCAAGGATGGGCGGCGCGTCTATGTCTCCATTGCGAAGGCGCCCGGTGCGGTGGATGTCGTCGACACGGCGTCGCTCGAGAAGGTCAAGAGCATACCCGTCAAGGGCGCGGTTCACAACACGTATGTGACGCCGGACGGCAAGTGGGTGGTCGCTGGCTCGATCGCATCCAAAACGATCACAGTGATCTCCGCGAAGACCGAGACACCCGAATGGTCTCTGGAGATGGACCTGGGAATTCGCCCGATGGCGTTCACCACGAATGGCGACGGTTCCACGAAATGGATACTGGCCCAACTCTCCGGTTTCAACGGATTCGCCGTAGTGGATTTCGCGACGCGCAAGGAAATCAACCGGATCACTCTCCCCGACCTGCCTGCCGGCAAGGCAAAGTATATGTTCGGCGGCAACGAGTCGCACGGCATGGCAGTCACGCCCGATCAAAAGACGCTGGTGGTCAACAGCCGGCTGAACAGTTCGATCTATCTGTACTCGCTTCCGGATTTGAAACTCGAAGGCAGCGTGGAAGTCGGCAAGGCTCCGGACTGGGTGACACTCACGCCAGACGGCAAGATGGCCTATGTGGCCTGCGCCGCGTCCGACTATGTGTCGGTTGTCGACCTGCCGGCCAGGCGCGAAGTCGCCAAAATCCCCGTGGGTCAGGTCCCGAAGCGGAACATTACCGCCGTGCTCCCATAGTCCGCTTGCTGATGCTCGTCCTGCGCGCACCGCGTTCGGACTTTCGATTACTTCGCGCCGCGGACCCAGGCGGCGATCGCCTGCCAGTCGGGATCGTCCATGGACTGAAACTGGCGGCCTCCGCTGTGGAACTCGTCGCCGCCGGCTTCTTTCGCCAGCGGATGAAGCAGCAAGATGCTACGTTCCGGATTCCCTGGAGTGACCAGTTTCGAAATCATTTGAAAGTTCAGGCGTGATTGTTCTTCGGTGAATGCCTTGGTCTGCCGGCCCCACGCCTGGAGCTTGAACGCATGGTTCGATTCCGAATGACAAACCACGCAGCGTGCGTGCCCCTCCCGCTGCTTGGAGAAGATCGGCTCAACGCGCGTCCTATAGACATCGAAGTCGAGCGACTGAGCCGCCGCCATAGAGGAAGCCGCGGCCATCACCGCAGCCATCGTAAAACGCAACAGGTTCACCTGGGCCATGTGTCGCAAAGCTCCTTTCCCGGCCGGGAGTACTGTTCCGCATGATACTACGCCAGCCTGGCAAAGTAGATTTCAGCCGCGCGGCACTGGCGTTGGGACCAGAAGTGGATACGGAGTCACGAACTCCTCTTACGAGACGCCTGCAGTTGACCCGAATTCCCGGAACAAATCCACGGAGAATGCGTCCAAGTTTCCATGTCTTGCCGAATCATGTTTTGCCGAATCATGTTGTGCCGAATCAGTGTGCTTTCTTTGTTTGGGGCCGTTTGGGCATCCGCTCAGCCTGCATTTCCCGACACTCCGGCAGGGCGGACGCTGAGGGCGTGGCTGGAGGCGTTCAATAGCGGCGACCGGGCACGGATGGAGGCGTACATCCAGAAATTCGACCCGGCCCGGCCGATCGACAACCAGATGAACTTCCGCAATCAGACCGGCGGATTCGACCTGCTCAGCATCGACAAGAGTGAGCGGACTCACATCGAGTTTCGCGTGAAAGAGAAAGGCGGTCCCACCACCGCCATCGGAAGGCTTGACGTGAAGGATGCCGACCCTGCCGAGGTCGTAAGCTTTGGTGTCAGAGCCCTACCGCCCGGCGTGACGGAGGCGGACTTCCACATCGACGCCGCGGCGCGGCAGCGCGCGATCGATGGCGCAGCCGCCATGCTGAACGAGTTCTACGTGTTTCCGGAGACTGCCAAGAAGATGGAGGAGGCTGTACGAGCCCGGCAGAAAGCGGGCGAGTACGATTCGCTTACGAATGGCGATGCCTTTGCCGAGAAGCTTACCGCGGATTTCCGGGAGATCAGCCACGACAAACACCTGGGCGTGAGTTTCAGCCCGGCGCCGTTGCCGAAAGGCCCGCCGCCCGGAGGCCCGGACTCGGCTGCGATGCGACGGCAGATGGAACGAATGAACTGTGGGTTCGACAAGGCAGAGCGGCTGCCGCCGAACATCGGATATTTGAAATTCAACATGTTCGCCAGTCCGGACATTTGCGGCCCGACGGCAAGCGCCGCCATGAACTTCCTTGGCAGCGTGGATGCGCTGATCATTGACCTGCGCGAGAACGGGGGCGGCGATCCGAAGATGGTGGCCTACATTTCGAGTTACCTCTTCGACGAGCGGACTCACCTGAACGATCTCTACAATCGAAAAGAGAACAAGACGGAGGAGTTTTGGACGAGCAACGACGTGCCCGGAAAGCGGCTCGGCGGCAAGCCGGTATTCGTACTGACTGCCAAGCGCACCTTCTCCGGCGCCGAAGAGTTCACGTACAATCTGAAGAACCTGAAGCGGGCTACCATTATCGGCGAGACCACCGGCGGCGGCGCCCACCCCGTGTCCGGTCACCGCATCGACGATCACTTCATGATCGGAGTGCCATTCGCAAGAGCGATTAACCCGATCTCGAAGACGAACTGGGAAGGGACCGGTGTCGAACCCGACGTCCAGGTGTCCGCCGCGGAAGCGATCGAAGTGGCCAAGAAGCTCGCCACGAAAAAGTAACGAAGGCCTTCACTGGCTGAATTCTCCAATGTGGGGCAGATTGTTAATCAGACTGCCAATCCGCCGCACGTTGGCAACCTGGTTGGCAACCTGCCCCACAGAAACGTGCTCACACGGCGGTTCCCCCAATTCGGTTACAATGTCGAAACAGAGGTCCAAAGTGCGCTTTGTAAAGGCCTGCCTGTGCGTTCCCGCATGCATGACGTGCGCCTTCGCGGCGACGCCGGAGCTGACCATCGAGATCAAGGATTATGCGACCATGCCGATCACCGGAGCGGTCGACGGCACAAGCAACAGTGCGAGCCTGCTGGCGCGGGTCAACTTTTTGCGGGAGGAACCTGGCGGGGCCAGGAAGCGATTCTTCGTCAATGACGTGGCCGGTCAGTTGTACATCCTCGACAAGGACACGAAGAAACTCACCACATATCTGAACTTCAACGGTCTTGAGGGCCAGCCCGGGATATTTCACAGACTGGCTATCGATAACTTGCTGGCGAGCGGCTTCATCAGCTTTCAGTTCGACCCGGACTATGCGCACAACGGGAAGTTCTACACTATCCACCTGGAAGACCTTGCGCTGCCGGCTTCCGATCTTCCCGACAACAAGAACTTTCCAGGATTCAAGACGGCGGGGTACACGCTGACTCCGGCGATCCGGACTTTTGGCGCGACGCAGCGGGAATCCGTCGTAATCGAATGGACCGACTCGGATATTTCAAATTCCACGTTCGAAGGCACGGCCCGCGAGCTGATGCGTGTGCAGTACAACGGGCGAATTCATCCGATGGGCGATCTGATTTTCAATCCGACGGCACGGCCCGGCGGCCCCGATTGGCGTGTGATGTACATCTCCACCGGCGACGGCGGCTCGGGCGAGCAGAAAACGGACATTCGAAGCAATCCGCAGCGTCTGGACACGCTGGTGGGAAAAATCCTGCGGATTGTACCCGACCTCAAAGAGCAAATCGATTCGAGCACGGTAAGCGAGAACGGCCGCTACCGGATCCCGAAGGATAACCCGTTCGCCGCCAAGCCGGGTGCCCGGAAAGAGATCTGGGCGTACGGTTTGCGCAACCCGCACCGGATGAGCTGGGATGTCGACCCAGCCGATGGCGCCAACAATCACCTCATCGCCAACGTGGTTGGACTTCGCACCTGGGAGACCGTCGATATCATTCACAAAGGCGCCAACTACGGCTATTCGCTGCGCGAAGGCCCCGAGGAACTGCATTCCGATAACACGCTTTCGAAACCGCCGGACGTGGATAAAATACCCATCCGGATTGATGAATCGACTACTGACGGCACGGTGGTTCCGACTTATCCGGTGATTGCCTATGGCCACATCAAGGGCACTGGCGGCGACGCGGTATCGAACGGCTTTGTCTACCGCGGCAAGGCGATTCCGTCGCTCCGGGGGAAATTCATCTTCGGCGACATCACGACCGGGCGCGTCTGGTGGGTGGATTTCAAGGAAATGCTGGCGGCTGACGATGGCGATCCGAAGACGATGGCCGAGATGCACGAGGTGCGAATCGCCTGGAACCAGGAAGTCTACGGAACGATGGCCCCGATCACCGAAAGCGTATACCACGCCCGCGGCGGAAAGGCGGAGCATCTGCCCGGCTTCGCGCGCGTGTCCGGGGGCCGCTCCGACATTCGGTTCGCCATGGACTCGGACGGCGAACTGTACATCCTGAGTAAGAGCGACGGTATGATTCGGGCGATCGTTGGCGCAACCGCTAAATGACAATCGCTAAATGACAATCGCTACATGAGAGGTGTGTCGTTTCGCTCTGCGTGGCGGCCATGGCGGCCATCCCCCGCTAGACACGATCCGGACGCCGTGGTATGTATGGCGCTATGAGAACTCTGATTGCTGTTGGGCTCTTGCTGGCATCCGCAGCGGATGCCTCAGAGAAGCCGCCGTCACAGCCGGACATCGTCTCCGGTTGCGTTCAGGCGTCAAACATCTACTCGCATGGGGCCAGTCTTCTGTCCCTTGGCGGGCCGGAGGCAGGCGTTGAGGCCCGGATCAGGAACACGTGCGGCCGGGCTGCGAGTGTTCTTGTGACCGTTGGCTATTTCGATTCAAGCGGCAGGCAGATCGGCAGCGGAGTCGAAATCACCATGCTCGCGAATGGCGCCGCATGGGAAATGTACCACCGGGCGCGGCTTTATGGGCTCCCTGGCGGCCGGATGAAGCTGGCGAAGATCATCAGGATCGAGGGCTTTTAAGCTCCCTGTGTCCGAACCATGTCCGATTGGTTTGTGTGTCGTGCCGCGAACGATCACGTGCGCCGCGGCCCACGCAACCCCAGTTCCGAGCCGCTCGACTCTGCGCGCGGTATCTGGCGAAAGGTGCGAGTGCGCGAGAGATCCGCACTGAGGGGGCGGCGGAGTCTGACTCGAATTGTGCGGGCGGGTGCGACGTTGGCGGCGATGCCGCTCGCTCGTTGAGGCCGCCGCGCCTCTACTTCTCACCCGCGATTTCTCACCCGCGCCGCGATGAGGCGCCTCGTCGGGTCCGCTCCTGAAAACCCAAACTGATGTAGAGTTGGGGAGGCTGTCAATTAAATGGTGGCCAGACAATAGGGGTAACCAGGAGGCCAATTATCAATGAGAATTCCGCGCGTCCTCGCGAGTGCTTCCATCGAACTGCTCATGACCGCCTCGCTTGCCTTCACCCAGGCAACACGACCTCCCACGACGCCGGCGAAGCCTGGCCAGACTTTTCCCGATGAACTCGTCAGGACCGGCGAAACCTTGTTTGTCCAGCATTGCGCGTTCTGCCATGGGCGCGATACCGGTGGCGGGGAATCCGGGCCGGACCTGACCCGGTCCAAGCTGGTCGCGGACGATATCGGTGGGAATCAGATTGGGCCCGTGGTTCGCAATGGGCGCAACAATATGCCGCGCTTCACGGTGACGGACCAGGAACTCCTGGGGCTAACCGCCTTTATCCGCACGCAGAAAAACATCGCGGAATCGCAGAAGGGAGGACGAAAGGGCGTTGACGAGAAGGATCTTGTCACGGGCAATATCGACAAGGGAAAGGAGTACTTCAACGGAACCGGCAAATGCAATTCCTGCCACTCCCCCACAGGGGACCTCGCCGGCGTGGCCACCCGCAATGGAGGTCTGAAGCTCATACAGCGCCTCATGTATCCCCGTGGAGCCAAAGCCAAGGTCACCGTGACGCTGCCTTCGGGCGAAACCGTCAGCGGCACACGCGCATACCTCGATGAATTCACGGTGGCTCTGCGCGACGCCTCCGGCCGCTACCGCTCCTGGCCTGCCGCGATGGTGAAGGTAAGGGCTGACGACCCCGCGGAAGCCCATGTCGATCTTCTGGCGAAGTACACGGATGACGACATTCACAACCTGATGACGTACCTGATGACGTTGAAATAGGAGCGCGCCATGAAGCTGACCAAACAACTGCTCTGGCTCACGGCCTCCACCTTGTTCGCCTCCACTTTGCTCGCCCAGGGAACTACGCCTGACATGCTCCTGAAGCCGCCGAAGGATAGCTGGCCTGCCTATCACGGCGACTATTCGGGAAAGCGCCACAGCGCGCTGACGCAAATCACTCCGCAAAACGTCGGCGGCCTCGCGCTCGCCTGGGCGTTCCAGTCGGGCGTCAACGCGGAGATCAAAGCTTCGCCGCTCATGGTGGATGGTGTCATATACACCTCAACGCCCGACAATGTCTATGCCGTCGACGCCCGCTCCGGCCACCAGATCTGGCATTACACTTATCCCCAGAACAAAGGCTTCCACATCGGCTCCCGGGGCGTTTCCATGTACGGCGAATGGCTGTACTTCATGACGCCGGACGCCCACCTGATCTGCCTGAACGCGAAGGATGGCGCCGTCCGCTGGAACGTCGCCGTGGCCGATTCGCAGCGCGGCTACTGGACTACGATGTCGCCGCTGATCATTCGCAACCACGTTCTTGTTGGCGTTTCGGGCGACTTCGACAATCTCACCGGCTTTCTCAAATCCGTCGACCCCGAAACCGGCACCACCCAATGGCGCTGGGACAGCACCCCGCCCAGCGGCACGCCGAATTCAACCACAGGCGGCATGACATGGATGACCGGCACCTATGACCCCGAGACGGATACTGTCTTCTGGGGCACCGGCAACCCGACTCCGGTGCTCAACGGTGAGGTTCGCCCCGGCGATAACCCCGATACCTGCAGCATCGTCGCACTCGACCCAAACACCGGGAAAAAGAAATGGGCCTTCCAGCCGTCTCCACACGATACGCACGATTGGGACGCCGTCGAGATCCCGGTGCTGGTTGACGCCGACTTCCGCGGCAGGCCGCGCAAGATGCTGATGCAGGCATCCCGCAATGGCTACTTCTTTGTGCTGGACCGGCTCAATGGGGAGAACCTCCTCACCACTCCGTTCGGCCCCGTCAACTGGTCGACGGGGCTAGACCAGAAAGGACGGCCAACGCCAAATCCAGTCAAGGACCCCGCTCCCGATGGACGCCTGATCGCGCCCGACGAAGGCGGCCTCACCAACTATCGCTCGCCTAGTTTCGACCCGAAGACCGGCCTGTTCATCGTCAGCGCGCACCCCAGCTACGGCATCTACTTCAATAAACCCGCCGACGGCACGTTCGGGTGGGCGGGCGCCGACTATGGAGTGTGGGGTAAGGGCGTTCTGGATGCCATCGACTATCAGACCGGCAAGATCAAGTGGAGCCACGAACTTGGCCCCAACGGCGCGGGCGCGGGTGTACTGACGACCGACTCCGGCCTGATCTTCACGGGCGACGCGCAGGGCAGTGTTCTGGCGCTTCGCACCAGCGATGGCAAGACACTTTGGCACGCAGGCCAGGGCCAGAGCATGCAAAGCTCACCCATTACTTATGAACTCGACGGCCGCCAATACGTGCTCACCAGCGGAGGCGGCGTGATGTTTGCCTGGGTATTACCCGAGAAGGCCGAACTGCCGTAACCAGCGATCCAGCGCTCGCCGGGAAGCGACCGCGCCGCAGCGCCTCAAAGCTCAGTCCTCGATGTGGCGCCGCCGCGGTTCCCGTGGCTTCGCAATCGGGCGTCCGGCGGCCAGCAACTACGGAAGACGAGGCGTCCGCGGTGAGCCGCGCACACAACCTGCTCGCCGCCACGCCCCGCCAGTAACGCAGCCGCCGTCATGATTTCACGAAAGCACGTAGTCTGCCGCGCGCAAAGGCGCGCAATTTATCAGAGCGAAGAACTCATCCGCCGGGGCGGGCGACGTCCGATGTTCGCGTGCTGATGACGGGCGAACCATGGCCACTCCCTGGTACCCGCCGCTGGGCGATGGGATGGCCGATCATATTGGATGGCCGATCGGGGTTGCCGAGGCGGAGCCGCGCCCCGCATCTTTCGAAGCAAGTGGGGACATACCTGTCTCCGGCTATTGTTGGCTGTTATTAACTCTTTTACTATCAGTGGGTAAAGCTAGAGTCGAGGACATGCATGTCTCGACTGGCCCGATTCACACGAAAAGAGACCTGACGCGCCGGCAGCTCAGCGCCAGAAACCTAACTTCCCGGCCGGGATGGTGCCGGTGGCGTTTCGCGGATTGTAATCTCACCGGCCCTGCGTTAATGGATGTTTCCACCCCGGCCGCCAACGGCCCGATTTCCTGCTGACGCGGCCCCCATGTCGCGCTACTTTTTCTTGCCCTTCGGCTGCTCCATCCTGGGCAAGCCGAAGTGGCCGCCTAAATCGGCCAGGGAATCCAGACTCACGTTGCCCACAATGTTGGCCACGGTGAGCCGTTTCGGAGCGCTGACCAAAATCACCACTCCTGTGACCTTACCGTTCTGATTGCAGACGTGCACCTCGGTGTTTTCGCCGTCTTCGGCACTTTTCACGCCCACGATGCGCGACCAATCCGGCGCTTTCATTTGATTTAGAATCTGATCCAGGTCGGCCTGCGACCAGGCGCCTTCCTGCTTGAACTCGAATTGCCTGATATAGATGCCGTCGATGCCGACGATCAGCTTCTTGACCGCGGCTTCGTCCGGGTCTTTGCCGTCCAGGAATTTACCGGCGAACTGCAGCATGGAGTTGTTGAGCGAAACATCGACGGAATCCGAGGCCTTGGCCGCCAGGTGGTCCAGGTTCAATTTCAATTGCTGGGCACACAACTGGGCACACAGCGCGGCGGCGATGGCGCAGGCCAGCGCCCCAGTTAGCGCAAGGCTGCGGGTGGTCTTCATGGCCGCACCGCTTTCATCTGCATCTGGATCCGGTTGAGTTGGGAGCCGGCCAGCCGCATGGCGAACATCACCTGCTCTTTGGCGACATGGCCCCGATGATAGCGGTAGCCGGCGCCCGCGCTCGTGATCACCAACACCGCTGCCGCGGTGGCCAGCCATCGGGGCATCAAGCCCAGGGGCCAGGGGACCGGAGACAGGGGCCGGGGGCCAGGGGCGAGGGGCCGGGAGAACACCGGCCGACGCTGTCCCGCCGCTGCGGTAACTTTGCTTCTCACCGTGCTCGTCACCCGGGCTTCGAAATCGGGCGACGGCTCCTGGCGCTGCAACGCCTTCCTGAGTTCATCCTCGAACTTGAGTTCATCCTCTAACCAGTCCATTATTCTTCCCTTACGCCCCGCCGCGCCAGCTTCTCCCGAAGGAGGGCCAGCGAGCGTTGCAAGTGGCTCTTCACCGTACCCACGGGAATCGCCATCAAGTTTGCAATCTCACTCGGGTCCAGGTCTTCCTGGTACCGCAAAATCACTACCATGCGCGGCGTCTCCGGCAAAGTGGCAATGAGCCGCCGCAGCATCTCGCCCAGCATCGGGTCGGCCGGCACGCCGCGCGCCACCGGTTCCGCCACATCTTCCAGCGCCACCTGCGGGCGGCGCATGCGTTTTCGCGACGCGTCGATAGACCGTTGCACCGCCACCTTGCGCAGCCAGAAACCGGCGTGAGCGGCCGATTGAATGGCGCCCAGGTTGCGGTGCAGGCTCAAGAACACGTCCTGCGCGATCTCTTCGGCGGTGTCGCGGTCGCGCAGAAAGTGATAGGCCACGCTGAAGACCATGGCCCGATGCTCCCGCATCAACGCCGCGAAATCGTCTCCGGTCTGGACCACGCTTTCGAGTTCCGTCACTGTTGAGTCTGGTACGTCACGGTACTGTTCACTAACGACCGTTTGAAATCGCTGTTCACCATCGAGACCGAAATCGTCCGCTTGTAAAAGAATACCGCCCGCACTTCGAACTCTCCCCCGTAGCTCACGGGAAACCATACGCCATCCTCGAATTTCTGGTACGCCAACGAAAAACCCAAGCCTTTGATGTCGGTGCCCAGCAGGGTTTTGACCAGCAGCGGCATCTGGAAGGCCAATTTGGTCGAAACCAACAGGGGCTGATACTCGGCCTGGTCGATCAAGGCTTCGCCCTTCCAGTTGGCGTCCTCAATCCCCTTGTCGTGTCTGGGTGCAAAGCTGACCCGGTAGACCTCGCGGCCCCGGTAGGTCTCGGGTCCAACCAGCTTGAAATCGTACTTCAACTGCTGGTGATAGGTCAGCGGAAACAGGTCGTGGTCGATGCCGTCGCGCGAGTTCCGGTCGTTGGTCATGTCCTCGGACATGCTATTGATCAGGTCGCCATCGATATCGACACCCTTATAGTGGTAGCCCGGCCGGTCGTAAAGCACCGCTTTTCCTTTGTACGGGTAATGGCCTTCGAACTTCGTCAATTCCTTCTTGACGCCGCGAACATCGGGCGTCACATCATACTCGCGCTTCTCTTCGCGGGCCAGCTTATGGTTGCTGTAGTTCATACGCAGGAGCTGTTTCTGGTGATAGGTGAAATTCTTGCGCAGATCCTGGGTCTTGGCCTGATTGCGGCCCACGCGGGACATGATCTGTTCGATATCGGGGGGCTGGATGCCGGGGGGCGGGATACCGGGGGGCTGGGCGAATGCCGTGCCGGTCAAAACGGCCAGGAACAGGATCTTCATTTTGCGCTCCATATAGTATTACGGCTGGGAAGGCCGGGAGAACGCAGTTTCGTGGGGCGGGCGCGGGGCCACCTGGAGCGCGGCCTCGGCGGGTTCAATCGGAGTCCTGCTTACGCCAGCCCACCGCGGCCCTCCTCCAAGCGGACCGCAATCTCCAGCAGCAGCTCATCCTCGTAAGGCCGGCCCACCAGTTGCACCCCAATCGGCAGACCGGCGGCCGAGACCCCCATCGGTATCGTCACCGCCGGAAGGCCAAGAGCGTTGGCGAAGACCGCCGGCATGATCGCCTGGAATAGCCCCGCCGACTTGCCGCCGATCTGCCACTTGCGC
>Ga0210402_10001993_pt1 | contig 20366 bp, 15 predicted proteins | sample IncBWC7MmetaG_FD_161055 | JGI IMG/M metagenome (GOLD analysis project Ga0210402, IMG submission 161055) | Forest soil microbial communities from Barre Woods Harvard Forest LTER site, Petersham, Massachusetts, United States - Inc-BW-C-7-M | ecosystem: Environmental > Terrestrial > Soil >... | reverse complement strand
TTTTACGGCTCGTTCGAATCATTGGATGCCAAGCCTTCTTAAAAGGTTCCTCAGCGTCAAGCTAGCTGGAAACCGCGCAGATCCACAATCAAGTAAGTTCCGCATGCGCAACCATACTGCAAAAAGGGTGCGAGAAACCATTTTCCTGTCTCGATGTTTCAAACACGTAAATAAGGCGAAAGTTGCGGGGGTTGCCCGGGACTATAATCCTCCGACCGTACGCGCGCAAGCGGCAAGAATAGGTCAACCGCCACGACGACGGAGGAAACGCGATGATTTTGCGCAAAGCTACCGCAGAGCAAAGATTGACGAGGGTGAAAAGCGACGCCTGCCAGAACCGGCGCCACTATCTAGAAGAATCGAACTGCTTACCAGCGGTTGCCGCGATCGCCGCGGTCACCACCGCCGCCGCGATCACCACGATCGCCGCCGCGGCCACCACCACCGCCACGCCCACCACCACCGCCACCATGCCCGCCACGGCCGCCGCCGAAACCACCGCCGCGGCCACCGCCACCGCCACGCTGCTCCTGCGGACGAGCTTCATTCACCACCAGATTACGTCCACCGAAATTCTGGCCGTTCAGCGAGTTGACCGCGCGATCGGCTTCTTCGTCGTTGTTGATTTCGACGAAGGCGAAACCGCGTGATTGGCCCGTGAAACGGTCACGAATCAGGTTAACTGCCGAAGGGTTGACACCGGACTGCGTGAAAAATTCCCCAAGCGTATCCTCCGTGGCGGAAAACGGAAGATTTCCCACGTAAAGCTTCTTCACTTACGGACTCCTTTTGCCCGAAACCGAGATGCACGTCGCGGAGCGCGCTGGAAAGCCTGAAAATTCTTGGTGGCGTCGGAAAGTCCGAAGCCACATCCTTATTTCAGGGTTGGGTTTGTGTGTACAAACCCGAAAACCTTTTTATCCCAAGGTTTGTAAGTACAAACCCTGAAACCCTGAAACTGGGGACAGAATCTGGCGCTCCAGCGGTCAGAGGCATCGTCGCGGAAATCGACCCCTTTTGCAATGAGAATTTGCCGCATCCCATGGGGCGGCACGGTGCCCATGCCGCGCAAATACAATGAATACAAAATGGTGATACGATGCGCGCACTGCGGCTTCTGTGGAGGCACGATTGCGCGGCACCATGATGGAGTTTCCGCTGACGCTGACCGCGATTCTGGAGCGGGCCGAAAAGCAATTCCCGAAAGTTGAAATTGTGTCGCGGCGGCCGGATCGTTCAGTGGTTCGAACCAACTATCGAACCTTCACTTCGCGCGCTCGGCGATTAGCCAGCGCGCTGACCAAATTGGGATTGCAGTGCGGCGATCGCGTGGCTTCGATGATGTGGAACCACTCGGGCCATCTGGAGGCGTTTTTCGGAGTGCCGTGCGCCGGTGGGATTTTACACACCCTGAACTTGCGGCTGCACCCGCACGAAATTGCCGCCATCGCGAAACATGCCAATGACCGGTTTCTGCTGATTGACGATGTGCTGCTTCCGGTATTCGAGAAATTCCGTGACGATGTCCCCTTTGAAAAAATAATCGTGGCGCCCTACGGCTGCAACGCGGTGCCCCAAGAATTCCTGAACTACGAAGAATTGTTGCAAACCGCGGATCCGGATTTTGCGCTGCCGGTGCTCGACGAAAATGACGGCGCGGCAATGTGCTTCACCTCCGGCACCACCGGCTTTTCGAAGGGCGTGATCTACTCGCACCGCGCGCTGGTACTGCATTCACTTGCGGAATGCGCAGTGGACGCGTTTGCCATAAGCCATCAGGACACAATCCTGCCGGTGGCGCCGATGTTTCATGCCAATGCCTGGGGCATCCCATACACCTGCGTGATGGCTGGGGCAAAACTGTTGCTCAGCGGGCCGAACCTTGAGCCGGAAGGTCTGCTGGACTGGATGGTACAAGAGCGGGTGACGATGACGTCGGGCGTGCCTACAGTGTGGCTCGGCGTTTTGGATACGCTGGAAAAACACCCTGGGCGGTGGAAATTCGACTGGCCGGTGCGCGTGATTTGCGGAGGCACGGCCCCGCCGTTGGAATTGATTCGCAAACTCGATGGTTACGGCATCCACATGCTGCATTTGTGGGGGATGACGGAAACTGCGCCGCTGGCGACGACCGGCCAGCTGAAATCACACATGCGCAACTGGAGCGACGAAGAGAAATATCAGATGCGAGCGAAACAGGGATGGCCGGTGCCGTTCGTCGAGCTGCGAATCACGCGGCCAATGGAAAAAAACGGCAGGAATGAAGAAGCACCGTGGGACGGCGAGACTCCCGGCGAATTGGAAGTGCGCGGGCCGTGGGTGGCTTCACACTATTACGAGTCGCCGGATCAGGCGCACCGCTGGACAGTAGATGGCTGGTTCAAGACCGGCGATGTGGCCACGGTGGATGAAGATGGAATCGTAAAGATCGTGGACCGCGCGAAGGACCTGGTGAAATCCGGTGGCGAATGGATCAGTTCGGTGGACCTGGAAAATGCGCTGATGGGGCATCCGGCGGTGAAAGAGGCGTGCGTGGTGGGAATCCCGCATCCCAAGTGGCAGGAACGGCCGCTGGCGGCGATCGTTTTGAAAGATGGCAAGCGCGCGACCGAGGCGGAGTTGCGAGATTTCTTGGCGGCTGCTTTTGCAAAGTGGCAGTTGCCGGATGCGTTTGTATTTTTGGATGCGATTCCGCGAACCAGCGTTGGGAAATTCAAGAAGCTGGCGCTGCGGGAACAGTTTGCGGACTGGAAGTGGTAGGGGCAGAGGTGGCAGGAATTTGATGCCGAGGACACCCTGACGTTGAGATCCTTCGGCGAACCTCGTTCGCCTCCGGATGACAGGGATTGCGTCAGGCAGGACAGCGCAAAACTAGGCGGGCTGGTCAAAACCAGGCAAGATCGATCACGGCAGCCGTGCTACAATGTGTTTATGGCGAACACAAGGAGCGCAACGCTCAGCGTTAGGTTAAAACCTAAAGTCAAACGCCGGCTCGCGAAGCTAGCAGAGTCGTCGGGGCGAAGCTCCAATTTTCTCATCTCCGATGCCGTCGAATCCTACGTCGCCGACCAGGAGAGAATGCTTGCGGAAGTTCGTCAGGCCGATCGTCATGCGCAGTCCGGGCACTACATCAAGCACGAAGATATGAAGGCTTGGCTACTCTCTTGGGGAACAAACCGCGAACTCCCGCCCCCAAAATGCGCGTGCGGCAAGAATCACGATGCCGCGGCTTCGTGAAGGAGAATCCGAGCCGGTCGAGATCGTTTGGTCTCCGCTGTCGCTGGCGCGGCTTCAGGAAATTCGCGCCTACGTGGCTCTGGACAATCCGGCGGCGGCTGAACGCCTGGCCACCCGTATCATTGCTGTCGTTGAGGCCCTTCGGAATCATCCGTATCTGGGGCGCACGGGAATCGAGCCCGGAATTCGCGAGTTGATCATCGGCGGGGCTCCCTATGCTGTGCTCTACCGGGTTAAAGGCAAACGCGTCATCATCAGCACGATCTGGCATTCCGCTCAGCTAAAATAGCTTCAGCTTATTTCTGTGGGAAGAAGACTAGGTGCGGTAGGACGCGTTGATGCGAACGTATTCGGCGGTGAAATCGCAGGTCCAGTAGCGGGCACGCGCTTTACCCGCGTGTAGGTCCACGACAATCGGAACATGTTCGGTGAGCAGGCGATTCGAAGCGGCGCGTTCGTTAAAATCGAGCGGCTGGCCTTTGCGCAACACTTTGATCCCGGCCATGGTGATTTCAACTAGCGACGGATCGAACTTGACGTTTGCGCGACCTGCGGCCGCGAAGATGCGGCCCCAGTTGGGATCGCCGCCCGCGAATGCGGTTTTTACGAGCGGGGAAGTGGCGATGGTTTCGGCGATTTTGCGCGCGGCGGATTCGCTTTTCGCGCCGCGTACCTCGATTTCGATGACCCGCTGCGCGCCTTCGCCGTCGGCGACAATTTGCTGGGCCAACGAGCCGCAGACTTCCTCCAGCGCCGCCGCGAATTGGCGATGAGCTTTGCTGCCGTTGGAAATTGCGGGAGCGCCTGCAGCGCCATTCGCCAGAACAAGTAGCGTGTCATTGGTGGAAGTGTCGCCATCCACACTGATGGAGTTGAAGGTGCGTGAGGCAATGTCACGTAGAGTCCGCTGCAACAGCGGCGGCGAAATCGCAGCGTCGGTCACCACGAATGCCAGAGTGGTGGCCATGTTGGGATGAATCATTCCCGCGCCTTTGGCGCAACCCACCAGATGAACGCGTTTGCCGGACATCTTGAACGTTGCGGAAGCAGTCTTCGGCCGCGTATCCGTGGTGCAAATCGCGAGCGATAACTCGGCGAACGAGCGCGCTGACGGGCGACGATTGCGCGAGAGCGACGGCAACGCGCGCAGAATTTTTTCTACCGGGAGCTGTACGCCGATTACGCCGGTCGAGCATACGAACAGCTCTTGTGGCGCGATCAACATGCGGCGCGAAGCTTCTTCGTTGGTGCGCTGGGCGACGATTTCACCTGGCGCGCCGGTGGCGCAGTTGGCGTTGCCGGCATTTACCACCACCGCGCGCATGCGGCCCTTGGAATCGCGGAGATTTTTCTTGGAAAGCGTGACTGGAGCAGCGACCACGAGATTCTGCGTGAAGACTGCAGCTGCCGAGGCCGGAACATCGCTGGAAATCAGAGCGAGATCCAGCGCACCAGTCTTCTTTAAGCCACATGCCGTAGCGGCGAAGCGAAATCCCTTGGGCAACGCTGATTCTGGTGGCGGCTGGGTCATTTCGCGGAGGCTTCCTTGGGAAGACGGCTTTCTAGTTCGGCGATGGCCGCACGAACCGAAGCTTCCGCTGTGCCGCCGGGAACATTCTTCGCGGCTAACGCTGCTTCGACCGAGAGACCGCTGGCGAAATCGGTACCGAAGGCCGGCGAAATTTTGCGCAGTTCGTCGGGTGGAAGCTCAGTCCAGAGTTTCTGTTGGCGTTCGGCTTCCTTAAGAATTTTTCCGACAAGGTCGTGGGCCTGGCGGAAGGGAATGCCCTTGCGAACGAGATAATCGGCCGCTTCGGTGGCGAGCAAAGCGGGGTTGCATGCAACCGCACGCAGGCGATCGTCGCGATAAGCGGTCGTGTTGATCGCGCCAGCGGCGATGGCAAGCATATCGCTCACTTGATCGTGCGCTGAAAATAGTGCTTCCTTGTCCTCCTGCAAATCGCGTTGATAGCTCGTCGGCAAACCCTTGAGCGTGGTGAGCAGGCCAACCAGCGCGCCGGTGATGCGTCCGGTCTTGCCGCGAATCAGTTCCCAGCAATCGGGATTTTTCTTTTGCGGCATCAGGCTGCTGCCGGTGGAATATTCGTCGGGAAGAGCGACGTAGGAGAATTCCTGCGAAGCGAAGATTACGAAATCTTCGGCGAGGCGGGAAAGGTGGGTGGCGATTCCAGACAAAGCGAATAGATAGTCGAGCGCGAAATCGCGATCGCTGACCGCATCCAAGCTGTTGGCAGTGACTTTGGAAAAGCCGAGGTCGCGTGCGATGGCGGCGCGATCGATGGCAAAGGAATTTCCGGCAAGTGCGCCGGAACCCATGGGGCAGGCATCGGCGCTGGCCGCTGCGTTTTGCAGTCGCGTCACATCGCGGGCAAAAGCTTCCGCATGTGCCAGCAGAAAATGGGAAAGCAAAATCGGCTGGGCGTGCTGCATGTGGGTCATGCCGGCCATCGGCACGCCGAGCTTGGCATTGGCTTGCGCCAGCAGCGCAATGATTAACGCGAGAAGTCCGCGCCTGCTTTCCGCCGCGGCGTCGATGACGAAGAGGCGAAAATCCGTGGCCACCAGTTCATTGCGGCTGCGGCCGGTGTGAAGTTTCCAGCCGAGCGGGCCGAGTTCTACAACCAAGGCTTTTTCAACGAAGTGGTGCACGTCTTCGGCGTCGGCGCCGAACGATTCGACCCACGCGGGATCGGACTGCGTGCGGGCGGCGATTTTATCGAGTGCGGCGAGCGTTTGTTTGACTTCGGTTGCTGTGAAAATTCCGATTGGCTCGAGAGCCTTGGCCCATGCGCGGTCCACCGCAATTTCGTACGGCAACAAACGTTGGTCGAACGCAAAGGAGCGCTGAAACGTGTCGAAACGCGCATCCGGCGCGCGTTCGAAGCGGCCGCCCCAAAGCTTATTGTCTTTGCGTTCAGTCATTGAAGAGTCGTAAGTTTTAAGTTGTAAGTCATAAGTTGCACGTTTGGCGTTTACCGTTTGTGGTTCGTCGTTAAGAGCCCGTGCTGCAAGAGCCCGTACCTAAGACTTAGAACTTATGACTTAAAACTTGCCTTCACGAATTGCCGCCTTCGGCCTTGGCTTTCGGCCGAACCGTTACCGGCAGCGCGAAAAGATTGATGAATCCTTCCGCGTCCTTGGGGTTGTAGCGTCCCATGGTGAAGCTGGCCAGATCCGCGCGATACAGCGAGAACGGCGATTTGCGGCTGGTCACGTTGTGCGTGCCTTTCCAAAGTTTGAGACCGACGGTGCCCGTGACGCGCTGCTGCGAAACGTTGAAGAAACCATCCAGCGCCTGGCGCTGCGCGGAAAACCACACGCCGTTGTAAACCAGTTCGGCGTAACGCACCGCGAGTGTCTGCTGCAGGTGCGCTGTCTCGCGATCAATGGTGAGCCGTTCGAGTTCGCGATGCGCGGTGACCAGCAGCGTGCCACCGGGAGTTTCATACGCGCCGCGCGACTTCATGCCGACCAAACGATTTTCGACGAGGTCGGTGCGGCCAACGCCGTGCCGCGCCGCAATTTCGTTCAACAAGTTGAGCAATTCAATCGGGCCAAGTTTCGTGCCATTTACAGAGACCGGAGTTCCAGCTTCAAAACCGATTTCCACTTCCTCGGCTTTGTCCGGAGCTTTTTCGGGTGAGACCGTCCACTGCCACATCGCTTCGCTCGGCGCGTTCGCGGGATCTTCGAGCTCCGCGCCTTCATGGCTGAGGTGCCAGATGTTGCGGTCGCGGCTATAAATATTTTTCTTGCTCTGCTCGATTGGCACGTTGTGCTTTTCGGCGTAGGCAATGGCATCCTCGCGCGAATCGATGTCCCACTCGCGCCATGGCGCGATAATTTGCAGGTTCGGCGCGATGGCTTTGTACGCCAGTTCGAACCGCACCTGATCGTTGCCTTTGCCGGTGCAGCCATGCGAAAGTCCGTCCGCGCCGAGCTGCAACGCGAGTTCCGCTTGCCGCTTTCCGAGAACCGGCCGCGCCATCGACGTGCCCAGCAAATACGTGTGTTCGTACACCGCGCCGGCGCGCAGCGTCGGCCAGATATAATCGCGGATAAATTCCTCGCGCAGATCCTCGACGTAGGCGGTCGACGCTCCGGTGGCCAGCGCTTTTTTGCGAGCTGCTTCGAGATCTTCCTGTTGGCCGACGTCGCCAATCATGGCGATCACTTCGCAGCCATAGTTTTCCTTGAGCCACGGAATAATGATGGAGGTATCGAGACCTCCGGAATAGGCAAGGACTACTTTTTTCGGTTTTGCTGCAGGCGTTTTCAAAGAGCTCCTCTTTCTTTCGATTTTAATATTTGCGCGCATTGCGGCAATCGGAAAAGAAATCGTAGAAATCTGTTTGCAACAAGTTTAGCGGAACAGCGTGTGCAAAATCGCTTTCTGCACGTACATGCGATTCTCGGATTGGTCGAGCACCACCGATTGCGCGCCATCCAAAATCTCCGGCGTGACTTCATAGCCGCGGTGTGCGGGCAGGCAATGCATGAATACAGCGCCGCGTTCGGCCAGCGCCATCAGTTTGCGATTTACCTGATAAGGCTTGAACACTTCGCTGCGAACTTTTTCTTCGGCTTCAAAACCCATGCTGGTCCAGGAATCGGTATACACCGCCTGAACGTCTTCAACCGCTTCGCGCGGGTCAGTGAACAGCTCGATCTTGGCTTTGGTTTCTTTTGCGACCCGCCGTGAATCGGCGACAACGTCCGCATCCGGCGCGTAATTTGCCGGCGTAGCGATGCGCAAATGCACGCCAAGGCGTGCGGCGAGATAGATCAAAGAGTGGCTGACGTTGTTACCGTCGCCGACGTAAGCGAGTTTGAATCCCTTAAGCGCACCGAATTTTTCCTCCAGCGTGAAATAGTCGGCCAGCGCTTGGCACGGATGAAACTTGTCGGAGAGCGCGTTCACCACCGGAATGTCCGTCGTTGCCGCCATTTCGTCGAGCACCCGTTGTTCGTAAACGCGCGCGACGATGCCGTGCACCCAGCGTTCCAGGTTGCGCGCGACGTCCGCGATGGACTCACGTTCCCCCAGCCGCGCCTGGGTGTGGTCCAGAAACACCACGTGCCCGCCCATGCTCTGAATGCCGACTTCGAACGTGACGCGGGTGCGCAGCGATGGCTTTTCAAAAATCAGCGCCAGAAATTTACCGCGCAGCGTTTCCGCGTAGCGCGAAGGATTGCTCTTGATATCCGTTGTTAGCGCCAGGAGTTCGCGCGAGTGCGCGGGGCTCCATTCGCCTCCGGTAAGCAGGTCCTTCGCGGCTTGCGCGGGTATTGCCAGTGTAGTGGTTGCCATTTTTTACCTCTTCAGTTGCGACCGCCAAAGCGGTCAAATTCACCTGCGAGCGCTAAGCGCTCGACGCCGCTGACATGGCCACCGGCAGCGGAATCTTCGATGAAGAAGCTTCCACTGCCGGGACCACTCGCGGGGTTTCGGTCAAAACTTTGTCGAACAGTTGCAGAAATTCGCGCACTTGCGGCTTGGTAATTAGAAACGGTGGAAGCAAGCGAATCGTAAAATCGTGCGTGCAATTCATCAGCAAGCCGCGCTTCAGCGCTTCCGCCACAAACGATCCGCCTTCAATCGAAAGCTCCACGCCGAACATGCAGCCTTCGCCGCGAATCTCTTTGATGAAATCGATCTTGGATTTAAGTTTTTCGAGCCCGGAACGAAGTTCCGCGCCGCGCGCGCGAATATTCTGCAGAAGCTTTTCGTCCTCAACGGTCCTCAAGAACTCCAAGGCCACCGCGCAAATCATCGGTCCGCCGCCAAACGTCGTCCCGTGCAGGCCAGGAGAAATTCGCGCAGCCACCGCATTGTTGGTAAGAATCGCGCCGAGTGGCAGTCCCGCGGCCAGCGGTTTTGCGATGACCGCAATGTCCGGCTTCGAGGAGAATTTCTGATAAGCGAAATAGCGCCCGGTGCGCCCAAGACCGCACTGGATTTCGTCCGCGATCAGCAGAGCGCCGTGTTGCGTGGCGAGTGCGCGGGCGCGTCCCCAGAACTTTTCGCTGACCGGATAAATTCCGCCTTCGCCTTGAATCGTTTCGAGAATCACCGCGCAAACGGTGCCATCGAATTTCGCTTCAAGGTCGGCGACGTCGTTGAATGCGACAAATTCCACGCCAGGAACCAGCGGCTCAAACGGCGCGCGATATTTTTCCGTAGCAGTAACGCTTAGCGCGCCAAACGTCCGCCCATGAAAAGAGTTGTGCAGCGCCAGGATTCGCGTCTTGGCCGGCTTCTTCGCGCCAGTGTCATCGGCAGACCGTCCGCACAAACGCGCCAGCTTCAGCGCACCGTCGATCGCTTCGGTGCCACTGTTTGCAAAGAATACCCGGTCGAGGCCGGACCATTCCGCGAGCTTGCGCGCCAGCGGCCCCTGAAATTCGTTGTGAAAAAGATTCGAGAGGTGAATCGCGCGCGCTGATTCGCGACGAATGGTCTTGACGATGCGCGGATGCGCGTGTCCCAGCGCATTCACCGCGATGCCGCCAAGAAAATCCAGATATTTCTTGCCAGTCGAATCGAATACGTATGCGCCGCGGCCGTGTGTAAAGACAATCGCTGGCCGTTTGTACGTCGGCAGAAGAAAATGCTCGGCATCAGTCAGCGCGGGCAACGGGCGCACGGGCTTCTTCAAATTCCGCTTGCGCGAAATCCGCGCAACAGACGCACTCATCCGGGTTGGCTTGGACTTGCTCATCATGCGGCCGAAAGAGCCGCGGGAACTGCCACGGCGATCGGTTCGCGCACCACGCGAGTACCGGGAATTGTTCCGGCTAGAGCAGGCGACTTCGACTCCGCAGCGCGCACCGCCGCGATTAATCCATCAGGAATTGTGCCGCCGACGATGTGCACCCCGTGAACGCCTCCTTCCAGCGCGCGCTTGGCGGCTTCCAGCTTCAGCACCATGCCGCCTGAAACAGTTTTGCGCTGCACCAGATCGCCAATCTCATCGCACGCTATGCCGGCAAGAATTCTTTCACCGTCGAGAACGCCTTGCACGTCGGTGAGATAAATCAACTGGTCGGCTTGAATGTATTCCGCGCAGGCCGCCGCCATGTGATCGGCGTTGATGTTGTAGAGTTCGCCGTCACTGCCGATTCCCAGGCACGCCGCAACCGGAACGATGCCTTCATTCCAGAACGAATCAAGCAGCCCGGTGTTCACTCCGGTGAGGTAGCCAACGTAGCCGAGACTTCCTTCCACGTTGTTGTGGACCAGCGGCTCGGCCCGGAAACATTGCGCATCCGCCGCCGAAATTCCAACCGCGGGCTGACCCGCCGCGGAAATCGCCGCTGCCAACTGCTTGTTCAACAATCCTGCGAACACCATCACCGCAACGTCGCGGGTCTCGCGATCGGTTACCCGCAGCCCTGCGACAAATTTGCTTTCGATTCCCAGGCGCTTCAGCGTCGCGGTAAAAATTCGCCCGCCGCCGTGCACCACCAGAATTTCGTGGCCTTGTTTCGCAAGCCCCGTCACCTGCTCGGCCAGCGACTGCACGGCCGCCTTGTCTTCCAGCAATGCCCCAGCAAATTTGATTACAATTTTCATTGCAGTCCTGTTTGCTCCTCTATCCCCAGCAAATGATTAAAATTCTGTACCGCCTGGCCCGCAGCGCCTTTGCCCAGATTGTCCAGGCAGCTCACGATCACCAGCCGCCGCCCCGATGCATCCAGCGCGAATCCGATATCCGCGAAATTTGTATGCGCGACATGCTGCAGTTCCGGCAAACTGCCCGCTTTCCAGATGCGTACCATCGGCCGCCCCGCGTATGTTTTGCGGAAAAGCGCTTCGACTTCTTCGGCCGATTTCGCTTCGCTAAGCCTTATGTAAATCGTGGAAAGAATTCCGCGCGCCAGCGGCAGCAAGTGCGTCGAGAAAATCACTTGCCATTCCGGCAGCCTGGTGTGTTCGATGATTTCGGGCGTATGGCGGTGAGAAAAAAGACTGTAGGCCTTGAAGTTTTCGTCGAGCTCGGAAAATTGTAGATCCCGTCGCAGCTCTTTGCCCGCTCCGGTTGCCCCGGATTTGCAATCGCACACAACCGTTGAACCGTCCGCGATCCAGCCGGCATCCGCCAGCGGCTTGACCGCGAGAATCACGCTGGTCGCATAACAGCCGGGATTCGCCACCAGCCGTGCCGCGCTTATTTCCTTCTCATAAAATTCCGGCAACCCGTAGACCGCTTCGCCAAGCCACGCGGCATGCGGCGTCGGCAGCTGGTACCACCGCTGGAAAGTTTCTGCCTCGTGAAACCGGAACGCGCCGCTCAAATCCACCACTCGCAGTCCCGCCTCCAACAATTGCGGCGCAATTTCCGCCGACGCTTCGTGCGGCGTGGCCAGAAACGCCGTGCCCGCTCCGCTTTCAACAACCGCCTCGACCGACAACGCGCGCACCGGCGCCTGTCCCCATCCGCGAAGCTGCGGAAAAAGCTCGGTCAGGCAGTGCGCGCCCTGTGGCTCGCGCACATAAAACGTCAGCGACCGCACCTCCGTGTGCCGCAAAAGAATTTTCGCCAGCTCAAAACCGGTATAGCCGGAGACACCTACCACCGCAATGTTGGTTGGATCTTTCATTTTATGAGGCGCGGCTGCGCAGCGGGCGGCCAACAAATGATTCAATCTTCTGCTGCAGCGACTCGCGCTGCCGTTTGGTCGGAGTGATAATTAAAACGGTGTCATCCCCGGCGATGGTTCCGGCAATTTCAGGAAACTTTGCTCCGTCCACTGCCGCGGCCAGCGGTTGCGCTCCGCTCGGCGGCGTCTTCAGCACCAGCAAATTTTCCGCCGGCCGGATATCCAGCAGAAATTCTCCCAGCGCCCGCGCCAGTAGCGGCATTGGCGTCGCTTCTTCCACCAGTGTCGCCGAGGTGCGGTAGCCCTCCGACGTTTTCACCAGTTTCAATTCCTGCAAGTCGCGCGAAAGCGTGGCTTGGGTAACCCGCATGCGTTGCGCGGACAACCGCCGCCGCAACTCTTCCTGGTTGCCGATGCGCTCGGAGTTCACCAGCCGCAGGATTTGTCCGTGCCGAAATGTCTTTGCGCTGCTCATGCCTGGCTCTATTTTGCCGCCTGTATAAAAATACATTCAAATGAATAATATTGTCAACACATTTTTGACATTCGGGTGCACCGTGCCCAACCGTTCAGGCTGACGTCCAGCGCACATTCCAGCCGGGCCTGCTGGCTTTTTCGTGCCGGGTGTTGTTACCTTTCTTATGGAAGCCGATGATACCGATTCCTTGCCAGATCGCAGGGTGCAAAAACGCCACTCCGTCCCCACTCGAGGAGCAGAAGCTGTGCGTGCTGCACTACACGCTTTCGCTCGAGGGTAGTTGCTCCGAAATGCGCCGCGAAACCGCGCTGGGCAACGCTCCGCACGATCGCCAGCGCGAAATCATGCGCTTCATCACCGAGAGCGGCGAAAAACTCGCTCGCGTGGCCACCAGCGGCATGCCGCTAACCGACGACCTCAAGGCCCGAATCCTCAGCACCTTTCTCACGCTGATGAATCTGCGGGAAAATCTCGATCGCGCCAATATGCGTTCATCCCCGGGCCGCACCGGCGCCTTCCGGTAGACTACGCACATTTTCTCGAAACAAACTGTCTATTGAATTTTGCCGCAGGATTTAGGCGCCGATGTATCGCGAATACAGCGAACGCGCCACCGCGGGGTCCGTCGAGCCTTTCAGAATTGCCCGGCCATCGCCAAACAGCGTCATTTCGTACGGCGGAACACCGAATTTCAGCAGGAAATCGTTCTTCGTTACCGCAATTCCCGCCGCTGACAGATTTTTTGCCAGCGCTTCGAGGTCTATGCTGCGTCGCCGTTCGTGAATCTGCACCGAATCGCGCCCGCACATCGTGATATGCGGCTGCGTTTCACCCTCTAGGTAGGTAAATTCGCGCCGAACACACGCCCGGCAATCCGGATTGCACACCACCCCGATCGACTGCATCCGGCCACTCCAAACATCGCAAGAAAGCAGCCGCCCGTGCAGCTCTTTTTCGTGCCCGGAGAGAATTTTCAAGGCTTCCGCCACTTCAAACGAAGCCACCAGATTGACGATCGGCCCAAGGACCCCGACAGTGTCGCAAGTCTCCGCCAGCATCGTTCCGGCGTCCGGCGTCTCCAGCAGACACGCCAGACACGCGGAAGTCCCCGGGCGAATCACGAAACTCACGCCATAACTTCCAACCGCCGCCGCGTAGATCCACGGCCGTGCCGATTGCACCGCGAAGTCATTCAACAAATAGCGCGTCTCAAAGTTATCGGTGCCATCAAGGATCAGTTCGAATCCGCTCAGCAACTTTTCGACGTTTCCGGGGGTAACGTCAGACACTACGCCATCAATTTTGATTTCGGAATTCAGCAGCCGTAGCTTTCGCTCCGCGGCAACCGCTTTGGGCAACGTTTCTCGCGCGTCGTTTTCGTCAAACAACGCCTGCCGCTGCAGGTTCGAGGGCTCCACAAAATCGCGGTCAATCACCCGCAGCCGTCCGACACCAGCCCGCGCCAGCAACTGCGCCGCGCTGGCGCCAATCGCGCCGCAGCCGACAATCACCGCGCTCGAAGCCAGCAGCCGTCGCTGCCCTTCCTCCCCCATTCCAGCGAAGAGAATTTGCCGAGAATATCTTTCAAAAACGGGGTTATTACCCAGGACGAGTAACCTCTTGGGAGCGAGCCGTGCGCCCCTGCACATGATAGCTCCAAAGAGCGCGAGGCAGGCAACGCCCCTGTGCTACGCTTCGTCTGAGCGAATGGGCAGCATGAGGTTGGATTGCGTGAGAAGGCTTGGCGGGGCAGTGCTCGCGGCGTTCCTTTGCGGAGGAGTGCCCACAAACCTTTGGTCACAAGAATCGCCGGTGCAGAATCCCCCGGCTGAAGAGACTGCGCCGCCGGTAGCCGCCGTGCGTATCGTAACCTCTTACGGAAAAGTCTTGAATACCGGAAGCTCCGCCATCACCGTGGAAACTGGGAAGCCGTTGGATCGCGCGCAAATTGCTTCCAGCCTGAAAGCGCTCTATCGTACCGGGAATTACGCCAACATTCAGGCCGTTTCGGAAAGAGTTGACGGCGGCATCCGCGTGGATTTTGTTGTTCGCGAAAATCTGTTTTTCAATCAAGTGATTGTACTTGGACTGAAATCTCCGCCGTCCGAGGCTTCAGCTGCCGCCGCGATGCAAATCACGCTCGGAGACGAATTTCGCAAAGAAACCCTCGACGAGGCCATAGACCGCCTGCAGACGCGGCTCCAGGAAGAAGGTCTGTACTCGGCGAAAGTCACTCCCGAACTTCGCCCTAATCCCGACGAACACCAGATGGATGTGCTGGTTCGCATCCAACCAGGTCCCCGCGCTCGCGTCGGCAGCATTCATCTGATCAACGGCACTGAATTCCCCGACGCCGAGATCTCTTCTCGCCTGCGCATGAAACCTGGTAGCGAAATTACCAGCGTCAGGATTCAGAACGGCACCAGCCGCATCCGAAAATTTCTAATTAAAAAAGGCCACCTGAGCGGCCGCGCTGCGGTGCGGCGCAGCGTATATGATGCCGCAAGAAACACAGTGGACCTTTCCCTGGACGTCTCCGAGGGCGCCCGAGTCACGGTCGAAGTCAACGGCGCCAAATTTTCCAAGGGTGACATCAAGAGATTGATCCCCGTGTATCAGGAAGGCGCGGTGGACTCCGATCTCCTTGAAGAAGGCAAACGCAATATTCGGGAGCGTTTGGAGCGCGAAGGTTACTTCGACGCCAGCGTTGAATACACCACCGCGATGCGTGAAGTGCAAAGCAAAGCTTTCCATGGGCAACAGCAGGTAATTACCTACGCCGTTGAACGAGGCGACCGTCATAAACTGACTGGGATTGAAATTACCGGCAACCATTATTTTGACCACGAGTTGCTCTCCGGCCGCCTGCAAATCTACAAAGCCGCCTTCGGATCGCGCGGAAGATTCAGCCGCCGCATTCTCGAAGCCGACCGCGTCTCGATGGAAAATCTGTATCGCGCCAATGGATTTCCGGCCGCGACCGTCGCCGCCGAAATCAACGACGATTACCAAAAGAAAATAGGGGACCTTTTCATCCGCTTCGTTGTTTCGGAAGGAGTGCAAACACGCGTCGCCGATCTACGCATTGAAGGCAACCAGGCCTTCACCCAGCAGGAGTTGCTCGGCGTCATCGCATCTTCTCAGGGCCAGCCATTCTCCGACTTCAACGTCTCCACCGATCGCGCCAACGTCCTCGCGCTTTATTTCAACGAAGGATTCCCGCAGGCCTCTTTTGAATGGACCACCGAATCTCTCGACGAAAAGACTGCAACCGCACCGCCACTCGAAGGCAAGCTGGAAGACAAATCAAGCGAAACCCGCGCCGAGAAAAAGGTCGCCCCCATACCGCAGAAATCCGTTCGCCTGATTTACCGTATACATGAAGGTCCGCAAACCCATGTTCGCCGCGTTTTAATCACCGGCTATGACCACACCAGGCCTGGCGTCATCCGCCGCGAGGTACAGGTCAAGCCGGCCGAACCGTTGCGCGAGGGCAAAGTAGTCGACTCTCAGCGCCGCCTCTACAATCTTGGCATCTTCAATCGCGTCACCATCGCTCCGCAAAATCCCTCCGGCACCGACCCCGACAAGGACATCATCGTGCTGGTCGAGGAGGCCAAACGCTACACCATCGCCTACGGCGGCGGATTCGAAGTGCAGCGCCTCGCCAGCACCACCAATCCTACCGGCGGCGAAATTCAGGCCGCACCGCGCGGCATTTTCGAAATCACTAAGCTGAATCTTACCGGTCGGGGCGATTCGCTCTCTCTCAAACTCCGCGGCAGTACGCTGCAAGGCCGCGCACTCCTGGGATACAGTTCGCCCGACGTTCTTGCCAACCCCCGCCTAAGTTTTCAGGCCACCGCCGCTTACGAGAAAACTCAAGACATCAATACCTTTAGCGAATCCCGCTACGAAGCCACCGCCCAGATGACCGACCAACTTTCTCCTCGTACCAGCATTCTCTACCGCTATAGCTTCCGCAGAATTTCGGTCTCCAACCTTAATATTCCTTCCGCGGAAATTCCGCTTTTTCAGCAACCTACTCTGGTCTCGCAATTCAGCCTTTCCTGGGTTCATGACACCCGCGACAATCCCGCTGATGCCTCCAAAGGCTGGCTCAACTCCGCTGACTTCGGCGTCGCCGATACCTACATCGGCTCCAGCGCCAGTTTTCTTCGCTTCGTTTACCAGAACTCCTCCTACCATCCCATCAAGCGCCGCTTCAGTTTTGATCGCTCGCTGCGCTTTGGCCTGCTCTCGCCCTATCGCAACACCATCTCGCTCTCTTTTCCTCCCTCCACCGCCACTCCTCCTCCTCAACTGATTCCTCTTCCCGAACGTTTCTTCGCTGGCGGCGGAACCTCCCTCCGCGGATTCGCTTTGAACCAGGCCGGCCCTCGCGACGCTCTCACCGGCTTCCCGGTCGGCGGCCAGGCTCTGCTGGTTCTGAACCAGGAGTTCCGCTTCCCCATGCATCTTCCTTTTGTCGGCAGCCGCCTCGGCGGCACGCTTTTCTACGACGGCGGCAACGTCTACAGCAAACTCAGCCGCTTCTCGCTGCGCTGGAGCACTCCAAAGCCAGTCTTCGATCCCGCTCACCCCACCCAGTGCCTCTATAACTGCGCCAACGAACTGAACTATTTCTCCCACACCGTCGGAGTGGGAGTACGCTACGCCACGCCGGTCGGCCCAATCCGCGTGGACCTGGGTTATCAACTGAACCGCCCGTTCTTCGTCATTCCGGTTCCTTGTCCTAGCGGCAGCACCAGCGCCACTTGCACTTTCGGAACTTTGGGATACCAGGGAACCCAGCTTCCGCGTTTGCAGGTATTCTTCAGTCTGGGATCTTCTTTCTGATGAAGCGAGCAATCACAATCCGGGCGATTTTGCTTTTGGCCGCGCTTGCCTTTGCCGCGTGGCGATCTCCCGCAGCTCAGGAAGTAATCGACCGCATCGTCGCACGGGTCGAAAACGACGTCATCCTGCTCAGCGACGTCCGGCTGCTTTCTCATTATCAATTGCTGGTCAACGGCAAATCCGAATCCGACGCCGAAATTCTGGACCGCCTCATCGACCAGTGGATCGTCCGCAGCGAAGCCACCGTCGCCCACACCCCCAAGCCTTCCGCCGCCGATATTGACGCCGCTATGCAACGCCTGCAACAAAGCTTCGCCAATCGTCCCGATTACGAAGCTCGCCGCAAACTTGCCGAACTCTCCGAGGCTGAGGTCCGCACCCTAACCGCCGATCAACTCTACCTGGACAACTATCTCGACTCGCGCTTCCGCCCCTCGGTTCAGGTGGACGAGCAGGCTATTCAGACTTTTTACCAGGACGCCGTTCTGCCTCGAGCCAAGGCCCGTGGCCAAAATCCTCCTTCGCTCGACGCCGCCCATGATTACATTCAGGAAGCGCTCACTCAGGACGGCATCAACGCCCAAGCCGATCAGTGGCTGAAGGAAAGCCACACACGAATTCGCATCACCAAGTTGCTTGAGGAGAATCATCCGTGAGCGAAGGCGCCGTCCGTAGAAAATGGCGCTGGCTGCGCCACGTGGCCTGGGTGCTGGGCGCCAAGGTGACGCTGATCCTGCTCGCCGCGATCGTGTTTTTCGGCAGCGGCGCCGGCAATCCTTTGCTCCGCCGCCTCATCGTCCGCCGCATTCATTCCATGACCGGCGGCCGCCCCGAAATTCGCAGCCTCTCCATTCAATGGTTCTCTCTCCACGCCTCCATCAAAGGGCTGGTCATTCATGGCAACGAACCCCCTGGCACCGAACCTCTCTTCGCCGCCGAAGAATTGCGTGCTGGCTTCCACATCGATTCTTTTTGGGGACGCAAAGTCTCTCTCTCCGAAATCGTTCTCCGCGAGCCTCACATCCACATCCGCGCCGAGAAGGACGGCACCACCAACGTTCCCGCCGTTCCGCGCGGCTCCGGCAAACCGCTTCGCGAAACTCTTTTCGATCTCCACATTCGCCGCGTCGAACTCACCGGCGGCTGGATCCTCTATAACGACGTGAAAACTCCTCTGGCGCTCGAAGGCAGCGACCTCCGCCTCACCCTCGACGCCGGCGGCAGCCTCGAACATCCTCTCTACGCTGGAAATCTCGACTGGAAAAATCTCACCTTCACCAACAAACGCTTTGTTCCCCTGCCGCTCAGCGCCTCCACCAAATTCACCATCTGGCACGATGGCTTCACCATCGACCAAGGACAATTCGGCATCGGCACTTCCCGCATGGACCTGCAAGCCGAAATGTCCGACTTCAACGCTCCGCTCTGGAAATATCGCTACCGTGCCTGGGTCAATCTCGTGGACTTTCGCAAAGCTCTTCGAGCTCCGCTCACCCCAACCGGAAAAGTTGACGCTCGCGGCGAAGGCGCTTTCTCCCACGGCGAACTTTCCGGCACCGGCAACTACTCCGCCTCCGACATTCTTTTGACCTACGACATCTTTCATCAAGGCGGCTTGCGCAGCACTGGCACCTATCGCCTCGACAAAAACGGCCTCGACGTCCCCGACTTCACCGCACTCGCCTTTGGTGGCACCGTCAAAGGCCGTGTCACCATGAAACTTCCCGGCGTGGATTTCCGCGCGCAAACTCACATTGACGGCGTTCGCGTCGCTCAATTGCTTCCCGCCATTGATCATCGCGGCTTTCCCGTCGACCGCCTCGATTGGGACTCCATCCTCTCCGGTGACACCATCGAAACCTGGAAAGGCGCATTCGAACATTTCCAGGTTTCCGGCATCACCAACTGGTCGTTGCCCGGCGATATCGCGCCTGGCCACCAGCCCGTTACCGGCGCATTCCAGTTTGGCTACCACCAGGATTCTGAAGTCTTGACCCTCGATTCCGCCTTATTCGAAACGCCCTCCACCCGCATCCGCGCCAGCGGAATGTTCGGTCCCCGCGATTCCATGCTCGAGCTTCACGTGCAAAGCGGCGAACTCGATTCCTTGAACGATTTCATCCAGGCAATCGAAGATCTTCCGCGCGGTACGCCCGAATCAGCGATCCCCCACATTCGCGGCGCCGCAAACTGGGACGGCCGCATGACTGGCCCCGTCGGTGCCCCCACTTTTTCCGGACACATTCGTGGCGAACGCGTCGCCTACGGCCAAGTCCACATGGATTCGCTTGAAGGCGAACTCACCTACGGCCCCTCGGAAATCTCCGTTGCTCGCGGCCACTTGCAGTACGGCGCCATGCAAGCCGACCTCGAAGGCAGCCTCGATCTCGATCACTGGAGTTTCCGCCCGGAAAACGAATGGAACGCCGACGTCAATCTGGAAAAAGTTCCCATGGAAAGCGTGCTTGCGCTCGCCGGCGAATCCTATCCCGTCGAAGGTTTGCTCACCGGACAATTCCACGGCCGCGGCACTCGCGCCCAACCCTCGCTCACCGGACTCTTCGACCTCGCCGATGGAAAAGTCTACGGGACTGCCTTCAACCGCTTGCGCGGCCAACTGAATATCCAGCCTGATGAAGCCCGCATCTCCGACGCCGAGCTTCGCATCTTCGCTCCCGGAAAAGAAACCGGCCGCGGCGCGGGTATCGTCACCGGCTCGCTCGGCTATCAATTCTCCACCAAAAATATTTCCGCCGACCTGGTCGGCGCCGCGTTGCCTCTCGAAGACTTCGAAAAAATCCAATCTCCGCGCTTCCCCATCTCCGGACAAGTCACCTTCCGCGTAAAAGCTTCCGGCCCGTACAACGCGCCCACCGGCGAAGGCAACATTCGCGTCGTGGATTTCCGTGTCGGCCAGGAGATCATCGGCAGCTTTGACGGCGATCTCCACTCCGATGGCCAAATCGCCAAGCTCGAAGTTCATTCCGCAATGACCGGCGGCGGCCTCTCCGGCGGCTACACTCTCGGCCTCTCCGATCCCTACCCAATCTCCGGCAAAGTTACTCTGCAAAATATCGCGCTCGACCCTTTCCTGCTCACCGCTCTGCACCTCGGACGCATCACCGGTCATGGCTCCGCCGATGGCGAAATCTCCATGGAAGGCAAC
>Ga0210402_10001992_pt1 | contig 20370 bp, 24 predicted proteins | sample IncBWC7MmetaG_FD_161055 | JGI IMG/M metagenome (GOLD analysis project Ga0210402, IMG submission 161055) | Forest soil microbial communities from Barre Woods Harvard Forest LTER site, Petersham, Massachusetts, United States - Inc-BW-C-7-M | ecosystem: Environmental > Terrestrial > Soil >... | reverse complement strand
CAAGAGGGACCACCGGAGGGCTGCCCCGGCCGGTAGTGATGGGCGAGAATCCTTCGAACCCCGTCCCTTGTCGATGGGGATGTGGAACGCCAAGGCCATCTGTTGTGCGATTCGCGGACAGGCCCAGTTGGGATTACGCTGCTTCATTTCGACGACCGCATGAACGAGTTCTGTGCTCGGCCCCTTCGGGCCGGGCTTCCGACGGCGATCCGAGGAGAACAGCATGCGATACTTTTGCTTGCTCATGGCTTTCTGAAGGCCTAGCAGTGTCGAGGGCTTCAGTACGATTGCGGAACGGAGCAGACGAGTTGGATGTACCCAGAGCGCCATTCAGCCGGCGAGGACGCGGTCCGACGCACGTACATTGGGCGATCGTTGCCGGGAGCGATTCACGATCGGGAGTTGGTGCTTGAGGAGTAGCGACTCCGCAATTAGGGAACGGACGCCGCCGGGTCCGAGCAAGGGGCCAGGATAGCGATGAAGTGGATGAAAAGAACGACCAGATTGCGCATCGCAGAATCGTAGCAGGACCGGAATCCCAAGGAATCAACGGCGGAATAACAATTCGCCAGGGACAGGTGCGAAGAACTTTTTCCCTCTTCCGGTGCAAACTGGTACTGCGTTTGCGCTTGCTTCAGCTTCCATAGGCACAGTTGACTGGTGCGCCATTTGTCGCTACCATAAGCGACATAATGGTAAATGAACTCAGAGCTGTTATCGACGAACTGGGTGGAGAGCGGACCTTGGGACGTCACCTGGCCAGCGATCGTGATCTCCGTGAGGCGATTCGGGAAGGCTTTCGCCCGGCGGTAGTCGAGGAGCTGATGCGCGCCTCTGGCCTGACGCTAAAAGAGCTTGCCAATGCGCTCGATCTCTCACCGCGGAGCTTGCAGCGACGCCGAAGCAGCGGGCGCCTGGCGCGCTACGAATCCGACCGCCTTTATCGTCTCGCTCGCATCGTGGCCATCGCTAATGAATATCTTGGGGATCGCGAGCGCGCGCTGCGCTGGTTCAAGCGGCCCAATCGGGCGCTTGGCGGTATCGCGCCCGTGGCGGCGATCGACACCGAGCTGGGCGCTCGCCAGGTAGAGAACATTCTGGGCCGCATCGCCTACGGCGGAATCAGTTGAGCCGAGTCTTTCGGGTCTTGCGTAAGGCTTATGCCCGTACTCCCTTCGATGGGGAGGGCGCATATCGTTACGGCGGACGCTGGTCGAGTCCCGGCGTCCGCCTCAGCTACACCTCGGAGCATCAATCGTTGGCCATGCTGGAGTACTTCGTTCACCTCGACAAGGACGATCCTCCGGCTGATCTTGTAGTCGCGGTAGCGCAGATTCCCGAAACTGTCACCAGAGAGAGTGTGAAGGTCAGCGAGCTACCGGCGAACTGGCGGGATGGCGCTGCCCCACCAGAACTTACGGCGTTTGGCGATGAGTTCGTATCCGCCGGCAAGAGCTGCCTGCTCTTTGTACCGTCCGTTCTCGCCCCACACGAGAACAACTGCCTGATCAATCCGGGCCATCCGGAGTTTGGAATGATTACTGTGCAGGAGCTGGAGCCGCTTAGCTACGATAAGCGCATGTTTGAGAAGCGCGGTCATCGGGCACCAAAGAAATCCTGAATACCATTCAGAACCAGCGCAATTGAGAATTGCAACCGTCGAACCAGCGCTGGGAAATCCAAAATCTCACATCCAGCTACTCCGGCCAGCTTACCTCTACAGTCATTAACTTTTCTCTTTACTCTTGCAAGTTGTGGCTCGTCAAAACTAAACGCCACCCAGTTATTTCGCTGGAAATCTTACTAGCTTGAGTCGGATCCGGGGGCAACCCCTGTGCTCCGCAAAAACCTCTGCAAGTCGCGACCTGCATGACTCCTGGTGCAGATTCCAGCCACCTGCGGTTGGCCAAAGAAATTCTGTTCACCGTTTTCGCTTTGTGAAAAGCTGATCTGGTGCCTCTCGAACATGCACAATTGCCTAAAGAGGACATGCTTGAAATGTGGATCGCGAAAGATCTCAATCTCCTCGGCCTCAATACGTTAGTTATCGGCCGCCAGGTTGTCACCGATTTCGGTGGTCGGATCGACATTTTGGCAACAAATATGGGCCACCAGCCTATTCCCGATTGACAATACTAATGCGTAGCGTATCGCGTGATCAAGAGTTTTGGGGACGGGGAGACGGAGCGCCTGTGGAAAAAAGAGCGCACCCGGTTGGGAAAGTACTTTGGCATGACGCCACAGTTCTGGATGAATCTTCAGACGGACTACGATCTGCGAATAGCAGCGACCACCGCCCCTCTGAATAAGATCAAGACTCGCAAAGCGGCCTGGAGACAAGGCGTCGGCCCAGGTTAGCGTCCAAGAACCGGACGCGAACCTGGGGCACCCGACCTAAGAATTCCTGTGTTCGGAAAGTTGATTACTTGGGCCTGTGCCTCGCCAAAACTTCGCACAATCGCAGAATCAATGACTTGGCGGAGCTGTGTCTCGTCAAAACTAAACGCCGCCCAGTTATTTCGCTGGAAACCTTACTATCTTGAGTCGGATCCGGGGGCAACCCCACCAATATTGTTCATCTTCCATTATTGTTCATCTTCGTGATGCCAGAGGTCATGAGTGGCCGGCAAGCGGTTGGTAGAGGGTAGAGTTCCACGGTGACCGTAATCAGCATATCGGGATAACTTTGCAGTGGTAACAATCGTGGTGACTTTCGGATTTAATTTGACCCATTTTCGCGGGTTGGGGTAGGCAACTCCTTAGGCAAAAAAATGGTACCTTCCATATTTATGGCACATATGAAATAATCATGTTTATGAAGCAAGAATCGATTCGGACGACGGTGGACATTCCGGCGCCTCTTTACCGGAAATTAAAGGAACAGGCGGCGAGAACTGGTTCTTCGATTCGTGAACTGGTTCTTCTCGGTGTGAGACGTGTGGTCTTGCAGGCACAGCGGCCGAGGCCAAAGCGGGTCGAATTTCCTCTGATTGTTTCCAAAGGACCACAGGTAGACCTGACGAATGAGCAGATCTATGAACACGTTGAATTTCCTTGATGCCAATGTCTGGCTGGCGCTCCTGTGGAGCCGGCATATACACTCCGAGAGAGCCAGATCCTGGTTTGAGCGGGCCGGACAGGAGCAATTCCTTTTCGGTCGGTTCACGCAAATCACGGTTCTTAGGCTTCTCACAACCGAACAGATCATGGGAGTGGACACAAAATCTATGGCGGAAGCCTGGAGCCTGTGGGACCGGATCTGGGCTGATGATCGAGTTGTTTTCGTGCCCGAGCCGGAGGATATCGAGAAGGAGTTCCGCGCGCGCTCTCGAATGCCTAGTCGCTCTCCAAAGGTCTGGGCAGACGCGTACATGTTGGCTTTCACGGCCGTGGCAGGCTTGAAGTTGATCACGTTTGACCGCGCTCTGAAGTCGCGCGGCAACGCGGTGCTCGTGCTATAGGACAGCTAAGCGGATGCGGCTGTGCACCGCAAGAATGTCATCGGATGAAAATGTCGCGAGTCTCTTTCGTCAGCCGCGACCTTTGAGTCCGCACTGGACCAGTCATTCCATCTGCAGAACTCGCCAGTCGTTGATCGGCACCGCACCCGTTTCGCCATACGGAAGCTGCTCCATTTCTGAAATGATGCCCGGCCATCCCCGTCCGCGAATAAGTTTGAAAGTGGTGTCGTGTGCTCATATGATGTTCGCTTGAAGCAGTTGCCACCTCGGAGTGTCCTTTCACCAGTGCTTTACCTACGTCTCGCCCCAAGCCGGCGATGTATCCCGGCTGGAGACTATGCTTCAGGAAGTTACAGCATTCGAACGTCTTCCCGTCACTGTGACCGAGGCAGATCTTTTGCGCGATATACAGATTCACCTCCCTGCGAAATGAATCCGATTTCTTGCAGTCGAGAAGAGCAGATTCACGGAGCACGCAAGCATCGACCGGATCGGTCTTTTGAGTTGGAGACACACGGTGTGCTAGGTGGATGGGAAAGACACTCCGGGATAGCGAGGATGCTCTTTTGAAGAAAATAACCGTGGCGAATTACCGGCAGGATCCATACTACGCTCGGATTGTGAAAGTGGTTGAGGGTCCTCTTCGGGAAAAGGGATTCGTTGCTCCGTTGGAACTCTTTATTCGTATGGATCTGCTTTCCCCGGAATCGGTGGAGAACTGGAGGCGCGGCCGGATTGCGTATCTCGAGAGGGTCATACGCTGCAATTTAAGCAAGGCCAGCCGAATCTTACGTATTTTGCGGATGCACGCGCACGATCTGGATCTCAAGCCCTCGCTCACCGTGTACAAACGATGGACCGAGGGCTCTCGCCCCCTCTTGCGGTTTTCAAAGACGGGCGACCACAATATTGAAGACGCTTACGCTCGTCACTTCGTTTCTCCACGTAAAGGCTCTTTTGGAGCAGGAGTGAAGGATGTTATCGTTGACTCTACGGGGACTCACATGACCAGCACGCGACGAGAGATTAACGTACCCAGTCCAAGGGTCATGACAACGTCCTAAACGGCGCAGTCGGCGTTCAATTCTTAACAGTAACCAGTTGAAGATCATTCGCCGTAAGGATTCCCCTTTCGCGTTTTGCGCTTCCACTCTGAAGGGTCTTCCAGCGCGCTTATCGAGAACCTGACGACGTTTCTCGCCGATGCGACCGAAACTATCTCTGCGGTCATGCGATCAGGTGATGGGGACTCACAACGAGGCAAAGGCAAGTGTATGGCACCAGCACAGTACAAGTCGCGAAACACGACGTGCCATCGCTGTGCGAGGTTCGACATTGCGCGCCTTCCTTCGTGATATAAATGCTCTGTTTGTGTGATGCTGCGGGCATCGCCTGGTAGGCGGCCAGTTTATGGCAAACGTCAAGACGTTACCGAACCTACAAGCGCTCTCAATATCCCCATCCCCCGCGCAAACCCTGCCCAGCGAGGCGGTGCTAGATGCGCTGAAGATGATGCTGATCGACGCATCTCTGAACGAAGTTCTGACGAGTATCACCCGTCTAATCGAAGCCCACGGTGAGGGAATGTTGTGCTCGATTTTCCTGTTAGACGAAGACGGGTTGCACCTGCGATATGGCGTCGCCCCAAACCTGCCGCCAGCGTACCAAGCAGCGACCGATGGAACGTGCATCGGTCCTAACGTCGGATCGTGCGGCGCAGCCGCTTACCTTCGGCAGCCAGTCTTTGTGTCTGACATCCTTTCTCATCCGAATTGGACCAACTTCAGAAGCGTTGTTCTGCCGAGTGGGCTGCGGGCCGCTTGGTCAACCCCCATCATGTCGCACGATGGCAAAGTGCTAGGTACCTTTTGTATGTACTACCGCGAAGTTCGGCATCCGGAGACGCACGACATTCAGTTAATCGATTACGCCAGTCGGATTGCCGGAATCGCGATCGAACGCGATCGATCGCAGTCTGCCCTGACGCTGGCATTCGAAAACGTCCAGAAATCCGAGGCTCAACTCCGACAAATTGTGGATGCTATACGTCAGGGGATTGTCATCTTAGACCCGGAAGGGACCATTCTTTACGCCAATCAATGGTTGCTTGATTACACGGGCCTCAGCCTCGAAAAGGCGATCGCGCCAAACCTTCGCACCAGAATCTTTCATCCTGATGATGTGGCACGCGTTCAGGACGAGCGCCGTGACGCGTTATCGCGCGGTTTGCCATTTGAGAATGAACAACGGGCGTTGGGTAAAGATGGCAAATATCGCTGGTTTCTCATCCTCTACAACCCCTTGCGCGACGAACATGGAAGCGTTATTCGCTGGTATGTGACAGGGACGGACATTGAGGATCGCAAGCAGGCCGAACAGAGGGTGCGCAATGAAAACCTGGCATTGCGTGAAGAGATTGATCGTTCTTCGATGTACGAAGCAATCGTGGGATCGTCAGGGGCGCTACGTAGGGTGATTGTGCAAATCGACAAGGTGGCCCCAACGGATTCCACGGTGCTGATTTCGGGTGAGACCGGAACTGGGAAAGAACTGATTGCCAGTGCCATCCACAAGCGGTCGAAGCGCTCAGCCAGGGCGTTCATCCGCGTCAATTGTGCGGCAATTCCACCTTCATTGATTGCTTCCGAACTCTTCGGCCACGAGAAAGGCGCCTTTACGGGGGCGCTTCAGCGACGCGCCGGCCGCTTCGAATCCGCCGATGGTGGAACGATCTTCCTCGACGAGATCGGCGAACTCTCTCCCGAGGTGCAGATTGCTTTACTGCGGGTACTGCAAGAACGAGAATTCGAGCGGGTCGGGAGCAGCCAACCAATTTCAGTTGACGTGCGAGTGCTCGCCGCCACAAACCGGCACCTTGAGGCCGCTGTGAGCGCAGGCACATTCCGCGAGGATCTTTTCTATCGGCTCAACGTTTTCCCCATCCGTGTACCATCACTGCGCGAGAGGAAGGATGACATTCCTCTGCTCGTAGAGTATTTGGTCGAACGATATGCGAAGAGAGCCGGGAAACGGATCAGCCATATAAAGAAGAAGACGCTGGATCTGCTTCAAGCCTACGATTGGCCAGGGAACATCCGCGAACTACAAAACGTCGTCGAGCGCGCCGTGATTCTGTGCGACGAAGAAACGTTCTCGGTAGACGAGACATGGCTGCCGCGCAGATCGAACCAACCGTCTGGGCGCCCGGTTGCTCACGCCGGTGCACTCGCTGAGGACAAAAGAGAGTTTACGGACCGGGAAAGAAAAGCAATCGAGGCTGCATTGGCAGAATGCCAGGGTCGGGTTTCAGGGCGCCGTGGCGCGGCCGCAAAGCTCGGAATTCCACACCAAACCCTCGAGTCAAAGATCGCCAGCCTCGGCATAGACAAGCGCCAATTCAAAGTCCCCCCGTTGAGTCGAGAGTCAGCGTAAGAGAACGACCCTGCATCGGTTTCTTCGCGTTCAATACGCACGACCTCTGTCCCTCATCCCGTCTATCGCATACATCGCATACGCACACAACTTCTCTATGCCGACTTTTTCCGGTCAGACGAGAACGCAATAACCTTTCCACGTTGCTTATGAGTCACCCCTTCGGTTTCGTTTTAAAACGTGTGGGGATGTAAAACTCAATTACATGTGCCATAACAGTCTCCGATCTTCTAAGCCAACTTGCGGTCCTTCGTTCCGGTGTTGACTCTCCTAGCGTGCTCGCCGAGATGGTCAGCAAGCAGACTCCCATCCCGAAACTGCAAAAGAAGGAAGAACGAAGACGCCGGATTTACGCGAGACTTGTCAGATCCTCGCTGAATTGTTGAACACTCTAAACAGCTGTGACGGTGGGCTGCTTAGACTTGAACCCTTATAAGAGCACTTGTGATGTCGGGCGCTGGTGCCAAATTTGTGATGCCAGATGACTTGCATCTGCTCCCAATGTTCTTGCACCGTTCGGTAAATGCACCGGTGACCGGGCGTGAGCCGAAAACACTTTTTTCTGTGACCGCGGTTTATGTGAGTTAGAGGAGGAGCCTGCGCGTTCAACAACGTACGGCCTGTGCCCTGTTTCCCTCTAGCCCGCTGCTTCTACACAAGCGGATGGCAGCGAGCGTTCCTCTTTTCCTCTGTTGTTTTCCCGAACAGTCAGGAATTTCTGAGGGCTCGGCAATTTCTTGCGCGCTAACGCCACGCCGATTCAATGAATTGCGTTGGCACACCAGTTGCATTAACCCACGACGAGTGACGCTGAAGATCGAAAGGAATTCGGACGGCGGCAGGACCACGATTCGTCTGATTGGGCACTTTCAATCGGAGCACATCGGGGAATTGAAAAAGCAGCTCCAGGATAACGGGCCCGAGTTGGTTTTGGACTTAAAGGAAGTAACGGTCGTCGATGTGGAGGTGGTTAGGTTCTTAGGAGTGTGCAAAGCCGACGGGGTAAAGATCGTGCACTGCTCGCCATACATACGAAAGTGGATGGCTCAGGAACGAAAACCCTAAGAGTGATCGTGACGCCGACAAGCGAGATATTTCGGTGATGCCGAAGGATATGCCAAATGCCAGCAACTCAATCTAGGGAAGATCGTCTCGATTTGTACAAGGGCGAGATTCACAGATCGTCGGCGGGAAGGACTATGGCGGGAAAGTCCGCTGGGGCCACGGTGATCGAGCTCGGCATAACGCTCGGCCTCGCTACCTCAGGATGGTGCCTTCGTTGCCGGGGCAGTCAAGACCCGCAGAGGTCCGCGTCGCAATACCCGAATGTCTTCTGCTCGGAACATTGCGAGCAGGAGTTCATTCGCACAGCGCTCGCTTCGCTCACGTTGAAAGACTGCATTCGCATCCACGAGCGGCTGGAAAATCTACTCATTCCAGCTCAGGAACCTGCCGCAGCACAACAACAAAGAATCGAGTAGCTACCAAGCACGCGATGGCGCAAACCGCTTAGCGTCACCTGAGAATCACGGCCTGCTGTTAGAAGGAAAAAGAAGGGGACATCGATGATCCGCATGGACCGAGTCGCAATGCGATACGGGATCCAAATCGAAACTCAGAGGAGAGACACATACCAAATGAAAAGCATAAACAAAGCCGTGGAATTCTCCGCACGTACGATGAGAAACGCTTTCAAAAGAAGGTCGATTCGCTTTGCCGCCGCTGTTTTGGTGGCGCTGGCCAGCTTTGTCGCCGTTCCGAACGCAACGCTGGCTGCCGGACCGCAGCGTCATGATCAGGTACCGGGCTTTTACCGACTAAAAGTCGGCGATCTCGAAGTGACGGCCCTATTCGATGGGCCAGGCGTATTCAATGCGAACTGGATAAACGGACAGAAGACGAAGGATGGTGTCCTAAAGGCACTGCAAGAAGACCCGCATCTGCTCGATGTCGCCGATGCAGGCTACCTCGTCAACATTGGCAAACAGCTGATCCTAGTCGATGCGGGATCCGGTACCTGGTTTGGTGGGGGAAAATTCGGGCACTTGGTAGCCAACCTCCGCAGCGCTGGGTACACGCCCGAAGAGGTCGACATCGTCTTGGTCACGCACCTCCACTCCGACCACATCGGCGGCCTTACGACTCAGGATGGAAAGATCGTCTTTCCAAATGCCGACATCTATGTGGCAAAGGCAGATAACGACTTTTGGTTGTCGCAGGAAATTGCCGCTAAGGCGCCGAAGGAAGCACAAGAGTTCTTCCAGAGTGCACAAGGCATCGCTCCGCCCTACATCAAGGCCGGAAGGTGGCATACGTTCACCGACTCCGATCAAATCGTTGACGGCATGCAAATCGTACCTCTCCGTGGTCATACCCCGGGACACACCGGTTATGAATTTTCGTCCCAAGGAAAGAAGATTGTATTTTGGGGCGACGTCATGCACGTACAGCGCCTTCAGCTGCCAGACCCCAAGGTCACAGTCGTATTTGACGTTGACCCGACTGCAGCCGCGGTCACGCGGGATCAATTGCTGCGTAAGCTCGCGAGCGAGGACGTCTTGATCGCGGGGCCACACATGATCTTTCCTGGGCTCGGTCGCCTGCACAGGGAGGGGAGTGCCTATCATTGGGCGCCAGTGGCATTTACCGATCAGTGGGACGAGAAATAGCAATGCTGCGAGGCAAGCCGACAGGTCAACTTTTACCCATTCTGCGCGATGGCAAAATCCCTGTCGGCTGGCCCGCCTTCAACAGTTCCCCTGGCGCCCAATGGCCTACGTATTTTTGGGCTCCAGACTCTGTATTCCTAAATCACTGAGCTCGGGAAAGGAGAACTCATGGGGCCCTCCAAAATAGAGAGAGGGACATTGAGGCCTAGGTTGGGAAGATATCTAGCCGTTTGTGCAATGGCTGCCAGCCTCTTGTTTCGAATTTCGTACCCATCTGCTTTTGCGGCTGGTCGGCAGGCTTTTTCAATCAAAGTGGTCACCTCTCTCGACGATCAGTTCTGGGTTAACTCCGTCATTATCGAGGGAACGCACGAAGTGATGCTAGTCGATGCACAGTTGACAAAGACCAACGCGGAAAGAGTACTGCAGGAAATCAAAGAAACCAAGAAGCCACTGTCGATTATCTACATTACTCATGAGCACGCCGATCATTTTCTTGGCCTCGAGGTTCTTAAGGACGCATACCCGGGCGTGAGGATCATTGCCAATTCCACGGTAGTAGACCGAGCCGGCAAGGTCTATCAACAGAAAATTGATAAATGGAAACAGATTTTGGGCTCGGGGGCAACCTCTCGCGTTGTTGCCATCGAAAACTTCGATGGCAAGTCCATTGCATTTGATGGCTCACAAATCGAAGTCCTTAAACACATCCAAGGTGACACAGACGAAAACACGATGCTTTGGATTCCTGGACAGAGAACCCTCATTGCCGCCGATGTCGTGGTCAACAACATGCACCTTTACACCGCCGAAACGGATAGTAAGGCTAGAGAGAAATGGTTTACCTCATTACAGGAAATCAGAGAGTTAAAACCTTCGATTGTCATCCCCGGACACAGCAAGGTTGGAGCTCCTCTCGACGCGAATACCGCCGTAGATTTTACGGAAAAGTATCTATTGGCTTTTGGGGAAGAACTCAAAAAAGCCAAGGATCCCGATAGCCTTATCAACGCCATGAAGGGAAGATTTCCATCCGCCGACTTCCTCCTGGCACTTGAACGGGGCGCGAAAGCTAATCTTAATGTGTCGAAGCAGTAGTCACAACAAAACCAAGGTGAAATGGGACAACGATCATGCGTGCAATGAGAGCAGAAGCACTCAGCGGCTACAAGGATTTGAAGCTAGTGGACATTCCAAAGCCGTCAGTCTCGGATGGACGTGCAGTGATCAGAATCACGGCGGCCGGGGTCACGCCACTGGAGCACACCATTCTGTCGGGTGGATACCCACGAGCGAAAGCGCCGCTGGTGTTGGGAGGAGAAGGAGCAGGCGTGGTAGAGGAGGGAGGAGGAACAGCGTTGTCTGCCGGCTCACGTGTGATGTTTACCGGTTCTTATGGCGTCTCGGAGAATGGAACTTACAGTGAGTGGCTTGCCGTCCGAAACGAGAACCTCTGCTTAATTCCCGAGAACATCGGGGACGTTTCGGCTGCCGGTGTTCCTGTCGCATATCCCACGGCCCAAATGGCGCTGGGCCTCGCCGGATTCGCAAAAGGCAAGACGGTGCTGTCGCCTGCGATTGGAGGGTCGGTCGGAAATGCAGTCACTCAGCTGGCTAGAGCGCAGGGGGCGAAGCATGCCATATCAACGGCAACCAATCATGCGAAGGCGCAACAAGCACGCTATTTGGGCTTCGATGAAGTGATCGACCTTCCGAGGAGAAGCTCAGCGACGGCGTTCGGCGGATCACAAAAGGTTATGGTGCCGACATCGTAATCGACGCAATCGGCGGAGAAATCCTGAGCCAGGCTCTCAGCACGCTCGCGACCGGAGGAAGCCTGACAACATTGGGCTGCTCCGCAGACCGCAAGACAACCATCGACGTCACGGATCTAATCTGGAAACGCGCGAGTATGAAGAGCTTCTCCCTGTTCGCACAACCTGCAGAAGCATGGGGCACCGCATGGAGCGTCATTTTTTCGTTACCTCACTCCGGCGCGGTCAAGCCGATCGTGGCGAAGACTTTCTCGCTCACTGAGGCGGCAAATGCTCTGCGTTACCTCGTGGAGGGCCGCCCCTTCGGCAGCGTCGTCCTCACAATCTGACAGCCTTTGATAAGCGAAGGAAATACGTGAACAAGCATCCAATGAAGAAGTACAAGATCGCTGTTCTGGACGATTACCAAAAGGTGGCGCTCGAAAGCGCCGATTGGTCGGTACTCCGCGATCGAGCCGAAATCGCCGTCTTTCAGAACCACCTCGCCGATCCAGACGCCTTGATTGAGCGGTTGCTGCCTTTTGATGTCATTTGTGTCATGCGCGAGCGGACCCCGCTGCCCCGCAACGTCATGGAGCGCCTTCCCAATCTCAAGCTCATTGCCTCGACGGGAGCGGGAAACGCGTCGATCGATGTCGCCGCCGCCGGCGATCTTGGGATCGCAGTAGTGCACACGGGGTATAGGTCGGACCCGACAATCGAATTTACCTGGGCGCTGATCTTGGCTTCCGCGCGACATATCGTGACGGAGAGCAACTCGCTCCGATCCGGCGGCTGGCAGCAGACCGTGGGAACGGATCTCCGTGGAAAGACCCTGGGCGTTCTGGGACTTGGGAACATTGGATCACAGGTCGCGCGGATCGGAACCGCGTTTGGAATGAAGCTGATTGCCTGGAGCCAGAACATGACGCCCGAGGCCGCCCACGCCGCGGGCGCAATCCTGGTGCTCAAGGACCAGCTGTTCGAGCGCGCCGACATCCTGACGATTCATTTGGTGTTGAGCAGCCGTACGCGCGGCCTGGTAGGAGCCGCGGAGTTGGAGAAAATGAAGCCAACAGCCCGGCTGATCAATGCGTCGCGCGGGCCGATCGTCGACGAGCAAGCTTTGATCAGCGTGTTGAAGAACAAGCAAATCGCCGGCGCGGCGATCGATGTATTCGACACTGAGCCGCTGCCTCCGTCTCACCCCTTCCGGACGCTGGACAACGTATTGGCAACGCCCCACGTCGGCTACGTATCGCAGGGTCTTTACAAGACATTCTTCGAGGATACCGTCTCGAATATTCGGAAGTGGGTCGACACCCATTAGGCCGTGTCATGAAGCTCCAAGTCCTCAGCTATAGAGTCGTAACAAGAATGGAAACTTATGCGACCGAACGGTCTCATTATCATCCAATTACCCAGGGCCGGTTGGTCAGCACATTGCGCGGTTCGACGGAGAAAAAGATGTCCAACAAGCTTAAAGATAAGATCGCTCTCATCACAGGCGGCACCGAAGGGATTGGGTTGGCTACGGCAAAGCTATTCGCCAAGGAGGGGGCATATGTCTTTATCACGGGCCGTCGCCAGAAGGAACTCGACGAGGCCGTGAGGGCAATCGGCACCAACGTTTTTGGAGTTCAGGGAGACGTCGCCCAATTGGCTGACCTTGATCGCCTTTACGAGGCCGTCTCTAAGGTGAAGGGGCGAATCGACATTATCTTCGCCAACGCCGGTGTTGGCGAATTTGTTCCCTTTGGCGCTGTCACCGAAGAGCACTTCGACAAACTATTCAACATTAATGTGCGGGGAACACTGTTTACGGTGCAAAAAGCACTGCCGCTCCTAAAGGATGGTGGCTCTATTATTCTCAACGGCTCCGTCGCTGGTGTTAAGGGTACTGCCGCCTTCGGCGTCTACGCCGCGAGTAAAGCTGCAATCCGCTCTCTGGTGCGAACCTGGACTACAGATCTGAAGGACCGTCGTATCCGCTCAAACGTTGTTAGCCCGGGTCCGATCAATACGCCACTGGTGAGTCGGCAATCTCCAGAGGTGATTACGCGGATTGTCTCTACCATCCCGATGGGACGGATGGGGGAGCCCGACGAAGTTGCGAAGGCGGCGCTGTTTCTGGCCTCGGATGACTCCAGTTTCGTCACGGGTATTGAACTGTTCGTTGACGGCGGAAGAGCCCAGATCTGATCGATCAGCGTGAGCATGTGCCGACTGAGCGCAGAGTCACGAAAGTGCTGGGGATGAAGGGGAACGAACCCGATCACTTGTCAATTAGGGGAATTGAATGAGCCGAACTAAACAGGAAAAGGACAAGGCACTCGTACTTGAGGCTTTTGACACTCTCTTCAACAAACGGGACTACGTAGCGGCCGAACGCTATTGGTCTCCTGACTACATTCAACATAGCGCTCATATCGCGCCGGGTCGTGGGGGTCTGTTCAATCTCATCAAGAGCCTTCCGACGACGCTTAAGTATGAGCCGGGAACGATCGTCGCTGATGGAGACTTCGTAATGGTGCACGGACGTTTTTCAGATTTCGGCCTGCCCGTGAACTGGATTGCAGCGGACATTCTCCGCATCAAGGACAGCATTCTTGTCGAGCATTGGGATGTGATCCAGGATGAAGCGTCCCGCGAACAATCAAAGAGCGGCCTTCCGATGTTCGGCAATGTTTTCACGAAGTGAACGTTGCGGAAGTGGTGAACGCGATTTATCAAACGCATCAAGAATAGAACGACTTTAGGACTTCGCAATCGATGAAAAGGAGGATGTCCGATGAAAAATAACGCAATGGCAATAGGCGTCAGAACACGATTCATCTACGGTGCGCTGGCGATCATGACAATCATTCTAAGCATGGGAGAAAACACTATGGCACAAACAAGATCAACGACAGTTGTGAAGAACATCGTTCTCGTCCACGGCGGCTTGGTGGACGGGTCCGGTTGGGAGGGCGTCTACAATGTCTTGAAGAAGGACGGCTACACGGTGACCATCGTCCAGAATCCGACCATCTCTCTGGCAGACGACGTGGCGGTTACCAAGCGTGCGATCGCCGCTCAGAACGGCCCCGTGATACTCGTCGGTCACTCGTATGGCGGTGCTGTCATCACCGAAGCCGGCAACGACCCGAAGGTGGCGGGGCTGGTTTATATCGCTGCCTTTGCGCTCGACAAAGGCGAATCTGTATCCTCTCTGATCAAGGATCCGCCTCCTGGCGCGCCCGTACCGCCGATCCTTCCGCCCGTGGATGGCTTTCTGCTGCTCGACAAGGCGAAATTCCCTGCGTCTTTCGCCGGCGATGTGAGCCCGGAAAAGGCCGAATTCATGGCCGACTCGCAAGTGCCGTGGGGTGTGGACGCGCTGGGAGGCACCATCAGCGAAGCGGCATGGAAGGCGAAACCTACCTGGTACCTGCTAACGACCGAGGATAGGATGCTTCCGCCCGATGCGCAGCGGCTGATGTCGAAGCGCGCCGGTGCAACGGTCGTGGAGGTTAAAAGCAGCCACGCCGTGTATGTGTCGCATCCACAGGCGGTCGCTCACATTATCGAAGAAGCAGCAAGAGGTGCATTGGTAGCAGCGAAAGAAGGCGCAACGAGTGCTGCCGCAGATTAGGCTCTAAGTACCACAACTGGATTCGATGAGGCGGAGGTTTCGTAGCGCGTGATTCATGCCTGCGGAATTCTTTACCTCGTCGATTCCAGCCTGACAATCCAGAAAAACAATTGGAGGCCGTGCCGGAGTTGAGCTGCGGTGAGCTCAACTGTGCGAGGCTGGGCATAGATGGCCTGAGTTCAACTTGAAGAGAAAGCTGGCCTGGCACCAGCGCTTTCGCACTACGCGTAGGCGTAGTGAGAACATAAGTTGTCAAATCAACCCAACTAAGCTCAGACGAACTTACTCAGAAAGAGGAATCAATGACAACAATAAAAGCGATTCGGCTGGCTTCGCTGGTCACGGCAATCAATGTCCTGGTCGCAAGCGGCTTTTCCATCGCGGCGATCGTCCGTCCGCAATACCTGGTCCCTGCCGAATCCGTTCCAACGCAGGCGTCGTTGCTATTGGCGATGTACGCGGCGGCGCGCACAATTCCTCTGGCCTTGTTCGCATTGGGGGCGATCTACAAGCAGGCGACGCCTGCGTTGCTGATCCTGGGTGCGCTCGCCGGCGCCATGCAATTGCTGGATGCCGGAATCGGTCTGTTTGAGCATGATCTTCGGAAATGCTCTGGGCCGCTCTTAATCGCCGTCCTCCAATTCTTCGTGGTGTATCTGCTTCACAGATCCGTGCGGATCACGCCGCAAACCACGCGCGGATAAACGCACGCTACGGCCCGTCTCGCTGAAAAATGGCGGACTTAGAGCGAACTGGGAAGGCAAGACGCGATTCCGCTAACTGCTTTGAAATGTGGTGGCCAGGGACGGAGTTGAACCGCCGCCGCCAGCCTTTTCAGGGCTGCATACTAGCAGCGTATCCCCCTTGCCCTTCGGAACCGACTCCGCCAGGTCGTGGACCTGGTGAGGCGCAGCGGCCACGTGCAGCGCGTCGAGGCGCACGTAGTACATTGCAGTTGCAGGTTGTGCCCCGGAGGCAATCGTCACCCCGGCGACGCCGCCAAAGCTCGACTGGATGCTCGCCTTCACGTTCCCAATTTCGATGTCGGTCGCGTTGCCCTTTAGAGCCCAGCCCACGAGGAGCACACTATCGAGCGCGCGGGGCAAGGGCGTCTGTACTGCCCTTTCACCCGCGCCCAGCGCGTCTTCGTCTCGCGCGTATCGACGTGGATAAAGTTCCCGTCATAGACCCCAATGCCACGAGACGCAGTTGGCTGTCGTTGATCGCGTATCCATCAATTTCGCAGGACGTTCGGGCTCGTAAAACTGGGATTAGCCCGGCGACCGTAATGCTTTTGTAATTCATGTTTTCTCGCTCGCGATACTCGGATTCGGTGTCATGCCAGAACGCGCTCCTCAATCCAGTCAACGTAAAGCAGGCGCTCGGCAAACAACCATTCACGAGTCCAACTTCATGAATGTGTCGTAATAACGCAGCGCCGCAATCATCAACTGTCGCTTTCCACCTTCGATAGTAAGGTGATGGGGCATGCAATAAGTTTCCCCTGTGCCTCGGTCGCTGGTCAGCGTGAGGATCGTCGTCTGTCCAAGGAAGTGCATGGTGGCAGCGTACTTGTTCAGATCGGCAAACACTGGAGCAAGCTGCTCGCGCGAGCGCAGTTCCTGCGATGGATTGGGATCCTTGGCGTTCATGTAGACCACGAAGTGCGTATCTGCGGTGAAAAGAGCCATCTGACCTTTCGCATCGCGACGATCACCGCAGCGTGCGTAGGCCTCAACCAGTTCGCGGATGGCGAGCCGATCGGCGGCTTCATTTGGGGAGATGCTGACCTGTTTGCTCATGAATTCGTCCTCTTATCTCATTCGGCAAGAGCGATTACTCAAGAATCGCTTTTGGCTCAAGAAACGCCTCAATTCCGTATTTGCCATATTCGCGACCGACGCCGGAGAATTTAAATCCGCCCCAGGGGGCGTCTGGATCGTCGGTCATGTTGTTGATCACGACGCGGCCGGCCCGCAGTTCCGAAGCCACGCGCCGCGCGCGTTCGAGGTCAGTCCCCAGGACAGCGGAGTGGAGACCATACTTGGAGTCGTTGGCAATGCGGATCGCTTCATCCTCGGAGTCGTAAGCAATCACGCTGAGCACGGGGCCGAAAATTTCTTCCTGGGCAATCGTCATGTCGTTCTTCACATTGACAAACACTGTGGGTTTCACGAAGAAGCCCGCTTCAAGACCCTTCGGATGGCCTTCTCCACCAACCAGCACCTCCGCACCTTCTTCAATGCCTTTGCGAATATAGGATTCGATGCGCTCGTACTGTTTTTGCGACACCATCGGTCCAACCATAATATTGGGATCCGCGGGATCGCCGACCGTGTAGTTACGCATCTCATCCCGTATGGCCCGCTTCACCTCGTCGAGCCGACTCCTGGGCACGAGGAGTCGCGTTCCGGCGGCGCAAGCCTGACCGCTGTTCATGAATGCCAATATAAGAGCCGAGGGAATGGCATTGTCCAGGGCGGCGTCATCCAGCAGGATCGTGGGGGATTTTCCGCCCAGCTCGAGCGTGACACGCTTCATGGTTGCAGCGCCATCGCGCATGATGCCTTGACCTACGGCCACCGAGCCGGTGAACGAAATTTTCGCGACGTCGGGATTGCGCACTAGCTCAGCTCCGACGACGGTGCCGAGACCTGTCACCACATTGAACACACCTTTCGGCAGCCCAGCCGCATCAATCGCCTCGGCCATTGTGCGCGTTTGAAGCGCGCTCATCTCACTCGGTTTGAGGACGACCGTACAACCCGCGCCAATGGCCGATGCGAGCTTCAGGCAAATAAACAACGCGTTCGCATTCCAAGCTGTAATTAGGCCAGCAACTCCGACTGGCTCCATGGTGACCGTAGTCTTTCCCCAGCTTTCTTTCAACGGCATCTCATTGAGTGCCTTCTCCGCAGCTGCGAAAGCAGCGACACCCCCTTCGACAAGTAGCCGGGCGAATTGGGCGACCCCGCCGTACTCTTCAATCATGATGGCTGTCAGATAGTCCACTCGGGCCGAGACAGCCTTGTGCAGCTGGCGCAAATAACGCGCACGGTCTTCCTTCGTCGTCTTGCCGAAAGTGGCGAATGCGCGCTTGGCCGCGGCGATTGCACGTCGCGTGTCTTCTTCATCTCCTAAAGTGGCCCCGCCGATCAGCTTACCGTTGGTTGGGTTGATGATGTCCCTGACCTCCCGGCCATGAGACTCGACGAATGCGCCATCAATGTAGTGCGTTGTGAGGGTTTTGATCGTTTCTTTCTCAGTCATGGTTGCCATCGCGCTTCTCCTTAATACATTTGAATTCAGTGCTGCGTAACGTCTTTGTGCAGCGAAATCGTGTTTGCGAACTCTGTGCTAGTTCCCTTAAGGGACCTCGGAACGAGATATCTCAACGGGCGCCGGCGTGAGCAATTCCTGCATGGCAAGATCCATCGTGTCACTCATTGCCAACACCACGGCAGGTACATCTCTTTTGTCGACGTTCCCAACTTTCGAAACAGCCTTAGTCCATAGAGTCGCGCCGGTATCAACCCTGATCATCTGGGCGGAGATCGCCACCACAACCTTGACGCCGCCTTCGTAGTCAATTTCCTCGAGTTTTTCCAATCGTCCGCTCACGAGGTATTCGGCGTCGGGCCGACCGTCATAACGCTTCACGTGTGCGAAGAGCCCACTGGCACTAAGGCGATCCCTCATCGAGTCGGTCACAAACTCGCATGGATCAACAGCCCAGCGGTGGTATGCATAGAAACCGACCGATTCCGGCGACGTCTTGAACACAATCGCCCCACGGCGAAGGTAGGCAGGCGCGCTGAACTCACGAATCGCCACTGTTGCTTTCGCGTTCTCAGCGGCTAGCGGATCAGGTGGGGCCGGAAGATTGAGCGTGTAGTAACTCGGGTGGCGCATCTTGCCTGAACACCCGGCCAGGATGATCAGGCTGAAAAGCGCAAGTACGGTCGTGATGTGAGTTCGCTTCATATTTGGCCTCCGCTTCAGCGTGCGTAAGGTGCTTATTCCTCAATCCGAATAATTCATTTGGGCAACTTCCGGTCTTCGGGCTGTTTGACACGAATGAGGCTCCACGGCTGTTGTTTCACCGACTCGGTCAGCTGGCCCAGGTTCTCCGTTGCCATCCGCAGGTTTTCGATCGTGTCATCAATCTTGTAATCATTCGCACGTACGAGCACTTGCATCTCAGCCAGCAATTGCTTCGTTTGGAGCAAAGTGCTCTGCAGTTGAGCCAGGTCGTCCCTGATTGGCTGGCGCACATCGCTGACCGTACCGTTTAGGTTTTGTACGGCTTGATCAGCGTGCTGGCTCAGCGTATTCAACTGATCGGTAAGACGGTCAATCTTGGGCCGCTCGGTCGCGAGCATCGTGTTGACATTATCCAGAGCGGCTTGGATCTTCTGCTGATTGGCTTTGCCGGCAACAGTGTTCAGATTTGCCAGCAGCGTGCGCGCATCCCCGCTGATTCCTCCCAGTTCTCCCCGCACCTGCGTGATCAATCCGTTGGCGTTATCGGCGACGCCTGCCATTTTGTCGGTTATCGCATCCAGGCTGGCGGCTTCCTGCGACGGGATTTCCGATCCGGCCGGAAGACGTTTCGCGTCGTTGCTCCCAGTCGTTACAGACAACGCAGCGCCACTCATGACACTGATAAATCCGAGCTTGGCTACGGATTTCTCGTTCAGCGGAGTGTTCTCCTTTACATCGAGTTGAATCTCGATCTTGGTAGGGTCCGAGGCAGCAGGCCGCACTGCCGTTACTCTTCCTACGTTGATTCCGCCGAATAGGACTGCGGCACCCGGCTCCAGCCCGCCCGCGTACTGAAGGTAGGTGTGGTAAGGAAGGACGTGCCCGCTTAGTTGCGCGTCGAGCAGGCGGATGATCGCAAATGCGAGGACCGCAACTGATCCCAGGACAAACGCTCCGACTTTGGCTTCTGTGCTCATTGATATCCCTCCGACGCGTTCAGGTATTTAGCGAAGTGCTCGGTGACCGGAGTTCTGACAATGTCCTCGGGAACGCGGTCAAGGAACTGGCGAACACGTGGATTCAGGCTCGCCTTGAGTTGGTCTTTCGTACCGACTGAGCTGAAGGAACCCTGATAGAGCATGGCAATGCGGTCCGCGATCAGGAATGCGCTTGGCAATTCGTGGGTAACCACAATGATGGTCATGTGGAAGGTGTGTTTGAGCAGCAGAATCAGTTCGTCGAGTTCCGCGGCAACGATTGGGTCAAGCCCTGCCGATGGTTCATCGAGGACCAGAATTTCCGGACCGAGCGCGATCGCGCGCGCCACTGCTGCACGCTTCTTCATCCCTCCGGAAAGCTCCGAAGGAAGCAGTTTCCCGCGCTCCGCAAGGCCAACCGCCGCCAGCTTCATCCAAACGACGAGTTCGATGATGGAA
>Ga0210402_10001991_pt1 | contig 20371 bp, 22 predicted proteins | sample IncBWC7MmetaG_FD_161055 | JGI IMG/M metagenome (GOLD analysis project Ga0210402, IMG submission 161055) | Forest soil microbial communities from Barre Woods Harvard Forest LTER site, Petersham, Massachusetts, United States - Inc-BW-C-7-M | ecosystem: Environmental > Terrestrial > Soil >... | reverse complement strand
CCAAACTTCCGGTCCCCGAGGCCGAGTGGTTTTCTCGGTGACCGATGCGGCAATGAATATGGGCAATGTCAGCGAAGTTAATGTGGAAGTCGCCAGTGTAGATGTCCACAGCAAAGAAAACGGCTGGGTAAATATTTCTACTGCCACAAGAACTTACGATCTTCTTTTACTGAATGCAAACAACCAGTCAGCGCTTTTAGCCGACAGCAACGTACAACCCGGAACTTATGACCAGATTCGCCTGACGATTAATTCAGTTTCTGTTAAATTAAAAGACGGCACTACCAAACTGGCGAAGTTGCCTTCAGGTGAGTTTAAAATAAATACAACATTTACTGTAAATGCCGACAAAACTTCGAATATCAACTTTGACTTCCTGGCCGATAAATCGCTACACTTGACCGGAAATGGAACTTACATCTTCGCTCCCGTTGTGAAAACAAAAGTAAAAAGCGACGCAGATGTGGAAATAAAGGAAGATAATTCGGTTAGTGTGACCGGCGGGCATGATGACGGAGAAAATGATGAAGGTATGGATATAGACGGAGCGTTCAAGTCTAATTTCCAAATCAACAAAGACGTCAAGCTAAGGATAAATAGCAACGACAAGATTGAAATCGAAAATTAAAATCAGTTATCATAATTAAAAACCCCGCTCTTGCGGGGTTTTTAATATTTGCTTGAAATTTTTATTTCAATGGATTCTCTCCTTTTATGACGCGAATCAAGAAAAGGATTATAGCTACAACCAGGAGAACATGAATAAATCCTCCCAAAACATAACCGCTAAGAAAACCCAAAAGCCAGAGAACCAATAACACCACTGCGATTGTTGTAAGCATTGATTTTGCGAAATCGCGTCGCACAACCGTCTTTATTGGCGCGACGCAATTTTAAGTTAGTTAATAATTAATAAGCACTTCCGCCGGCAGGCGCAGGAGTAGTGCCGCCGGTCGAACCACCGCTGTTACCCGAAGGCAGCTGAACATTCACATTCAAACCACCGTTTTGCGGGGCCGGATTGCCGCGCATTGCGGGCAATGCATAACGGAAGAAAAGAAAAACAATTAAAATTGCTAAAAGAACCCCCACCACTATACCCACTACAGAACTATCCGAACTGCCTTCTCCCGGATTGTTTATTATTGTTGCCATAATTTTTCTCTTATTATAAACCTTGATTAATAATGGACCTGCTTATTATGCCGTCCCACAATCAATTTTATTTCAATTATCTTGAACTGCATAACGCTTTGAGTTCTTCTATATCCGCCCCGGTCAGAGTTTCATTATTCCCCTGGTTTAATTTATACATTATCGCTTTCGGGTCACTCACGTGTTCAAGACCGAGCGCGTGCCCGAGCTCGTGCGCCAAAACACGCACTAGTTTGTCCCGGCTGCTAAATTCATAAATATCGATTTGCCTGTTTAATCCGTCCGAAGAATATACGCCTTCTTCAAAACTCTCGCCCCGTGCGCCGTTGACGGAATTGTATTGTTCGACAGAAAGGTTCAGGGTATTAGCCAGACGGTTTATCACCACGACAAGCGCGTTAATTTCATCCGCCATATTATTTATATTCGCTTGCGCGCTTTCCAGTTGTTTGCTTTCGGCATCAAGCAGGGACTTTTCCGCCTGCAGTTTGTCATATTCGTCCTGCGGCGCTCCGCCTTTTGCATTCCAATACTTGACGGCGTCTTGATATGTTTTTTGTTTTTGATTAAAAGCTTCCACTTGGGCGTTGAAGGAAGTTTTTCCGGCGTCGTACTGCGTCCTCAGCGCCGTGAATTTTGCCTTGAGCGCGTCATAAGAAGCTTTATCGTCTTTTACGACAATGCCCAAACTATCCAATTTGCCCGTTGCTTGCTGTCGGTAGTCATATATTAAATTAATTTTCAAAACATCCGGCGCGGAGTCGCCAGGCGCATAAGAAAAAAGTTGTTTTCCGAAAGGCTTCTCCCAAATATTTTCCGCATCGGCCAGGGCGCTTAAAAAATAGCTTTTGGATATGCCGAATTTGGTGTCAAAATTCCCGAGCATATAAGGTATCGGCTGTGAGCAAGGAACCGGAGGCAAAAAACGCGCGACAAGAATCTCCCGAAACTGGTATACCAATGCGCCGAGAATAACCAGAGGTATGAAAATTTTGATAAATCTTTTCATAACGAAATTTTAAAAAATATTTTATTTCTGAACAGTTACAACGCAATAATCCTTGGACCAGGGAATATTTGGCCAATAAGCGCATTCCTCCCATCGTTCTTCTTCTTTAATCCATCTAATTACAAGCGGTGTAGCGGGAAAATTTTTTTCCGGATAAAGTACAGGGCCTACAAAATAATAGTATCTGCCGTCTTTCATCCATTGGGGAATTTTATCTTTGTTTTTTGGGTCTATTGTGAACTCCTTGGCTCTTGAACCCGCAAATTTATATCTTTTGCTCCTGTTGTTGGAATATTCTCGCAAAAGAAAATCCATAACATCGCTGGATGTTTTGGTAAGTACTTCACTTGTATCTTCTCCGTTTTCTTCTGTTTTTCTTTTTAAATAAGGGTAAAAATAAGAAGAGTTCCAAACCTGAAACTCCTCCGGATTAATTTCCGCGGGGCTTGCATCCATTGTTGTACCTACAATACCGCTTTCTCTTTCTGCTCGCATAATTTCATTATAGCTATTTTGAGGTTAAAGTATAGCGGTCTAAAATCGCTTCAAAGATGAGCGGCGTGACTATTGTCGCGTCGGATTCTATTACGAACATCGGGGTGTCTTTGGTAAGCTTGTCCCAGGTGATTTTTTCATTCGGCGTCGCGCCGGAATATGAGCCATAGGAAGTGGTACTGTCCGAAATCTGGCAAAAATATCCCCACGGGCGCACGCTTTTTTTGAGATCGTACTTTATCGAAGGCACTACGCAAATCGGAAAATCTCCGGAGATTCCGCCGCCGATTTGAAAAAATCCCAATCCCGGACCATCTTTGGATAGCTCCTGATATTTATCATAAAGAGACATCATATATTCTACGCCGTTCTTCATTATCGTCGGCTTCACTTCTCCCGACTTGCAATAACCCGCAAAAATATTTCCGAGCGTGGAATCTTCCCAGCCCGGCACAACCATCGGCAAATTCTTTTTTGCGGCTTCAAGGAGCCAGCAATGTTCCGGATTGCCTTCGTATTTTCCCTTCAATTCATCGGACAAAAGTATTTGGTAAAAATACTCGTGCGGAAAATATCTTTCGCCTTTTGCCTCGGCTTCTTTCCATTTTTTTAAAATGATAGGTTCGACGACGCGGAAGGCTTCTTCTTCGGGGATGGAGGTGTCCGTCACTCTCCGCTCGCCCCGTTCCAAAAGATTCTGGTCATCTTCCTTGGTAAAATACCTGTAATCCGGATAATCTTTATAACTGTCGTGCGCCACCAGGCGAAAAACCGATTCCTCCAAATTTGCTCCGGTGCAGGATACGGCGTGAATTTTATTTTCTTTTATCATTGCCGCTAGTGTGATGCCCATCTGCGCGGAAGACATCGCCCCGCCCATCGCCAGCAGCATTTTGCCTCCTTCGTCCAGGTGTTTCTTGAAAGCCAGAGTGGCGTCCTTCATCGCCCGCGAATTGAAATTGTGAAATAATTTTTGAAATAAGCCCAGTATTGAAATTTCGTTTTTCATATTTATGATTTACTACTTAATCCCTGTCCCTTTCTTCTATTAAAATCTCCCGGCGATGTTTGAGGTCTTTAAGCTCTTTCTGAAGTTTTTTTCTCTCGCTTTCGTTGTCTGCTGCCTTTCTATACTCTACCTTTTTTAATTCATATTCATTCGTTAATTGATTTATTTCCATTTGGATAACTTTTCTTGGCCTTGGGGTTCCCATAATACTTCTTATTGTCTCTCCGAATCTAAATTCCATAGTGATGATTATACTAAATACGTACTTGTAGTCAATAAATTATTCCGGCATAAATCAGAAAACCACCCGAGTAAGCATGGCGGCCTTCAGGGGTGGTTGAAATTGCTCACGAAATTTTTTACTGCCGCGGGCAGGCGACCCCGTGAGGTAAGTCGCCCGCCCGCTTCTTCTTATGGAGATTGAGACACGTGGAGAGAAGGGCTGTGTCCGTCCCACTTGCTGTCCAACTTTCTCCAGTTGACATATACCGTGCCTTTGTTTTCGAACAGGTAAGGCACGGCCTTGCTACCGTCCGGAAACCAGGCAACAGACTTCCAGAAAAAGATGTTTTGGTTGCCGAAAAAATCGCGGAAAAATCCGGCGCCTTTTGCCTGAATCGCCAAGGCGTCAGCCAAACCCAGGCACGATTCGATCAACTTCGACTCCTTCAGGCGGGCATAAATCACATCGCCGGTAATATTTTTCGGATCGGCTTCGTACCCGAGAAAGATATCGCCGCTGTCGAGGTCGTAATCAGAAGGACCCGTCAAGTCCAGACTCTTATCCACGGGGGCAAGCACCAATTTCGGATACTCCGGCGGCGCCGTTCGATTGACGTGGACGATGGACGGGTGATCCATGTAATACATCGACAACTCGTGTTCCGAAGTCTGTGTGAAAGCGGAGGTGGCAGACAGCAGGATTGCGAGTGCAAGAACGAATTTTTTCATAATGGTTCTCTCTTTCTTCTCAAGCAAAAGTTGTCAAAAAAACGAAGAAGACTCCCAGGAATGACCAGATAGTCACCCTTTATCTGAGATAAATATAGCATAATATGGGTATTTTGTCAATATAAAAATAGCTCCGTAATACATTATTAAAATTAAAGAAACCTCGCTAAGACGAATCCTCGCGAGGCCTGACGAACCCCGTGGATTCGTACTAGATATCTGGTCAAAAAACGACTGAAATTGACAGAAGAACATAATTCCCTCCTTACCGGCGCCCCCCCGCCTTACTGGCCGGGGGCACGCCGTTGATGCGAATGCTACCGCTAATGGTAGCGCTTCGGTACCCGGGCAACCGCTCGGGCAAAATCATCGTCGGTAATGCTACACGGCGATGCTCGGAGCGGCAACAAAGTGCCGTCCAACGTCGCCTGCCGGGTACAGAGCACGTCGGGCTTGCCGGGAGTGCGGATGAGCTGCCGCAACTCCACGTCCGATGTATGAAGCACGAATACTTCATCTCCCGATTGATCGAGTGGGAGTACTCCGCCGGCATTATGCACGTACTGCGCAAGACTGCCGAGTTGAACCATCGGGAGAGAATTCGGATTCGCCGACGGTTTCGCTAACTCCAGCGAACGATGAGACGAAGTGGCGGCAGGTCCGTGGATATCCTCGTGGGTAGCCAAAGCGGCCACCAAGAGAACTCCCAGACTTCCTAGAACGAACAGAAAAGCATCTCGATTATTCATGACATTTCCTCCCTCGGTGTGGCTTCCCCGCAGTTGAGGCAACAGTCGTAGCCTTCACAGGAAGGTCCGCATGGATTCACAGTGAATGCACCACACTTCGGGCATTGTTTCCCTGTTTGGACGGCGGCGGCCTGCGGGAGATTGCGACGAGCTTTCGGGCGTTGGATGACGAACAACACGAGGAAAACTGCAATCGCGGCAAGAGCTCCCCAGAACGAGTGCTGCACAGCGTGCGAAACGTAAAAGATGGCAATTGCAATTCCTGCATCAACAGCGATAAGGGGTCCCATAGAGTCCTCCGGTTGTGATTGTTTGGTCGTCCCCGATATGGGAACGGCTGGGAAAAACATTTCGATGTGCTGCCGATTTTTATATTACAACTATTGAGGTTTATGTCAACCTGCTTGTTTTTAAAAATTTAATATGCAATAATATGCCGAATGACAATTGTGGCTAAAATTCTGCCTTATGCGCAGATTATCCTTTCGGTAATATTGGTAACGGCAGTCCTGATGCAGCAGACAGCGGCCGGACTGGGCGGCGCTTTGGGCGGAGACGATAACGCCTCTTTTCACCACACCCGCCGGGGCTTTGAGAAATTTCTTTTTTACCTGTCTATTGTTTGCGGAATTCTTTTTGCTTTATTCGCATTATTGTCTATAATTATAAAAGCTCACAGCTAGGTTCGGCTTGAAAGTGTTTTGGATTTCTTAGATGAATACATATGAACATTCGGCGCAATTTTAAATTGCCTAAAAAAGACGAAATTAATTTGGTTTTTAAAACTTTTTCAAAAAAAGAAAAAGGTATTTTTTCCATATTGGTGATAATACTTTTAGTAAGCACGATATCAATACTGGAGAGCATTAACAAATCGGAAATGGTAAAGGTGCCGCTCCGCGGAGGCTCCATCTCCGAAGGCATCATCGGCGCTCCCCGATTTATAAATCCGGTATTGGCAAATTCTTCCGCCGACCTTGATATGGTTGCTTTAACTTATTCCGGGCTTATGAGGAAAAATCCGGACGGTACTCTGACGCCGGACTTGGCGGAAAAGTACGATGTATCAAAAAATGGATTAATTTATACCTTTACCCTGAGAGATAAAATATATTTTCAAAACGGAGAGGCGGTTACCGCCGACGATGTGATTTTTACCATAAACAAAGCGAAGGATCCAATTATTAAAAGTCCGCGCAAAGTAGACTGGGACGGTGTCGTTGCCACGAAAATAGACGACAGAACAATACAATTTACCTTAAAACAGCCTTACCCTTCGTTCTTGGAAAACGCTACACTCGGTATAATGCCGGCATCTTTGTGGAGCAGTTCCGCCATAGAACTTAATAATGCAAACACGAATCCTATCGGCTCCGGACCTTATATGATAAAAAGTGTCATCAGGGAGTCTTCCGGAGTTATAGATTCTTATACCCTGGAGGCATTCAACAAATTTACATTCGGCGAGCCATATATAAAAGAAATTGATCTGCATTTTTATTCAAATGAAGACGACCTTGTCAAAGCGCTTCAAAACAAAGAAGTCGACCAGATAAGTTCCATCACTCCCTTGAACGCGGACATTTTGAAAGAAAGAAACTATCAGATAGAATCTTCGGTGCTGCCGCGGGTTTTCGGACTTTTCTTCAACCAAAACCAGAATCAGCTTTTCACGGACAAAGTCATCAGGAACGCCATTGACCAGGCGATAGACAAAGATAAAATAGTCCGCGACGTGTTATTTGGTTACGGAGTTGTTATCGACGATGCCATTCCGCCTTCTATGTCCGCATACCAAAAACTCAGCGCAAAAGATGATACTCCGCGCGATATTCTCCTGCAAAATGCGCAGAACAGTTTGGCGAAAGATGGATGGTCAAAGGGCCCGGATGGATTTTTGCAAAAAACAGTGACGGACAAAAAGAAAAAGAAAACCACTACCACGCTGGAGTTTTCAATATCCACCGGAAACGCTCCCGAGCTCGCGAAGACTGCCGAGCTGATTAAGGAGGATTTGTCAAAAATCGGCATGAAAGTCGACATAAAAACTTTTGAAGTCGGTAATTTGAATCAGAGCGTAATCCGTCCGCGCCAATATGATGCCCTGTTGTTCGGAGAAATTATAAATCACGAATCGGATTTATTTGCCTTTTGGCATTCTTCCCAAAGAAAAGATCCGGGGCTTAATGTCGCTATGTATACCAATGCTAAAGTTGATAAAATCCTGGAAGACGCATCCACCACTCTTGATGAGCAGTCCAGAATTAAAAAATACGCCCAGTTTGAAACTGAAATAAAAAAAGATATGCCGGCCGTTTTCCTGTACAGCCCGAACTTTATTTATGTAGTCTCGAATAGTATAAAAGGGCTTTCTCTCGCATACATTATCTCCCCTGCCGACCGGTTTGCGAATGTGTACAATTGGTACACCGAAACTGAAAACGTCTGGAAAATATTCTCAAAATAATTATATGAAAAAAACAAGATTATCTTTTAGCGCCATAAGTGTGGATCCCGCCCGCAACGACCCGCATAGCGATTCCGGCCGACATAGCGCTTCCGGCAACCATACTACTTCAAGCGGAGGGCACAAGGCTCCGGCGCGAAAACAAGGACCGAAAAATTCCACTTATCAATATACAAAAAAAAGATTCGGGCAGAAGCAGGGCTCCCGTCCGTTTAATTCCGGGGGCCAATATAAAAACGTGGGGAAAATCCCTCCGCCGGAAGCGGGTGTGATACGGATTATTCCGCTCGGTGGAGTGGAAGAAATCGGCAAGAATATGACCGCAATAGAAATCGGGGATGATATTATCATTATTGATGCCGGCATGAGTTTTGCGAACGAACTTACTCCCGGAGTGGATTATGTTATTCCAAATACGACCTACCTTGAAGAACGCAAGGATAAAATCCGCGCGCTCATAATCACACACGGACACCTGGACCATATCGGAGGCGTTCCTTTGGTACTTTCACGCATCGGCAATCCGCCGGTATATTCCAGAAATCTTTCAATCCTTTTAATGAGAAAACGCCAGGCGGAGTTCCCGCATTTACCGGCGATTAAAGAAAACATTGTTGAAAAAGATTCGGTAATAACCTGCGGAAAAATAAGGATCAAGTTTTTCGGCGTAACCCATACCATTCCGGATTCAATGGGAATAATTATTGAAACCCCGCACGGCTGGATCGTAACTCCCGGAGATTACAAACTTGACCAAATCGACGGAGTAGTCAGCAAAGAGGAGGAAAAAGAATATTCGATTTTTGACAAAGCGAAAGTTCTGCTTCTGATGACCGATTCCACTAACATCGAAAACGAGGGATTTTCATTGCCTGAAATAAAGGTGCATCAGGGGCTGGAAAATTTGATAAAAAAAATACAAGGGCGGATAATCATAGCTGCTTTTGCTTCGCATATCACCAGGTTGGCGCACATTGTTAAAGTCGCCGAGACTTTGGGAAAAAAAGTTGTGCTTGACGGCCGCTCAATGAAAACAAATATAGACGTGGCGATAGAAGCTGGATTCTTCGTGCCGAAAAAAGGCACCATCATACCGATAGAAGAAGCGGAAAATTACCCGCCGAATAAAGTTGTAGTTCTGATGACTGGCGCCCAAGGCGAGGAATTCGCGTCCCTAAACCGCGCGGCCAACAAAACTCACACCAAATTTTCGCTTCATAAGGGAGACACGATAATTCTTTCCGCTTCCATTGTCCCGGGAAATGAAAGATCCGTGGAAAAAATGAAAGACGGACTGGCCCGCCAGGGCGTACGGGTTATCAGCTACCGCACCGCGGGTGAAGATTTCGTTCACGCGACCGGGCACGGTAATAAAGAAGACGTAAAATGGTTGCACCGCAAAACACATCCAAAATTCTTTATTCCGATTCACGGCAATCATTACCGCCTGGTACTGCACAAAGAACTGGCGATGGAAGTCGGAATGCCGGAAGAAAATATAATAGTTCCCGACAACGGTTCAATCATCGAAATATCGGCTGACGGACAAAAAATAACTGCCCGCAAGGAAAAAGCGCCTGCCGGGGTGATGATGGTAGACGGCACTTCCATATCAGACACTCAAGACGTAGTGATCCGGGACCGGGTAATGCTGGCTCAGGACGGAATGTTTGTCATCATCGCGCTTCTGGACCAAAAAACCGGGAAATTAAAAAAATCTCCGGACCTTATTTCGCGCGGATTTGTTTATCTAAAAGAAAATCAGGAACTTCTGCGCCAGGTCAGAATTATGATTAAGAAAGGCGTGGAAGACGCCGCCGCCAAAATGCCGGCTAGAACAAACGGAGAAACAAACGACTTTGATTATATCAAAGCTAATTTGGGAGAAAATATTTCAAAATTTCTGTATCAAAAAACCGCCAAGAGACCTCTGGTCATACCAGTTATCTTAAGTGTGTAAAAATCAGAAGAAATAATGAAGCATAATAGAAAAATAATATACCTGGCAGGCTTCCTGTTTTCCATACCGATAGCTCTGGCCTCTTATATAAATTCCAGTTTTATCTCAGCTTTTGTAAGCGAAAAATGGGTTGGAATTGTTTACGCCTTGGGCTCGGTTCTTTCAGTGGCAGCTCTGATATTGGCTCCAAGAATTTTCAGAAAGGCCGGAGGCTATAAATTTTTGCTTATAATAACTCTCCTTGATGCTTTGTCTTTCTGGGGTCTTGCCTCGGTAAAAAGCATATGGAGCGTAGTTTTGATATTTATCCTGGGAATATCTTTGAACACGCTGATGGTTTTTGTTCTGGACGAACTTTTAAAAATATTTTCAAACAATACCGCCATGGGAGGAATACGCGGCGCATATTTAATTATTTGCAATCTATCCTGGATACTGGGACAGATTACCCATGCCACAATTTTAGGAGGATTTTCTTTTACATCAATTTATCTCGTGGGTTTCTGGGTAATGATGCTGTTTTTTATCGTATCTTTTTTCAGCCTAAGCAAGATACCGGATCCTCATTATGACGAAGCGGACGCTTTATCATCCATAAAAGGATTTTTCGCGAACAAAGATCTGGTTCGCGCATACGGCATAAGCTTTTTGCTTCAATTTTTTTATTGCTGGATGGTCATCTACACGCCGATATATTTGTATCTCCATCTGGGTTTTTCATGGAAAGAGATCAGCCTTATCTTCGCAATAATGCTTCTGCCTTTTTGTATAATTCCATTTCAGCTTGGAAAATATGCCGACAAGATCGGCGAAAGAAAAATACTTATGTTTGGATTTATGATAGCCGCATTTTCCACAATATCCCTCTTTTTTATACATAACCGAACGATATGGATATGGACTATATTGTTATTTTCTACCCGCGTCGGGGCAGCAACGATTGAAGTTATGAGCGATGCTTATTTTTTTAAGCATATAAGATCTGAAAATGACGAATTCATAGGAGTTTACCGGAGCGCTTCGCCTATCTCTTACATCCTGGGTCCCATTGCGGCTTCTTTGATTTTTATTTTTGTCCCGTCTTTTAATTTCATATATCCTATCCTCGGATCACTTATGCTATACGGCATTTACTTATCTTCAACAATCAGAAAAGACGATATTTAATTATCCGGCGCGGCTTCAAGAGTTACCGAAACATTTTTTTGAACACCCTTGTGTAGAATTGTCAGATTTACCACCTGACCTACGGATTTTCCGCGGATAACCGAAGCAAAATCCGTTTTATCGTCTATTTTTACTCCGTCAACTTCCAAGATAATGTCATTTTCCACGATCCCCGCTTTATCTGCAGGACTTCCGGGAATTACCGCGAGGTCGCTTGCCGTCGCGCCAGCCTTTACCAGTATGCCGTAATCCACGCTTAAATTATTGTTATCTTTCAGCTCGGATGTTATCGGCACATAGCGTATGCCAATATAGGGACGGATAATTTTACCGGTAGATTTTACAGATTCAATCGCTCCTTTTACGCTATTTATAGGAAGGGCAAAACCAATGCTCTGGGAGCCTTGTGCCACCGCCACGTTTACTCCTATAACATTTCCGGAAAGGTCTAAGAGCGGTCCACCCGAATTCCCGGGATTAATCGCCGCGTCAGTTTGAATTACGTGGTCTAAAACTTCAGAACCGCCGCCGAACGAATCTCCTGCGGTTATGGAACGCGCAAGTCCGGAAACCACTCCTACGGAAACAGTATTTCTGAATTCTCCAAGCGCATTGCCAATGGCAATTACGCTCTGACCCACCGACAGAGTTTCAGAATCTCCCAAGGTAAGAAACGGGTAGCCTCCACCGACCGGGGCATCGATTTTAATCAAGGCAATATCCAGAATTGGATCGCGCGCAACCACTTTCGCGGTGTGTTTTTTACCGTCATTGGTGAAAACCGTGTATTCCGCCTTTTTTTGATCAACCACGTGTTTGTTTGTCACAATCAAGCCGTCGCTTGATACAAAAAATCCGGATCCCCCGCCAACGTCTTTTTTTTCCGTGCCATTTTGCCAGTACTGCGGGATACTCAGATTAAAGCCGGGAAGGCCAGGAAATAAATCGCCAAACGGATTATTTTGTTGATTGGGATCAATATAAGTTTCGTATTTTGGAACTTCCTGTGAAATAACTATGGAAACAACGGCAGGATTGGTTTTTTTTACCGCGTTAATTACGAAAGAATCTTGCGAAAAAGTTCCGACTTTCGCATCTCCTTTGTTTGTTCCGTCAGGATTTTGCATTTCTTGCAAATATTGTCTGGCAAAAGACCCGAAAATATTTGTCCGGTAATGCCATACCAAGCCTGTACCGATTAAAAACAAAACCAAAACAGAAATCAAATTAATAAAAAGTATTTTTTGAAAATCTTTACTCATAATTTTATTATATTTACCTTTTAATTTTTAGCAAGTGGTTTTTATAAATTTTATGTTTGTAGGGCTTCAGACGCACAATTTTAACCGGAATACCTTTGTCGTTTAAATCTTTTTTTAAGTTTGGAACGTAAGCTTCTTGGTCATAGCCCAGGGCAATAATGTCGGGACGGACTTTTACTATATGCGGAAGATGATTTTTTATTCCTGAAAGCACCACCTTGTCCGCCGGATTACTTTTACGTACCAGCTTTGCTCTTTGGTGCTCATCCAGGCGCGGGTATTTACCCTTTATTTTCAAAACGTTTTTATCTCTCGCTATTGAAATAATTAAAAATGAGGCTTTGGATAGATTTCTCGCCTGTTTGAAGAAATTCAGGTGCCCTCTATGCAGACCGTCAAAGGTGCCGAATATCATTATTCTGGTCCGTCCTTGCTGAGAATTCTTTTCCACAGTTTTTTTTGACATCAGTAAAAGTAAGTATATACTAAGTAAGTTCCTTTTAAAAATTAAGAGAGATGATTGGGGAAACCGGTTCGAATCCGGTACAGTGCCGCTACGGTAAGCTTTGACGAGAGTCAAAGACAAGTCCGACTACCAATCATTTTTGTGAGTCCCGAGCAGGATCAGCCTTCTTTGTATTTTTACTTGAGGGTTCCAGAATTCTGCCGGAAAGCAGGATTTTTTTGTGTCTGGTTCATAAAAATTTAAATGAAAAAAAATAATAAAATCATAATAGGTACGCTCGCTTTGGCTGTTGTGGCGCTTTTGGGAGTAAAGTTTTTAAGCTCGCGCGGAGTGGAACAACAAAATGTAACTCCAGTTTCTGAAATTAAACAAATTCCAGCTTTAAGTGCGCCGACAACAAAAACGGCAGAAAAAAATACGGCACAAAAAGAAAGCCACCCGGCAGAATCAACAAATACTCAATCCGTTACCCTCACTGCCGGAAGTACGTCGGTGCGCTTGCGGGTAGCTCCGAATACTATTTTTTATGACGCTTTAGTGCAGGCGCAGGCCGCGGGACAAATAGCATTTTCCGGAAAAAATTATCCGGGCCTGGGATTTTTTGTGACAGATATCGGAACCCTGCATTCTGGCGGCGGAAAGGACCTGCTTTATTATGTTAACGGGAAAGAGGCGGCTGTCGGCGTTTCTTCCTACACGCTTAAAGACAGCGATGTCATCGAGTGGAAATTAGAATAATTAAAAATATGAAATTAAAAAAAATTTTACAAGTATCATTTTTAGCAATAATTTTATCGGTAGGAATATTTAACACGGCAAACGCAATCGTCGCCCCTTCTTCCAGCAAAGCAATTACTGCCTTCACAATCTCAAACGAAGTCGGCACTACCACCATAGATGAAACCGCCCATACCGTGACAGTAAGTATGCCAAGTGGCACTGATTTATCTGTTCTTACTCCGACAATAACCTTAAGTGATATTGGCGCATCCGTGAGTCCGCTACCCGGAACTCAAGAAGATTTCACAAATCCGCAAATATATACGGTTACCGCAGCAGACACTACAACACAAAGTTATACGGTTACGGTGACGGATCAACCTGCACCTCTTTCTTCTGATAAAACAATAACCTCTTTTACCATTGTAAACGAAGTTGGAAATACAACGATAGATAACACAGCGCACACTGTTAGCATAATAATGCCTTCAGGGACTGACTTGACAGCGTTAACCCCGACCATAACATTGAACGACGCCGGAGCAACTATAAACCCGACATCCGGAGCAATAAAAGATTTCACAAACCCGCAAATATATACTGTTGCTGCGGCAGATTCAACTAAGCAGGATTATGCAATAACGGTTACAGACCAACCCGCCCCTGTATCTATAACTTTAAAAGTTTACGCGGGTAACACTGTCTTATTTGACGGACAAGAAACAGTTAACGCGTGCGCTGAATCACCTGAAGCCGATGCCCCCATAACTGTGAACGGTAAATGTGCTCTTGAACAAGCTCCATCATCACCGGCTTTATCTCCTGTTTGGATTTGGTATGATGTAAATTTTCACAAAGACAGCGATTTGCCAAAAACAATTGGGTTTTTAGATAAATTAGGAGACACTGCAAGCGATAACAATAATTTTATCTATTGGGGTTGGTTTAGTAATTTAACTTATGGTGCGACTTCGATTAATTCCCACCTTCTTTCCAAGGATGAAGAGCTTCTTCTGACTTATAATTCTTTTCCGTTAAGAATTTCGGCTTCAAAAAATTCCGGTGTAGTTGGCGATACAATAACATTTACCGCAGAGGAAAAAAGCACTTTTAATGCGGATTTTTCGGATATGGTTTGGACGCCCTCCCTGGGAGTTAGTATTGCTTTAGGGACTCAGTCGTGCGCGACAGTTGTTGATGGGACTTGTTCTATTGTTTTAAACACATCAGGTTCATTTAATGCTGTTGGAAGCAAAACTTTATTTGTGCCATCTGCAAAACTTCCTATTACTGTTTCATCCGTACAAGGTAATAGCGGCAGTGGTAGCGGAGGAGTAAGTGTTACGCCTGTGTTTAGCGTCCCAAATGCCATAAGCTATTTACAGAGCGTGCAAGCTCCGAACGGGTCTTTTGGCGGAAGCGACCTATATTCTGATTGGGCCGGAGTTGCCCTAGGCGCATCGGGCGCAGGAGGGACTATACGAACAAACTTGCTTTCTTATATGACTTCGCACAATACGCCCAGTTCTCTTCTCACAGACAACGAACGCCGGGCAATTGCCCTCCTTTCTTTAGGACAAAACCCGTATGCATTTAGCGGCACTAATTATATAGCTTCAATTGTGAATAAATTTGACGGCACCCAATTTGGCGACCCTTCTCTTGTAAACGACGACATCTTCGCGCTAATACCTCTTGCGAGCGCAGGCTACACCAGCAACGATGATGTAATCTCAAAAGATATTTCTTTTGTGCTTTCTAAACAGCAACCCGATGGCTCTTGGAATACAGACGTGGATTTTACTGCAGCTGCCGTACAAGCACTTTCTCCCTTTCGTACCGCAAGCGGCGTATCTGATGCGCTTACAAAAGCATCCACTTTCCTACAAACCTCCGAGCAGTCTGACGGAGGCTTTGGAAATATTTCTTCTTCCAGCTGGGCAATTCAAGCGATGAACGCCCTCGGCGCATCTTGGACTAAAAGCGGTAAAACACCTGCAAACTACCTGGGTGCGCAACAAGCGACAGATGGCGCGGCTTTACCGGCAACTGAAACGCTATCCAATAGAATTTGGACAACGAGCTACGCTATTCCGGCAGCTTTGGGCAAGCCATGGAGCAATATTATGCAATCAGTTTCAAAGCAAGAAAATCAAAATAGTTCAAACAATCCTAATGCAGACTTACCGAAAATTCCTAACGCAGAACCCCCAACAGATACTGTGGCCTGTCCTCCGGGAGATTTGTTCAGCGTAACAACCGGGCAACGTTGCACGACTACAATTTTAACACCTAACAGCCAATCTCCCGTTAACTCAAAAACACCTAAAAAACAAAAAAAAGTTTTTTCTTTGACAAAAATCAAAGTCGCAATAAAAAATACAAAGACGACGAAAAACAATGTTGCTGACAATATAACAAAACCGAACCTGAAAAACGATGCAAGCCAAAACACGGCAAGCGTGATAAATGCAACAGAGGACTTTTCCCCTAAAACGCAAACACCGGCTCCTAAGAGCTGGTTTGCGAGATTGCTTGAATTTTTAGGTTTCTAGAACAAAGCAACAGCCCAAGGCAGAGGTATCATTAAAAGCATAAGTATTGCTCCCAAGAGAGCAAAGTTTTTCGTAAAATTAATTTGTTCTCCCATTTTCATCATAGGGTCAGCAACTTTCCAATATTGGTGCATTTTGAGCGTAGTTACAATCAAGAAAACCGAAAGCAACAATACGGACCAGCCTATATAAACCCCGAGCAGTATACCCAAACCGCCCAAAATCATCATTAGTCCAGTAAGCAGAACCGCTTCGCGAGGCATAGGCACGCCTTTACTTTGTGCATACCCTACACTGTTCTTTAAATTTTTAAAATGATTATAACCGCTCATCATAAAATACCCTCCTAGCAATATCCTGCCCAAAACAAACAGATAAATATAATTCATAGATTTAATTTAATAAACTATTAATAATTAACCATTATACACCTATTTTAGATAACTGTCGAAATAGATGGCGTGGCAGGTATAGCCTCCGGGATTCTTCTCCAGATAATCCTGATGATACTCTTCGGCGGGATAAAATTTGCGGAGAGGCTCTAAAGTCGTGACTACCGGGTCTTTCCAGCGCTTGGAATCATTTACTATCTTTATAAAATCTTCCGCTTCTTTCTTTTCTTCCTCATTTCCGTAAAAAATCGCCGAGCGGTACGAAGTGCCTCTGTCATTCCCCTGTTGGTTCAAAGTCGTCGGGTTATGTATCTGAAAAAAGAAGTCTAATATCTTTTTGTAAGATGTTTTTGTATCGTCATATTCTATCTCTACCGCTTCCGCGTGCCCTTCGTGATTTTCATAAGTCGGATTATCTACTTTGCCGCCGGTATACCCGACAGTCGTGTTCTCCACTCCCGGTTGTTTCCTAATGAGTTCTTCCAATCCCCAAAAGCATCCTCCTGCTAGTACAGCTTTTTTCATCATAGCATCATATTAACACAAAATTATTTTTTATATTCTACTATCTTTCCCGCTTCAATTTCAACCTTGTCAGCCTTGCGCAATTTATCAAGGTGAATCCTTGATAAAATATCATAATGTTTGATTTTATCCAATTCTTCGTCTATACCCCAAAGATCGCTTTTTTGTACTTCCCATCCCGTCTTGAAAGTATTCAGATTTAACAACGCCGAATATTGCCGTAAGGTTTTTTTGCCATTGTTTAAAAAATATTCGTGAAAATAAGACATTCCCAGTTCGCGGATGTTTTTATAAACCGGTTCGCGATAGCGCAAAACTGCGTGATTTGTCTTTGATAGCGCGCCCCAAAACTTTCCAATTTTAAAAGGCGCTACTACGTGGTCAAAATCCCCCTTTGTGGCCTTTAAGTGCATCAGATAAGGCGTAAACCCGTGCCTGGAGAGTATATAAGCCCCCAGGATTGCGCCTTCTATACAATGCGCATTCCCTGCTCTCATTGTAAAAAGCGGGCTTTTAAGGGTCTCTCCTTTCCGCTCAAAATTGAATTTTAACCCATTCAAATAATCCTGCACCTTCGTGGGCGTATTCAATTTTTTAATAAGTAATTTTTCTTTTTTAGTAACAGAATCGATTTTCAAAACAATTTATTTAGTATTGTCTCCCGGCTTTTTTAAATCCGCCATTTGGATAGGGCTATTAATTTTTGGTGGGGTCATGTCAATTTCGCCAAACGCTTTTTCATAAGTTTGTACTTGACCATTAATCCACATAGCTATGCTTTTCATTACTTGTGGAGTTGTTGCAAAGGAATCTAAATTATTCCCCGAAGTAAGCGCGAAGGTAAAAATATCCTTTCCGTGCGCGCCAATTGCACCATCAATGAACTTTTTTGGAAGTTGGTTCATATCAACTTTGGTTGGGTCAATCATATAATTTTTTAAGTTTATTTTGTAATAATATTAGTTGTTAATTATCGAATTTACATACCTACTCTAATGTAAAAACGACCAACCATCTTTATTATTAACAATATCAAGAAATGAAAGTAGTGATTCCTTAAAGCTTCCGTAAGAAAAAACGTATCTTATTTCGGAATTATAAACAATCTCAGCTTGGAAAGGCGTACCAGTAGTTTTTTTTACTATGGTTCCATAGGCAACTTGAGTGCCATTAAAAAATGAACTGTTGGCGGTTTCTATAGATTGGGTTCCTGTAGTGAGTGTAGGATCAATGGAAGCACTAGTGCATACTAGTTGATCGCAACAAGAGTTCGAGTTACTATATTCATCCGTCATTTCACATTTCATAGCATAATTATACGCCTTTAAGCGGTTCTGTCAAATTTTTTACTCAAACTCCGTCGTGGCCGGAGGCTTGGTCGTCCAATCGAAGAACACGCGGACAATTTTTGGATGCTTGATAAGTGTGCTTATTATTTCTTCGCAAATTTTTGGCTCCAGATAAAAACCTTTGACGGTCATAAAATCTACCGTCTCCACAGTACGCACCACTATAGAGTAGCCGTACACCCGGCCGTCTCCTTTCACTCCGACAGTGTTCACCCCAAGGAGCGCGACAATGGTTTGCGCAATTTTGTTGTACACATTATGTTTTTTAAGAATTTCTGTGACCTCCGCATCCGCTTCGCGGGCAACTTCCAAAAGCCCGGGGGTTACCGGCACACCGACAACCCGCAAATATAGTCCCGGACCGGGGAAAGGCTGTCTGTTGGCAAGTAATTCGTCCAATCCAAATTCATGCGCAAGCTCCCGAATTTCAAATTTGAAAAAGTCCGACAAAGGCATTATCTCGGTGAGTCCCAAATCCAAGTCCACATTGTGATGCGTCTTGATCAGCGCTGACTTTCCGGCGCTCCCCGATTCTATAAGGTCTGTTGCGAGTGTACCTTGCAGCATATGCGTAGCGCCAAAGTTTTTTGCAACTTCCTTAAAGACTTCTCCGTAGACATACCGAAACGCGGCACGTTTTTCTTCAGCGTCTATTGTCGCTCCGATTTTTTCCACAAATTTATTTTTATAGGTATCAATTATCTCCAAATTTATTCGGGCTTTTTTTGCAATCTCCTGCACCTGCGCAACTTCATCTTTGCGCATTCCGCCGGTATCTATCATAAAAGCTTTTAGCTTGTCGCCGAGCGCGGGCGCGAGTATCGCTGCAAGCGTCATAGAATCCACTCCGCCGGAAACACCGATAATAGCCGTGCCGCTCCCCAATGCTTTCTTTGTATTTTCCCGGATTTCATTTACTACATCTTTTTTGTCATAGTCTTGCTCGCATCCGCAAATATTTTTAACAAAATTATTTAAAATAACATTTTCATCTTCGGTCTGCTCCACTTCCGGATGAAATTGCACCGCCCACAGTTTTTTCTCCGGACACTCCATCGCTTCTATCACGGTTCCGTTTTTTGAGTTGGCTGTAGACAAAAAACCACTCGGCACCCACTTTACCGAGTCGCCATGGCTCGACCAGGCGTTAATTTTTGCGGGAAGTTTTTCGAAAAGTTTGCTCTTGCCGAGAGTCACTTCCACCGGCCCATATGACTTCCCCTCTTTGACTGCCTGAATGGAATTTTTATCATTTATATAAGCCAGCCATTGCATACCTAAACAAACACCAAGGACAGGAACGCCTAGAGAAATTATTTCCGGCGGAATTTCCGGCGCTTCTTCGTCTGAAATATTTATCGTCCCGCCGGAAAGTATTATGGCTTTCGGCTTGTAATCACGGGCCCATTTTAGAGATTCATTTGGCGGCACAATAACAGACCTGAAGCCCAAATAGCGCAGGCTGCGCCTGATGATTTCCGTATATTGAGATCCCAGATCAACAATTAAAATCTGAATATTACTATCGTTCATTTTCAGATTATACCACCTTTATTTCTTCTTTGCTTTCTTTGGCTTTTTGACGTCCTTTCGATATGCGTTGTTTCCTTTTCCCATAAAATATTTTGTTAGTTAATAATCAAACTTAGTTTTCTTTCTTGTAAAAATACACGACGGCAAGTAATGTAAGGAGTGCAAAAAACCCGGTAAAAGCGTTTGTTGGAATTGATATATAACCGCCAAATTCACTCACCAGTCTTTGAACACAAGAAACGCCGGAAGCATCACACGGGGCTAATCCTTCGCCGTAATAATAAATATAAATATGCTTTAATGAATTCACTAAACCAAATAAACTTAATATCAAAGAATACCAAAATACATTCTTATCCTTCCTAAACCAGGCTACTCCGAAAATAACTGCTTGTGGAAAAATCCATATTCTGTCATACCAACAATAAAAACATGGAACCCAATGCAAAATTTCAGTGTAAAACAAAGAAGTTCCAAATGCCAAAAGAGAAAGAAAGAATCCAATTTCTAAAAAATTCTTTTTAATAAAATTAAGGTATTTACTCTCTTTAACTCTAAATAACAAAAATAAAATAGCCAAAACACATAGTGCCTGCAAAATTATCAC
>Ga0210402_10001989_pt1 | contig 20380 bp, 16 predicted proteins | sample IncBWC7MmetaG_FD_161055 | JGI IMG/M metagenome (GOLD analysis project Ga0210402, IMG submission 161055) | Forest soil microbial communities from Barre Woods Harvard Forest LTER site, Petersham, Massachusetts, United States - Inc-BW-C-7-M | ecosystem: Environmental > Terrestrial > Soil >... | reverse complement strand
AGCGCCTATCGCGGCGCCGGGAGGCCGGAGGCCATCTACATCATCGAGCGATTGATGGACGCGGCCGCGCGCCAGACCGGCATCGATCAGATCGAGCTGCGCCGGCGCAACATGATCCGTCCCGAGCAGATGCCTTACACCAACGCGATGGGCAAGACCTACGACAGCGGCCAGTTCGAATCGGTGATGAATCAGGCCACCGCGTTGGCCGACTGGAACGGCTTCGACGCGCGCGCGGCCGAGGCCAAGAAGCGCGGCCGCTGGCGCGGTCGCGGCATGGCGGCGTTTCTCGAATGGACCGGCGCCGACGTCTTCGATGAGCGGGTGACGGTGACGGTCGCAGCGGGCGAGCAAAATGACGGCGAGATCGAGATCTTTTCCGCACTGCAGGGAATGGGGCAGGGGCTGCTGACCACTTTCGCGCAAGTGGCGGTCGACGTTTTCGGCGTGCCGATCGACAAGATCAGGATCGTGCAGGGCGACACCGACCGCGGGCAGGGTTTTGGCAGCGCCGGCTCACGCTCGCTCTTTGTCGGCGGATCCGCGGTACGCGTCGCTGCCGATCGCACCGTCGCCAAAGCCAAGGCCATGGCGGCCGATGAAATGGAAGCGGCGGCCGGCGACATCGAATACCGCGACGGCGTGTTCAGCATCGCCGGCACCGACCGGCGCATTGGCTTGTTCGAGGTCGCGCGCCGGCAGCCGGAGCAACGCATCGTGCTCGACTCGACGAGCTCCGTCGCCGGTCCAACCTGGCCCAACGCCTGCCACGTCTGCGAAGTCGAAGTCGATCCGGAGACGGGCGCGGTGGAGCTGGCCGGCTACTGGTCGGTCAACGACGTGGGCCGCGTCGTCAATCCCATGATCGTCATCGGCCAGCTCGAGGGCGGAGCGGCGCAGGGCATCGGTCAGGCGCTGTGCGAGAGATTCGTCTACGACCGCGAATCGGGACAGGCCTTATCGGCGAGCTTTCTCGACTACGCGCTGCCGCACGCGGAGATGATCGAGCACTTCGAGATGACGATGGACGAGTCGACGCCCTGCCTGAATAACGCGATGGGCGTCAAAGGTGTCGGCGAGCTGGGAACGATCGGCGCCACGCCTGCGGTGGTCAACGCGGTGATGGACGCGCTCGCGCGCGGCGGTCGCACTGATATACCCGAGCGCGCGAACGCGCTGCAGATGCCGCTGACTTCCGAGCGCGTGTGGCGTGCGATCCACGGATAGCGGTGGTGCTTGCCTGACAGCGCTTTAAGCGTAGTTGAGCTTGAGCCGTCTTGCTGCCAGCGCATATCCGCCGGCGGCGCCGTCGACGAAGTGGACGTGGGTGCTTTCCGAAATGGAGGGCACGATGCAGGTCATGATCGCCGAGGGCTGGCGGTGCAGACCAAACCGCGCGACCTTGTCGACTTCCGCGTTGGTGAGGCGCTGCTCGATCCTGTCGGCGAGCGCGGGCGTGCAATCGAGGGTCATGCGCAGATTGTCGTCGTACTTGCGGAAGTCCGAATTCTCGACCACTTCGCGCCGGTAGACCGCGGGATCGAAACCGCCGACGCGGATGCCGAGGCGCATGATCATGAACGCAAGCAGCGTGCCCGCGCTCACGCGCAGCCGCCGCATGAAAAGACGCTCGCCGCTTTTGCGCGATGCGCGCGCCTCGAGGTCCAATCCCGGCGGCGGCCAACCGACGCCGGGAGCATTTTCCGGCACCGGCCGCGCCACCTCGCTACTGTTTTCGAGTTCGGCCAGCAGCTCTTCGACCAGCTTGCGAAACGCGGGATCGCCATTGGTCACCGGCGCCACCACCAGCGACAGGATCAGGCCGTGCGAGGCCGGAATGTCGTTCCAGCGGCATGACAAGCCGCTCAAGTCGGGACGCGTGCCAGGCGGCGCCGGCGGGACGGCGAAACCTCCCCGCTTCATCGCACCATCGGCCCAGGCGAGCCCGCCGCCGGAGAACATCGCATACGAAACGTTTTTCGAGGGTGCGAATCGCGCCACGCTGACGTTGAGCCCTCGTTCTTTCACGGCGGAAACGGGAACGAGCGCAATGCGAAGCTCGAGCCCGAGATCGTCGCGCGTCCAGGCGGCGGTGGCGGCGAGCGCGGCGCGCGCCAGCGCTTCGTCCTCACCGGAGACGGCGAAGCTCGCGCCGTCGCCGCCGAACACGAAGGGAAACTTGCGGCCTCCGAGGGCGTTCGAAACCGCGGCAATGACCGAGGCTCCGGCGGTGTTCACGGCCTTATACCGCCCCTCCTCGATCGCCTTGGTGGAGCTAACGACGTCGGTGAGTCCGAGCAACCAACCGTCCGGCAAGGGTTGGTACCGCGCCGGATCCATGACGCTCGCGAAGCCGTCGAAAATCGGCAGGTGGGAGTAGTAGTCGGCGTCGGCTTGCATCGCGGCCTACCTCAACTGCACCTTTCGTGCGTGAGCACCGAGCGCCTTCCCGGGTTGACGGAAAGGAAATTATACAAGGGCGCGCGGGGCGGCCAAATCGAGTGTCCGATGCGCGCAGAGGCTGCATAATAGTCGTATCGAGTCGACTTCATGGAAAGACAAATGCTCAGGCTCGCGCCCGCCATTGTTATGCTCGCGTTCCTCGGATCCTGTTCGACAACACCCATGCCCCCGGCCAACAATACCGATTCCAATCTTGCCGCCGTGGTTACCGATCTGGCGCCGACCGGCAAGCTGCGGGCGGCGATCAACTTCGGCAACCCGGTTCTCGCCGCCAAGGATGCGGCGACCGGCGAGGCACGCGGCGTATCGGTCGATCTCGCGCGAGAGCTCGGACGCCGCCTCGTCGTGCCAGTCGAGCTAATAACCTACGACGCCGCCGGCAAGGTGGTGGAAGCGCTCAAGTCCGGCGCATGGGACGTTGCCTTTCTCGCGATCGACCCGGTTCGCGCGGCCGAGATCAGCTACAGCCCGCCGTATGTAGTCATCGAAGGCGCCTATCTCGTTCCGCGCGATTCACTGATCCGGAGCAACGCGGACGTCGATCGCCCGGGCGTTCGCGTGGCCGTTGGCACAGGCAGCGCGTACGACCTGTATCTGTCGCGTGTGCTCAAGCAGGCGACCCTGGTGCGAACTCCCGACTCCGATAAGGTCGCGGACATGTTCATCGCGCAGAAGCTCGAAGTCCGCGCGGGCGTGAAGCAGCAACTCGAAGCCGATGCCAGGCGCATCCCCGGATTGCGCCTGCTCGAGGGCCGGTTCATGGTGATCAACCAGGCGATGGGCACGCCTCGAGGCCGCGATGCGGGGGCCAGATATCTGCGCGACTTCATCGAAAGGATGAAAGCGTCCGGCTTCGTCGCGGCCTCGCTCGCACGCAACCACATCGAGGGCGCCACCATCGCGCCGGCGGGCGACGCTCGATGACTGCAGCGACGCCGAAATAATCAGGCCGCTTTCGGCATCCAGACGCATAAATATCCCTTTCGAGTCGTGGGGCGAGATTCCGCCGAATCTGCGCGCCAAGCTCGAGCCGGCGTGGTTAGAGATTGCAACGAAAGGCCAGCAAGAAGCTCCGCTTGGCGAGCACGTTGACCAACGGTGGCCCGGCAAGAGAAGGCCCTGCGGCGTCGGTCACCGGCGTGCGGTCCTGGACGTTGCTGACTTGCACGCTGAGGGTTGCATGGCGCAGTCCGATCACATCGTCCAACGCGCGTGACACGGTGAAGTTGGTGTAGTTGTAGGGGTTGACCCGGAAACTCGCCGCGTCCGCACTGCCATTCTTGCCCTGATATTCAACCCCGATGAGCTTGGAGAGCAGGCTGGCGTTCCAGGCGCCTTTAGCGTACAGCACACCCACGAGCGCGGTGTAAGAAGGTGCGAAGGGGATCGTGTCCCCCGCCTGCTGCGCGGGGGACACGACACCCGCGGTGCGGAATTGTGCCCGTATGAGACTGGCGTTGGCGACGCCGGTAAAACCTGCGCCGAGATCGACGCTGCCTTCGGCTTCGAGGCCGCGGTAACGGACCTTGCCATTGTTGATGTACTGCGTGTTGCCGCCCACATTGAGCGTGGAAATGTAGTCCTTCAGGTCTATCCAATACGCGTCGACGGTCAGGTTCACCGGCCCGGCGGCATGGATCACGCCCCCTTGCAGTGCCTGCGCAGTCTGGGGCTTGGCTTGATTGCCCTGCGCCGGGTCGCCGGTATAGAAGAAGCTCTGGTTTGGCACCAGCGCGCCTTTCGACCATTGCAAATACGCGTGCGTTTCTGGGACCAAGGCATAGTTGCCCTCCACACTCGGCAACAGGCTATTGACGTGGCGCCCGATTTCGCCATTTGTCCCTGGCAATGAATTCGGCACGACAGAAGCCTCGAATCCACGGCGCACGCGTTGATACCGCAACCCTGGCATCACGGTTAGCGCGTCGTTCGCGCGCCACTCATACTCCGCGTAGGGTTGCACTGTGTCGAGGCGGCTGTCGTAGTCGAAGAGCACTGGCGAGCCGGCAGTCGTATTTGCGTTGTACGGCGCGCCGGTCGTCAGGTCGAGGGCGTTTCGTGTGCTGCGTTGATGGCTATGCTCGAGCCACAAGCCGCCGCGTAGGATGCCGGCAGCGTCGGGACGGTCCAGCTCCAGGATGTTGCCGACGGTCCGGTAGCGATTGTCGCTCAGTCGGCCACCGATGTCGGTCGGAGGGACACCGAAGCCATTGCCCACCGGCGAGGACGTGAGGTCGCCCTTCAGGCTCAAGCCCTGGTTGGAAAAGGAATAGGTGTAGAGCGTTTCGATCAGATTGAATCCGCCATCGAGACTCTCGTGAAGCCGTGCGTAGCCAAAGTCCGCCGTGCGGTCCGTCTTGGCGTATCCCGCATAGGTGGGCACGCCGGGGACAGTTGTAAAGCCGAAATCAGGCCCGAATTGATCAATCTGCGCGGTACTGACGCTCGCCGGGTTCTTGAAGTGATAGTCGTCGAAGGAATACAACACGGTGAGTTGCATGCCCTCGAACCGTGACTCCGCCTTGAGCAGCGCGTCGTCGCGGTGCCCGTCGGCGTGGGTCATCGCACCGTTGGACTGCAAGTGCTGGATGTTGGCCAGCAGCCCGATATCACCATCCTCCTTCGGACTCGCGGTATTCAACCGTACGCCCGCTTGACCGGTGGCAAAACTGCCGTAGGCGCCGTAGACAACGCCTTGCGCGTCGCCCGGAATAGCGACGGATGCGATGTTGATTGATCCACCGATCGTGGCATAGCCCAGGCTGGTGCCCCCGCCCGGACTGCGGTCGATGACCATGTGGTCGATCGACGACGCTGGAAAGAACGAGGTGGAATGGTGCGAAAACCCGTCGGGATCGGCAAATGGAATGCCGTCCAAGGTGACGTTGAATTGCCCATCGGGAAACCCGCGCAAGGTCATGTTCTTGGCGGCGTCGAAGCCGGTGCCATTCGGCGCGCTGCTCGCAAAACTTGGCGTGAGGTTGGCCAGCGTGCCGAAGTCCGAAAACGGTGAGGCGATGTCCCCGATGGCCTGCCGCGTCAGCCACGACTGCGGGCGCGTACTGCCGAGTGGGACGCGAGTCAGCTCCGTCTCCGCGGTCATCGGCGTTCCCTTGACCGTGATTGTCTCTAACTCGACCGGAACGTCTTCCGCACTTGCAAGCGCCCGCACCGCGGTCATGCCTACTATGAACGCCAGCTTGCTTCTCCGCGCCCGCCCGAAACGAAGCCTCCTCGATGTAGCCACATCTCTCAATCTTGAAAAGAGCGGCGGCACGCGGCGAACACGTTACGTTTCTCCTCACCATCGGAGCCGCCGGCGCGACTTTGTGAACCTGTGGCGATGAATGCGAGGATTCTAGAACATATGCGTCACGGCATGTTCCAGTAGGCGTCTCGCAGGCTCGGATTCGTGCAAGCTGCATCTCGGTTGCTGTCCGGGCAGCGCTATTTCGTCAGCAATGTTTTGAAACAATTGAGAGCGTAAAAGCGCTTAGCCTTTCTTGCGCTGAGCCATCGATGAGTCTAGATTGCTAGGGACATCGAGCGCCAGCTTTTGTGCAGGCTTACGCGCCACGCTCTCCCAGTTCGTGAACCGCGAGGCCCAATCACTCAGGCTGCGATCGTGATAGACGGAGGGTCTTATGAGAAAGATCGTAAGAAGCTTGCTGTTATGTTGTTTTGGGTCACTTAGCGCTCACGCGCAGATCTCCAGCTTCCAACACGTCATCGTTATCGTTCAGGAGAATCGAACGCCCGACAACCTTTTCCAGGGCTTGTGCAAATCGCCGAGTCCTTCGGTAAGTTTTTGCAGCACGACGCCCAATCCGTCGCAATACAACATCCAGACAACCGACTGGCTCGACAAGAATTCGCCTGGCGGAACAACGCAGCCGACGACCGTGCCGCTCGCCAACGCCTATGATTTGAGCCACGCACATTCGGCGTTTGTGAAGATGTGCAACGCGGAGGTTGCGACTGCCCTTTGCAAGATGGACGGCGCCGGCGATATTGCCTGCTCGGGGACGTGCCCTGTCAAGCCGCAGTTCCGGTTTGTCGACAACTCCACCGGTATCCTCACTCCTTACATCCAATTGGCGAGCCAGTATGGATGGGCCAACTATATGTTCCAGACCAATCAGGGGCCCAGCTTCCCAGCGCACCAGTTTCTCTTCGGCGGCACCTCGGCACCGAGTGCAGCCGACGATGCCGCCGGCATCTTCGCCGCGGAAAACATGTCAGGCACTGCGAGCACGGCCGGATGCATCGCCGATGCCGATACGACGGTCGAGTTGATAACGCCGAGCGGTGAGAACAGAAAGATCTACCCCTGTTTTGAGCATGCGACGATGGGAGATCTGCTGGCGGTGTCGCTGACCTGGCGATACTACACACCGAGTGCTGGCTCCATCTGGACGGCGCCCAATGCGATTCAGCATATCTGCCAATCAAGCGGCCCCGGTGGAAAATGCATGGGGCAGGACTGGGCGGATAACGTGGACCTCAAGCCCGCGAATGTATTGACCGATATTGCGAATTGTAAACTCCGCGCTGTGAGCTGGGTGGTGCCTACAGGCGCCAATTCCGATCATGCGGCGAGCAACGACGGTGGCGGACCCTCGTGGGTGGCGTCAATCGTCAATGCCGTTGGCAATAGCGCTGCCTGCGACAACAACAGTGGCTATTGGAAGAATACGGCGATCTTCATCACGTGGGACGATTGGGGCGGGTGGTACGACCATGAGCCACCAACGATTCTCGCGTCTCCGCAAGGCGATTATCAGTACGGATTTCGTGTGCCGCTTATCGTTGTCTCGGCATACACCCCACACACTATCAATAACGTTCGCCACGACTTCGGAAGCATCCTACGTTTCATCGAGCATAACTTCGGCATGCAGGAGGGTGCGCTGAATTTTGCTGATGCGCGCGCGACCACCGATCTTAGCGGTTTCTTCAATCTGAATCGGCCGCCCCGTGCTTTTCAGAAAATCAGCTCCGAAAAGGATGCGAGCTTCTTCCTGAATGACAAGAGACCCGCGACGGACCCCGATGATGATTAGCGGGATGCTTTGCTGGTCCGTTTCGGCTCACGGCGTCGTGCGACACGCTGCTTCGCGGAGCAACCCTAGAATTCCGCGTGAACGCGAATCCCAAAGACCGACACTGGGCCGTGGTCTCGGTTGTATGCGGGGTGCACCACGTATTGGTAATTGCCACTGACCGTGACGTGCTAACTAGGGGGGAATGCGTCTCAGGCCGTTCAGCCCAAGCCTTAGCCCAGAAGCAATCGCGAAGGGTGGTTGCCGGATGCGCACCGCCAGCGCATAGTGGCGAGAAGTGGGTCGCCGGATAAAACGACGCAAGGAAGCCGGGTTCGTCGGTACGACTGAACCTGGCCGAAATCTGTACTCACCTGGGGAGAACGAATATGTCGATTCGCTGGATTTTTCCTGTGCTCATGGCCGCGCTCGCTTGCGGCTGCACGTCGCTGCAGGTCTATCCGAGAGACGGTGATCTGATCAGCGGCACCGAAGCACGGGTGCCCGTGACGATTCAGCTCACCTGGCCGAGTGGTGGTCTCGGCATGGGGCCCATCGTCGAGGTGGATGGAACGAGGATACCGAGGTCTGCGCTTACATTCACCAGCTCGGGAGCGACCACCACGGTCGATCTTCCGCCGGGCTCCCATTGGCTGCGCGTGCGCACCGCGCAGCTATGCCGGATTTGCGTCGGAGGCGTCGGCGAGTTCGATTATACGAGCCGATTCTTTGTCACCACGTCGGCGCCGGCGATCTCGTCGACGGTGACGCCGATGCGGCTCGCGAGGAGCGGTCCCGCGTCGTAGGCCGGAACTATTCGGCCGCAAGCGCTTCAGCGGAAGCGCGCGCGGACGCGGTCAGCGCTCGCACATCCGCGTCGCCCGACAGTGTCACGCATTGCTCGATAAGCCGCTCGGCGCGCGCGTTGCCCAGCACCGGATCGACCAGGCCGTGAAATTTGCGCCGCAGTTCGGCGTCGCTCATCGGTCGCTGAACGCTGCCGATCGCATGCTCGACGAATACGTGCAGCTTGCGGCCGTCCCTGCAGGTGATGGTCACGTCGGCGGAGTCCTCGTCTATTCCGTCGTCGACACTGGCCCTGATGCGGTCGCGCAATGCGATCACGTCGGCCCTGGCAACGACTTCATCGGAGAACGCGTGCTCGCCGACTTCGCCGAACACGATGCCCGCGGCGCACGCGTGGTAGACGCTGAACTTTGCTTCGAGCCCGTTGCGTGGCGCGGTCTTGCCGGTTAGCTCGAGCACCAGCGAATGCACCTTGAGGTCGATGCGCTCGATGTCGTTGACGGGCAGACGATTGGCGGAGCTAAGCTGCACGCAACCATCGATGCTTGGATGAATCACGATGCCGCACGCGAACGGCTTGTAGGTATTGAACGAAATCTCGAAGCGCTTGCCGAGCTCGCCGGTGATTTCCTTCCAGTCGCATTTGGTCGAGTATGTCTGCGCCAGCCCGCGTGGCGCTTCGATCGCTCGGCCCGACGCGGTATAGCCGTGCTTCGCCATCAGCGCCGACATCAGTCCGGCGCGCGCTGCGCCGCCGATGTGGAAGGGCTTGGTCATCGATCCGAACTGCTCACGCACGCCGATGGGCTGCGACGCGGCGATACCCAACGCCATTGCGGTCTTGCCCGCGTCGAGCCCGAGCAGCCGCGCGCACGCGGCAGCCGCACCGAGCATCCCGGTCGAGCCCGTGATGTGCCAGCCGCGATCGTAATGCTCAGGGTAGATCATGTTGCCGACGCGGCACTCGACGTCGATACCGAGAACCAGCGCGTCGATGAACTGCCTGCCCGTCGCGCCGTAGTGCTCCGCGAGCGCCAGCAGCGCGGAGGCGACCGGCCCGGCTGGATGGATGATGGTCTTCAGATGCGTATCGTCGAAATCGAAGGTGTGCGAGGTGATGCCGTTCAGGAGCGCCGCGCTGGCGACGTCGACCTGCTCGACGCGCCCGAGGATCGTCGCCTGGGCGGCAGGCGCAAGTTCCAAGACCGCGGCCAGCGCCGCTTTGACGGTAGCGTGCTGCGACGCGCCAATGGCGCATCCGACCCAGTTCAACAAGGTCCGATGCGCCTCCCTGTCCACGCTTGCATCCCAGCCCTGCGACGGATGCCTTGTTACGAAATCGGCCAGGATCTGCGTGACCGGTGGCGCGTTGGCGTCCGCGCTTACTTTGGTGTTTTGAGCCATTGGATCTCTGCTCCACTCATCTTAGCGCAATTGACGTTCGGCGGCGCGGCCTCGGTGCATCGCAGACAGCATTCCAAAGGTGCTCGGGCATTCCGCGCTGCTTTCACCCGGACCGCGTACGCCGGAAGTCGGCCGCGACCCAACTCTCCTTATATTTTCTGAGACAATCCCTGGCTGTGAAACATCTGGAGGCGGTCAAATGAAGATCGTAATCAACCGAGCGCAAATCCTGTCACAGATTCGCGCCAACATCGTGGCCATCTTCAGCATCATCGTCGCGCTTTCGGGAATGGCGTATAACACCTGGCGCAACGAGAAGACCGAAATCAATCACAGTGTTCGCATCGCCGCGTTCGAAACGCTCAAGAATCTGGGCGAAGCGCAGATCGTGGTGGAATACTTGCACTTCCAGAAAAACCGTCAGCTGGGCGATCCGGTGCAGGGATGGGGGCGGATGATTTATATTCGCGATCTCGCGCAGGTCCTGCCCGCCCCGGGTCCGGCGGAAGCGGAGCGCCTGTGGACGGCGTGGCGGGACAATGTCGAGGGCCTCGGAGCCAACGATGAGGCAATGGCGAAGATCACCGATCAGATGCAGCTCCTGCGCCTGACCACGCTGGAAATACTGGCTGGCTTGCACTGATGTTCAGATCTATTGGGGATACGACAATGCGCGATGATCCATTAGAATCGTCATCCCCGCTCATCTCGCTAACCAAAGCGGGAATCCAACGTCCTTTTACGGACGCTGCTGTGCGGACCCTGCAACCGGAGTAGCCTCGTGCTGTCCGAACTCGTTTTGCCTCTCGAAGAACGCCTGAGCGCGCTGCCGCGGGAGGTGCTGAACAGCCTCCGCCGCGGTATCGAAAAAGAGAGCCTGCGCGTGCGGCCCGACGGCTCGCTGGCGACGACGCCGCATCCGGCGCGGCTTGGCTCGGCGCTCACCCATCCGCACATTACCACCGACTTCAGCGAGTCGCAGGTCGAGCTCATCACCGGCGTGCATTCCAACCCGGACGCGTGCCTGCAGGAGCTCACCGAAATCCACCAGGTCGTCTATCGGGCGATCGGCGACGAGCTGCTCTGGGCCGCGAGCATGCCCTGCCGGCTGCCTGCGGACGACATGATTCCCATCGGCCGCTACGGCAGATCCAACGTCGGTCGCGCGAAGAGCGTGTACCGCATGGGCCTCTCGCATCGCTACGGCCGTCGCATGCAAACGATCTCCGGCATCCACTACAACTTTTCGATGCCCGCACAGCTTACGAACGATGCCTATTTCGCGCTGATACGCAACTTTCGGCGGCACTCCTGGCTGCTGCTCTATCTCTTTGGCGCGTCGCCCGCGGTGTGCTCGACCTTCGTCGACGGCCGCGAGCACGAGCTCGAGCGACTGAGCACGGACACGCTCTATCTGCCTTACGCGACGTCGCTGCGCATGGGGCGGCTGGGCTACCAGAGCGACGCGCAGTCTTCGCTTGCGGTGAGTTACAACAGCCTGGAGAGCTACGGCGCCTCGCTGCAGCAGGCGCTGACGCAGCCGTATCCGGCGTACGAGGCGATCGGCATCCGCGAAGGCGACGACTATCGCCAGCTGGCCACCAGCCTGCTGCAGATCGAAAACGAGTTCTACGGCACCATCCGCCCCAAGCGCGTGATCAGGCCGGGCGAGCGCCCGTTGCACGCGCTGCGCGATCGTGGCGTCGAGTACGTCGAAGTGCGGCTGATGGATCTCGATCCGTTCTTTCCAGTGGGCATCGTCGCCGGCACGATGCGCTTGCTCGATGTGTTCCTGCTCCACTGCCTGCTTTGCGACAGCCCGCCCGACACGCCGCAGGAGCTTGGCGCCATCGTCGGCAACAAGCAGCGCGTCGCCTCACGCGGCCGCGAGCCGGGGCTGCGTCTGACGAGAGGTTCGCGGGAAGTAACGCTCGCCGAATGGGGCGGCGAGGTGCTCGCCGAGTGCGGGCAGATTGCCGCAGCGCTCGACACTGCGACCGGCGGCAACTTGCATCGCGACGCGCTTGCGGCGGCTGCCGCGGCACTGGATGATCCCGCGTCGACGCCTTCGGCCCGCGTTTTGCAGGCGATGGCGCGGGAGCACGACAACTCCTATGTTCATTTCGCGCTCGCGCAGTCGCGCGCGCATCGCGACGCCATTCTGAAGCTGCCGCTGTCCGAGGCGGTTGCCAACCGGTTCGCGCTCCAGGCGCAAGAATCGATCGTCGAGCAACGTCGGATCGAGGCTTCGGACGCCATCCCCTTCGAAACCTACCGTCAGCAGTATCTGGCTCCGATCCGGCTGAACGAGTAGCGCCGAATGCGTTTACCCAAACGGCCGCACTCCAATCCACCATCCGTGCAGCCAGAACGCAAACACCACCCAAGCCACCACCCCGATCACCGTCGCCACCGCGTCACGCGCTACCGAGCCTTCGGGATAGACGACGCCCGCCGCCCGATCCCGCCTTCGCTCCGACGCGAAAAGCACGACCGCCCAAATCAGAAAACTTCCGAACAGCACCGCCGCGGCGACCGTTCCATTGGCAATCAAGTGTGCAAAGGCCCAGACCTTCACCCCCAGCACCATCGGGCTGCCTAACCGCGCCTTGATTCGCGTACCCGGGACGTACGCCGCGGTAACCAGCACGAATGCCAGCAGCGTAAGCGGTGCCGCAAGATAGTGCGTCCAGAGCGGCGGATTCCACAGCGCTACCGCATCGTGCCGCGCCTGGCCGTATCCCCATATGATCAACACGAATCCCGCCAGTGATGCGAGCGAGTAAAGGCCCTTCCATGGACCTTCGCCGAGGCGTGCGATCTGGGTCGTGCGCCAGTCGTTGGCGACGACGCGCACCGAATGCACGCCTAGGAAGAGGATGAGGCCAAGGATCAGATAAATCATGAATGCCTCCGTCGAGCAAGGAGTCTGATTCAGCCGGCCATGCCGGTCAACGCATTTGCGGCCGACGCATGGGTACAATGACTCGTCGTACGAGGCGTGGAGCGAGATGCAGGTGAAGGACGCGTGGGTCACCATGTTCAGGGTGACGATGAAGCGGACGTCGTAACGCCGCTTAGTCGGATCCCGGGCTTTGGCGGGGATGAGGAGCCGGTGCGTCCGGCCTGAGGGACCACAACGGCTTGTTTGATGAGACGGAGGACGCGATGTCGACCAGTGTGCCGCACAAAGTATTAATCCTGTCCATCGTTACGTTGGGATGGATGCCGGCGGCGGTCTTCGCAGAAGACGCGGCGCTGGAGCGCGCCTCGACGGCGATGGGCGCCGGCGGATTGAAGTCGATCCGTTACGCGGGCGACGGCATCGGTTATACGTTCGGGCAAGCCTACAAACCGGGCCTGCCGTGGCCGAAGATCAGGGTGCATTCGTTCGTGCGCTCAGTCGACTACGAAACCGGCTCGATGAAGGACGAAATCGTGTTCTCCCGCGCCGAAGGGCTCGGCGGCGGCGGCTATCCGCATGTCGCGCAGCAGCGCAACGAGCAATACGTGAGCGGCGCATATGCGTGGAACCTGACGGCTGCGGGGCTCGCACCCGGGCCTCGCTTTGTCGCCGACCGCGTCCAACAGTTGTGGATCACGCCGCAGGGCGTCATCAAGGCGGCGATTCGCAACAACGCGACGGTCCGGCAGGAAACGCGGAACGGACAGTCCTATGTGGCGGCGTCGTTCGGGGAGCCGAGTCGGTTCACCGCGGTCGCGTTCATCAACGCCGGCGGTCTCGTCGAGCGGGTCGAATCGCGGATTCCCGATCCGGTGCTGGGCGAAACGGACGTCGTGACGACGTATTCGGACTACCGCGACTACAGTGGCGTGAAATTCCCGACTCGGATCGCACAGACCCAGGGTGGCTTTCCCGTACTCGATCTTACAGTGAAGGAGGTGCAGCCGAACGCGCCGGCCGACATCCAGCTACCGGATGTGGTGAAAAACGCCACGGAGCGCGTGACCACGGAAAAAGTCGCGGAAGGGGTGTGGTTCATCGCTGGCGGCTCGCACAACAGCGTCGCCATCGAAATGAAGGACTACATGATCGTCGTCGAGACACCGCTGAACGACGGCCGCAGCATCCCGGTGCTGGCGCAGGTGAAGCAACTGGTTCCGGGCAAGCCCATTCGCTACGTGATCAACTCGCACAGCCATTTCGACCATTCCGGTGGACTGCGAACAGCGGTCGCGGAGGGCGCCACTATCATCACGCAGGCGCAGAACAAGCCGTATTTCGAGCGTGCGTTCGCCGTCAAGAACACGATCAACCCGGATCAGCTCGCCAAGTCGGGCAGAAAGGCAAAATTCAAGGTGGTCGACGAAAAAATGGTGTTGACCGACGGCACGCGTTCGGTCGAGCTCTACCACGTTGCCGACAGTCATCACAGCGACACCTTCCTGATGGCGTACCTGCCCAAGGAAAGGCTGCTGATCGAGGCCGATTCGTTCACACCCGGACCTCCGAATGCGCAGCCGCCCGCGCAACTCAACCCGCACCACACGAATCTGGTCGAGAACCTGCAGCGGCTCAATATCCCGGTCGACAAGATCCTGCCGTTGCACGGCCGGGTTGTACCCGTGACCGAGCTCTACGCCGCGGTCGGGCAGAGTCCGCCCTAGTAAGTCCCCTCACCGCGGCCCTCTCCCGGTTCGCGGTTCGTGGGCCCACAACACTTGGCGTGCGCGCGCTAGCTCTGCAACCGCCCGTGCAATCCGGCGGGGACCAGGCACCGCTCCGCTGCGCGGAATCCACCTTCGACCAATAGCGCCAGCGCGGCGGCCGGCGCCATCATTTCCCCAGGTGCTTATCGAAGAATCCGGCGATTTCCTCGAAAGCTTCCCTGGCTTCCGGCGAAGTATCATCACGATAATACTGAGCGTGCGATTGGCCTTCGAAGACCTGCAGCACCGCTTCGATCCCTGCCTGGCGGAGCTTGCGATGCATGCGCACGGTGTTGCTGAGCAGCAGATCGCGCGTGCCGCTGGTCAATATTGTGGGAGGAAAGCCCTTCACGTCACCATAGACCGGCGAGAGCAGCGGGTCCTTCAGGTCATGGCCGTTCGCGTACACCTTAGTTCCCGCGTCGCAGAAGCCGTCGGGGGACACGAGGACATTGTCAAGCATCGCATTGGTGACAAACGTGTCGCCGACCTTGGTTACGTCGGACATTGGCGTGCCCGGCGCGATCGCGCCCGGCAGCGGCAGCCCTTCCTGCTTTGCCTTCAGGATCATTTCCAGAGTCAGCGCGCCGCCCGCAGAACTGCCGAAGATCGCGATGTTCTTCGGGCTCGTCATTTTCGACGCGGCCTTATAGACCGCGATACCATCGTCGAGCGCAGCCGGGAAATACGCCTCGGGCGGCATCCGGTAGTCGACAGAGATCACCTTGACGTGCCCGAATCCGGCCATGAACATCGCTTCGGGGAGCGCCGCCTCACCGGGATTGAGCACGTAGCAGCCACCGTGCATATGGATGAGTAGCCGGTTGAGGTTATTGGGCGCGATCACGTCCGGGGTCACGATGAAGACCTTGACCCCGTTCATCGTCGCTTTTTCGACCTTGACCTTCAGGCGCTCGCTGATCCCGGGGAGGTTCTTGATGGTGGCCGCTGCTCCGGCCTCGGCCACCGGCTTCCACTCTTCGCCTGTCTTAGGCAGTACGTTCCAGTTCGAGCGCAGCGGCAGCCCGATTATTTTCTGCATCTGGGGACTGACGGTCGTGGGTACCGGCACCGACTTAGCCGGCACGTCGAGTACGAACGGTGCTTGCGACTGGGCGATTGCGGTCGGTTCGAACATCATTACTACCGCGGCGACGTTCGCCAGCCCGAACAATATGCGATCCCTGAAATGCAAAGAGTGCTTCATTGTCTTCTCTCCTGTGCGGTATTGACAGATCAAATCTGGCCCAACACCTTGGCGTGCCGCGTTAGCGCTGCGGCAGGCGGCGCAAGCCCGCGGGGATTAACCACCGTTCTGCCATCCGGAATCCGCCTTCGATCAGTAGCGCCAGCGCGGCGGCCGGCAGCGCGCCGGCCAGCAGCAGGCCGTGATCGTTGAGCGCGAGCCCGGTGACAATACGCTCGCCGTATCCGCCGGCACCGATGAACGCGGCGATGGTGGCGGTCCCGACGTTGATCACCGCGGACGTCTTGATCCCGGCCATGATCGTCGGGGCAGCGAGCGGCAGCTCGATCTTGTGCAGGATGGTACCGGCTTGCATGCCCAGCGACAGCGCCGCATCCTTCATTCCTCGCGAGATCTGCGCCAGCGCGGCATGCGTGTTGCGCACGATGGGCAGCAGTGCGTAGAGACTGAGCGCGATGAACGCCGGCACCGCACCGATGCGTCCGGTCAATGGGATCAGGACCGCAAGCAGCGCCAGCGAAGGTATGGTCTGTACCACACCGGTCGCGCCCAGGATTACCGCTTCGGTCGCGGGGCGCTTGGCGGCAAGGATGCCGAGCGGAATGCCGATCGCGATGCTCGCCGCGAGCGACAGGAACACCAGCGTCAGGTGCTCGAAGGTGAGGCGGCCGAAATCGGGCCCGAAGATCTTGTGCCACAGGTCGCTTGGCCGTGGTGCGCTCGGGGTAGTCGACTCCACCGATACGGCTGGCGTCGCTGCCGTGGGCGAGCCGGGACGCTGCGCCAGAAAGCCCGCGGCCACTGTCGCGAAGTCCTTGTGGTCGAGCTCGGCGTCGGCGTTCATGCGCCGCATCGCGGCGTCGTCGATGGTGCCTTGCAGATGCCTCAGCGCTTCCCATGTCTTCGGCAGACGTTGCGGCAGATCCGCGCGGTAGAGCAGCACCGCGTCATAGCGCGGAAAATACTGGCGATCGTCGGCGAGCACGGTCAAGCCGTACTTGTCGATTTTGGCATCGGTCGAGTAGATGTCGATCGCATCCACCTGGCGCTCGGCGATGGCTTCGTAGGCGAGGCCGTGATCGAGGCCGCGCGGTGTCGCGAACGGCAAGTCGTACGCACGCTTCAATCCGGGCCAACCATCGGCGCGGCCGATGAACTCCTGCGACAGGCCCAGCCGCAACCCGGGATGCGCTTTCAGATCGGACAAGCGCGCGATGTTTCTGGCGCGTGCGTCGTCGCCTCGCATCGCCAGCGCGTAGGTGTTGTTGAAGCCGAGCGGCACCGCGACCGCGAGCCCCATAGGCGCGAGCTTGGCGTTGAGCTCGGGTAGCGGCGGAACCTGGTCGAGCTTGAGAATTTCCCGCGCGATCGTGCCGGTGTACTCGGGGTAGACGTCGATGCTGCCGGTCGTGAGCGCGTTCAGCACGATTGCGGTATTGCCCAGACCCTGGTTGTGCGTGGCCGTCGTCTCGCCGGCGCCTTGCGCCGACTGCTTGATGATTTCGCCGAGGATGTACGATTCGGTGAAGCGCTTCGAGCCGACGTTGAGGGTCGGTGCGGCCGTTGCCGTAGCGCCGCCGAGTCCACAGGCGACCGCGACTGCCACGGCGATCCGCAACCGGGTAAGCAAGATTCTCATCGGTAATGATCTCGCAGGATAGGTTACGCGAAACCCCGAATGAACGGCAGCTGTGAAGATCGCGCGAGCGAAGCGGCGCTGACCGTGCGCTCGATCGCATGAATCAGGCCTTAGCCCGGTGCCGGCTGCTATGCCCAACTAGGCCCGCAAGCGCGAATTGATCGGTGCGCGACACCCGGTATTCCAGGGCCGGGAACGCGCGCTTGCCTGCCGGCATCCAATGGGTCAATGATCGCCCATACATCGATGCTCACTCACCCCACTCCCTCCGTGCCCGTGCCTAAACCCGCCTCCGCAGTCGACGACGCCGAGCTCGTCGGACGTATTGCGCACCACGATCAGGCTGCTTTTGAAGTTCTGATGCGGCGTCACAACGGCAGGCTTTTCCGTGTCGCGCGGGCGATTCTCAAGGACGACGCCGAGGCTGAAGATGCGCTCCAGGACGCGTATCTCGACGCCTACCGTCACATCGACGGCTTCCGCGGCGGAGCACGGCTTTCGACATGGCTTACCCGTATCGTCATCAATCAGGCGCTGATGCGCTTGCGCAAATACATGCGCGACGGCATTGTCGTGCCGTTTGGGGGCGAGCGCGCGACCGAACCGGATCAAGCGGAGCCCGACATGGCCGATGAACGAAGCGAATCGCCGCCGGGCGCCACGCTGCGCGCCGAAATCCGTCGTGCGCTCGAGCGCAGAATCGACGAGCTGCCGACGGCGTTCCGTACCGTGTTCGTCATGCGCGAGGTTGAGGACATGACGGTGGATGAAACCTCCGAGTGTCTTTCGATACCCGCCGCAACGGTACGGACACGGCTCTTCCGGGCACGTGCACTGCTGCGAGAGGCGCTGGCGCGCGACATGGATATGGCGACGGTCGACGTGTTCGGCTTCGCCGGCGAGCGCTGCGATCGCATCGTAGCCGGGGTGCTAGCGAGGGCGCTGGCTTTGGCCCCCGGTTCGCCCGTCGACCCTCGATTCACCCCACGCTGATGGCCCGACTAGGCCCCCCGCGGGAACGCCGGGACCCAAACCTTCATCTGATGTTCATCCGTTGATGCGGAGCTTTCGTATAGCTCCAGGCCCCGTTGCTGATGGCGGAATGAGAGCATTCGTCGCTCGCCCGCTTTTTGCAAGGGCAAAAGGCATCGATCCACCACTGAGGAGTCACATGATGAGAGTTCCAGCCATTGTCATTGCCAGCACGCTGTTGTTCGCGGTCGCAGGTGCGTCCGCGCAAGGCATCAACGACGCGCAGATCGCTTCGATCGTGGTCACCGCCAACCAGGTGGATATCGACGCCGGCAAGCTCGCGCAATCGACGTCAGCCAACGCCGAAGTCAAGAAGTTCGCGGAACGCATGATCACCGATCACGCCGGCGTGAATAAATCGGCGGTCGATCTGGTGACCAAGCTCAAGGTCACTCCGGAGGACAACCCGACCAGCAAGAGCCTCAATTCAGGAGGCGAGTCGAACCTTGCCAATCTGAAAACGCTCAAGGGTGCCGCGTTCGACAAGGCCTACATCGAGCACGAAGTTAGCTATCACCAGCAGGTGCTCGATGCCGTCGACAAGACGCTGATCCCCAATGCCAAGAACGAGGAGCTGAAGGCGTTGCTGGTCAAGGTGCGGCCGGCATTTGTCGCGCACCTGGAGCACGCCAAGATGATCCAGTCGTCGATGGGCGCTTCGGCCGGTTCCATGGGCATGAAGTAATCACGTCTGGTGAATACGAGCTCGTATCGCACGGTTGCATTTTTCGCTGCGGCGCTGGCCCTGTTCTGCTGGAGCGTGGGCCTGGCCGCGGCGGCCGATGCGCCCAAGGCTGCGACCCTCACGGTCGCGATCGACGGTACCGCGTTTCAGCCCGCGACGCTGACCGTCAAAGTCGGCGACTCGGTCACGTGGGTGAACAAGGATCCGTTTCCGCATACAGTGACGTCGGCCGCCGGCGGCTTCGATTCCCACGAAATCGCACCCGGCAAGTCCTGGAAGTACACCGCCACGAAGAAGGGCGAGTTTGCCTACATCTGCATCCTCCATCCGACGATGAAGGCAACGCTGAAGGTCGAGTAGCTTCGGCGCGCTTCCCGTCGTATCGGGTCTTGTTCGCGCGAGTCGGGCGGGTTAGCGCAGCCGAGCGCTGGATTGCGCGCGGGCTATGGTTTACCCTCCTTAGCTTCGGTGCTTCGAACGGTGGCCCGCCATGAGCGGACCCATAAACCAATACCCGCACCTCCTCGCACCGCTGCCGCTCGGCTTTACGACGCTCAAGAACCGCATCCTCATGGGCTCGATGCATACGGGTCTGGAGGAAGCACCGGATGGATTCAACAAGCTCGCGGCGTATTATGCGGCTCGGGCGAGGGGCGGCGTCGGCCTGATTGTCACCGGCGGCATCGCGCCCAACTTCGCCGGCCGGGTCGAGCCGCGGGCCTCGCAGCTATCGTTTCCGTGGCAGGTGGCCAAGCATCGCGTCGTCACCGACGCCGTGCACGCGGCCGGCGGCAAGATCGCGATGCAGATTCTGCACGCCGGCCGCTATGCGTATCACCCGCTGTCCGTTGCGCCCTCGTCGCTCAAGTCGCCGATCACGCCTTTCCGACCGCGCGCGCTCACCCGGTGGGGCGTGCGCAGGACGATCGCTGCGTACGCCCGCTGCGCGGCACTCGCGCAACGGGCGGGCTACGACGGGGTCGAGATCATGGGCTCCGAGGGTTACCTCATCAACCAGTTCATTGCGCCGCAGACCAATCATCGGGACGACGAGTGGGGCGGCTCGTTTTTGAATCGCATTCGCTTTCCGGTTGCCATCGTGCGCCGCACGCGCGAGGCGGTGGGCCCCAACTTCATCATCATCTACCGGCTGTCGATGCTGGATCTGGTCGAAGGAGGCAGCACCTGGGACGAAGTCGTCGCGCTCGCGCAGGCGATCGAAGCCGCGGGCGCGACGATCATCAATACCGGCATCGGCTGGCACGAGGCGCGGATCCCGACCATCGCCACCATGGTTCCGCGCGCCGCGTTCGCGTGGGTGACGCGGCGCATGAAAAGCAACGTAGCGATTCCGTTGATCACCACCAACCGCATCAATGATCCTGCCACGGCAGAGACGCTGATCGCGCGCGGCGACGCCGACATGGTGT